>Ga0315912_10006715_pt1 | contig 10239 bp, 8 predicted proteins | sample VfabasoilMG_FD_204469 | JGI IMG/M metagenome (GOLD analysis project Ga0315912, IMG submission 204469) | Garden soil microbial communities collected in Santa Monica, California, United States - V. faba soil | ecosystem: Environmental > Terrestrial > Soil > Garden | place: USA: California... | reverse complement strand
TCCAATGAAGATTTGAGAGGTGCGATAGCCAATTCTTGTAATCCTTATTTTTGGAATGCCTTGAAAAAAATGTTGAATCAAGGTAAGTCCAACAATCCCTTCGATGACACCCGAATCGGTTTAACCGAATGGGACAAACATATTTCGAGCTTTGGTTTTGGTAAACCATTAGGCATTGATCTTCCTAACGAAAAAGGAGGACTTGTTCCGAGTCCGGCTCACTATGACAGAGCATATGGTGGCAGGCCCTGGAAGTTTTCTAACATTTATTCCATTGCTATCGGTGAAGGAGAGAACCTGGTGGTGCCATTGCAAATGGCAAACTTTGCAGCCACGGTTGCTAACCGAGGATATTACATTACACCCCACATTGTAAAGTCAATCGGTAAAAGTGGTAAACCACTTCCATCTTATATAGATAAACATTTCACAACCATTGACTCCGCTAACTTTAGAATTGCAGCCGATGCCATGGAGCGGGTAGTGCTGGAAGGAACAGGACAGCACCGTGCCAAGTTGAAAGACGTAATTGTCTGCGGCAAAACCGGATCGGTACAAAATGAACCGCGGCCCGATCATTCTGTTTTCATTGCCTTTGCACCAAAAAAGAATCCCAAAATTGCCGTGTCGGTCTACGTAGAATTTTCAGGGCAAGGTGCGAGAGCTGCTGCTTCCATCGCCAGCTTGATGATTGAAAAGTATTTGTATGGCGCTACGAAGCGACCGCACATTGAAGAATACGTTTTGAGAGGAGATTTTTTATAGTCTAAAAACAATAGATTGTTGTGAGGCAAGAAGCCATCATATCGGATAAAGTTGATTGGGTTACCGTACTGCTGTATGGTGCGATGGTGCTTTGGGGATGGCTCAATATTTACTCGGCCACCTATGATGTAAATCAATCCATCTTTGATTTATCACTCAACTCCGGTAGACAGATGATGTTCATCATCACATCATTTGTACTCATCTCCGCCATTCTCATCATTGACATGCGTTTTTATGAAACGTTTGCTTACATCATTTTTGGCGCAGTGTTGTTTCTTTTACTCCTGGTACCCTTCATTGGAAAAGAAGTAGGAGGTAATCGCGCGTGGATTGGTATTGGTTCGTTTGGTGTTCAACCTTCGGAGTTTGCCAAGTTTGCAACGGCACTGGCGGTGGCTAAGTTTATTGGATCAGTTGGTTTTAAGATGGACCAATTGCGCAATCAGATTATCCTTTTCGGAATGATCAGTGTACCCATCCTTCTTATCCTTTTGCAGAAGGATTATGGCACAGCTATGGTGTTTACCGTTTTTGTACTTGTGTTTTATCGGGAAGGCATGTCACCATTCTTACTGCTGGTTGGACTTGGCGTTGCCGTAATTTTTATTTTAACCCTGCTCGTTGAAAATAATTGGTTTTTATATGGCATCATCGCTTTTGCATGGGCTATTGTAATTTTTTTCAATCGCAGAAAAAAGTTTAAGCGATGGGCCGTAATCACCCTGGGAGCGCTAGTGTTGGCAGGAACCATTCTCAGTGTAGATGTTATCTTCAGTAAGCTGGAAGATCATCATCAAAAACGAATCATGGTGTTGATCAATCCGGAGCTGGATCAATTGGGTGCCGGTTATCACGTATATCAGTCCAAAGTTGCCATTGGCAGCGGTGGATTTATTGGTAAGGGTTTTTTAGAAGGCACTCAAACCAAGTTGAAGTTCGTGCCCGAGCAATACACTGATTTTATTTTCTGCACCATTGGTGAGGAGCAGGGATGGGCAGGAAGCCTTCTGATCATCGCCCTATTTATGACACTGCTACTGAGAGTTATCTTTATTGCTGAACGGCAGAAGAACAGATTTGCACGCGTGTATGGCTATAGCGTAGCCTGCATTTTCTTTTTCCACTTTGCCACCAACATTGCCATGACCATTGGATTATTTCCAGTGATTGGAATACCTCTTCCTTTCTTTAGTTACGGAGGTTCTTCCCTATGGGCCTTCACAGTGTTACTCTTTATATTGCTGAAGCTGGATGCCCATCGGATGCAGGTGCTCCAAAGAATTTAAGATATCTGTTTTACACTGGGCCCAAATACTCATCGATCCTCATTCATGAGGTGCCTGAATTACTTCATTAACTTCTCAATCAAGTCGTCTACGCTAATACCTTCTGCTTCCGCTTTGAAGTTTCGAACGATACGGTGACGTAGAACCGGTTTTGCAATGCTCTGAACATCTTCAATGTCGGGTGAGTATTTCCCATTCAGCAATGCATTACATTTTGATCCTAACACCAAATACTGCGATGCACGGGGACCGGCACCCCATTCCAAATACTCATTGGCAATGGATGAGCTTCCCGCCACACCAGGTCTGGTTTTGTTTGCCAATGTAACCGCATACTCTACCACATTGTCAGCGATGGGAACTCTTCTTACCAGTTGTTGGAAGTAAGCAATTTCTTCACCCGTTAAAATTTTGTCAATGCTCGTTCGGGTTGCTGAGGTTGTGCTTTTTACTACTTCCATCTCATCTTTGAACGATGGATACGTAAGCAGAATGTTAAACATAAAACGGTCGAGCTGCGCTTCGGGTAAAGGATACGTTCCTTCCTGCTCGATTGGGTTTTGTGTTGCTAAAACAAAAAATGGTCTTGGTAAATCGTAATGCTCGCCAGCAATGGTTACGCCATATTCTTGCATAGCCTCAAGTAACGCAGCTTGTGTTTTAGGTGGCGTACGGTTTATCTCATCGGCCAAAATGATGTTGGCAAAGACAGGGCCTTTCACAAATTTAAAATTACGCTCCTTGTCCATGGTTTCTGCACCTACAATATCCGAGGGCATTAAGTCAGGAGTAAATTGAATTCGCTTGAACTGAAGATCAAGTGACGTAGCAATGGTCTGAACCAACAAGGTCTTGGCGAGTCCAGGAACGCCTATGAGGAGGGAATGTCCCTGGCAAAAAATTCCAGTAAGTACCTGCCGCACTACATCGTTTTGTCCGATTACTACCTTGGATATTTCGGAGGAAAGATTTTTGTAGGCCGAGGCTAGTGCCTGTGCTGCCTCTACATCTGAAGAAAATTTAGTCATGGGTCATTCGTCTAATATTCCACAATAATCATAGGCCTTATCGATATTAATAAAAACATCTTTACGCGCCTTCGAAAACCACTTCTGCAGAATTCGATCTTTCTTTTCATTTAAAGCAGCAGCTTGTATACGGGTCCAATCCTCTTCCAACGAAGCCTCATGAGGGCTGATCCTTGATTTATAAAAAAGGATACGCATGGCGCTCTTGCCTTCATCGGTTCGATATTGAAGAGGTTCAGAAATATCGCCTACCTTCATGGAATCCAGTTTAAAATAAATTACCGGATCAAGTTCTTCAACCAGTACGCGCATACTTTCATCCGAGCCAGTAAAAAAACCGCCATTACCTTTGGTTGCCATGTCATCTGAAAATTCTTTTGCCGCCTTTTGAAAGGTCATTTTATCAGGACCAATAAGATTGCGTATGCTGTCGAGATAATTCGCAGCGGTTTTCAGATCGCTGGCAGACGGTTGGGGTGAAATGAGAATGTGGCGCGAATTGTATTCATTCCCTCTTCGCTCAATCAACTGCATAATATGAAATCCAAACTGTGTTTCGAAGGGCATGGATATTTCACCTGGCTTCAATTTAAAACCCATCGCTTCAAACTCAGGCACCATTTTACCGCGTGATGCCCATCCTAAATTACCTCCTGTTGTTTGTGCAGAAGGTTCATCCGAATATTTCTTGGCAAGAGTTCCAAAGTCTTCCCCTTTTAAAATTCGATCGCGTATATCAAGCAATTGATTACGTGTAATTTCTTTTTGCTCTTGTCCTATTTTAGCAACCTTCACAATCTGTGCAACCTCAACTGCAGCAGAAAAGTAGGGCAGACTATCTTTAGGAATTTTGTTGAAGAATTTCTTTATCTCCGATGGTGTAACGGTAACATCTTTTGTGATCTCATCTTGCATTTTCCGTACTACCATTTGCTCCCGCTCCTGATCGCGAATTTCCAACCGAATTTGTTCCAGTGTTTTCCCATACTTCTCTTCAAGTTCGTTGGCCGTAACACCAGATTGTGCAATGATCATTTCCATTTTTCGATCGGTGTATTGATCCACCTCAAAATCCAATACAATAACAGAATCAATTTCAGCCTTGGCCATCATGAGTTTATTTCGAACGAGAATGGCCAGATATTGGCATTTTACCTCCTGGCCGGGTGTACCTCCATTCGTTAGGTAATCCTGATATGCTTTTTCCAGATCTGATTTCATCACAATGTAATTATCCACCTTGGCAATAATTTCATCGACTACAAAACCAGTATTCTCCTGGGCGGTAGCATGCATTACCCCAGCCAGAAGGAACGTAAGAAAGCAGAGCGCTTTCACGTTATTTAAAAATCTCAAACTCCCTTTTTTCCACTGCATAATTATACACTTCATCTTCCAACTGTTTGGCCAGTTCTACCTTGCGTTTATTTAAAATAATATTTCGAATATCTTCTTTCACAAACTCCAATGGAGAGGTGTTGTCTGAAATACGATATTCATCAACTTTGAAAAAATACAAAAAGCCTTCGTCTGATGTTTCATAGTAAGGCTTGGTTTTTAGAAATTGAATTTTGTTCGGTATTTCGGTTAAAGGTGAGTTTTGTACCAACTCATCAAATACCATCCACGAAGAATCTGATATGTGATAAGCTGATGAAAAACTAAGGCAATACGATTTCAACTCCTTAACATCCTTCTCTCGCCTAGAAAAAATAAGGTCTCTGATTTTTCCTGTGCTCGGTGCGTTTTTAGGCACCTTTAAAAAGGTAGCCTTCACAATATTCTGCTTCAGAATAAAATTGTCGATGTTGTCTTTATAGTACCGATCAATTTCTTCGTTGGCAATAGTGGTATCCAGATTCTGCTTGACATAGAAGGTTTGATACTCATAGGCAATGATGCTAAAGCGATAGTCTAATATCTTGCGCTCTACTTCTGCTTCATTGATATCAATTTTACGCGCTGCTTCCTGAATCAACAGTTGCTTGCGTATCCAGCTATTGATGTAGGCCTCTGCCCGTGCAGCGCTATCTTCAGGTGCTGTTCCCGGGGGAGTTATGCCCACCAACTCATCTCTGTAAAGGTAAACCTCATTGGCTCTTGCAACAGACTGCCGGGTCTCGCCATCAAGAGCCTGATCGTTTTTCATTTTGATCAGGTCGCACCCTGAAAGGCACACTAAACCAACAAGGATTACAGGCATCGAAATTCGAAATCCTGCGCTTTCGATTCCTTGACTAAGGTTGCTGAAGCGTATCCAATACCTGTTGTTTGCCTTTCTCATTTACCTTAACTACGTACTTCTTCTTAAGCTGCCCGAGCCAGTTTTGCTCTAAAAAGGTCTGATAATCGGATATTATTCCTGATCGGGCCTCTTCAAACGACATGTCACCTGGTGGCAGTATATCGATTAGCCACGCAAGGTAATACATTCCATTATTTTCCACCGGATATATGCCCTTTGCCTGGGGCACTTTCTGTAAAAGGGGCTTTTCACTCACCTTATAAATTCCGGACTCTACCTTGATCTTATTTCCCGTTACAAATTCCTGAATCTTCTTTTCATCACCCGACTCAAGAAGTGCCTTCAAAGAGGCCTCAAAACCCTTCTCTTTCGAAGCATAGAAGGATGCTTTGGTTCGCTCTCCGGCCTGGTATTTCGCCTTATTCGAATTATAAAATGTAACCTGCCCAAGTGAATCTTCTGAGGCTTTATTCCAAACCTCTTTCTCCATTATTTCAAAGAGCAAGATCCCTTCGTAATACTCCTTTAAAAGGAAACCGTATTCTGGGTTTTCACGCTTTATTTTCTCCTCCTCCATCTCCATGATGCTCGCATCTACAAAATTGTTGTAGAGTTGCTCCATATATTTTGTGGCTTGCTGGTTGGTAGGCTTTTGATTTTTCTGGACATACGATAGAAAACTTGCTGTTGAGATGCCCTTTCCTTTAAGCGTAAAGAGAGTTTCCTTTTCAGAATAGACTGGCATTTTCCACTTCCCTTTCTGTAGCGTTGAATCCGCCAACCCAAATACTTTTGCCTTGATCACGGGATTTTCCTTCCAAGCATACGTAGATCTTAACTTGGTTTGCAGGGCTTGCTTAGAAAGTTGAGTGCGTTCGTCCCGGTTAACACGACTTTTCAATGATGCCGACATTTCTTCAAAAGAAGGCAACGGAATCTTTCTTTCTAACCGAATAATGTGCCAGCCATACTGGGTTTGAAAAGGATCTGAAACTTCGCCTGGCTTGGTAAGTGAAAAGGCAACACGTTCAAATTCTGGAACACTTGCCATCGTGGCAACCCCAAAAGGTTTTAATCTTCCGCCTGTATCCTTCGTACTGGGGTCTTCAGAAAATTGCTTGCATAATTCATCCCATGGAACACCTCCCTGAGATTGTTCAAACACCGTGAAGATTGTATTCTTTGATTTCTCATTATCCCTTCCATCGCCTGTTCGAATCATGATGTGAGAAACTTCTACTTCACCACGAGAAGGCTTTCGATCGGTAACCTTGATAATGTGATAACCAAAACGTGTACGCGCTGGTTGGCTTACCTCGCCCACTTTGGTTTTATAGGCCATCGCTTCAAAAGGATAGACCATTTGCATGGCTGTGAAGTATCCGAGATTCCCTTGATTGGTTTTTGCCGATGGATCTTCTGATACGGCCGCTGCCACCATACCAAAATCTTCTCCTGCTAAAATTCGGTTTCGAATGCTGATGATTTTAGTATAGGCCGCAAGCGTGTCTTCTGGTGATGCCTCCGGTTTAAGATTAATGAGAATGTGTGATGCTTTAATTTCTTCCTGCAAATGGTGATAGGTTAGTTTCACCAAACTATCGGTCAGTTTTGCATCAGGTAAATAGGGTCTGCGCAGTTCGTCTCTGTATGAAGAATATTCTTTACTGAATGCGCGGGTAGTATCCATGCCCCGTTTTTTTGCTTCTGTTACTTTTAATTTGAAGTTGATAAACAGGTCGAGATATTCTTCTATTTTCTCTTTCGTAAAATCGCTTTGTTTGTTTTGATGGTTCTTCTTATAGAGATAAAGAAATTCATCGGAATAAGTAGCAACACCATCAACGGTAAACACGACTGATGACTTGCTTGCTGATGGTTTTGTTTTGGTTTTTTGAGCAATGCCTGGAGTAGCAATGATGCTGCAAAGCGATAGCAGCATAGCATATTTCAACATAATCTTTCGGTGTTAATAACTAATTAAAGTGAACGTTTTTGGTGAGGCGACAAATACTTTTGTTTACCTGTTTTTGATATTCAATTTTATCCATGATGGATTTTACCAGGCGAATACCCAAACCGCCTTTTCTCTTCTCGTGAATGATGTTGTCTAAAGTGGGTTCACTAAACTGATTAATGTCAAACACCGTTCCGTCATCTATGATTTCAAATACAAGGGGATTATCTTTCTCTACAGCAATTTGGAGTTCAAACAGATCATCCGGATTGCAATGATGTGCATGGATCATGAGGTTCGAGCACATCTCATCCAGGGCCAGCACAATTTCGCTGATATCAATTTCCGAAACACCATGCACTTTAAGTGAGGTGCGGATAAAATCGCGAACCCCCTTTAGGTTCTCGATGCTACATCCAACTCTATACTTATAAACCATTTACCATTTGCTTAGCCTGAACTTTATCCTTCGCAATTCTCAAAAGCTCATTGAGCCCCAGAATACTAAACGTATTCGCCACTTTATCGCTCATGCCGAAAAGTACCATTTGAATGTTGCGGTCTTTGCATTCTTCAATGTATGACATAAAGACACCCAGACCGGCAGATGAAATGTATTCCAACGCGCTGCAATCAATCAAAATCTTGGAGTAGCCTTCCCCCACACTTTTGGCAATTGTCAAATCAAGCTCGATCGAAGAACTCGCATCTATTTCACCAATTACCATGATGAAGTCGATACCGTCTTCTTGTAGTCTCTTGATACTGATCATAGTTTTAACGTTTTATAAAAGTTTATGTTAACCTGGTTGTGCATTCTACTTGAACTTCACAATCATGGTCGTGTAATCGTCATTAATATTCTCTGTTCCGGAAAACTCATAAAGCCGCCTGATCAAATGATCCTGCATTTCCTTAGGTGTGGTTTGTGTTACCTCACTAATTACTTCTGAAAGTCTTTCGTAACCAAACTCTTCGTTCCGTGCGTCTTTTGCTTCGGTAATACCATCAGTGTAAAGCACCATTACGTCACCATTCTTATAATCAAATTCATTGGTCTGAATAAAGTTTTGGTAACTCTTGTTGCGCACCATACCTAAGGCAACACCCTTGTCTTTAAAATACTCCAGCGATTTTTTATTGGAGCAGTAATACAGAACCGGGCAGTGACCTGCACGCGCATATTTTATTTTACGCTCCTTTGTATTGATCATGAAGAAGGTGGCCGAAATAAAGGATCCACGCTCGAGGCAATAAATCAATGCCTGATTGGCCTGCATCATAAATTCATCAGGCTGAATATCACGCTGCGCCAGGCTGTGAAAAATTCCCTTCATCTGCGACATGTGAAAAGCCGCAGTTGTTCCTTTACCTGAAACGTCTGCAATGATGAGGCAAACCAAGTGATCGTTGATGCGAAGCGTATCGTAGTAGTCACCACCAACCTCGTCAGCTGATTCTGAAAATGCACTGATCTCGAAGTCACTGTCTTTCTCTAAAACCTGAGGAAGCAAACTTTTCTGAACCGTTTTGGCAATCTTTAACTCTTCTTTGTAGCGTTCATTTTGAAGAGCCTCTTCCATTAACCGGAAGTTTTCAATGGAAATACCCGCCTGATTGGCAAACGTAGAGACGATCTTTGTCATTTCCTTTGTAAACCCATCCGGCAACTCTTTCAGCAAAGCAAGCGTACCGATGTTTGCTCCTTTTACGTAAACAGGAAATGCCAGAATAGACCGATAGCGTGATCCTTTTAAGGATGCTAAATGCTTGGAAAGATTTTTTGTCTTGTCGGTGCCCTGATCCAGCACGCCTCGCACGTGGTGGGCATTCAGGTGATTCACAATATCATGTGCCTCTTTATCGCTTATTCGATAGGCAAATACATTCGGTTTGTCGCCAGTAATTTCCAACCATCCGGCATCGGCAAAGACTGTGCTTACGGATGTCTCTAACAAAATATTATAAACACTCTCTTCACTTTGCTCGGTTTGAATGGACTGGCTGATGCGCTGAAAGTTTACGACCTCTTCCAGTTTTTGTTCGAAGACGGAAGTAGTAGGTAAGTTGAATAAGATAACCAGGAATGAAAAAATGCTGTAGACCGTTACAAAAACGATAAGCGATAAAATGAAAATATGGATGCGATAGTCCGTGAAGTTTTTTGAAGCGGATGCAATTACTTCTGAGATCGAACTGTTTGTGTATACGATGTATAACAGATAAAAAATGGTGAGTAGCAACAACAGCAAACTCGTCCACTTCTGGCGAAAATTAAGATATGCAACCCATTTTAAATTGCCGGAAAGAATCAGTCCCAGAATGATGAAAATGGTTAACAGCGTTCCAAAAATCCAATCGATTAAAGGAAGTTTAAAACTATTGTAGGCTAGTGACAGCAGCAGGCCTGCTTCAAATACAGCCCAGATGCGCAAGAGCCATTTTGATTTTTGATACAGGATGAGGCGCTTCCAGACTGTAAACGTCATGATCAGGAAGCTTACCATTAAACCCAGGTTGATCAGATAGACCAAATCCTGATAAACTACATTTCGGGTTAATGCCGTGCTGCCCAACAAATTTTCAATAAGCCGAAGCATCAAAGAAATAACCGTTGCTACGAGTCCTGTAGCAAATACCTTCCAGAGCAAGTCGACAAAGCTCAAGACCTCATCTCGCTCAATTTTTAGCTTGTAGTAATAGAAAAGGGTAACAATAAAGAGGTTCAATATAATGCCGGGAAGCCAGGCCGGTATATCCGCTTTAATGTTGCTGGCTGAGCTTAAAACAATGGATACATCCGTTAATACAAGCGATAGCCAGGTGACGACACCAACCGCAAAAAGTAATCGTATAATGGCTTTGCTGCGCATGCTTGAGTTAGGACCAAAAAAAGCCAATCAGTGATATGATTGGCTTTGCAATGATAGGGAAAACCTATTAATTTATTTCCTA
>Ga0315912_10006714_pt1 | contig 10239 bp, 9 predicted proteins | sample VfabasoilMG_FD_204469 | JGI IMG/M metagenome (GOLD analysis project Ga0315912, IMG submission 204469) | Garden soil microbial communities collected in Santa Monica, California, United States - V. faba soil | ecosystem: Environmental > Terrestrial > Soil > Garden | place: USA: California... | reverse complement strand
GGCGTGAACAATCTCGGCGGTTGTCATGGATCGACCGGGCCGTTGTCGATCAACCCTGACACCGGCATGCCGTGGGGAGCGAGCTTTCCGGTGGTGACGGTGGACGACTGGGTCAACGCGCAGGCACGGCTTGCGGATCAGCTCGGCATCAAGCGATTCGCCGCCGTCATGGGCGGCAGCCTCGGTGCCATGCAGTGCCTGCAATGGAGTGTCGCATGTCCGGATCGCGTCGGACATGCGCTGGTAATTGCGTGTGCGCCCAATCTGTCGGCGCAGAACATCGCGTTCAATGAAGTCGCGCGCCAGGCCATCCTCACCGATCCGGATTTTCACGGCGGCGATTATTACGTGCACGGCGTTCATCCACGGCGCGGTCTCAGAGTGGCGCGCATGGTCGGCCACATCACCTACCTGTCGGACGACGAGATGGCAAACAAGTTCGGCCGCACCCTTAAAAACGGCAAGCTTAACTACAGCTTCGATACCGATTTTGAAATCGAGTCGTATTTGCGCTATCAGGCCGACAAGTTTTCCGGCTACTTCGATGCGAATACTTATCTGCGCATCACCAAGGCGCTCGACTATTTCGATCCGGCGTTTGAACATGGCGGTGATCTTGCGCAGGCGCTGACTCCCGCGAAAGCGGGGTTCCTCGTCGTATCGTTTACCACCGACTGGCGGTTTTCACCTGAACGCTCGCGCGAAATCGTGAAGGCGCTGCTCAAGAACAAGCGCGATCTCACTTATGCCGAAATCGATGCGCCGCACGGCCACGATGCGTTTTTACTCGACGATGTGCGTTATCACAAGCTGGTAGCAGCGTACTTTGACCGTATATTTTCGGAGATATCCAGGTGAACGGCATCAGCATCGACCGCGCCGATTTCGCCGCCATCGCGCAATGGGTAAAACCCGGCGCACGCGTGCTCGACCTGGGCTGCGGCGACGGCTCGCTGTTCAAATATCTGCGGCGTGAACGAGAGATTACCGGCTACGGCGTGGAGATCGACGATACCAATGTACTGGCGTGCGTGAACAACGGCGTCAGTGTGATTCAGCGCAACCTTGAACGCGGGCTGGCCGACATCGAAGATCATTCCTTCGATTACGTGATTTTGTCGCAGACGCTGCAAGCGATGAAAAACGGTGAGCGCCTGATCCGCGAGATGCTGCGTGTCGGACTCGAGGGCATTGTCACGTTTCCAAACTTTGGTTACTGGCGCAATCGCATGCAGGTGTTGCGCGGGCGCATGCCGGTGTCAGAGACGCTACCGTACGAATGGTTTGACACACCGAATATTCATCTTTGCACAATCGCCGATTTCGAGCGCTTTTGTGACAAGCGCGCCATCCGCATCATCGAACGCAAAGTACTGACCGGCGGTACGCCAGTGCAATCATTTCCGAATCTACTCGGCGCACTGGCGATTTATCACTTCGGCGCAGGCTGAGATACTACGAGTTTCGTCACGCCACGGATCAGCATCAATCCGGGAATGGCAAGCAGTGTGCACAACACGAAAAATCCCGGCCAGCCCATCCCCAATGCAATCCATCCCGTCGGCGCCGACAGCAACACACGCGGTACACCCATCAGGCTCGACAGCAGCGCGTATTGCGTGGCGGTAAAGCGGCGGTCGGTTAATGCCGCCATGAAACCGACGAAGGCGGTGGTACCCAGCCCCCCAGTAAGGTTTTCGATCGCAATGACGGCCGCCAGCGCCACGTTGTCGTGGCCCATATACGCGAGTGCGACGAAACCCAGCGTCGAAACCATTTGGCCGATGCCGAACACCCATAGCGCACGTGAGAGGCCGATGCGCAGGATAATGATGCCGCCCAGCGTACCGCCGGCGATGGTGGCCCAGAAGCCGAACAGTTTTACCACCGCGCCGATTTCGGTCTTGCTGTAGCCGAGTTCGAGGTAGAACGGCGTGGTCATGGCGGAAGCCATGGTGTCGCCAAGTTTGTAGAGCAGGATGAAGCCGAGTGCGAGCCACGCACCGTCGCGACGGAAGTAATCAAGAAACGGCAGCACCACCGCATCGCGCAGCGTGCGCGGACTATTCGGTGGCAGCGGTGGCTCTGCCGAAAAAAATGTGACGACCATGCATGCTGCCATGCACGCTGCCATAAACTGAAACATGAATTCAAACGACGTGTGATCAGCAAAGATGAGTCCGCCGCCGCCCGCGAGCAGCATGCCGACGCGATAGCCGTTTACATACAGCGCGGAACCCAAGCCAAGCTCGGCATCGTTCAGGCTCTCGCGCCGGTAGGCGTCGATCACAATGTCCTGCGACGCCGAGAAAAACGCTACCAGTAATGCAGCCAACGAAACCACCAGCAACTCGCCGGGCGCAGGCCGCGCGAGACCCAATGCAAACAACGCCGCCGCCAGCGCCAATTGCATCAGCGCAAGCCAGCCGCGGCGGCGCCCTAACCACGGCAACGCATAGCGGTCGAACAACGGCGCCCATAAAAACTTGAGCGTGTACGGCAGCCCCACTAGCGCAAACAGACCGATGTTGGCAAGATCGACACCGCGATCCTTGAGCATCGCCTGCAGCACCGAACCGGTCAGCAGCAGCGGCAGCCCCGCTGCAAATCCCATCAGCAGCGCCACCAGCATGCGCGCGCTAAACATCGCGATGAATGCGTCGCGCCATGACGCGCGTGCAATGTCAGGCGTCGCAGGGTCGCGCATCAACTTGGCTGCGGATGGTGTGACACAAAGACGCGAAGGCGCAAAGCCATTCGGAAATGGAATCCAGCTTCAGTTAATGAGTCGTTATTCGCGATGATGAAAACTTTCTTTGCTTTTCTCTGCGTCGTCGCGTTTTTGCGTCCAACGTGATTAAAGTTTGTAATCGTAGTCGATGGTCAGCGGCGCGTGATCGGAAAATTTCTCGTCCTTATAGATCGCCACGCGTTTCGCCGTGGCCGCGATGCCGGGCGTGGCAATATGATAGTCGATGCGCCATCCGACGTTTTTTGCATATGCCTGTCCGCGATTGGACCACCACGTATATTGATCGGGACGCGGATCGATGCGGCGGAACACATCCACCCACTTCAGTTCGTCGAACACCTGCGTGAGCCACTCGCGTTCCTCGGGCAGGAAGCCGGAATTCTTGCGATTGCCGCGCCAGTTCTTGAGGTCGATTTCCTTGTGTGCAATGTTCCAGTCACCGCACAGTACGACTTCGCGGCCACCAGCTTTGAGTTTCTTGAGGTGTGGGTAGAAGCGCTCCATGAATTTGAATTTGACCTGCTGGCGATCCTCGCCGCTTGAACCCGATGGCAGATACACCGAGATTAGCGACAGTTCTCCAAAATCCGCACGCACGTAGCGGCCCTCGCTGTCAATGTCGGCTATGCCCAAGCCTTGCGTCACGCGGTTGGGCTTGTGGCGCGTATAGAGGCCAACGCCACTGTAGCCCCTTTTTTCGGCGTATTGAAAATAGCCTTGGTAGCCGGCAGGCGCCAGCATTTCCGCGCTCATATCGGTGGCCTGCGCTTTCACTTCCTGCACACACACCATATCGGCGCGCTGTTTTGCCAGCCAATTGAAAAAGCCCTTGTTATGTGCCGAGCGGATGCCGTTCAGATTGACCGAAATAATGCGCATGTGCGAAACAGATGATTAGGGGTTGCCCAATTCTAGTTGAAACAACCGTGCAGGCGGTGTCAACCAGTTGGCGGGGCCGCGCGCTATTGCCAGCGAGGCAAACGCGAAGCGGTTATAATTTATACAATAATTCAGCCACTTAGTTACAACACGCACAAGGAGCAAGGCATGAGCACACTTTCAAGGAAATTCGGCGCTGTGGCATTTGCGGGATTAGCGGCATTGATTATCACGATGCCGCAGACAGCCTTTGCGCAGACCCAAACCAAGGGCAAGATCGTGTGCTGGAAAGATAAATCGGGCAAGGTTATGGGTTGCGGCGACACCGTGCCACCGGAGTATCGCGACAACGCGACCAAGGAACTTGATAAACAAGGCTTGACGCGCAATACCGGCGAATCAGCGGCGGAAGCCGAAGCGCGCCGCGCAAAAGAGCGCGAAAGCGGTCAGACCAAAGCCGATCAGGAACGCCGCGCGGCGGAACAGAAACGCAAGGATTCCGCACTACTCAACACCTACACCAACGAAAAGGAAATTGACTTAAAGCGCGACCGTGAACTGAAAGCTGCCGACCAGAGCATCGCTCAGCAACAGGCCGCGCTCAAACTCGCGAACGAACGCCTGGCGGATGCGCAGAAACGCGGTGCCAAGGATGAGGTCGCACGCGCCGAGCGCGATAAGGGCGTGATCGAAAAAGGCATCGCGTCCAAAGAAGCTGAAAAGGGCGAACTGACAGTGAAATATGCGGAAGAGAAAAAACGCTACATGGAACTGAAAGGCATTCCACAACCCGCCGCCACGCCGACGCCAACCACGGCCGCCGCGCCTGCTGCCAGCCCGGCACCGGCTGCAACACCTCCGGCTACCGCGAAGAAATAGCGAAACTGGGTAGCATGGCCGGTAAACAGGCTAACTAACCGGCCAGTTTGCTTTTGAGCAGTTCGTTTACCTGCTGAGGGTTGGCCTTACCCTTGGTTGCTTTCATTACCTGCCCCACCAGCGAGTTGAAGGCTTTGTCCTTGCCGTTGCGATAGTCCGCGACCTGCTGCGCATTCGCTGCGAGCACGTCATCGACGATTTTTTCGATGGCGCCGCTGTCGGAGATTTGTCTGAGTCCTTTGGTTTCAATAGTCGCGTCCACCGCAGACTCGTCCTGACCGCGCGAGTCCCATAGCTCCATCAAAACTTCACGAGCACCCTTACTCGTAATCACCTTTTCGATCATGCGTGCATGAATGACCGCAAATTGATTGGCGGAAACCGGACATTCAGCAATTGACATCTCCGCTCGATTCAATTGCGCTGTAAGTAAGCCCGTAATGTCCTTAGCCATTGCACTACCGTAAACTCTGCGTCCCTGCTCAATTCCCGCTGGTCCTGATGGCCACTTCGCCGGGTTTAACTCCATCAGTCGGCGAACCGTTTGCTCGAAGTAGAGAGCGGTATCTTTGGACGTAGTCAGCAACTGCGCTTCGTAATCGCTGATACCGTAGTCTCGCAAAAAACGCTGCCGCATCTGCCCCGGTAACTCCGGCATCATGGATCGTGTTTGTTCCAGCCATGATTGCGTTACCTCGAGCGGCAGCAAATCCGGATCGGGAAAATAACGATAGTCGTGCGCATCTTCCTTGGTGCGCATCATGCGCGTCGTGCCGGTGGCTGGATCGAACAACACCGTGGCCTGAACGATCTTGCGGCCTTCCTCGATCTCGTTAATCTGCCATTGCACTTCGTAGTCGATGGCTTGCTGCAAAAAGCGAAAACTGTTCAGATTCTTGATCTCGCGCCGCGTGCCCAGCTTGTCGGAGCCGGCCGGACGCACTGAAACGTTGGCGTCGCAGCGGAACGAACCTTCCTGCATATTGCCGTCGCAGATGTCGATCCAGCGCACCAGCGCATGCAACGCTTTGGCGTAGGCCACTGCCTCCGCCGAAGAACGCATATCCGGCTCGGACACGATTTCCAGCAGCGGCGTGCCGGCACGATTGAGATCGATGCCGCTGGCGCCGTGAAAATCCTCGTGCAGCGATTTGCCCGCGTCCTCTTCGAGGTGTGCGCGGGTCAGACGGACAGTTTTTTCCTGTTCGCCGACATGAACCATAATCGAGCCGCCCTCGACGATCGGCAACTCATACTGGCTAATCTGATAACCCTTGGGCAGATCGGGATAAAAGTAATTCTTGCGCGCGAACACCGAGCGCGGGCTGATCCTGCCGCCCACCGCAAGACCAAAGCGGATCGCACGCTCGACTGCGCCCTTGTTCATGACCGGTAGCACGCCCGGCAGTGCAATGTCTACGGCACACGCCTGCGTGTTGGGACTCGCGCCGAAAGTGGTCGCCGCACCCGAAAAGATCTTTGACGCGGTCGACAACTGCGCGTGGGTTTCAAGCCCGATGACGGTTTCCCATTTCATTGTAGTCGCGTGAATCCTGTACTCATTCAATCCCCGGCGGCATGCGCTCATGCCAATCCGTTGCCAACTGATATTGATGCGCGACATTCAGCATGCGCGCTTCGGAAAAATAGTTGCCGATGATCTGCAGCCCGACCGGCAGACCGCCACTATCGAACCCGCACGGAATCGACATGCCTGGCAGCCCCGCGAGGTTGACGGCTATCGTATAGATGTCCGACAAATACATCTGCACTGGATCACCGGATTTTTCGCCGAGCTTGAACGCGGTTGAAGGACTGGTCGGCCCCATGATGACATCGCAGCGTTTAAACGCTTCGACAAAATCCTGCGCGATCAGACGGCGCAACCTTTGCGCCTTGATGTAGTAGGCGTCGTAGTAGCCGTGCGACAGCACGTAGGTGCCGATCAGAATGCGGCGTTTTACTTCCGCGCCGAACCCCTGCGCGCGGGTTTTTTCATACATATCGGTCAAGTCACCGTACTCCGGCGCGCGATAGCCGTAACGCACGCCGTCAAAGCGCGACAGATTGCTCGACGCCTCCGCCGGTGCCAGCACGTAGTAGACCGGCACCGACAGTGCCATATTGGGTAAACTCACTTCGACCATCTCGCAGCCGAGGCGGCGATATTCGGCGATAGCGGCTTCCACTGCTTTGGCAACATCGGGCGCGGCGCCTGCCCCGAAAAATTCCTTGGGCAAACCGATTTTGAGTCCTGCGAGCGGACGCGCCAGATCGCGAATGTAGTCTTCGTTTTCGCGTTCGAGGCTGGTCGAATCACGCGGGTCGAAGCCCGCCATCACATTCAGCATCAGCGCCATGTCCTCGGCTGTACGCGCCATCGGCCCGCCCTGATCGAGGCTGGAGGCGAACGCGATCATGCCGTAACGGGAAACCACGCCGTAGGTAGGCTTAAGCCCGCAGACGCCGGTCAGCGCCGCCGGTTGGCGGATCGAGCCGCCGGTGTCGGTCGCGGTCGCTGCGGGAGCCAACCGCGCCGCCACAGCTGCGGCCGAACCGCCGGAGCTGCCGCCCGGCACCGTCGCCAGATTCCAAGGGTTTTTCACTGGGCCGTAGTACGAGGTTTCGTTCGACGAGCCCATCGCGAACTCGTCCATATTGGTCTTGCCGAGATTGACCGCGCCCGCTTCGTTGAAGCGCTGCACGACGTGCGCATCGTACGGCGACACAAAATTGGACAACATGCGCGAGCCGCAGGTCGTGAGCCAGCCCTTGGCGCAGAAAATGTCTTTTTGCGCGATGGGCACGCCAGTTAGCTGCCCGGCCTTACCGGCTGCGCGTAATGCGTCGGCAGCACGCGCTTGTGCCAGACTGTGTTCGGCATTGAATGTGATGAAGCAGTTGAGTGCACTCTGTAACTTATTGATTCTATTGATAAAATAATTCGTTACCTCAACGCTGGAGAACTTTCCAGCGGCAATCCCGTCACATAGGTTCTTGAGAGTAGCGCGAAGCATTAACGTCGTGGTTGGCGAAAGGGGAGAAGGGAGTAGGCAGGCGGTCAACGCATAACGGCCGCGCGCTGCGCACCCGGGAAATCTCTCACTCGATAACTTTCGGCACGAGATACAACCCCGCCTCGACCTGCGGCGCAATGGATTGAAACAACGCATGCTGATCGGCTTCGGTAACCTTGTCGTCGCGCAGCCGCAACATGATTTCCTGCGCGTGCGGCATCGGCTCGACGTTGGCAGTGTCGACAGCCTGCATTTGTTCTATCAGTTGAAAAATACCGGAGAGTTGCGTGAGCGCCGCTTGCGACTCGTCGTCATCCACCGCGATGCGTGCAAGCCGCGCAACACGTTTCACTTCATCGAGGGTAAGTGCCATGAAAATGCCGGAAAATATCTGTAAAAAATGGAGCTGCCTGTAGTCGTATAGGGTATCATAATCAACTGCCATCACACTTAGAAACACATAACACTCGCACTGATTTTCACATCCGGATTTCTTTATGTTTGGTTTTTTGAGCAGTTATTTTAACGACGATCTTGCCATCGATCTGGGCACCGCCAACACGTTGATATTCATGCGTGGCAAGGGCATCGTGCTCGACGAGCCGTCGGTGGTGGCGATCCGTCAGGATGGCGCTAACGGCAAGAAAATGATTCAGGATGTCGGCCTCGCGGCAAAGCAGATGCTGGGCCGCACGCCGCACAACATTACCGCGATCCGCCCGATGAAAGACGGCGTGATCGCCGATTTCACCGTCACCGAACAGATGTTGAAGCACTTCATCGGCAAGGTACTCCGCTCGCGCGTATTCAAGCCGAGTCCGCGCATCATCATCTGCGTGCCTTGCGGGTCGACTCAGGTTGAGCGCCGCGCGATACGTGAATCCGCGCTCGGCGCCGGCGCATCGCGCGTGAACCTGATCGAAGAACCGATGGCCGCCGCGATCGGCGCGGATCTGCCGGTGGGTGAAGCCACCGGCTCGATGGTTGTCGATATCGGCGGCGGCACCACCGAGGTCGGCGTGATCGCGCTCGGCGGACTGGTCTACAAAGGTTCGGTACGCGTGGGCGGCGACAAGTTCGATGAAGCGATCATCAATTACATCCGCCGCAACTATGGCATGCTGATCGGCGAATCCACTGCCGAGCGCATCAAGAAGGACATCGGCTCGGCATTTCCAGGTTCGGAAGTGCGGGAAAAGGAAGTAAAAGGCCGCAATCTCGCCGAAGGCATTCCGCGCAGCTTCACCATTTCGAGCAACGAAATTCTGGAAGCGCTCACCGATCCGCTCAACAGCATCGTGAGTTCCGTTAAATCCGCACTTGAACAAACGCCGCCGGAACTCGCGGCGGATATCGCGGAGCGTGGCATGGTGCTGACCGGCGGCGGCGCGCTCTTGCGCGACATCGACCGTCTGCTGATGGAGGAGACTGGACTGCCGGTGGTAATCGCCGAAGATCCGCTCACCTGCGTCGTGCTCGGATCGGGCCGCGCGCTGGAAGAGCAATTCAATACAATATTCACCAATGACGATTAGAGCGGCGCACGCGAACGCGTGACTGCATTGCCCGGCTGAGTGATGGAACACACGCCGCCGCCCTTCTTCAAGACCGGTCCTACCCCGCTTGCCCGCCTGCTGATTTTTTCCGTGCTGTCACTCGCGCTTCTCATCACAGATGCGCGCTTCAAATATCTGAACATATTGCGCGAAGTCGCGGCGATTATCGTTTATCCGCTACAACGCATCGCCGCCGCACCCGCCAGCATTGGTCAGCGCATAGGTGATTTTTTCTCCGCACATTCGTCACTGCGCGAAGAAAACGAAAAGCTGCGCCGCGACAACATGGCGCAAACCCTGCACGCGCAGCAATACAAGGCACTGCAAACCGAAAACGCGCATCTGCGCGGCTTACTTGGCGCGCGAGAACGCGTCGAAGCCATAGCCACACCCGCCGAAGTGTTGTACGCGGCACGCGATCCGTTCACGCGCAAAATCATGCTCGACCGCGGTTCACAGCATGACGTGCAAAGCGGTCAGCCGGTTATCGATGCGAAAGGCGTCGTCGGACAGGTAACGCGTGTGTATCCGTTTCTCTCCGAAGTCACATTGATCACCGATAAGGGTCATCTGGTGCCCGTGCTCAATGTACGCAACGGCCTGCGTTCCGTACTCGCGGGCACGGGACGCGATGGCACGCTGGAGCTTCAATTCGCACCGCTCAACGCGGACTTTCAGAACGGCGACCAACTGGTCACTTCCGGCATCGACGGCGTGTACCCACCGGGGTTGCCAGTGGCGGAAGTGACGCAAGTGGATCGCGCCAGCGCGCACCTGTTCGCGAAAATCCTGTGCAAGCCGCTGGCTGGTGTGGCAAGTCACGCGCAGGTCATGCTCGTCAGCGCAAAACGTGATTTGCCGCCGCGCCCGGTCGAGGAAGCAGAGCCAAAGGCAAAACGCGACAAGAAAGGAAGGAAGGGCGCATGATCGTGCCGCGCTCAATGACGCCGCAGGAAATCCTGCTGCCAGTGAAGCCCGCGTTCATCGCGATGACGCTGATCACGGCGCTCATCATCAACTTGCTGCCGGCCTCTGGCTGGTGGCTCGCATGCCGCCCGGATTTCGTCGCTCTCGTGCTGCTCTTTTGGTGTATCGACCAGCCGCGCAAAATCGGCTTCACTATCGCATGGCTGCTCGGCCTGGTGATGGATGTTTC
>Ga0315912_10006713_pt1 | contig 10240 bp, 4 predicted proteins | sample VfabasoilMG_FD_204469 | JGI IMG/M metagenome (GOLD analysis project Ga0315912, IMG submission 204469) | Garden soil microbial communities collected in Santa Monica, California, United States - V. faba soil | ecosystem: Environmental > Terrestrial > Soil > Garden | place: USA: California... | reverse complement strand
ATATAGCGGCGAGTTCGCCGGGATGGGCTGCAATTCGCCGGCAACCTTGTCGAATTCCTGACTTTCGATGTGGGACTTGGCCGCGGCAATTTGCTCCTGGTATTGCGGACCTTTGAACGCGAATGTCCAGATGAGATATACGACTCCGAGGAGAGCGACGGCAGCTACGACCCAAATTGCCGGGGAACCTCCGGTTTTTTGCGTCACGGGTGCGGCTGCAACTTCTGCTGCCTTGGGCGAGCCGGCGTTCGAGCGTTTTTTCAGCTTGTCGATACGCTTCTGCAAGGAGGCCGCTGCGGCAGGTTCCAGGCCCAACCCCGCAGCTTCAGACAGCAATGCTTCTGCCCGGGCAGGATCATTTTCTGCCAGGGCGCTGTCGGCTTGGGCTACGAGCGCCTGACGACGTTGCTTGCGTTCCTGCTCCTCGCGCAGTTCGGCTTCACGCTTGTCGATCTGGGCGCTAAGCTGGGTAGCCTCCGCATTCTCCCGTTCGAGTGCCCGGGCGCTCGCGACGTGACCGCGCGCCGCCTTCAGGTCCCCTTTCGCAAGAGACTGCCGCGCCGCGCCGAGCGCGTCTGCCAATTCCTTGAGACGCCGTTCTTCCTTTCGCTTCTTGTCGACGGCTTCAATCGCAAGGCGCCGTAGGTCAACGGCCTCGGGATGGTCCGGCTCCTGCGCGAGAAGCTGATCCATTTCACGAGCACAGCCGGCGTAGTCTTGAGACTTGAAAAGTTGTTTTCCGCGCTCCAGGTGTTCCTGCACGCGGCGGGCTCGCTCGCGAGCCTCCTCCTGAGCCTTGTGGGCTTTGCGATGTTGTTCGAGGCTCTGTTTGACGGAGGGAAGCGCAGCCACCGCGGGTTTGGCACGTTCCAGGGCCGCGACAGCGGCGGCGTGTTCATTTCGCGCGGCAAACTCCTGGACCTGAGCCAGCAGCGTCCGCGCCTCTTTTTCCGCTTCTTCCCGCTGGCGTCGACTGTCTTGCGCCTTCTCAATATCCTTCTTGATCGCGCCGGCCAGAGAGGAGTCCAAACCCAAGGCTACGGCTTCGGCAAGAAGAACTCCGGCGCGATCCAGATCGTCCTTTTTCAAGGCCGCCTGCGCTTCAACGGCGAGTTCCCGGCCGCGATGTTGCTTCTTCTGTTCCTCGCGCAACGCGGCTTCATTTTTTGCGATCTGCGCGGAAAGGCCGGCGGCAGTCTGGTCTTCGGGACTGAGAGTCTGGGCGCGGGAAACATGGGTGCGTGCGGTCTTCAGGTCTCCTTTGTCGATGCATTGCTGCGCAAGGCGGAGCGCCTCGTCCAGATCCTTCTGACGCTTCTCCGCTTCGCGCTGCTTTTGAAGCGCTTCGTCGGCCTGCTTGCGGAGCGACAAGGCGTCGGCATTGTTTGGCTCTCGTCCGAGGATCTGGTCCATCTCGCTTACGCATGCGGGATACTCCGAACGCTCGAAAGCTTTCCGCCCGCGTTCCATGCGTTCGCGTCTTTCTCGCGCCTCTTCCTGAGCCTGATTTTCCTTCTGGTATTGTTTAATGGTTTGCGCGACAGACTGCTGCAACGAGGCCGGTGGTTTTAAGGTCTTCAAAAGGGCGATCGCTTCGGGATGGTGTCCAGCCGAAGCAAGCTCCGCAGCTTGAGCCAGCAGCGCGCGGCACCTTTCCTCGGCCTGCTCCGACGCCTTTCGTTTCTCGTCAGCTGCATCGATCTGCTTCAGGAGCTGAGCGGCTTCGGCGCGATCCGGGGCCTTCGACAAAACACCGTCGACCAGCTCCCGCGCCTCCTTGAGCCGGCCGGAACCAAGCGCCTTGCCTGCCTCTGATAGCGCTTTTGCGATTTCCTCCGCCTCGAGTTTCCGTGCCTGTGCGGCGTCCAGGTTGCGCTTCAGTGCTTCCGTCACGGAGTTTTCGGAGGCGATATCTGGCTCTGCCTTCCCTAACAATGACGCGGCCGCGGCATAGTCTTTGCGCTGAGCCAATCCTTCGGCGCGATCGAGCAGCTCACGGATTCGCTGCTGGCGCACGCTCTCCGCAATAAGCTTCTCAATTCGGGTCAGGAGTTCTGCGGCTTCCGGGTTCCCCTTTTCCTCGGTCAATACCGAACGCGCCAATTCGCGTGCCCGGTCGAGTTCGCCTGTGTCCGCGAGTTTGCGTGCCTGTGCGAGTTTCTCGGCGATACGGCTTTTTCTTTCCGCTTCGACGCGAAGGGCCTCCTCGGCACGTGCGACTCTCGCGAGCAACTCCTTAGCGGAGGCTTCCCCCGGATCGATGACCAGCGCGCTCTCGATTTCCCGCCGGGCGTCCGCGAGATTCCCTGCCTCGAGCGCCTTCCGGGCTGCGGCGACGCGAGCTTCAACCATCCGCCGCTTCTCTTCGCGCTCCGCCTGTTCCCGGAGCTGCCGTTCAACATCGGCGAGAAGCCCGGAGGCGCCGGAATGATTCGGTTCCAACTCCAGAACCCTTGCCAGCGAGCTTCGCGCGCCAGGAAGGTCGCCCGCGGAAATCCTGACAGGAGCCTGTTGAAGCAGACTTTCCACCTCGGCATTACGTTCCTGCCGGCGCTTTTCCTCCTCAAGGTCCGCGGAGGCCTGGTGGTGCAGGGCAAGAGCGTCGGAGTGCTGAGGATCAATCGCAAGTGCCTCATTGAGGGTCTTCAACGCACCGGCAAGATTTTTCTGACTGTAGAGTTGCCGTGACTGGCGAACGAGGCCATCCAACCGGCGCCTCTCTTCCTGCTGGCGCGCGCGTTGGGCAAGAGTTTCGCGCACGCGATCGACAAGTTCATGCGCCTGGGAGTGTTCTGGAATCTGCCCAAGGATGTCGTTGGCGAGGGCCAGTGCGTCTTCGAGTTTACCTGATCGTTCACATTCGAGGGCGTCCTGAAGACGGTGGGCAACGCGTTTCCTCACCTCGATAACACCCGTCAACCGCTCAATTTCGTGGGCAGCGCGGTCGCGAACCTTCAGGATTTCCTCGCGGCTGCTATCCCTTCCCAGACGGACGGTGGCATCCTGATCTGTGGAACGCGCGGGGATGGAAGTGAGCAGAATGGCGGCCTTCAGGTCGCCGGGGCTGGCAAACTCTTCACCCTCGAGCAACTCCGCGTTCTGTTTGATGAGTTGATCGAGTTGGTCGATGGCATTCCTCGCCTCGGTTTGCGCGCGATCGGCCAGGAGCTTTTGGATCCGCGCCATGGCGCCAAGCGCGTCGACATTCTGGGGAAGCTCCTCGACAGCCTTCTCCACCAGTTCGAGGGCCTTTTCTATCTGGCCTTTTTGCTCGAGATCGGCCGCCTGACGCAGGAGCAGGTCGGTCTTCTGCTTGATCTGGAGCAATGCCTCCAGTCGCTCGCGCTCGTGTTTGGCCTTGTCACGAATCGCAACCATCTCGAGATAGCCGGTCTGCTCAGCCGGGCCCTCATCGTCATGGTCCTGCCGGATGGAACTCGGCGTCAGAATGCGTGTCTTGAATTCATCGAGCTCCGCCTGCCTGAACTCTCCAGCCAGGGTTCCGGCGTTCTGACCGATCAGATTGTCGAGAACTTTAACCGCCGCTCCGGCTTCTTCCCGCGTCTTGCGCTTGTGTTGATCCAGCACCTTTTCCAGCCGTGTCAGCCCCTGGAGCAACTCGTCTGCATTCTGGTACCGTTCCATCGGCTCCTTTGCCATGGCCTTCAGGACTACAGTCGAAAACTCCTGTGGAATGGCAGGAACGACGCGGGCGATGGGCTCCGGCTCTTCCTGGAGAATCTTGAAGAAGGTCGACTGCAGCGAGTCACCATCAAAGGGCTTGCGAAAAGTCAGAAGCTCATAAAAGGTCGCGCCAGCGGAGAAGATATCGGAACGGTTGTCGACTTGTGCCCCCCGAATCTGCTCAGGAGACATGTAATTGGGCGTGCCCATGACGGAGCCGGTCTTTGTCATCTCCGAGGACGCTATCCGCGCGAGACCAAAGTCCAGGATCTTCACCTGCCCGGTGCTGGTCACGTAGATGTTCCCGGGTTTGATGTCGCGGTGAAAAACGCCCTTCTTGTGCGCGTGAGACAGACCCTCGGAGATCTGAATCATGTACCCGAGACGGTCCTCGAGAGGTATACGGTCGCCGCGAATGATCCTCGCCTTGATGTCCTCGCCATCCAGGAATTCCATGGCGATGAAGGCCTGCCCGGACTCCTCTCCCAGTTCGTAGATTGTGACGATGTTTTTGTGCGAAAGCTGGCCGGCCGAGCGCGCCTCACGGAAAAAGCGGGAGCGAAGCTCCGGATCCGCATCCAGATCGGCGGACATGGTCTTTACGGCGACCACTCTTTCGATAAACGGATCCATGGCTTTGTAGACAACGCCCATGGCACCCCGTCCGATCTGTTCTATGATTTCGTACTTACCGATTTTCTTCAAAGCCGCGCACCATCAAATTCCCATGCCGCTAGTCATGGTAGCTGAGAAGTAACACCGTTATATTGTCCTTGCCGCCGCCTTCATTTGCCGCTGCAATGAGGTCCGCGGCGGCCTTCCTGAGATCTCCCTGCCCAGCCGCCACAACCTCCAAAATCCGGGAATCCGGGATCATGCTGTGCAGGCCGTCGGAACAGAGCAGGTATAAGTCTCCTGCCTGGGCAGTCTGTTCGATGACATCGATCTCGATTGTTTCCTTGGCCCCGACGGCCTTGGTGACGATGTTTCTGAGAGGATGTTCCCGAAACTTTTCCGCATTCACGGCTCCGGTCGAAAGCGCCGCCTGGACCCATGAGTCGTCGGTGGTGAGCTGCTCGATAACGTTGTTCCGGATCCGGTAGGCACGGCAGTCGCCGGCGCTGCAAACCGTCAGGACAGAGTTCTCAACCATAGCCACGACGATGGTGGTGCCCATCCCCAGGTATTCCTCCCGGCTCTCGGCGTCCCTCCATACCCGCTTATTCGCCAGCATGATCGCAGAGCGAAGCCTGTTGCCCTCGTAGGAGAGAGTGGGTACGACTCCGAAGGGCCAGGTTATGGTTTCGGACTGATAGCTCCGCCGCACGAAACTTGTCACGACATCGACTGCGGTTCGGGAGGCGACCTCTCCTGCGTTTTGGCCGCCCATGCCGTCGGCGACCACGTATAAGCCGAGGTCGTCGTCGAAAAAGAGAGTGTCCTCATTGAGATGCCGGCGCAATCCTATGTGGGTGTCGCCGAAACTCTGCATCCGCGCCATGATGTGTTGTCCTTAAATTCTTCCGCGTATTCCACGAGGCAACCTTGGGGTCGCTGTGCGGGCGGTGCGCCAACTTGGGCTGGAACCGGGGTCACTTTATCATCGGCTCTTTGCATCGTCAACGAAGGGGGATTGTTCAACGACTCCCGCACCGTCGCACAAAACGTTGTGGGCAGACGCTGCGCCGTATGGTATACGGAAATCCATGAAAATTCTCAACATAGCCGTTTCGCTCGTTCTCGTTTTCGCCTCGGTTTCCTCGGCTTTCGCGCAGCAAACTTCCGTGCTGGGCCCCACCAGTATCGTTACTGGCGTTTGTAATGGACGCGATAACAGCCCGGGCTGCGTACTGCCCGGACTGTTCGGACAGAATGGGTTGACGCTCAATCCCAATGCCAATGTGAGTTTCTCTCACTATGCACACTTCATCGGAGAAGCGCAGGAGACTCTAAACAAGACTCTTAGCACGGCGATTGCAACGCAACTTGCCATCTTGCCCCTGATTTCGCCGGCTTCGGGCTTTACCTACAGATACGATCAAGGCAGTGGCGCCTTTGTGCGAACCAGCACAAGCTTCGGTCCGATCTATGCGGAACGGGCAGAAACGGTTGGCCGGGGCCGCTTTTCCTTAGGCGCCGCTTACCAGCGGTTCCGTTTCGACAACCTGGATGGAATCGACCTGGGCAAGGTGCCGGCGGTATTCGCGCACCTGCCGCACTCGGGAACCGGAGGGGTTGTGCAACCTTATGAAGTGGATGTCATCTCCACATCGAACAATATCGACCTACACGTCGATCAGACAATTTTATACGGCACAGTCGGACTTACGGATCGCCTTGACGTCTCTCTTGCGGTTCCGATTTCTTCCGTCAGGCTGGGCGCTTCCTCAAATGCCACGATCCTCAGAGTGTCCGGTCCAACCTTTACGCCGACCGGTGCTCCTCCAACCACATTGATTCCGAATCCCCATTCTTTCGACACCAGCGGTAGCCTGACCCGGACATTCAACAACGATGGTAGTGCTTCGGGTATCGGCGATGTCACCATCCGCATAAAGGGTGGTGTGCTGAATCGGGACAAAGTCCGAATAGCGGCGGCAATGGACTTCAGGATGCCTACCGGGAAAGAGGAAGATCTACTGGGTTCAGGTGCAGCCGCGTTCAAGCCATTTGTCGCCATTTCGGGCACCGGGCGATTCTCGCCTCATGCAAACATCGGGTACCAATGGAACGGCAAATCGATTCTGGCCGGCAACATCACGGGAACCACGTTTGGTGAGGATGCCAATGGCCAGGCGACCTTGACAAGCGGCTCCCCGACAAAGGAATCCCTGCCGAATCATTTGTCTTACGTGTTTGGCGCCGACTTGGGAGTGACGGATTCCCTGACTGTCGGCTTCGACTATCTCGGGCAAACAGTCTTCGATGCACCCCGCGTGTTCCGCGATACGCTCACGACCGCAGCCGTTCCGGGCGGAACTGGAGCGTTGACGCTGGAAACCGTTCAAGCCGGCAAGAAAACAACGACGCTAAGCAGCGGTTCGGCAGGGCTGAAGTACAGCCTTTACCGCGGTCTGCTGCTACAAGCCAATATCCTCTTCCGCCTCGACAATCACGGGTTGCGCCAAGACGTTACGCCGCTGTTGGGCCTTTCCTATTCCTTCAACCGTTAAGCGTACGCCAAGGCAATCATAGGAGCAGCTTCATCCCGGTCCTCGACGGCTCTCGCCAGAAACGACGACGCCGTCGAGGAGGGGTGAAACTAAGCCGGCCCGCCACCTCACCCTTTGGGTATACAACCGAGCGGTCTCGGCCTTCCGTTATGAAGAACGGAGCCTTCACCTCGAGCCCGTCGGCAGTTTGGCTGCCTTCGTGGCGCCGCCGGCATCGGTGTCGCCGCGGACGCCCGGCTCGACACGGCGCGAATCGTCAAGGGTCACATATTGGTGCTCCGATTGCTCCCACGCGGGCACCGCCGCGAGACACGGCTGACATGGGGGACCGAAATGTTGCAGAGCGCCGCAGATCAATCCGCAATTCCCAGAAACATCATCATTCTTTTGGGGGGGCCAGGAGCTGGAAAGGGCACTCAGGCAAAGGCAATCACCAGCGAGTTTGGCATTCCTCATATCTCCACCGGCCAGATCCTGCGTTCGGAGGCTTCAGCCGGCACCCCATTGGGTCTGAGGGCGAAAGCTGCGATGGAAGCCGGCGAGTTGGTCGGCGACGATCTTGTGAATACGCTCGTCGCCCAGAGAATCGTCAAGGAAGACTGCCAGGCAGGCTTTGTACTGGATGGGTACCCGCGCGATATTCGACAGGCTGTCACATTTGAAGAAGGCCTGTCGATCGCAGACAGACAGATTGTCCTCGATATCGCCGTTGACCTTGAAAAAGTCATCCCACGACTGACCGCCCGCCGCACGTGCGGGACCTGTGGGTCGATCTATCATCTGACGACGTCGCCGCCTCGTCAGCCTGGGCTTTGCGACCGCTGCAACAGGTCCCTGGTTCAGCGCTCCGACGACCGCGAAGAGGTTATACGCGAACGGTTCAAGGCCTACGCCGATTGGACCGAGCCGTTGATCGATTTCTATCGACGGAAGGGTATCTATTTCGAGGTAGACGGGATGCAGGCCCCGGCTCAGGTCGCTGGCGATATCCGGCGCATTCTCGAACAGGAGATCTCCGCCGCCGCTCAGGGACCGCGACTGCAGGCGCGTGAAGGGATCTGCTGATGTTCGAATCCGCTGAGTTGGGACACAAGATCGGCAAACGTCGCTACGACGAGGAGGCCCCGCAAATCCGCGAGGCCTTGCTTGACGCGCAGTTCGAGTTGGCTCAATCGAAGGCCTTTCCGGTCATTCTCCTGATCGGAGGCGTGGACGGTGCAGGAAAAGGCGAAACCGCCAACACGCTCAACGCATGGATGGATCCACGTCACATCCGGACGAACGCGATGGGAGAAGCGACCGACGAAGAGCGCGAACGTCCTCCGATGTGGCGGTTCTGGCGCGCTCTGCCGCCGAAAGGCACGATCGGCATCTTCTTTGGATCGTGGTACACCGCCCCGATCATCGATCGGGTGGCGGGGCGAACCAAGAATGCTGAACTCGAGAAGAGCGTTCAGGAGATCCAGCGTTTCGAGAAAATGCTCGCCGATGAGGGCGCGCTCATCCTCAAGTTCTGGTTTCACTTGTCGAAGAAAGATCAAAAGATCCGCCTCAAGTCCCTGGAAAAAGACCCCGAGCAGAGGTGGCGCGTCACGCATACGGATTGGGAACGTTTCAAGCTTTACGACAAGTTTCGCCGCGTATCGGAGCAAACCCTGAGACAAACCGGTACCGCGTATGCTCCATGGCTTGTTGTGGAAGGAGGAGACGCGCGGTACCGCAACATCACCGTGGGCAAAGCGATTCTGGACGCGTTGCGAAAGCGTCTGCGAGCCCATCGCAAACGGCCCGAAGTCATACAGCCGGCGCCGTTGCCGGTAGTGGACAATCTGCATCTTCTCAACACACTCGATCTCGGCGTGAAACGCGCCCGGAAGAAATACAAAGAAGATCTCAAAAAGTACGAGGGACAGCTCAATCTGCTCACTCGTGATCCCAGGTTCAGAAACAAGTCTCTCGTCGTCCTGTTCGAGGGGAACGATGCCGCGGGTAAAGGCGGGGCCATTCGACGGGTCACTGCGGCGTTGGATGCGCGGTTCTATCACATTATTCCTGTCGCTGCTCCCACGGATGAAGAGCGCGCTCAGCCCTATTTGTGGCGATTCTGGCGGCACCTTCCCCGCCTGGGGCATGTTGCAATCTTTGACCGGTCCTGGTACGGCCGCGTTCTGGTCGAACGGGTCCAGGAGTTATGCCCGCCGTCGGACTGGCTGCGCGCCTACAGCGAGATCAACGATTTCGAAGACGAGATGACGCGCCACAACATTCTGCTGGTTAAGTTCTGGCTTGCCATCAGTCCCGAAGTCCAGATGAAGCGGTTCAAGGAGCGTGAGGCCACGGGTTTCAAGCGTTTCAAGCTGACACCTGAAGACTGGAGGAATCGAAAGAGATGGGACGACTACGTGCGAGCCGTGTGCGATATGGTGGACCGCACGAGCAATGAGATCGCTCCGTGGACGATTGTCGAAGCGAACGACAAGTATTACGCGCGTATCAAGGTGTTGAAGACCATTTGCGACCGCCTGGAGAGAGCATTCTAGCGAGCGTATGGGGGAGTCCGGCGGCAAGCCCTCGATCAACGTTAATCGTCCGGCATGCTGGAAGGCGCCTTCGTCGTTGCCGCATTTTTTCTGTTCGGCGGGGCGCATGAGATGGACACTACAACATCACAACGTTTGCATGGAAACCGCGCCTGAGCGAGGCGACGCCGCGACTCACATATTTGCCGCCCTTGCCCGGGCTCTGGCCATTCTCCTGAGGTATGCCGACAGTGAACTGCGTGCGCTTCAGGAATCAGCATGACAGTTGATTTCTTGGCCCTCAGCATGCAGATCGGGTCATGGGCTCTCGAGGAGGTATTGAGTCATGAATATCAAAAACGTCCTGGTTCCGACAGACTTCTCGGATATTTCAAAAACCGCACTGAGCTACGGAATTTTCTTCGCCCGAAAATTCCAGGCAAAGCTGACCCTGGTTCATGTCACGTCGATGCCGCGGTCGCCGAAATCAGCGGGCCCGGCTGAACTGGCGAGAAGGGAATCGATACAACGCACTCACCTCACGAGTCAGCTCTTCGATCAGGTCTCCCCGGGAGACCATCGAAACCTCGACTTGCGCGTGGTCATCAAAGCAGGCAACGTTCGGAAGGAGCTTGACGCGGCTATTCGAGAGGAGCAGGCAGACATCGTCATTCTGGGTACTCACGGGAAGCGGGGATTCGACCGGTTTTTTCTCGGTTCCACAACCGAAGGCCTTCTCCGCAAACTTCCGGTTCCGATTCTAACAGTGCGTGAAGTTGCCGAGTCCCCTGTCTTCAACCGGATTCTCTTCGCAACGGATTTCTCGGAGTCCGCCAGTGACGACTTTGCGCTCGCGCTCGACCT
>Ga0315912_10006711_pt1 | contig 10240 bp, 7 predicted proteins | sample VfabasoilMG_FD_204469 | JGI IMG/M metagenome (GOLD analysis project Ga0315912, IMG submission 204469) | Garden soil microbial communities collected in Santa Monica, California, United States - V. faba soil | ecosystem: Environmental > Terrestrial > Soil > Garden | place: USA: California... | reverse complement strand
GTGCCCGTCGGCTCGATGTCCTTCCACGCGGTGTTCTGCGCGGTCATGCCGCCGGTGCTGCCCCAGATGACGGCAGTGCCGTCCGTGGTGCCGATGGTGCCCGAGCCCCAGATGACCGCGTTGCCCCACGCCTGCGGGTCTTCCCACACGACGTTGCTGCCCCAGATCACCGCGTTGGCGTTGGCCCAGTTCGTCCCCGAGCCCCAGATGACCGCGTTGCCCCACGCCGTCTGGCTCACCGGCATCGTGCCGGAACCCCAGATCACGGCGTTGCCCCAGATCACCGCCTGGCCCCACGTCATGTTCTCGCCGCCGATCGTGCTGTACGGCAGCGGCTGCGGCTTGAGCCAGTAGCTGCCCGTTCGCGACGTGGTGTCCACGGATCGCGCCAGCGACACGGCGCCCGCGCCGTTCAGCGCGCCGGCGCCTTCGCGCAGGGGGTCGTATTCGAGGCCGAGGTCGTTGCGCACGGCAAACGCCGAGTACTGCAGCATCGCCTTCAGGGTGTTCGGCGTCAGCGCCGGCGTGTAGGGATCGGCGACGCGGTGCTGCTCGATCATCAGCGCCACCACGCCGGAGCCCACCGCCGTCGCCATGCTCGTGCCGCTCAGGCGCAGGTAGTCGGTGTCGTTGCCGCGCAGGTTCGGATAGTCGCGGTAGATCGTGCTGCGCTTCGCGGCCACCGAGATGATGCGGTGTCCCGGCGCCAGCAGGTCCGGCTTCGCCAGCGCGTCGTACCACGTCGGGCCCGACGAGCTGTAGTCCGGGATGCGGTCGTCGCGGCGCGCCACGGTGTTGCTGGTCGCCACGGCGCCGACCGTGATGGCCGACGGGGCGTTGCCGGGCGAGTTGATGCCGGCGTAACCCGGCTGCCCAGTGGTCGGGTTCACGCCGTTGTTGCCGGCGGCCGCCAGCACCACGATGCCCGCCTTCGACGCACGTTCCACCGCCTGCACCAGCGGGTCGGTGGACGCCGGCTCGTAGATCGGGTGGCCGAGCGAGAGGTTGAGGATGTCGATCCCGAACTTGCTCTTGTTCGCCACCGCGAAGTCGATGGCGCGGACCACGTCGCTCGTGAGCCCGGCGCCGTTGGCATCGAGCACCTTCAGCACGACGAGCTGCACGTTCGGCGCAAGACCGCGATACGCCTTGTTGACCGAGAGCGCGCCCGAGCCGGCAATCGTGCCCGCCACGTGCGTCCCGTGGCCGTAGTCGTCGAACGGCGACGTAGACTTCGCCTGGCCGTTCGTGAAGTCGTAGAACGCCTTCACGCGACCCTGGAACTCGCTGGACATCTCGAGGCCCGAGTCGATCACCGCCACCGTGACGCCGCGGCCCGTCCAGGCGTCCTGCACGCCGAGCGTGGCGCGCAGCACCGCCGGCGGCACCGGTTCACCCGTGCTCGGATCGTCGAGCGCCGGGTCGAGCACGTTGCCGACCGTGTCGACGAGCGTGCCGAGCGTGCCGGTGACCAGCCCCAGCGTGCCGTCCACGGTCTTCACCACGGTGCCCAGCAGCCCGCCGAGCAGGTCCGCGTTCGGCCGCACGACGGCGTCCGCGGAGATGCCCAGCACCTTGCCCGACTTCGCCAGCCCTTCGAGCGCTTCGGCGGGCACGACCACGTTCAGCGTGTCGCCTTCGCCAAGGTCGGTCAGCACCAGGTTGCCCTGCGATGTCAGGAGCTGGCGCAGCGCGTCCTTGTCCGCGGCGGTCGTCCGAATGAGCACCCGGCGCGCGCCGCCGGCCTGCTGGTCGACATCGACCCGCAACAACCCATCCAGCTTCTTCAGATGCTGGGCAACCTTCAGACCTTGGGCGTGCGAGGGATTGTCGAGAATCACCAGCAGCGCGAGTGCAGTTGCCAGCACGCCGCGAGCACCCCGGGAACCGAGCGAACAGAGTTTCATCGCCGGGTTTTAGCGCAAGACCGCGGCCAATTCCCCAGTGTCGCCCCGGCGACCTGAAGTATTTCCCACTCAGACGGTTACGCTTCGGTGAGAAGAATCACGATTTCGAGCGCGTGTGCCGTCGCGCAACACGCGGCCGTGCGCAACGGCGTGCGCCATGGCTGCGACTTGTTGATCGTGCGGGAGTTGCCGCCGTGCTCAGTGTCGGGACACGGGGGTGCTGTTTCGAGCCACGCTCGCCGGCACCGCCAACAGTTCGGCGCGCCCGGCGCACACGCGCTCGGCGACGAGCGCGGCCACCGCTTCCGCCATGCGCTGGTGCACCGGCGTGAATGCGGCCTGCCGCTCCGAGTAGAACGCGAGCACGCCGCCCAGCTGTCCGCCGTTGCCGATCGGCACGGCCAGCGCGCTCTGAAGCGGACTCTCGTCGCGCAGCATGGGATCGACGTCGAGCCGTGCGTCGGAATTGATGATCGGCGTGCGCGTGGCGGCGACCCATCCGCTGAGGCGATCGCCGAGCGGCACGCGGGCATCCGGCGGGACGGTCTCGACGCCGGCGCGGAACGCAGGCGCGAGCGCGTCGACGCTCTCGTCGTACACGAACAGCACGCACGACACCGCGCCGAGCTCCGGGCTGAGCGCGCCCCAGATCGCGGCGCCGATGTCGGACACGCCGCCCGGCACGGCCAGCTCGCGGCCCAGCGAATAGAACGCCGCCAGATCTTTCGCGGCCGCATCCGGCTCCACCGGCGCTTCGACGACAACCGGCGCGGCGTGCGGATCGGCGACCGGGGCACGTCCCGGCGGCGGCACTTCGTTCAGGCCGGCTTCGTGCAGCGTGAGGAATCCGTCCACCACCTGCGGGTCGTACATCGTGCCCTTGCGATCAATCAGCACCTGCAGCGCCGCGGCCGTTTCGAAGCGCGGACGGTAGGGACGATCGGAGGTGAGCGCGTCGAAGCAATCCACCACCATCAGGATGCGCGCGCCGATCGGAATCGCCTCGCCCGCCAGGCCGTCCGGATAGCCGGTGCCGTCCCAGTTCTCGTGGTGGTGGCGCACGATCGGCACGACCGGATACGGGAAGCCGATCACCGAGAGGATGTCGGCGCCCACCGGCGCGTGGCGCCGCATGATCTCGAGCTCGGACGGCGTGAGCCGCCCCGGCTTGTTCAGGATGTGCTCGGGGACGCTGATCTTGCCCACGTCGTGCAGCAGCGATGCCGCCTTGAGCGCCTGAATCTCCCCCTCGTCGGTCACGCCGAGGTGCCGGGCCAGCCGCATCGAGTTCTCCTGCACGCGCTGGATGTGATCGTGCGTCACCTGGTCCTTGGCGTCGATCGTCTGCGCCAGCGCCTCGATGGTGGCCACATAGACGCGGTTCATCCCGCCCAGGTGCTCGATCTGATCGTGGGCGCGCCCGACGGCGTGCATGTAGGTGACGTAGAGGATCACCGGCAGCGGGGTGATCAGCAGCAGCACCTCGAGCGGCCGCATCGGGCCGCCCTGCCAGTCGTGCGACAGCACCAGCATCAGCATCGACGCGAACGTGGCGCCGAGATGCGTGAGCCACAGCCCGAGGAAGTGCTCTTTCCAGATGGCCACCGGCGACTTGCGGGCGTCGAGGCCGACCGCCGCGGCCACGAGGCCGGTGCTGATCCCGAAGTTGAGGAGGGCGAAGAGCGCGAGCAGGCCGAAGAGGCGCGGCACGCGGAACGGGCCGTCGATCACGATGTTCGAGCCGGCGACGGCGAAGAAGACCTGCGAGGCGGTCCAGATGCCCACCGCCGGGGCCGCGGCGTTGAAGAGCAGCCGCCGCGGGGTGCGCGACGACTTCTGCATGCGGAACGACAGCATCAGGCCGTCGAGCGCCGCCGTGATCGCGCCGGCCGCGGGCCCGATGACCAGGGCCGCCGCCGTGCTGAAGGTATCGGAGATCGAGAAGCTCACTTCGGCGGTCGGCAGGCGCAGGGCGAGCCAGCCGGCCGTGGCGGTGAGCAGGAGCAGCGCGAGCAGCGCGTACGACGCCGGCTGCGTGGCGAGCTGCCACACCGAGACGCCGGCGACCAGCACACCGGCGCAGATGACGGCATCTACCAGTGGCGTCGCCCGGCGCGACCCCGCGTTCTGCTCTGTCTGGTCCATGCGAAGGCGCACGATGGGCCGTGCACCGGTGTGCCGAAATGCCCGGCAGCGGTGCCCGAACCCACCGTAGTTATCGGCAGACCGCTGACGTAGTTGCGGGGCTGTCCCTAGAATCGCGAACCGGCGTTAAGCCGGTTTGCCAGATAGCGCGCGAGACCCGCGCTCTGTGCGGGTCTCGCCTGTCAGCGTGGCAAAGGGTGGCGGGTGAAGCTGGCGAGGGCGTCGTCCTCGGTGTCGTAGGCGTCGAACACGGTCAGCATCCGTGAAACCACGAGCAGGTCGCGGAGCCGCCGCCCCACGTGTACGAGCTTGAGCGCGCCGCCGCGATTCTTCGCCGCCGCATACGCCTCGACCAGCTCGCCCAGCCCGACGCTGTCTACGTAGCGGACGCGGGTCATGTCGAGGACGACGTGGTACCGGCCGTCTCGCAGTAGGGCGCGCACCGCTTCAGACACGCGGCTCCCGCCGCCCATCGTGATGTCGCCGCTCACGGCCAGGATGGCCGCCTGCCCCGCCACGCGCTCCTGGATCTCGACCATACGGCCTCCCCGAAACATGCCTCCATGTTCCAAGGCGCACCTGAGCCTCGCGTGATCGGCGGATTAAAACGAGTTAACCAGAACGGGTGATCTCTCGTCATTAACGAAAGTTAATCTCCGCCCAACGTCCGTCTCAGCGCCGGCGGCGTCAAATGAGGTGTTGTCACACTCTTGATGTTGCGCGCAGCCCGGAACTGCCGGCCGGGCTACCGTGCACGGACGGGCTCGGAGGCGTGCCTCCCCTCCGGGCCCGTCGCTTTTTACAAGCCTTGACCCCGATTTAACCGCCACTTAGCACCGCCTCCCGGCACGCCCTCGTCCAAACCAGACAGGGGGCATTCATGAAGAAACACCTCGGGCTCATCGGCGTGACGATCGCGGTCGTCGCCGGCATCGCCGCGTACACGCAGGTGGCACGGTCGGATTCGACACCGGCGCCGATCACGGCGCGCGTCACGCGCGGGTCGATCGTCGAGACCGTTGACGCCACCGGCACGATCCAGCCGGTCACGACGGTCCAGGTCGGCACGCAGGTGTCGGGCACGATCAAATCGCTCGCGGCCGACTTCAACACGAAGGTGCGGCGCGGCCAGGTGATTGCGGTGCTCGAGCCGTCGATCTTCCAGACGGAGGTCGAGCAGGCCAAGGCGACCGTGACCAAGTTGCAGGCTGACGCCGAACGCGCCGCCGTGGACGTGCGCGACACCCAGGCCAAGCTGCGGCGCGCCCAGGAGCTCAGCGACAAGCAGCTCATCGCCGCATCCGATCTCGATACGGCGGTCACAGCCGCCAACCAGGCGCAGGCGCAGGTGAAGTCGGCCGAGGCGCAGATCGTCCAGGCGCGCGCCCAGCTCGAACAGGCGCAGGTCAATCTCGGCCATACCGTCATCACGGCGCCGATCGACGGCATCGTCGTGGCGCGCAGCGTGGACGTGGGCCAGACCGTGGCGGCGAGCATGCAGGCGCCGACGCTCTTCGTCATCGCCGGCGACCTGTCGCACATGCAGGTGCTGGCGAGCGTGGACGAATCGGACATCGGCCGCGTGCAGCAGGGGCAGGCGGTGTCGTTCTCGGTCGACGCGTATCCCGGCGACACGTTCACCGGCACCGTGTCGCAGGTGCGCCTGCAGCCGACCGTCGATCAGAATGTCGTGAGCTACACCACGGTGGTCGACGTGCCGAACCGCAAGCAGCAGCTGAAGCCGGGGATGACCGCCAGCGTGAGCATCGAGATCGCGCGCGCCGACGACGTGCTGCGCGTGCCCGCGGCGGCCCTGCGCTTCCGGCAGGAGCGCGGGTCGAAGCAGGTCTGGGTGTGGGCCGGCGGCTCGATGCAGCCGCATCCCGTCGATGCCGGGCTGAGCAACGGCACCATGACGGCGATCACGGGCCGCGACCTCGCCGAGGGCGCCGAGGTGGTGACCGGCAGCGCCGACAGCACGCAGCAGGCCTCCGCGCCGACGACGTCGCCCCTGCTACCCGCTCGACGCGGCGGCGGCCCCGGTGCTCGAGGTGCCCGATGACTCCCAAGGCCCAAGGCCCAGGGCCCAAGGGCCCTGTAATCAGCGTACGGGGACTCACCAAGCAGTACGTGATGGGCGACCAGACCGTGCCGGTGCTGCACGGCGTCACGCTCGACGTGATGCCGGGCGAATTCGTGGCGCTCACCGGCCCGTCGGGGTCGGGCAAGTCCACGTTCATGCACCTGCTCGGGTGTCTCGACCAGCCCACGAGCGGCGAGCTGCTGCTCAACGGCGCCGACGTCTCGCGGGCGGACGGCGCCGCGCTGGCGCGGCTGCGAAACACCGAGATCGGCTTCGTGTTCCAGGCGTTCAACCTGCTGGCGCGCACGTCGGCGGTGGAGAACGTCGAACTGCCGCTCCTCTACGCGCCGAAGGTCAGCGCCAAGGAGCGGCGGGAGCGCGCCGTCCGCGCGCTGCAGGCGGTCGGCCTCGGCGAACGTCTGTGGCATCACCCGAACCAGCTGTCGGGTGGACAGCAGCAGCGCGTGGCGATCGCCCGCGCGCTCGTCAACCAGCCGCGCATCCTGCTGGCCGACGAGCCGACGGGCAACCTCGACACGAAGACGAGCATCGAGGTGCTGGGCATCTTCCAGCGCCTCAACGCGCGTGACGGCTTGACGATCGTGCTCGTCACGCACGAGCCCGACATTGCCGAGTACGCCACGCGCGTCGTGAGCTTCCGTGACGGTGTGGTCCGCGGGGACCATCCGGTCACCGCGCGCCGGGACGCGCTCAAAGAGTTGGAGGCGGCGTAATGTCGATCACCGTGACGTGTGCCATCGCGGCGAAGGCGCTGGCGCGCAATGCCATGCGCACCGCGCTCACCGCGCTCGGGCTCATCATCGGCGTGGCCGCCGTCATCGTGATGGTCGCCATCGGCACCGGCGCGCGAACGTCGATCGAGAACCAGATCAAGAGCGCCGGCTCGAACATCGTCATGGTCTCGGCCGGGTCCGGCGGATTCGGCCCGGTGCGCCAGGGGCAAGGGGCGGTCACGACGCTCGTCGCGGCCGACGCGGTGGCCGTGCAGGCGCAGGTGCCGGGCATCCGCTACCTGTCCCCAGGGATCAACACACGCGCGCAGGTCGTCACCACGGCCGCCAACTGGAACACGCAGGTGCAGGGCGCCGGCGCGTCGCTGGCGGACATCCGCGCGTGGCCGCTGCAGTTCGGCGCCTTCTTCACCAGCGCCGACGTGGCGCGCGCCGCCAAGGTGGCGGTGCTGGGATCGGTGGCGCGCGATCAACTGTTCGGCGCCGGGGCGGACGCCACGGGCGCCACCATCCGGATCAAGAACCAGCCCTTCACCGTGGTGGGCGTGCTCACCAGCAAGGGGCAGGCCGCGATGGGACAGGACCAGGACGACACGGTCATCGTGCCCTACACCACGGTGCAGAAGCGGCTGCTCGGCGTGCAGCACATCACCTCGATGACGATCTCGGCGGCCGACGGCGTGGACCTCGCGCGCCTCTCCGGCGAGGTGGGCAGCGTGCTGCGCGCGCAGCACCGGCTGCAGCCCGGCGTCACCGACGACTTCATGGTCCGGACGCTCGAAGAGATGGCGAGCGTGCTGACGTCGACCACCGACACGATGACGTACCTCCTGGCCGGGATCGCCGCCGTGTCGCTGCTGGTCGGCGGCATCGGCATCATGAACATCATGCTGGTGTCGGTGACCGAACGGACGCGCGAGATCGGCCTGCGCCTGTCGGTGGGCGCCCGCGACCGCGACGTGCTGATGCAGTTCATGGTCGAAGCCATCGTGCTGAGCGTGGCCGGCGGCGCGATCGGCGTGGCCGCCGGCTTCGGCCTGGCGATGGGCGTGAGCGCGCTCCTCAACTGGTCCGCCAGCGTGACGCCGCAGGCGATTGCGCTGTCGTTCGGCGTGGCCGCCGCCGTCGGCGTGTTCTTCGGGTTCTACCCCGCGCGCAAGGCGGCGAGGCTGAACCCGATCGAAGCCCTTCGCTACGAGTGAGCTCGGGGGAGCGCGACGGTGAAGGTCGTGCCGGCGCCGACTTCACTGTCGAGGCTCACTGAGCCGCCGTGGCGCTCGGCGATCCACTGCACGAGGCTGAGGCCCAGCCCCGCGCCGTCGGTAGACGACGTGCGCGACGGATCCGCGCGGAAGAAGCGTTCGAAGACGTGCGGACGGTCCACCGAGGCGATGCCGACGCCAGTGTCCTGCACGGCGATCGTCACCCGGTCGCCGGACGTCCCGACACGCACGCCCACGCTGCCGCCCTCGTCCGTGAACTTCAGCGCGTTATCGATCAGGTTGATGAGCAGGCGGCGCAGCCACTCGCCGTCGCCGCGCACCAGCGTCCCCGCCTCGCACGCGCACGTCAGCGTGATCCCGCGCGCCTGCGCCACCGGTTCGAGCTGCTCGACGAGTGACTCGGCCAGCTCGCCGGCGTCGAGCGGCGCGAAGGTGAGCGGAATCTGCCCCGCCTCGGCACGCGCCAGCGTGAGGATCTGCTCGATGAGCCGCTTGAGGCGATCGATCTCCTCGATCTGGCTCGCCAGATGATCCCGATTGACGTCGCCGGTGCCGAGGCGGCCGAGCGCCAGCTCGATGTCGCCGCGCAGCGCGGTGAGCGGCGTCCGCAGCTCGTGCGCAAGCGCGGCGCTGAACTGCCGCATCTCCCCCACCGCGTGGTCCAGCCGCTCGAGCACGCCGTTGAACGCGCGCGCCACGTCCTCCAGCTCGTCGTTCACGCCGCGCGTGGGCAGCCGCCGTTCGAGCGTGCGCACGTCGATGCCGCGCGCGGCGCCGGCCAGCCGGATGAGCGGCGCCAGCGCGAACGCCGACAGCCACCACGAACCCGCGCCGGCAAGGAGCAGGCACGCCGGCACGCCCAGCAACAGCAGATCGCGGTAGCGCCGCAGCGCGGCGTCGATCGGCCCGAGCGACACGCCGACCTGAAGGAGATAGGTCGTGGCCCCGGCCCCGGGCACGAGGCTGTTCGACACGCGCAGCCGGCCGTAATCGGTGGCGACGTCGAAAGGCCGCAGCGAGGCCACGGAGGCGCGCACCTGGTCGCGGCTCAACCCGAGCCCCAGCGGCGCCAGCGCGCTCGACTGGAACAGCCGGCGTCCGGAACCCGCCTCGTACACCTGGTAATACCGCGTCGCCTCCTGCACGAAGGCCACCTGATCGCCGTCGTCCGGATCCAGCTCCACGTACGGCATGTCGTCGTGGAAGCGCAGGTAGCCGTGCAGCCCTTCGGTCAGCTCGGACAGGCGCGTCGTGGCGTCGGCGTCCAGCTGCCGCGCGAGCACGGTATAAGACGCCATCGCGACGGCGCCGATGAGCACGCCGAAGACGACCGTCGTGCTCACCGCGAGCCGCGCGCGAAGCGGCAGCGTCACGACGGCGTATCGGTGAGCACGTAGCCGACGCCGCGGATTGTGTGGATGAGCGCCGGCGTGAACCCGCGGTCCACCTTGTTGCGCAGCGAGTTGATGTGCACCTCGACGACGTTGCTGATGCTGTCGAAGTGGATGTCCCACACGTGCTCGATGATGAGCGACTTCGTGAGCGGACGGTCGCTGTGCCGCATCAGGAACTCGAGCAGCGCGTATTCCTTCGGCTTCAGATCGATGAGGCGGCCGGCGCGGCGCACCAGCCGCTTGATCGTGTCCATCTCGAGATCCGCCACGCGCAGCACGCTCTCGCGCGGCGCGCCCCGGCGCAGCAGCGCCCGCAGGCGGGCGGTGAGCTCGGCCAGCGCAAACGGCTTGGCCACGTAGTCGTCGGCGCCGGCGTCCAGCCCTGCGACGCGGTCCTCCACCGAATCCTTGGCCGTGAGCATCAGGACCGGTAGCGAGGCCTTGCGCGCGCGGATGTCGCGCAGCACCTGAAAGCCCGACCGGCCCGGCAGCATCACGTCGAGCACCACGCAGTCGTAATCCACCGCGAGCGCCTGCTCGCCCGCCTTGGCGCCTTCGTGCAGGACGTCCACGGCGTGCCCCTCCTGCTGCAGGCCCGTCTGGACGAAGTTGGCCACCTTCACGTCGTCTTCGATTACGAGAATGCGCATCAGCCCATCTGTCCTTCCTTGAGACGATACAGGGAGGGCCCAAGCCTCGGCAATGCGGCCCAGCCTGAATTAACGAGACTTAATCC
>Ga0315912_10006710_pt1 | contig 10242 bp, 9 predicted proteins | sample VfabasoilMG_FD_204469 | JGI IMG/M metagenome (GOLD analysis project Ga0315912, IMG submission 204469) | Garden soil microbial communities collected in Santa Monica, California, United States - V. faba soil | ecosystem: Environmental > Terrestrial > Soil > Garden | place: USA: California... | reverse complement strand
TGCCCGCGCCTCGAGGAATTGCTGCGCAAGTTCGGCTGGGAAGGCCTCAGCACCGGCTTCCGGCTGCAACCCAGCCATCACCACAAGAGCGTCGAGCAACTGGAGCGCGTCGATCAGCATTTTCTCAAGCTCTGGCTCGATTACATCTACGCCGGCATGTACACGCGCGGCATCCTCGACGACCGCACCCGCATCCTGTGCGTGATCGGCGAGCTGTTCGTGATGGGAGAGTTCGTGCAGGCCGAGAACCACATCCGCAACGCCCTCATGCACGGCGCGACCCCGCGTGAAGTGCTGGAGGTCATCCTGCAGTCCACGATCTACGCCGGCATGCCGCGTTTCGTGCGCGTGGTCGCGCTGCTGCAGCGCGTACTGGAAGAACAGGGCCGCCTCGGCGAACTGACGGATACGCAACTGCCGTTGCCGTGACTGTAATGCAGCGCGGACCGAGGCATTCGACGCATCGAACAACCGATATGGAGGACGCAACAACATGACACCAGGCGAAAAGCGCCAGCGGCTGCGGGCAATACTGGGCGGGCAGAAATGCCTGTCGCCGGCGACGGTGTTCGACGCCCTGTCGGCGCGCATCGCGCAATCGGTCGGCTACGAGATCGGCATCCTGTCGGGATCGGTATGCGCGGCCACGATGCTGGCGGCGCCGGACCTCGCGCTGCAGACGTTGACCGAGTTCGCGGACCAGGTGCGCCGCATCACGCGCGCGAGCGATCTGAGCATCTTCGTCGATGCTGACCAGGGCTACGGCAACGCGCTCAATGTGATGCGCACCGTCGAAGAACTCGAGCACGCGGGACTCGCGGGACTGGCGATCGAGGATCTCATCATGCCGGCCCGCTTCGGCGCGGGCGGCGCCGACGAGCTGGTTTCAACCGGCGAGATGCTGGGCAAGCTGCGCGCGGCGCTCGCCGCCCGCCGCGACCCGCTGCTGCTGATCGCAGCGCGCACCGCTTCCGTCAGGATCGAGAAGATCGACAGCGTCGTCGCGCGCGTCCGTGCCTACGCGGCCACCGGCGTCGATGCCATCTTCATCACGGGCCTGAAAAAACTGGAGGACCTCGATGCGATCCGCGCGGCCATCACGCTGCCTATCATCGTCGGCACCGCGCCCGGCCTCAAGCGCGAAGACCTCGCCGCGCGCGGGATACGTTTTTGTCTGCAAGGGCATACGGCCGTCACCGCGGTTGCGAAGGCGCTGCGTGATACCTACGCGCACCTCCACGCCGGCGGTGTGCCGGCCGATCTCAAGGCCCGCGTCGCGACCCCCGAGGAAATGGCCCGCTACATCGGCGAGGAAACCTACAGGAAGTGGCGGGAAGAGTATTTGAACTGATTGCGCATCAGGCCGTGTCGATGGTCCCCGCGCCGCCCTCGACGCGGAATTTGCGAAGGTGCTGATCGGAGACCCATTCCGCGAACTGGCGAACGTCCGGCGCAAATACGCACGGACGCGCGCGGGGGTTGATGAATGCTGGCGGAAACGACGCCCGCCCCCCGCCTTGGGCACAATGGTCATGCGGCAGGTGCCGCCAGCATCCCCTTGAAGCCATCTATGGGCCGTTCGTGCCAAGTAATTCCGCAAAGGCGCGTACGCTCATTTCTTTCTCGATCGCAGCCGTGCGGCTGGCGATCTCACTTGCAAGCCCGCGGGGGATCACGGAATCCGCCTGCTTCATGAACTTGCGCGTGACATCGTCCCACGTCATCGGGTCATGCGGGTCGCCCTTGGGATAGAGCACCTCCCGCAGGAATACGCCGCGCCGCGTCTTCACTTCCACTGCAGCCGGGCGCGCGCCTCGCTTGAAAAGTGCGGTCAACTCCGGTTTCGCTTCGAGCGTGCACACCTTCATCAGCTTCGCCACGTCCGGATTGCGCAGCCACTTCTCGTCGAACTGCTCGGAAGTGCAATCGCCGGCCACGAGTCCGACCGCGGTGCAGTAGTAAAAGCTGTGATCCGCCGTTTCCTTGTTCACGGGCGCGAATTTGTGGTCGTCCCAGCTCGGCTTGGTCACCGCCTCCTCATGGGCAAAGATGCGGATGGCTTCGATCTCGTCGGGTTGCAGGTGATGTTCATTCCTGAGCTCGATCGCGGCCTGCACCATCGCCGGCGTCATGCCCTCGACGGGGTAGGGTTTGAGGCCGATTTTCATGATGCGGAAGTCCCCGCTGTGCGGCACCAGCGGCTCCACGTCCACGCCTCCCGCCACTGCGTGGGCGAAGCCGTAAGGGCCTTCGAGCAACGTGGTGCAGCCCGTGAAGCCCTCCCGCGCCAGCAGCGCGTAGAGGATCGCCTGGCTCGCGACGATGGGTGCCGAAAGCGCCTTGTCCATCGGAATGTCGCCGTGACGAATTTCCGAGAAGGTGTTCGAGCGTGCGCCGGATAGCGCAACCGCATGGCCGATCTGCGCGGCGTCGAGGCCGAGCATGCGGCCGGCGCCGGCTGCAGCCGCGTACGAGCAGGCCGCCGTGTGGTGCCAGCCGCGATGCCAGAGATTCTTCGGCACCGGGAGATCGGAGAACCGCATCTGCACTTCGTAGGCGATCACCACTCCGAGCAGGAAATCCATGCCCGAGCGCCCGTTCCACTCGGCCGCCGCGAGCACGGTAGCGATGGTGTCGCTCGGATGCGCCGTCCACGCCGGACCGAAATACACGTCGTTGTAATCCTGGTAGCGGATCGCGACGCCGTTGGCGAGCGCGGCGAACTGCGCGTTGGCTTTCGTGCCTTTGCCGAGCAGGGTGGCCTGCGCATTGCCGCCGAGCGCGGCGATGCCGCCGCGCACGATGCGCGCGGGCTCGCTCTCGAGTCCGCCGTAGCCGCAGGCGAGCGTGTCGAGCACGATGCGCTTGGCATAGTCGATGACCGCCGGACCGAGGTGCGCCGGCTGCAGGCTGGCGGCGTACTCGCCGATGCGCTCGACGATCGTGCCCTTGCGGATTCCGCCCGCCATTATGCCGGCACCGCCGCACGCGGCGCGGTCGCGACCCGGGTGAGCGCGTCCATGAGGCCCGTGATTTCGGCGCGGGTATCGAGCGCGAGGAGATCGCTCTCGACCCTGGTCGCCGCTTCGGGCGTGAGCCGGTAGGCGGCGCAGGCGCGGAACTTGGCGAGCGTGCGCTGTTCCTGCAGACCGAAGGTGGGGTCGCCCGGCGCATGCTTGACGTTCTTCGCGAGACGCTTGCCGTCGCGCGTCACGATGGTGACATTGACGCTGCCGTCGGCGGGGTCCTGGACGTGCCGAACCCTTTGCATGATCGTGCGCAGGCCCGCTTCCTGCGTGCGCGGGGCAGTGTAGTCGGGAATCTCCGACCAGCCTTTCAGCACGCCCAGCGCGAGATTGAACGACATGGAAAATTTTCCCTGCAATCCGGTGGCCGGGTTGGTATGCAGCAACGGGATGAGCCGCAGATCCACTTCGATGCCTTCGATGTCGTCCGGCGCGAGCCGGTGTTCCTTGACGAGGTCGATCACGCCGGAAGTGGCGCGGTGCGTGGACCAGCACGCCGGGTACCATTTGATGACGAGCCCGCGGCTGAGCGCGTAGGTCTTTCCCAGCTTGGCGCACACCAGTTCCTCGGTGTAGTCGCCGGGCCCCTTGAATGCGCGCAGAAATCCCTGCTCGCCACCGAGCGCGTCCATGTCCGCGGTGAAACCGCGCTGGGCCAGCAGCGCCGCGAATACGCCATTGCGCGCCGCGAGCCCTGCGTGCAAGGGCTTGGTCATGGTGCCGAAGTTTTTCTGGATGCCGCAGGCCTCGGATGCGGCGATGCCCATGGCGTGCATGGTCTGCTCCCGTGTCAGACGCAGCAAGCGCGCCGCGGTGCAGGTCGCCCCGAGGGTGCCGTACGGGCCGGTCGGATGCCAGCCGAGATGCCAGCTCTTGGTGTCGATCTTGCCGAAGGTGTTGCGGTCGGCGAGGCAGTTGCCGACTTCATAGCCCGCGACGTAGGCGGCGATAGCATCCTTGCCTGAAGGCCTAGTCAGGTCGGCGAGCGCGTAGATGACCGGCAGCAGCACGGCGGTCGGGTGCCCGAAGCCGCCGACATCGTCGAAGTCGAGGGCGTGTGCGAGAGCGCCGTTCGCCATCGCCGCTTCGGGCGCATTGGCCGCAGTGCCGAGACCGATCACGCGCGACTGTGGATTCCCGCCGACGAAATGCAGGTAATCGTCGACGATCTTGCCGAGTTCGGTCGCCGCTCCGGCGATGGCGACGCCGGTGCAGTCGAGCATGCCCCATTTCGCCCATTTCACGGCGTCGGGCGGAATGGCGGAGAAATCGAGGCGGGTTGCGAATTCGGCGCAGGCTGAAGTGACGGACATGCGGGCCTCCTCTAGACAGTTTCAGTGATGGCGGCAGCGGGGAATGTTACATAGAAAACCGCCGCAACCACAATCCGGCTGCGCTATTCTTTGACAATACCGTGTGGCCTAGGTAGCTTGGGGGCCAGACCGCTTCGATCCCGCTCCGTGGCGGCCACACTGCGGACTCATGCATCGGCGGGACACTTGGAAGTCATGCTGCCGTCCAACAGGAGATCACCATGCGCAAGAAGGGAAACAGTAAGGTCGAGAAAGACAAGAAAGACATGGCGAAGAAGCAGCTGAAGACCCGCGGCTTCAGACTTGCGCTGCATAAGGTATTTGCCCATGCGGATTGGGAATTCGTCAAGAAATTTGAAGAGTGGGTGCAGTATGTTTACCTGAGTGAAAGGCATCTGGACCGTCGCACCAAGGAGCTGCTGATCGTCGGCATCACCGCGACGCACAAGAGTCCGCCCGAGCATATAGAGGTTCATATGCGGGCTGCGCTTGCAGCGGGGGCCACCAAGGAGGAACTTATCGTCGTTGCCGAGCTGGCGGGCAACTGGGGCGGCTTCGTTCCTCGAACGAACGCAGTGGAAGCATGGCGCCGCATCTTTGCGCCGGAGATGCCGTCTGTATTCACGCCGCTGGGCGCGGAATGAAGCCCGCCGGCTTGCTGCGGCCCACGCCGAACTGCCGCAATGTTGCGTGCATGCTCTGGGCGGGCATGATGATGCCCAACGCGGATCAGGCCTTAGGCCAGGCGTTTCCGATCAAACCCATGCGCATCGTTACCGCCGCGGCGGGTGGTGGTCCCGACTTTGCGGCGCGCGTGATCGCGCAAGGGCTGTCGAGCAGCCTGGGCCAGCAAGTCATAGTGGACAATCGCGGTGGCAGTGTAGTCATCATGGCAGAAATCGTCGCCAAGGCGCAGGCTGACGGGCATACCGTGTTGCTTTCAGCCGGCACGTTCTGGCTCAAGCCGTTCCTGCAGAGCAAGGTGCCGTACGACCCGCTGAGGGATTTTCTGCCGGTCACCCTGGCAACGACGACGCCGACTCTCCTGGTCGTGCATCCGGGAGTGGCGGTAACTTCCGTCAAGGAATTGGTCGCGCTGGCCAAGGCCAAACCAGGGGGGGTTACGTACGCCTCGGGTCCGGCGGGCTCCACCTCGCATCTTGCCGCGGAACTGTTCAATGCCATGGGCGGCGTTACGATGCTGCGCATTCCCTACAAGGGAACGGGTCCGGCGCTCAGCGACCTGATGGGGGGCCAGGTGCAGTCGATGTTCTCTAACGCAGCGTCGGTGACGCCGCACGTGAAATCAGGCAGACTCAGGGCGCTGGCCATCACCAGCAGGCTGCCGTCCGCGCTGTATCCCGAATTGCCCACGGTAGCGGATACGGGGCTGCCCGGCTACGAAGCAGTGGCGATATTTGGCGTCTTCGCCCCGGCCCAGACGCCCGCTGCGCTGGTCAGGCGACTGAACCAGGAAATCGTGCGTGTCCTCAAACAAGCCGACGTGAAAGAGAAGTTTCACAGGGCCGGCGTAGAGACGATCGGCAGTTCGCCCGAGGAATTATCCGCGACAGTGAAATCCGAAATGACGAGGTTGGGCAAAGTCATCAAGGATGCCGGCATCCGCGACGAGTAAGGACGAATGATGGCATCAAGTATGCGAGAATCGTGACGGACGAAAACACACGGCGGGCGCGTGCTTCCGCGATTTTCTCTGGCTGCGGCAGAGTCAACACGCAAGGCGCTGCGGGGTGTTCCGCCCGTGTCGCGCCCCTGGCGCCACAAGATTCCAACCGGCAGCAATCCGCCACAGCGGGGAGAGGAAGAACACCATGCGGCTCGTCGAAACCCTAGCGCTTGCGTCATGTGTCCTGGCCGCCATTGCGCTCCCGGCCGGCGCCCAGGATTACCCGGGCAAGCCGGTTCGTCTCATCATCGGATTTCCGCCCGGCGGCGGCGTGGATATCGTGGCGCGCCAGTTGGCGCCCAAGCTCTCGGAACAGCTTGGCCAGCAGGTCGTCATCGACAATCGTGGCGGAGCCGCGGGCAACATTGCGTTGGAAATGCTCGCCAAACTCCCGCCCGACGGTTACTCGCTCATGTTCACCACGCCGACCATCTCGATCAATCCGGCGCTGTACCCGAAAATCAACTACGATGCCCTGAGGGATTTCGCGCCGGTCACCCTCGCCGCCACCACGGTCTACCTCCTCGTGGTGCATCCATCCCTGCCGGTCAAGTCTGTCAGGGAATTGATCACTCTCGCGAAGGCGAGGCCGCGCCAGTTGAACTATTCGTCGGGCGGCAACGGCGCGGCGGCGCATCTCGCAGGCGAGCTCTTCAAGAGCATGAGCGGCACCCAGATCGTGCACGTGCCGTACAAGGGCATTGCGCCGGGATTGATCGCGGTGCTGTCCGGCGAAGCCCAGCTCACCTTCGCGAGCCAGCCATCGACGCTGCCGCACGTGAGGGCGGGAAAGCTCCGGGCGCTTGCGGTCACCAGCGCGAAGCGGTCCTCGTTCACGCCCGATCTCCCCAGCATCGCCGAGGCGGGCGTGCCCGGTTACGAGACCACGGCGTGGTACGGCATCATCGCTCCGGCGAAGACGCCGCGGCCGATCGTGGCGAAGCTCAACGCCGACGTGATCAGGGCGCTCGACAACGCCGAAGTGAAATCCGGGCTGGCGAACCAGAGCTTCGAGATCGTGACCACGACGCCTGAGCAGTTCGGGGCATTCATCAAGGACGAACTCGTCAAGTGGGGCAAGGTCGTCAAGGAAGCGGGCATGCGGATCGACTGACCATGCGCCCGGATTTCGGGCGTTACACGGGCCGCTGACATCAGGACCGCGCGAGAAGCTCTGCCCACAGGGATCACACCGGAAGGCGCCAGGAATTGCGGGCGTGCAGGTCGTTGACGATGTCGAATTTGACGCCGTTGGGATCGACGTACTTGCGCTGCTCCTGCTCGCGCGCCGCCGCGATCACCTTGCCGTCTTCAAGCTGGCCGCGGTTCGCAAAGCGTTTCACGACGTTTTCGGCCTTGTCGGCGTAGACCGCGCCGCTCCTCTCGGCCTGCGCCGCGGCCTCATCCACGTTGTCGGTGATGAATCCGACGTGATGCAGGCCGGTGTGGCCGAGCGCCTCGTGGCTCGTCTGGTTGTTGAGGATCGCGAGACTGATCACGCCGTCCGTCAGCATGACGGCGCTGATCGATTCGCGCACCCGCTTCATTCCGAATGCCCGTTCGTAGAACTTCGCCGTTTCATCGGCATTCGGAACGGCGATCGCAATGTGGCGCAGCTTGCCCATACTTCCCTCCCCCAGTGGATGGCAGGATACCGGCATCGGATTGTATCGCCCGCCGCCGCTTGCAGATAGGTCGAACCGGCAGCAGCCAGGGAGGGAGCCCGCGCGGGTAAAATGGGAACGATGGAACGCGCGCCCCGCCTGTCGTATCTGTGTGCCGCTTCGCTGTTGCTGTTTCTTGCAGTGGCCGCTGCCGCGCAACAGCCCTACCCGTCGCGGCCGGTGCGCGTCGTCGTAGCCTGGGCTCCCGGTGGCGCGGCGGATTTGACCGCGCGGGTGGCGGGCCAGAAGCTCGGCGAGCGGTTCGGTCAGCAATTCGTCATCGACAACCGGCCCGGGGCGAGCGGTGCGATCGGCACGCAGCTCGCGGCGAGGTCCGTGGCCGACGGTTACACCCTGCTCGTCGGTGGCGTGAGCGAGCTGGTACTCAACCCTCAAATCGTGACGGTCCCCTACGATCCGGTGCGCGATTTCACCGCGGTGAGTCCGCTCGCATTCGGCTATTACGTGCTGGTCGTCAACCCGGGGCTGCCGGCAAAGTCGGTCAAGGATCTGATCGCGCTGGCGAGGGCGCGCCCCGGCGAGGTCAAGTACGCGTCCGGCGGCACCGGCAGCAACCTGTCGCTGGTGGCGGAGCTGTTCAAGACCACGGCGCGCGTCGATCTCACCCACGTCGCGTACAAGGGCGGCGGCCCGGCGGGCGTGGCGGTGATTTCCGGCGAATCACAGATGATGTTCGCCGGCATCGCTTCGGTGATCCCGTTCGTGCAATCGAGCCGGCTCGTGGCGCTGGCGCTGACGGGCCCCAAGCGCTCGCCGCTGCTGCCGGACGTGCCGACGTTCGAGGAAGCCGGATTGCACGGGCTGGACGTGGGGCTGTGGTTCGCGCTGTTGGCGCCGGCGGCCACGTCGCGCGACGTCATCGCGCGGCTCAATGCCGAAGTTCTCAGGCTCGCCGCCGCGCCGGACTATCGCGCGCAACTCGGCAAGTTGGGGTTCGAGCCATTCACGAGCAGCACCGAACAGTGCGCTGCGTTACTGAAATCCGAGTTCGGCCGATGGGGCGCCGTGATCAAGGCCGCCGGGATCAAGTAACGGCGATCCGCGGTCGCCCGGTTGCTTCTATTGATAGAATGGACGCAATCTGCTGGCAGCGCGCGTCATTCGAAACTTGCAACCAGCAGGCATTCCGGAGGCTTCCCATGAGAACCCGCGCACTCCCTACGTTCCTCGCCCTCGCAGCCGGCATCGTTCCCGTGGTGCCCGCAATCAGCCAGGATTACCCCGCCAAGCCGGTCCGCGTCATCGTCGCTTTCACGCCTGGTGGGGGCAATGACATCGTGGCGCGCATCCTCGCAAAACATCTGTCCGACATGCACAAGCGGCAGTTCATCGTGGAAAACCGTCCCGGCGCCGGCACCGTCATCGGTGTGGACGCTGTCGCCAAGTCGCCCGCGGACGGCTACACGCTGCTGGTGACCAACAATTCACTGGCGGTCAACCACACGCTGTATCCGAAGCTGCCGTACGACACGCTGAAGGACATCACGCCGATCGTCAAGGCGGGCTCCACGCCGAACGTGCTCGTGGTCCACCCTTCGGTGCCGGCCAAGACCACAGCGGAACTCATCGCGCTCGTGAAGGCGAAGCCGGACAAGGTCGCGTATGCCTCGGCGGGAACGGGCAGCACCGCCTTTCTTGCGGCGGAACTCTTCAAGATGCTCGCAGGGGTGAAGATGCTGCACGTGCCGTACAAAGGCACCTCCCCCGCGCTGACGTCGATACTCGGGGGTGAAACCCAGGCGATGGTTGGTGCGCTGCCGGCGGCGGTGCCTCACATCAAGGCCGGCAAGTTGCGTGCGCTGGGCGTCACCAGCGCCAAGCGAGCGAGCGGCATGAAGGAGATTCCGACAATGATCGAGGGCGGCGTCAAAGGCTTCGACTTCGAGACGTGGTACGGAGTTTTCGGTCCGGGGAACCTGCCGGGCAACCTGGTCGGTTTGTTGAACGGCTCGGTCAACAAGATCGTCGCGATGCCCGACGTCAAGGAACAGTTCTCGCGGCAGGGCATCGACCCGGAAGGTGGCGCCACCGCCGATTTCGACAAGCAGTTTCGCGCCGAGATCGTCACGCTCGGCAAGGTGATCAAGGCCTCCGGTGCCAAGCCGGATTCGTAAGGAGAAGGGTCATCGCGAGGAGTGGGCGACGCGGCGATCTCGCGGCAGGCCACGGTGACGTTGCCAGCAACGACATTGCTTCAGTTCCCTCGCAATGACAGGATAGCCCCTCCTGTGCGCGCAGCGCAGGGGAGGGGAGTTGGGAAGGGGGCAAAATCCCGGTGCCCGTACTCTTCTCTCAGCTCCTGATCAGCGCCAGCACTTCCTCGAGCACGCCGTCGGCGACAGCTTCAAGTTCCGCGGGCGTGCGGTTCTGGATCGGGTGCGGCACCCATGCCACCGCGGGCTCGAGGCCGAGCGCGCGCGCCTGCGCGGCGGCGGCGGGCTTGAACGCTTCGGTGGCGATCACGCAGCCGGGAATGCCGCGGCGGTCGAAGGTCGTGATGTCGTGCAGACTGCACGACGTGCACGAGCCTC
>Ga0315912_10006709_pt1 | contig 10243 bp, 9 predicted proteins | sample VfabasoilMG_FD_204469 | JGI IMG/M metagenome (GOLD analysis project Ga0315912, IMG submission 204469) | Garden soil microbial communities collected in Santa Monica, California, United States - V. faba soil | ecosystem: Environmental > Terrestrial > Soil > Garden | place: USA: California... | reverse complement strand
TGAAAGCGAATCTTTCCAGATGGCTTTCATAGATAAAACCGTCTATGAACGAACAGGACATTACACAGTGACCGGCGTGTTCACGCCTGCCGAGATGGACGCGGCCGTGGAGGACATCGGCCGCTGGGGCGAAGAATTCATGCGCGAACTGCCGGCGGGGCAGCGGCGCTGGTACCTGGACGGCGGCGTGAAGACGAGGGAAGTCCTGCGCAAACTGGACAACCCGCATCATTTCCGCGCGTCGGTAAAGCGCCTGGCACAGGATCCGCGCCTCGTGTCCCTGGTGGAGGGCGTGATCGGCAAGGGCGTGTCGGTGTACTTCAGCCAGATTTTTTTCAAGCCGCCCGAAGGCGGCGGGCCCAAGCCGCCGCACCAGGACAATTTCTACTTCGGCCCGCGCGATCCCGAGGCGCTGATCACCGCCTGGGTCGCCTTCGACGACGCCACGGTCGAGAACGGCTGCATGTTCTTCGGCGAGGGTTCGCAGTTGCATCCCCTCATTGCGCACGTCGCGCCGGCAAATGAGCCGTTCAACCTGCAGATTCCAGCGGCCGCCGCCACCTTCGCGATGACGCCGGCGCCGGTGCCCAAGGGCGGGGTATCGTTCCACCATGGGGGCGTGCTGCACCAGTCCGGTCCGAACCACTCCACGCGCTGGCGCCGCGCCTGCGCGCTGCATTACGTGCGCAACGACAACGCCTTCGTGAAACCCGCTCTGCCGTACGACGCGAACCTGTTCCTGAGGGTCACATGAACGACAACCTGCGCCGCTATGCGCTGGCGATCATCGCGCATGTCGCGCTGATCGTCGCGTGGTACCTGTTCGTGAAACTCGGCAACGTGCCCAAGTTCGTCATGCCGTCGCCCGGCGCGACGCTGGACGCGCTACTGCAGCCGAACTACGACTGGTGGACCAACATCTCGGTCACCGCGACCGAGATCTTTGGCGGCTATTTCCTCGCGCTCGTCGGCGGCGTGTCGCTGGCGCTCGTGTTCACCTGGTCGAAGACGCTGGAAGCGTTCTTCATGCCGCTGCTGGTATCGCTGAACATGATCCCGAAAGTGGCGCTGGGGCCGCTGATCATCGTCTGGTTCAAGTACGGCGTGTTTCCGAACACCATCATGGCGTTCTCCATCTGCGTGTTCCCGATCCTGCTGACGACCGCGCGCGGCCTGCGCGAAGTCGAACCCGAGCTGCTGGACCTGGTGAAATCGCTGAAGGGCTCGCGCTGGCAACTGTTCACCAAGATCCAGCTGCCGGGCGCGCTTCCCTACATCTTCGCCGGCATGAAAGTGGCGGCGATACTCGCGGTGGCGGGCGCGGTCGTGGGCGAGTTCCTGGGCTCCGACAAGGGCCTGGGCTACCTGATGCTGCAGGTGCAGGTCACGCTGGATACGCCGGCGATGTTCATGGCGGTGATCCTGATCACGCTGATCGGCATGCTCCTCTACGGCCTTGTGCTGGGCCTTGAAAAACTCCTGGTGGTGAAGGATGCCCGTGTCGTCTGAGCCCTTCATCCGCCTGAAGGGCGTGAAGAAAATCTACCGCACCGGGCGCAAGGAGCATCTTGCGGTCTCGGATGCGACCTTCGACGTCATGCCGGGCGAACTGGTGTCGCTGGTCGGCCCCTCGGGCTGCGGCAAGTCGACGCTGCTGAAGATCCTCGCCGGCCTGCATCCGCACGACGGGGGCGAGCTGAAAATCGGCTCGGCGACGCATTCCTTCGACCCCTCGCGCGACGTCGGCATGGTGTTCCAGGCGCCGCTGCTGCTCAAATGGCGCAGGATCCTGGAAAACGTGCTCCTGCCCGCGGAGATCCTGGGTTTACCGATAAGCGAATCCAGGGACAGGGCAAAGAATCTTCTCGCGCTGGTGGGCCTTGCCGGCTACGAAGACAAGTATCCCTACGAACTCTCCGGCGGCATGCAGCAACGCGCGGCGATCGCGCGCTCGCTCGTGCACGACCCGAAGCTGGTGCTGATGGACGAGCCCTTCGGCGCGCTCGATGCGCTCACGCGCGAAAAGATGAACCTGGAACTGCTGCGCATCTGGAAGGAAGCCGGCAAGACCATCGTCTTCGTCACGCACGGCATCTCGGAGGCGGTGTTCCTTGGCACGCGCGTGGTGGTGCTGACCGCGGGCCCGGCGCGCATGGCCGACAACTTCGAGATCGACCTGCCGCGGCCGCGCACGCTGGACATGAAGACGCACGAGCGCTTCGGCGAGTACACCCGCCGCATCTACAAGCTGCTGGGCATGGAATGATCCTCTACGGGGACATCCACAACCACAATGCGCATGGCTATGGTGTCGGCTCGATCGAGCGCTCGCTGGACATCGCACGCACGCACCTGGACTTCTTCGCCTTCACGGGGCATTCGAGCTGGCATGACATGCCGACCATGGAGGGCGGCCGCGAGCGCCACTGGATCGACGGCTTCAAGCGCCTCAAGGACAGCTGGCCGCGCGTGCAGCAGGTCATCGCCGACGGCAACCGCGACGGCACGTTCTGCGCCTTCCTCGGCTTCGAGTGGCATTCCTCGCAGTGGGGCGACCAGTGCGTGGTGTTTCCGGAGGACAACCGGCCAATCTTCTACTCGTCCGACCCGGAGAAGCTGCGCCGCTTCTGCGTGGAAGAGCGCGCGCTCATGATCCCGCACCACCTCGCCTACCCGAAGGGCCACCGCGGCGTGAATTGGGACGTGTTCAGCGAAGAGTGCACGCCGGTGGTGGAGATATTCTCGGAGCACGGCAATTCCGAAGACGACCGCGGTTCCTATGCCTTCTATACGCACTCCATGGGCGGGCGCGAAACCGCGAACACGGCGCGCGCGGCGCTGGATGCCGGCAAGCGTTTCGGCTTTGTCGCGTCGTCCGACGATCATGCAGGCTTTCCCGGCGCCTACGGCGAAGGGCTGATGGCGGCGCATGCGAGCGACCTGTCGCGGCCGGCGATCCTGGAAGCGGTGCGCGCACGCCGCACCTACGCGCTCACCGGCGACCGCATCGAAGTGGACTTCACGGTGAACGGCGCGCCGATGGGCGCGACGGTCGCCTCCGGCCGCCAGGCCGAGGTGGCGTTCGACGTGCGCGGTCGCGACGAGCTCGACGTGGTCGAGATCGTGCAGGACGGCCGCGTCGTGCATCGCGCCTACGCGCAGGAAGCCGCGGTGGATTTCGCGAAGCCCCTGCAACTGCGCCTGGAGTGGGGCTGGGGTCCCTGGGGCGCGCTGGCGCTGGAGCGCATCTGCGACTGGGCGATGCAGGTGAAGCTCACGCGCGGGCGCATCGCGCGCTTTTTCCCCTGCCTCGCCAGCATGCCCTTCGACGAACAGCGCCGCCACCGCTTCGAACGCCGGGGCGACGCGGAACTCTCGATCCGTTCCTACACCTCGCGGCGCAACGCCTACCGCGAGAATCCGAACCAGAGCGTGGTGCTGGAGCTGGAAGCAAGTGCCGATGCCGCGCTGGAGCTCACACTCACCGAACCGGTGGCACAGCACGCGAGCGCGATGCTGGCCGAACTCGCGCGCGGCTCGCAGAACCTCTTCACCGGGCCGTTTCCGAAGGAAGGCTGGCAATGGCACCGCATCGTGCCGCTGGCCGCTTCCTCGGCGGCAGGCCGCTGCGCGCTGGATGTGCCGGCCGGAAAGTCTTCCTATGCCTATCTCAGGGCGCGCCAGAAGAACGGCCACCTCGCCTGGGCCAGCCCCGTGTTCCTCAACTACACATGAAAATCGAAAAAATCGAAGTGTTTCCCGTGCGCCTGCCGATGAAGGCGGTGCTGACGCTGCCGCGCGGCCCGTCGCGCACGCTGGACGAGGGCAAGCGCGTCGCGCTGGTGAAAATCACCGATGTCGACGGCATGGTGGGCTGGGGCGAAGCTGGCCCGTCGCGCCGCTGGTCGGCGGAGACGCTCGAGTCCTGCATCACGTCGATCCGCGGATACCTCGCGCCGGCGCTCATCAAGCACGACATCTTCGACATCGCGGGCGCGCACGCGAAGATGAACACCGAGCTCGCCACGGGCCTGGATCCCGGGCAGCCGGTCGCCAAGTGCGCGCTGGATGTGGCGCTGCACGACCTCGTCTGCCGGCGCCTGGGCATTCCGCTGCAGGCCTGGCTGGGCGCAAAGCGCATTGACCGCGTGAAGCTCGCGCGCCTGGTGTCGGCGGCGACGCCGGAAGAAGCGGCGAAGATCACCAAGCAGGGCCTCGCGGAGGGCTACGAAGGCTTCAAGGTGAAGGTCGGCCACCACAAGGCGATCGACGTCGAACTCGTGAAGGCAGTGAAGGAGGCCGCCCCGCAGTCCTACGTCTGGCCGGATGCCAACCAGGCCTACACGCTGGAAGAGGCCATGCGTATGGCAAAGGCCTTTGAAAAGCTCGGCGTGACGCTGTTCGAGCAGCCGGTGGCGATGACCGATTTCTACGGCATGAAAAAGCTGCTGTCGGCCACCGCCATGACGATCGCGCTGGACGAAGCGGCCATGGGCATCCCGCTGGTGGTGGAACTGATCCGCCGCGAAGCGGTGGAGGGCCTGGCGATCAAGGTGTCCAAGGTCGGCGGCATCCACTATGCGCGCCAGATGTGCGACCTGGCGCTGAACGCGGGACTGAAGCTCATCGGCTCCGGCCTGCAGGACGCGCCGATCGGCTTTGCCGCGTCGGTGCATCTTTTTGCCGCCTACGGCATCACCGACCCGGTGGACCTGAACGGCCCGCAGTTCATCGCCGAGGACTACCTGACGACGCCGTTCCCCGTCGAGCGCCAGACCGCGCTCGTGCCGCCGGGTCCTGGCCTCGGCATCGAGATCGACGAAGCCAAAGTGAGGAAATACGCGCTATGAAGCTTTTTGCTCTTGCTCTCACGTTTTTCACGTCGACTGTGTTCGCGCAGCCGTTTCCTTCCCATCCCGTCAAGATCGTCGTTGCCTTCCCGCCCGGCGGCTCGACCGACATCACTGCGCGCCTCGTGGCACCGAAACTCGCGGAAATCTGGAAGCAGCCGGTGCTGGTGGAGAACAGGCCCGGCGCCGGCGCCAACATCGGCACCGAGTACGTCGCCAGGAGCGCACCCGATGGGCACACGCTGCTGCTCGCCACCACCGCGTTCGCGGTGAGCGCCGCCGTCTACGAAAAGCTCCCCTACGATCCGCTCAAGGATCTCGTGCCGGTGGTGTTCGTGTCTTCGATTCCGAACCTGCTGGTGGTGAATCCCGCGCTGCCCGCGTCGACGCCGAAAGAATTCGTGCAGTACGCGAAGGCGAATCCCGGCAAACTGAGCTATGCCTCGCCGGGACCCGCGACCGGACAGCGCCTTGCCTTCGAGCTGGTGAAGCAGTCTGCCGGCCTCGATTTCCTGCACGTGCCCTACAAGGGCGGTGCGCCGGCAGGCCAGGCGGTGATGACGGGCGAAGTGCAGGCGATGATCGTGAACCTGGTGGAAGCCCTGCCGCAGATCAAGGCCGGCCGCATGAAGGCGATCGCAGTGACGACCGCGAAGCGCTCGCCCATGCTGCCCGAGGTGCCGACCCTCACCGAAACGGTCACGCCGGGGCTGGACGTCTCGGTCTGGCAGGGCATGCTCGCCACCGGCGGCACGCCGGCGGAGGCGGTGGCGCGCATCAACCGCGACGTCGCTGCGGTGCTCGCCATGCCCGAGGTGCGCGAGAAACTCGCCGGCCTGGGTATGGACATCGCGCCGGGCAGCAGCGCACAGTTCGACCAGTACCTGCGTGCGGAGATCGCACAATGGAAGAAGGTGGCCCAGGCCGCCAATATCAAGGCAGAGTAGAGGCAGACACCCATGATTCGCATCCTCGTCGCAGCGGCACTCGTGTTCGCGTCGGCGTTCGCCGCCGCGCAGTATCCCAACAAGCCGGTCCGCATGGTGGTGGCGTTCCCGCCGGGCGGCTCCACCGACCTCGCGGCGCGCGCGCTGGGCGACAGGCTGTCCGCCGCGCTCGGCCAGCCGATCTTGGTGGACAACAAGCCCGGCGCGAGCGGCAACATCGGCGCCGAGTTCGTCGCCAGGAGCGCGCCCGACGGCTATACGCTGTTCATGGCGGCGACCTCGTTCGCCACGGCGCCCGCATTTTTCCCGCAGCTCGGCTGGGATCCGGTGAAAGACTTTGCGCCCGTGTCGCTGGTGGCGACGGTGCCGATCATGGTGGTGGTGAACCCGGCCGTGCCGGCGGCCAACGCGAGGGAACTCATCGCCTATTCCAAGGCCAACCCGGGCAAGCTGAACCTGGCCTCACCCGGCGCGGCGACGCTGACGCGGCTCGCGGGCGAAGCGTTCAAGCAGGCCGCGGGTCTGGACTGGGTGACGGTGCACTACAAGGGCGGGGTGCCGGCGGTGACCGACATGCTCTCCGGGCAGGCGCAGGTGATGTTCGCCAACATCTCGGACGTGATCACGCAGGTGAAGGCCGGCAAGCTGCGCGCGATCGCGGTGACCACCGCGAAACGCTCCGCGATGGTGCCCGAGCTGCCGACGCTGGCCGAGAGCGCGCTGCCGGGCTTCGACATTTCGACCTGGCAGGCGGTGATGGCGCCCGCCGGCACGCCGCGCGAGGTGGTGCAGCGCCTGAACGCCGAGATCGTCAAGGCAATGGCCATCCCCGAGGTGAAGGAAAAGTTCCTGTCCTTCGGCACGGACGCCGCCAGCAGCACGCCCGAGGAGCTCGGCCGCTTCCTCGCGTCCGAAGTCAACAAGATCGGCAAGATCGCCAAAGACGTCGGTGCCAAGAACGACTAAGAGCGTGGCGCGTCGCGATCCTGTACGCAACCGCGGCCGCATCCTCGCTGCAGCGCTGGAGGAGTTCGCGCACTACGGCCTGGGCGGGGCCCGCGTGGACCGCATCGCCGAGCGCGCCGGCGCCAACAAGCGCATGCTGTACTACTACTACGGCAACAAGGAAGACCTGTTCCTCGCGGTGCTGGAGTCGCGCTACGCGCATATCCGGCGCGCCGAGCTCGGGCTGCGCCTGGGCGCGCTCGATCCGGCCGAGGGCATCCGGCGCCTGATCGCCTTCACCTGGGACTACTACCTGAAGCACCCGGAATTCCTCACGCTGCTCAACAGCGAAAACCTGCACCGCGGCCGCCACATCCGCCGCTCGCACCAGATCGCCGCGATGCACTCGCCGCTGATCGCCACGCTGCGCGACTTGCTGGAGCGCGGCGCGCACGCCGGAAAATTCCGCCGCGGCGTCGATCCGGTGCAGCTGTACATCTCCATCGCCGGCCTGGGCTACTTCTACCTGGGCAACCGCCATACGCTGTCGACCATCTTCGAGCGCGATTTGCTCGCCCCGCGCAGCAAGTCGGCGCGCCTGAAGCACATGACCGAACTCGTCCTGGGTTACTTGTCGAAATGAAGAGGAGCCAACCGTGAAAGCACTGAAATGCGCAGTCGCCGTGGCCATGCTGGCCGTCGCGTTTTCGTCGCAGGCGCAGTGGAAGCCGTCGAAGCCGATCAACATCATCGTGCCCTGGGCCGCTGGCGGCGCGACCGACCAGGTCACGCGCGTGGCCGCCGGCGAGCTGGAAGACGCGCTCGGCACCAAGATCGTGGTGATCAATCAGCCCGGCGGGGCCGGTTCGATCGGCACCATGAATGCGATGAGCGCGCCCAAGGACGGCTATACCTGGACCGCGGGCGCGCCCAAGCAACTCGGCACCTATCCGGTGCTCGGGCTCGCGGGCACCAAGCTCGGCGACTTCCATCTCTACGTATCGGTGACGCAGGTGCCGATCGTCAGCGTGAACCCGAACTCGCCGTACAAGGATTTCCAGCAACTGCTCGATGCGATGAAGGCCAATCCCGGCATCACGGTTGCGACCGCGGGCAACACCTCCAGCGGTCATATTGCAATGGAGGCGATCGTCAAGGCGACGGGCGTCAAGTATCGCCACGTGACGTATGACGGCGGCAACCCGGCCGTCATCGCGACCGTGGGCGGGGAAACGCAGGTGACCACGCAGCTCGCCAGCGAACAGGCCGAAATGATCAAGGCCAAGCGACTGCGCCCGCTGGCGGTCGTCGGCGCGACGCCGCTGGAGATCGAAGGCTTCGGCACCATTCCGCCGATCACCAACTGGGTGAAGAACGTACCGTCGGTGGCGACCGCGTTCGGCATTGCGATCCCGAAGGGCGTGCCGCCGGAAGTCGCCGCCACCGTGGACAAGGTCTGGAACGAGCGTATTGCGAAGTCGGAAAAACTCAAGGCCTATGCCAAGGCGCGCTCGGTGCTGTTCACGCCGATGGCGGGCAAGGTGGCCTACGACGCGGTCTGGCCGACCGTGATCACCGATTCCTGGATCATCAACGACGCCGGCATGGCCAAGGTTTCGCCGGAGAAGCTGGGCTTTCCCAAGCCGTGAGGGCCGGGTCGGACCGGCGCATCGGCGCGGGCTGGTGCGCGCTGGGAACGGCGGTACTGGCGGCGTCCTGGCGCATGGATCGCCTCGAGGGACTGCACGTCAATCCCTGGTCGGTGCCCGGATTGCTGCCCGGGCTGCTCGGCGCGCTGATGATGCTGTTCGGCGCAGCGTTGTTTCTGCGCGGACCGGGCGTGCACGACGGCAAGAAGGCGTCCGGCACGGGCCGTACCTGGCTGGCGTTGGTCCTTTGCGTTGGTTTTGCCGCCGGCCTGCTCGGACACGGCCTGCCGTTCTGGCTCACCGCCGCGGGCTTCATGTTTGTCGCCATCCTGAGCTTTCGCTGGCTCGACCGTGACGCGGAGGCGGCGGGCAGCCTCGGCCGCCTCGCGTTCGAATCCGCCGCGATCGCGATTGCCGCCAGCATCGCCATCAGTCTGCTGTTTCAGGAAGTGTTCCTGGTCCGGCTTCCCTAGGCGATGGAAGGCCTGGGCCTGCTTGCGCATTCGCTCGCCGGCCTCGCCGGCCCGCTGCACATCGCCTACGCGCTGGGGGCAACGCTTGTTGGCATCGTAATCGGCATCCTGCCCGGCTTGTCTGCGACGCTGGGCATCGCGCTGATGACGACGCTCACTGTGAAAATGTCGCCCACCGACGCGATCCTGGTGCTGGTGTGCGTTTATGTTGGCGCGATTTACGGTGGCAGCCGAACCGGCATCCTGCTCAACATTCCCGGAACTGCGGCCAACGCGGCGGCGACGCTTGACGGCCATGAGCTGGCGAAGCAGGGCCGCGCGGGCCGCGCCATGGGCATCGCCACGACGGGCTCGTTCGCCGGCTCGCTGTTCGGGGTCCTGTGCCTTGCCATGCTGACGCCGCTGCTGTCCGAAGTGGCGCTCAAGTTCCAGGCCTATGAGTTCTTCTGGCTGGCGCTGCTGGGTGTGCTGATGTCCGGCAGCCTGACCGGGAACGATGCGCTGAAAGGATGGCTGATGGGGTTCCTCGGCCTGCTCACGGCGCAAGTGGGCCTGGACGGCATCCACGCGCACGAGCGTTTTACCTTCGGCTCCAGCGACCTGACGGGCGGCATCGCGCTGATCCCTGCGCTGGTGGGCGCGTTCGGTTTTGCCGAGATCCTGATGGTGATTTCCGAGCCGGCGAAGAAGGCGGCAATCAACGCGGTGGACTCGATCCTGCCGCGCCTCGGCGACGTACTGAAGTACTGGAAAACCATCCTGCGCTCGGGCGCGATCGGCGTGTTCATCGGCATCCTGCCCGGCGTGGGCGAGGACATGGGCGCCTGGTCGTCCTATGCCGCGGCGAAGCGCTTCTCGCCTGAGCGCGACCAGTTCGGCAAGGGCTCGATCGAAGGCATGCTGGCCGCCGAGACCGGCGACAACGCGGCAATTCCGGGCGCGATCATTCCGGCGCTCGCGCTGGCGGTGCCCGGGTCCGCACCGGCCGCCGTTCTGATGGCGGCCATGATCATCCACGGCGTGCAACCCGGGCCGATGCTGATGGTGAACCAGCCGCAGTTCGTCTACGACGTGGTGGCGATCACGCTCGTCGCCACGCTTTGCATGCTCGTGTTCGGCCTGATGATGGTGCGTCCGCTGATGTGGGTGCTGCGCGTGCCGCGCGCGATCATCATGCCCATCGTGTTCGTGCTGTGCACCGTGGGCGCCTACGCGATCGCTTCGCGCGTGTTCGACATCTGGGTGATGCTCGCCGTCGGCGTGGTCTGCTTCCTGCTGCGGCGGCAGGGATTCCCGGTGGCCCCGTTTGTGCTCGGCATCGTGCTGGGGGACATCATCGACAAGAGCCTGCGGCGCGGCCTCGTGCTCTCGGACGGAGA
>Ga0315912_10006708_pt1 | contig 10244 bp, 8 predicted proteins | sample VfabasoilMG_FD_204469 | JGI IMG/M metagenome (GOLD analysis project Ga0315912, IMG submission 204469) | Garden soil microbial communities collected in Santa Monica, California, United States - V. faba soil | ecosystem: Environmental > Terrestrial > Soil > Garden | place: USA: California... | reverse complement strand
CTGCTGAAGGACAAGCGCTTCACCGCCGTGATCAACGCCTGCGATGCGGGGCGCGAGGGCGAGCTGATCTTTCGCTACGTCTATCAGTACGCGAAGAGCAAGCTGGCGGTGCGGCGGCTCTGGATCTCGTCGCTGACCGACGAGGCGATCCGGCGTGGCTTCTCCGGGCTCAAGCCGGGTAAGGACTACGACGCGCTTGCAGCGGCGGCGTACTCGCGCTCGGAGGCAGATTGGCTCGTCGGCATGAACGCGACGCGCGCGGTGACTACGAAGAGCCGCACCGGGCGCGATAGCGATCAGCTGTACTCGATCGGTCGCGTGCAGACTCCGACGCTCGCGCTGCTCGTACGGCGCGAGGACGAGATCCGCGCGTTCGTGCCCAAGCCCTACTGGGAAGTGCGGGGAGACTTCCGGACGGCGGACGGCGCGACGTTCCAGGCGCCGTGGCGGTTCGGCAAGCTGCCGCGCCTCGCGAGTGCCGAGCTTGCCGAGCAGGTGGTCACGCGCGATCGCGAGCACGCGGGGCTCGAGGACGATGTGGGTCCTCGTGTCGTCGGGCTCACCTCGAAGACAGTGCGCGAGGCGCCACCGCAGCTCTTCGATCTGACGTCGCTGCAGCGCACCGCGAACCGTCGATTCGGCTTCTCGGCGGCGCGGACCTTGGAGCTCGCGCAGGCGCTGTACGAGCGGCACAAGCTCGTCACGTATCCGCGTACCGATTCGCGTCACCTGTCGACCGACGTCGCGAAGCAGTTGCTGGAGCTGTTTCAGTCGCTGACGATGATCGAGGGGTACGCGCCGTTCGCGCAGAGGCTCGTTGCAGAGCCGCCGCGCCCGAACGGACGCATCGTCGACGACACGAAGGTCAGCGACCACCACGCGATCATCCCGACGGGTGGCGTGCCGCGCGGTGCCCTCGAGCGTGATGAAGGGCGCCTGTTCGACCTGATCGTGCGCCGCTTCCTCGGTGCGTTCTTCCCCGATGCCGAGATCGCGGTTACGGAGGCATGGATCCGTGTCGGTGCGGGCGACGGTCCGCCGCCGCCGCTCGCCGCCGCCGATCGCGACACGTTCGTCGACGCGCTGCCGCCGCCACCCGATCACTTCCTCGCGCGTGGCCGTGTGCGGCTCGTCGCGGGTTGGCAAGAGGTCGCCGGCATCGACGGTGAGCGCAAGTCTCGAGACGACGGCAGCGACAAGGAGAAGGACGACGACGCCACCACGTCATCGCTGCCCGTGCTCACCGTTGGCCAGCATCTCGCGGGCGCATTCAGCACGCTCGCAAAGCAAACGACGCCGCCGCCGCGTCACACGGAAGCCACGCTGCTCGCCGCCATGGAATCGGCCGGCAAGCAGATCGAAGACGAGGCGCTCCGAGCGGCGATGAAGGATGTCGGCCTCGGCACGCCGGCGACGCGCGCCGCGATCATCGAGACCCTTCTGCGTCGACGCTATATCGTGCGCGAGAAGACGCACCTCGTTCCAACGCCGACGGGTATCGGTCTGCTGCGGACCTTGGTCGCCGCGAAAGTCGCAACATTGGCATCGCCCGAGCTCACGGGTTCGTGGGAGGCGCGCCTCGCGCGTGTCGCCCGTGGCGAGGAGGCGCGCGCTGCATTCATGGCCGATATCGCGCGCTACGTGCGCGACGTCATCGACGCGATCCGCGGCGCGAGCAGTAGCGATTTGCCTCCGCCTCCGCCGCCCGTGCCGGGTGCTCCGAGTGGCCCGCCGCGGACGCGTGTACCGGATGCGAGTGGTCCGTCGACGCCGGCGAGCAGTGTTTCGCCTTCGCAACGAGCGTCCTCGTCAGGCGAGACCAAGGCCAACAAGGCTGCTGCACCACGCAAGTCGAAGAAAGCAGCAGAGCCCAGATCGGCAACGTGTCCGCAGTGCAAGCAAGGGACGGTGATCGCGGGCAATCGAGGTTGGGGGTGTTCGCGCTGGCGTGAGGGTTGTCGGTTCGTGACCAGCAGTCCTCCCGCGCCAGCGGTCGAGGCGAAAGCGACGAAGGCTGCAAAGCCCAAGAAGCCGAAGAAGACCGAGCCCGCGTCGATCACATGCCCGCAGTGCAAGCAAGGAACGGTGATTGCGGGCAATCGTGGTTGGGGATGCTCGCGCTGGCGCGAGGGTTGTCGATTCGTATCGAGTACGGCGCCCGAAGCGATGCCCGCTGTGGCCGCAAAGGCTGCGAAGCTCGAGAAGGCGGCGGCGCCGCGCAAGCGGAAGAAGGCGGAGTCCAAGGACGTCGCAGTCGGCAAGGCGAAATCGGAAACCGCGAAGGGCGCGGCCGGCGTGCCAGTCAGTGCCCTTCACCACAAGGTCGGTTGTCCGCAGTGCAAGCACGGCACGATGATCGCGGGCAACCGCGGTTGGGGCTGTTCGCGCTGGAATGAAGGATGTCGGTTTGTGGTCTGGTTCGATCGCGCGGCGCGCGACCTATCGCCGGCACAGTTGCAGGCAGCGATATCGGCGCAGCCGTAAGAGGCGAAGCAGCTGCCAGACCCCGGAGGTGGCGCAGGCGCGATCCGCAGCCTTAGCGGCGCCTCGACGAGCCATCCTCAGCTTTGGATTGCGCGGTCTCAGAAATCTGTCGACCAGGCGCGGCAGACACGAATCATGACGCGTGGTTGCGTGTGGCCTATGGCGTGCACAACAGGCCCACATGATGCGCATCGCCTTGGCCCTCGTTCTCACGGCATCCGTCGGCGGCTGTATCTTCGACGACGACGACAACGAATGTCGCTACTACGACGACTACGGGACGGGGGCGGGCATCGCCGCGTACGAGCTGCGCGATCCGACGACCGGCATCTGCCAGGCGGTGGGCGGCGGCTACGACTACGACTGCTCGGATCCATGTAGCCCATGCCCGGCCACCGGCGCTGCCGAGGACCAAGCGATTCCAGATTGGGGCGAGTGCTACTCGCAGTGCGAGTCGCTCGATGAATCGACGTGTCGCGCGACGAGCGGCTGCCGTGCGGCGTATGCGGGCAACAGCTTCTATCAGTGCTGGGCAACCGCGATGTCGGGGCCGATCCAGGGCGGCACCTGTGCGGGGCTCGACGCGTATGGGTGCTCGCAGCACGATGACTGCGTCGCGATCCACGGTGGTACGACGAGCTCGATTGGCACGTTCCAGTCGTGTGCGGCAGAGGGCACAGTTCAGGATCCGGGCTCGTGTGTCGGAGCGATCACGTGTGCGGAGGCGGAGCCGGCGTGTCCGATGGGAACGATCGCTGGGCGCCGCAACGGCTGCTGGACGCACTACTGCATCCCGTACGCGCAGTGCGATTCGCTGCCGGCGTGCGATTCGCTGACGGAGAGCGCGTGCATCCAGCGCACCGACTGCTCGCCGATCTACGAGGGGCAGAACTGTACCTGCAACGGACAGAGCTGTACCTGCCAGAGCTGGACATTCGACTCGTGCAAGTCGATGTGACGGCCTGAAGCGAACGGCCTGTACTCCGGACCCGCGTGAGAGCGCGGGTGTTACCGTTCTTCCTTCGGGGAAAACTCAACGGAGGGAAACGCATGGGTCTGTTCGACAAAGTGAAGGGCATCGTCAAGAACGCGCAGAACGCGGTGAACACCGCGACGAACACGCAGACGCAGAACCAGCAACAGGCTGTGCCGTCGCATGTTCCGCAAGGTTCGGTCGACGAGCCGATCGAGAGCTACGAGGACGAGGGGAACGACAACGAGGAGGGCGGGTTCGACATCGCTGGGTTCAACCCGAACACCGACGAAGAGAACTTCTACAACGCGGTCCTTCACATGGAGTCGGAAGGCCAGTTCGGCGGCACCGACGAGTCGCGCGCCGAGATCATGGCGCGATACGGCATCCGCGACCGCAGCCACTGGCACACGGTCAAGGAGAGCTACTACTCGCTTCTCGCGAACCAGTACGGCGGCAACGAAGTGAGCCAGCGCGAGATGAACTGGCGCCAGGGCCAGATGCAGCGCCACATGATGGGGCAGGTCTCCAACATGCAGGCGAAGGGCGGCTTCGAGCCCGTCGAGGGCGTGACGCTCGAACAGTGGGCGGCGCTCAACGCGGCGATCGCCGGCGGCCAGAACTACGAGGACGTGCTGCGCGGCGCCCGGATCGAGAAGGGTCGCTGGGACCGTTGCTCGGCCGAGTGGAACGCACGCATGGCGCGCGACACCACGTTCGCGATCGCCCAGATCTACGGCAACGCGTTCCAGGCGGCGTCGCAGGGCAAGTACGGTAACTACGCCCGCGAGGCGACTGCCGCGCGCGCGGGGAACCGCGAGCTGAACATGCAGCCGCCGATGTCCTACGAGGACTACTACGACATCCTGATCTATCAGGCGTACGGCTCGAAGCAGGGCAAGGACCCGGTGACGGTGCTCAAGGAGCGCGGGCTGTCGATCGTCGACTGGACTGACCTGTCGACGTTCATGGGCTACCTGTTCAACCGCGACGCGCAGCGGAACTGGAACTGGTACCAGGACATCCACCAGCGCGTCGAAGCGAAGTACGCCGCGCAGAACCCGGGCGTGAAGCCCGATCTCGACATCCAGTTCTAAGGGTGTCATGAGCGCTGCGCTCACTCGCTGGGATGCGTTCCTCACACAGATCGAGGGACGCGCCCGGCAAGTTCGTGCCGAGGCGGAAGCATCGGCGCAGTCGTTCATCGCGAGTGTTGCCGGTGGAGGCGACTACCAGCCGCTGTCACATCAGTTGATGGCGGTGCGGTCGCGTCTGCAGGAGCTCGAGACGATGATCACGGATACGTGGCATGCGAAGGTCGACGACGCGATTTCGTCGGAAGGCCTCGGCATCCCCGCGCGCGATGCGGCGTTCGCCAAGGGCGAGGCGCTGCGTCACGCGCTGGACGATGCGCGCGAGGAGTTGGAGCCGCGCATCTTCGCGGAGCTCTCGAGGCAGCGGTATGCGCGCGGGCTCGGCGAGAGCGTGGTGGCGATGGCCGCGCATCACGTCGCGCAGGAGCAAGCGGTGTACGAGTGGCGCGCGATGCGTGCGGCTCTGCGCGCGCTGAATGCTATGCGGCCTCCGCGTACGCTAGCGATCGTCCAGGCGTACGAGGCCGCGCAGATCACGTACTGGCGCAAGTACCTTTCGGTGAGGGCGCAGTTCGAGCCGATCTTGGCGCGTGATCCGTCGCTCGAGATCCGGTCGCGGATGGACCAGTGGTATCGGTCCAGTGCAGAGTTCGAGGAGGCATGGGTAGCCGCGGGACGTCCCCGCATGCCGGTCTGACGACCGTCTGACCACCGAGCCCGGTGGCACAATTGACACGGGGAATACGCAAGTCAGATCGATGCGAGCCGTTCAATTCAACTGTCCTAATTGCGGCGCGAACCTCAAAGTCAGCGAGGCCGCGACCGTGGTGGCGTGCGAGTACTGCAACGTCACGTCGGCGATTCAGCGGCGCACGCGCATCTTCGAGCGCGTGATTCCTCCGCAGCTGAGCTCCGAGCAGCGGCAGATGCAGCTGCGCTACGCGGTGCAGAAGCACACGTCCGCGTTCAAATGGATCATCATGGTCGTGATCCTGATTCCGCTCGTGATCACGGTCGTCGTGATCGTCGGTGTGGTCAAAGCGGTCAAGGACGCGACGAATCAGGCATCGCGGCTGAAGAAGGAAATCCCGGCTCTCGCCGCCAAGGCGATGAAGCAGCCCGGCGATGCCGCGCCGACATGGCAGGGCACCGACAACCTCCTCGTCGGGGATGTCGACGGTGACGGTTCGCCCGAGATCATCGGCCGCGGCCGTCAGGTGAACAAAGGCGACATCGTGCGCGTGATCGCGCTCGACCTCGCGACCGGCAAACAGAAGTGGCAGAGCGAGCCGATCGGCACCTACAGCGAGACGCACACGGGGCAGCTCGCGATCGCGGGTGACTTGATCATGTTCGCGTCCGCGAAGGCGGAGGTCTCGGCGCTTGCCGTCAAGGACGGAGCGAAGAAGTGGCAGACCAAGCTCGACGAACGTGTCGAAGCGTTCTGCGCTGCCGATGACGGCACGATCATCGCGGTGGGCGCGGATGACCAGCTCCGCACGCTCGCACGCGTGGATGGTTCCGCCGTGGGCGCGCCGAAGGCAGCACCGGGAAAGGGCAAGCCCGGTTGGGACAAGCCCGAGCCGTGCAAGCTCCTGCCAAACGACGACGAGACTCCGTTCGAACGGCTGCAGGAGATGCGAGGCCGGCATGGGAACGGTCGTAACAAGACACTCGGCATCGACGTCGATGTGACGATGGAGATGCCGGGCGGCAAGCTCTTGAGCGGATCGAAAGCGGAAGGCACGCACGTGACGCTGCTCGTGGCGACAGATGAGAAGGGCGCGGAGAAATGGCGCGCAACGGGCGCAGCCGATCCGCTCGCATCGACCGGCGCGCCTCGTCACGTCGCGCTCGGTGACAAGGAAGCCTGCATGATCTACTACAGCACCGAGTACCGCATCGCGTGCTTCGCGCTCGCCGATGGCAAGCGCCTGTGGGACGAGGCTGCGCCGAGCTTCGCGCATGGGCTCGAGCCGGTCGGACGTTCGCTGGTGATGTCGACCTCCACCGATCTGCAGGTCCGCGATATCGAGACCGGCAAGATGCGGTGGACCCTGGACTGACGCGGCACGCCTCGCTCCGCCTACATCACCCGATCAGGTGCTTACGCCCGAAACGCGTGAACCGCGCGTGAAACGAGGGTGTGCTTCGCGTGAGCTAACCCCATAAATTCAAGTAGTTCACGCATTGTAATCACATGAAGCAAGCACTACTCGTCCTCGGTTTGGTTCTCGCGCTGGCGGTTGGTTCGACGAAGCGTGCCGAGGCGTGCGGTGGTGGCGGCAGCGGCGGTGACTACAGCGGGCTGGTCGCGGCCGCCCTCGTGGTCGGTGGCACGTATGCCGGCGTCACGGTCGGCATGGGCATCAAGGACCTCTCGAGTGACGACCACAGCCGCGCGTACGGCTTCGCAGAGACCGCGATCCACGCGCCGATCGCGCTCTTGTGGGGAGCGGCGTTCGTCAACGAGCTCGGCCAGTCGAACGACCCGAACGATCCGTACTACCAGGGCGAGAGCCATCCGGTCGGCTACGGCGTGATGCTCGCGCTGCATGGCGCGCTCGCGGCGCACGGCATTTACACGCTCGTGAAGGGACCGAAGCAGAAGCGCACTGACAAGAACGTCATTCCCAGTGCGCGTCCGTACTCGGGACCGCCGGGCATGTTCAACGTGGGCTCGGTGTCCGCGAACCTGGCGCCGACGCCGATGCAGAACGGCGCGGGCCTTGGCCTGAGCGGCTCGTTCTGATGCGAAGATGCCGGCGTGTCGCTGCGACTCAGCCGGCGTGAGCTACTCGAGCTGATCGCGATCGTCGCGCTCTCGCCCGCGTGCAAGTCGAACGATCGAGGCGGCGGCACAGGAAGTGGTTCTGGTTCTGGTTCTGGTAGTGGCAGTGCAACGCCAAGCGCGCCGAAGCCAGCCACCTCGCTCGATGCAGCCGCGTACCGCACTCTCGAAGCGGCGACCTCGCGGATCCTGCCGGCGGATGGAACGTTTCCGGGGGCGCGCGAGGCGAAGGTCATCGACTTCATCGATCGCCAGCTCGCGATCGCGCCGCTCGCCAAGATCGCGCCCGCGATGATCGCGCTCGCGCGGGCTCTCGACGATTCCGCCCGCGCAACGCGTGCGCCGGGCTTCGCGGCGATCGCGCCTGCCGAGCAGGACAAGCTGCTCGAGGCGCTGTCGAACGGAGCGCTCGGCACGAAGCTGCCCGAGCGCGAGCTGTTCCGCTTGCTGCACGGTCTCGTGATCGAGGGCTTCCTCAGCGATCCGAATCACGGCGGCAACCACGACATGATCGCGTGGCGCGCGGTCGGCTTCGCGGAGCCGACGCTGCGCACGCTGGGCAGCTCGCACGATCATGGAAAGCCGGGCTGACCGATGAGTGACGACTACGACGTCGTGATCGTCGGCAGCGGGGCAGGCGGCGGTATATGCGCGTCTGCTCTCACAGCCGCGGGCTTGCGCGTCGCCATGCTCGAGAAGGGACCGCACTACACCGAGCGCGATTTCATTCACGACGAGCTGCGGATGTGCCGGCGCTGGTTCTTCACGCCGAGCCCGTTCGAGCAGCCGAACCTCGTCTCGATCGACGGCAAGCCCGCCACCACATCGGCGAACGGCTGGATCTCGTGCTGCGTCGGTGGCGGCACCGTTCACATGGGCGGCTACTTCTACCGCCTGCAGCCTGACGACTTTCGCCTGCGCACGTTGCACGGCGCGCCCGCCGGTTCGAGCCTCGCTGACTGGCCGATCACCCACGCCGACCTCGCGCCGTTTTACGACGAGATCGAAAAGCAGATCGGAGTCTCCGGTGATGCGGCCCAGCTGCCGTGGAAGCAGCCCGCGTTCCCGCTGCCCCCGATGGCGCAGCACAAGTTCGGTGCCGCGATCGATGCTGCGGCGAAGCAAGCCAACCTCCGTCTGTTCCAAACGCCGCGCGCGATCCTCACCGGTGCCTACAACGGTCGGGTCGCATGTCACTACTGCGGCTTCTGCGCGAGCTACGGCTGCGAGGTCGGCGCGAAGTCGTCGACGCTCGCGTCCGTGATCCCGACCGCGCAAGCCACGGGCAAGCTCACGCTGATCCCGAACGCGATGGTCCTGCGCATCGTCGCCGACGAGCAGGGCCGCGCACGCGACGTCATCTACACCGACGGTAAGGCCGAGCAACGCGTGCGCGGTCGCGCCGTGATCGTCGCTGCGGGCGCCGTCCAAACGGCGCGGCTCCTCCTCGCGAGCAACCTCGCGAACGCATCGGGTCAGCTCGGCAAGAACCTCATGGTCTCTGGCCAGACGCGCTCATCCGGTGTGGTCCCGATGCCGAACCCCGCGTTCGCCACGAGTGGCCGCGACTTTCCGTTCCTCGATCGAACATTGGCCGACTTCTACTCCACGAAGGACAAGCGCTTCGCGCACCCGAAGGCCGGCATCGCGATGTTCCTGCTCCCGCACGTGAACCCGATCTTCCAGGCCGAGGTCGCCGCCGATCGCGGCCTAGACTCGCCCCCGCTGTGGGGCGCGGCCCTCACGAAACGCTTGCGCGAGACCTTCATCGAAACCCGTCGCGTCGATCTGGAGACCTTCGCCGAGTTCTTCCCGCACGACGGCTCCCACGTCACGCTCGAGCCCGCTACGAAGGACAAGTACGGCCAGCCCGTCGCGAAGATCACGACCTCGCTCCATCCCGCCACGAAGAAGGCAGCCGAGCTCCTGCGCGACGAAGCCGAACGCGTCCTTGTCGCCGCTGGCGCCACGATCGAGCGCCCGCCGCGCGAGCCCGAGGTCTACTGGTTTCTGCAGGCCGGCACCGCCCGCATGGCTCGCAGCGCCAAGGACGGCGTGATTGGCGCCGATGGCCAAGCCTTCGACGTCAAGAACCTCTACGTCGCCGACGGCGCCGCACTCCCAACCGCCGGCGGCGCACCGTTTACCCTCACCATCATGGCCAACGCACTGCGCATCGCTCGCGGCGTTGCCGCTCGCGCGTCGCGAGGCGAGCTCTAAGTGTCCGCCTATCACTTTCGCCGGCTCGTCGAAGCCGACATCGCGCTCGTCGCGCGCTGGCGCATGACCGACCACGTGCAGAAATGGTGGGGACCGCCCGACGGCGAAGACGAGCTCGGGAAGCTCGACGATCCGCGTATCGCGATGTGGATCGTCGAGCACGACGGCCGGCCGTTTGCGTTCGCGCAGGACTACGACGTTCACGGCTGGACGCCGCACCACTTCTCGTACCTCGCGCCTGGCTCGCGCGGCATCGATCAGTTCATCGGCGAAGCCGACATGCTCGACCGCGGTCATGGCTCGGCCTTCGTGCGCCAGCACGTCGAGGCTTTGTTCGCCGCCGGTGCCCCAGCCGTCGGCACCGATCCTCATCCCGCGAACGTCCGCGCCGTCCGCGCCTACGAGAAGGCGGGCTTCTCGATCACGAGCCAGCCGATGGACACCCAGTGGGGCCACGCAATCCTGATGGAGATTCGCAAATAAGTAGTAGTTGTGGGTCGGACCCACAATTGCTGCTTGTTGTCCGAACTGCGGACGTCATGCTGCGGCTGGCGTTGTCGTCGTCGTCGTTTCGGTCGACGGGGAGGTTTCTGTCGCCATGGTATCGGTCGACGGCGTTCCCTCGGTGGTCGTCGTGATCGTGTCGGTCGAAGAGGTTGACGTCGTGTCGGGCGCGCCGGCC
>Ga0315912_10006707_pt1 | contig 10245 bp, 8 predicted proteins | sample VfabasoilMG_FD_204469 | JGI IMG/M metagenome (GOLD analysis project Ga0315912, IMG submission 204469) | Garden soil microbial communities collected in Santa Monica, California, United States - V. faba soil | ecosystem: Environmental > Terrestrial > Soil > Garden | place: USA: California... | reverse complement strand
CGGACTAGCTTAGCGTTATCCGCCTTGTGAGCTCTTTTTCGGTTGAACGCGAACTCGATAACCGCGGCCAGATTGAGCCGTATAAAGAATCAAGAATAAATAACCCTCATTTGCCATCCTAAGTAAATCTTCCGTTTGTTCAGCGAGTCCCATCCATTGGTCGCCTACATCAAACCGATAAGGAATTCGTTGAGCTTGAGATGGCTGATTAATGATGAAGGCTATCTTAGGTTTTCGCTTGGTGATATAAGCACGCCACCAAGACTCAAAATACATACCTCCCAAGTTTGTTATGGTTGTAGGTCTATCTCCAACATTATATGCTGTGACTGAGACATATGTTTTTTCATCAGGCTCTAACCCTCCAATTAATTGCATGTTCAGGGATGCCGACATATCAATCTTCGCACCGGAGGCTAACCATTTATAAGCGTCCCACCCTAAAACAAAGGTGGATACCACAGCCGCATAAGCAGCGATGCCTATAGTCCAGAAATCTGGCGTAGTCACATGTTACCTAATAAGTAAACTAGCTAGTGCGGGTATGTAAACAATTATAGAAATTTTCACTTTACGCAATCTCCCTTGTCTCCGCAAATTGTAACTCAGGGTAACGCTCTTGCGCCATCTGCAAATTCACACGGTTTGGTGCAAGGTAAACATAGTCGTCCGCGCTGTCTAGCCCCACATTAAAGCCGTATTTGTCGGCAATGGCTTTCAAATCGGCATCCGACCCTTTCAACCAGCGCGTGGTGTAGCAGTCATAAGGTTCAAACACCATATCTACGCCGTATTCGTGCTCTAAGCGGTGGGCGACCACCTCAAATTGCAGCATACCGACTGCGCCTAGAATCAGGTCGTTAGAAAGGAGCGGGCGGAAAAGTTGCGCCGCGCCTTCTTCCGAAAGCTGTTTGAGGCCGATTTGCAGTTGCTTTATCTTCATCGGGTTCTTGATGCGCGCACGGCGGAAAAACTCCGGTGCGAATGAAGGGATGCCGATAAATTTGAGATTTTCGTTTTCGGTAAACGTATCGCCCAATTTAATCGTACCGTGGTTCGGGATGCCGATAATATCCCCCGAATACGCTTCATCCATGGTGGTACGGTCTTGTGCCATGAAAGTGATGGCGTTGTTTACTGCAAGTATTTTACCGCTGGCGATTTGCTTGATTTTCATGCCACGTTCAAAGCGGCCGGAGCATACACGTAAGAACGCGATGCGGTCGCGGTGTTTCGGGTCCATATTGGCCTGAATCTTGAACACAAAGCCTGAAAATTTTGCTTCATCAGGTGCAACAGGGCGGCTGGCAGTGTTACGGCCAAGAGGGGCAGGGGATAAGTCTACAACCGCATCCAGTAAGCTCTGCACGCCAAAGTTGTTGATTGCGGAACCGAAAAACACCGGCGTTTGTTTGCCGCTTAAATAGCGGGTTTTATCAAAGCTGTGTGATGCGCCACGCACCAGCTCGATATCCACGCGCAAATCATCTGCTACGGTACCTAAAAGTTCATCCAGACGTGGATTATCTAGCCCTTTGATGGTTTCCGAGGTGCCTTTTTCGGCGCGAGGGTCGAAAAAAGAAACGGTATCGGTAACCAAGTTATAAACACCGCGGAAACTTTTGCCCATACCAATCGGCCATGTCATCGGCGCACATTCCATGCCTAGCGTAGATTCGATTTCATCCAGCAGCTCAATCGGCGCGCGGCTTTCACGGTCTAGCTTGTTGATAAATGTGATAATCGGCGTATCGCGCATACGACACACGTTGAGTAGTTTGATGGTTTGTGCCTCAACACCATTCACACTGTCAATCACCATCACTGCGGAATCCACTGCGGTGAGTGTGCGATAAGTATCTTCCGAGAAGTCATCGTGGCCGGGTGTATCCAGCAGGTTGATCATGTGTTCGCGATACGGAAACTGCATTACGCTTGATGTGACCGAAATGCCGCGTTGCTTTTCAAGTTCCATCCAGTCTGATGTTGCATGGCGCGCGGCTTTGCGGCCACGCACTTCACCAGCAACTTGTATTGCACCGCCAAACCATAATAGTTTCTCGGTGAGGGTAGTTTTGCCCGCATCAGGGTGCGAGATAATGGCAAAGGTGCGGCGGCGAGAGATTTCGTCTTGTAGTGAAGGCATGAAATGAGCTTAAAATACAAAATGCGCATTTTACCTTAAATACTTAACTAACTCGTGATGGTATTAAGTTTGAGTGCCCTAATTTCTAACTCTAAAAAGTTAATAAGTATGCAACATACGAAGAGAATCGATTTGTTTGTTGTGCGTTTTTCAAGCCCTTGCCTGCAGAGAACACAACATGATGACGCTCACTAAAATCGTAACTTCCTCCGAGATTAAAACCAGTGCTTGAGCCTTCATCGGATGACTCTTCGGATTCATGGAAGACCTCGCCACCCAAGGCTAAATGTTCAGTAATTTGCTTTTCCAGTAGCCAACCAAAGAACCAGTGATTTTTAGCATCGACTTCCTGCGTAATGGTATAACCGCCACCGCCGTAAGTTGTCCATTCACCCCAGCTTTTGCTCAGCCATATCGGCAAAAAATATTCATTTGCGTCATTGCCTAAGCCTTTATGGTCATTCCCGGTATGAGACTTGTATGAAGGATAAAAGGCGACCATAGGTGTTGTTTCTGTTTCTTGAATAAATCGATACTTGACGCCTAACTCGATGTCTCCAAGACCATAATGACGAGATTGGCCTTGCGTTTCACTAAATGCATTTGGGATGCTAATAGCAATCTGTACATCTGGCATCAAACCATAATTCACTTCTAAATGCGGCAGTGTGCCACTTTCTTCTTCTGCTGAACGGTGGTATTCACTTGCAACAAATATTTCATAATGCTTATATTCGGTGGGATCCGGATCATCTGTTTCGTAGGGTGGTCCAGCAAATGCAACTGAGGATATTGTTAAGAACGCTGCTGAAAGTAGGGAGAGAATGTATAGTTTTTTGAAATGCATTTTATTGACAACTTAGTGAGATAATAATTTTTTGCAAATGATAATTATTATCACTTAGAAATGCAAGGTTTACTTTTATTAAAGTGGAGGACGTACTTGGTTAGCCCATAATTGAACGCTGGGGCGTTCCCATTGATGCTTAGCGTATAGAGCAAGTTCGTTTGGAATATCATCTCCGTTAAATGCTAGCCGATTGAGCATTATGGCAAGATCAACATCTGCAATTGACCATTCATTGAATAGATAGTCCTGCTTATGTTTTAATAAAGAAGTAGCCGCCGTGAATAACTTTTCTGTCGCAAGTTTAGCTGCTTCTGATAACGGCTGTTTCGTTGGTTGATAAAACAACACTTCGGTTGTACGTTCAACCCGAATTGGCATAAGGTCGCTTCGTAACCATGCTTGTATTTGCCGAGCGCGTGCCCTTGCTTTTGGCTCTGAAGGATAAAGGTGAGTTCCTGGATAAACTTCATCGAGATACTCTGTGATTGCAGATGATTCGGAAAGCGTAAACTCGCCATCAACCAATGTGGGAACACGCTCAGTTATGGAGTCTTTTGCATATGATGGGCTGTGATTTTCACCAATAGAGAGATTGAGTGTCGCCATCTCAAACGGAAGTGCTTTCTCATGCAGTGCGACAAACGCAGACATAGCATAAGGGCTGGTGAACCGGGAATCTACATAAAGAAGCATGGCTTTAGATTAACTTATTACCTCTTTAAGTTGTTCCAAGATCGCAGGGTTATCTAGTGTAGAAATATCTGAAGTGATTTCTTCTCCTTTTGCCAAGCTACGTAACAGTCTCCGCATGATTTTTCCTGAACGGGTTTTAGGTAAATTGTCACCAAAGCGAATTTCATCGGGTTTAGCAATTGGCCCAATCTCTTTACTTACCCAATCGCGCAAATTGGCAACGATGTTTTTTGCTTCTTCACCTTCTGGCCGCTTGCTTTTTAGCACGACATACGCAACCACAGATTCACCTTTAATTTCGTGCGGCTTTCCTACCACAGCTGCCTCAGCTACGAGCGGATTGGAGACGAGAGCAGACTCGATTTCCATCGTGCCAAGGCGATGGCCGGAAACATTTAGCACGTCATCGATACGTCCCATGATAGTAAAGTTACCTGTTTTAGCATCGCGCACCGCGCCATCGCCAGCGAGGTACATTTTCCCGCCTAGATCAATGGGATAATAACTTTTAATAAAGCGTTCCGGATCCCCGTAAATAGTGCGTATCATGGATGGCCATGGTTTCTTGATGACTAATAAGCCACCTGTGCCCCACGGCACCTCCTTACCGTTTTCATCCACTACGTCAATGTCAATGCCGGGAAAAGGTAATGTACATGAGCCTGGTACCAGGGCTGTGGCACCAGGTAGCGGTGTGATGACATGACCGCCTGTTTCGGTTTGCCAGAAAGTGTCGGCAATCGGGCAACGGCCACCACCTACGTTTTCGTAATACCACATCCATGCCTCAGGATTGATAGGTTCGCCTACGGAACCTAGCAGACGTAGACTACTTAAATCATAATTGCTCGGGTGTGTACTGCGGTCAGTTTCACCTGCTTTAATGAGTGACCTGATGGCAGTAGGGGCGGTGTAGAAAATCGACGCTTTATGTTTTTCAATCATTTGCCAAAAACGCCCTGCATTAGGGTAGGTAGGAATACCTTCAAATACGATTTGCGTTGCTCCAACCGCTAAAGGGCCATACGCGACGTAACTGTGTCCGGTGATCCAGCCAACATCAGCCGTACACCAAAATATATCGTCATCATGGATGTCAAACGTCCAGCGCATCGTATTCATGGCATGTAACAAATAACCTGCAGAGCTATGTTGCACACCTTTTGGTTTGCCTGTAGAACCCGATGTGTAAAGTAAGAACAAAGGGTGTTCTGCATTTACCATCACTGGTGGGCACTCATTGCTTTGATCTGCGATCAGATCACTCCACCATATATCATTTTTATTCCAGTTAATTGCTTGTCCGGTCTTTTTTAGCACAACGACTTTTTGTATCGATTCACAGCCGCCCATAGCAATACCCTCATCAACGGCTTGCTTAAGGGATAAAGTTTTGCCGCCACGAAATTGACCATCGGCAGTAATGACGGCTGAAGCGCCTGCATCAATAATGCGTTCATTCAAGCTTTTTGCCGAAAAGCCTCCAAATACGACCGAGTGAATAAGCCCGAGGCGTGCGCAAGCCTGCATGGCTACGATTGCTTCGACACCCATTGGCATATAAATAATAATGCGATCACCAATGTTAAGATTTAGCGTCTTTAAGCCATTGGCAAATTGGCAAACTTGGTGATACAGGGCTTTGTATGTAATTGTTTTAACGTCGCCATTATCTGTTTCAAAAATAATCGCCGTTTTATTTGGAATAGTATTTAGATGTTTATCTAAACAATTGGCAGAAACATTGAGCTCGCCATCTTCGAACCATTTATAAAAAGGTGCTGCACTACTATTAACAGTTTTGGTGAAAGGTTTGTGCCAAACCAAAAGCTCGCGCGCTAATTTCGCCCAAAAGCCCTCGTAATCAGCCGCTGCCTCTGCGCAAAGCGCATTGTAGGCGGCCATACCAGATACGTTTGCTTGTTGCTTGAATTTTTCGCTAGGCTCAAATACACGATTTTCATGTAAAACGGACTCAATCGACATGCCACTTCCCCAAATAAACTTAAAGACGTTTAGAATGTTTTTAATTTAACTGCAAGTTTACCTTAAAAATTTGATGCAAACACTGCTCGAAATTGCCAAAAATCTTACATTAACGTCTTTGCAGCACTCATATTTGCAGCGTCTTGAAGACTGTAGTCCATTTATTGCAAGACTGCTCTCTAAAGATACTCAGATGCTGGAAGTTTTGCTAAAGAATCTGAATGTTTCCTATAGTTTGAAGGAAATGCAGCAGTTTTTAGCAGCGCAGAAAATCGAGGATGAAAATGACTTAAAAAAATCACTCCGGCAACTTCGGCAGCATGTTTTGACACGAATGATCACACGTGACCTGAATGGTTTAGCAGATTTAAACGAGGTGATGCAAACCACAACTCAGCTTGCAGAAATCAGCATTCAAACCGCAGTCATTCATCATATGGCATGGCTGGAAGCCTTATGGGGATTGCCTTGTGGGGCAGATAAAAAACTTCAACAATTCATTGTGGTCGGCATGGGGAAACTAGGTGGTGGAGAATTGAACGTATCTTCCGATGTGGACTTGATTTTTGCCTACGAGGAGGAGGGTGAAACAAATGGCGAGAATAGCATTAGCAATCAAGATTTTTTTACCAAACTTGGCAAAAAGGTGATTGCAGCTTTAGATGAGGTTACAGAAGATGGGTTTGTGTTTCGTGTGGATATGCGTTTGCGGCCTTTTGGTAGTGAAGGCGTACTGGTGGCGAGTTTAGATGCATTAGAAGAGTATTATCAAAATAATGGGCGAGAGTGGGAACGTTATGCGTGGATAAAAGGACGTGTGGTTTCGGGTCCGCAGGAAAATATTCAGAAACTATTAAAACCATTTGTATTTCGAAAATATTTAGATTTCAGTGCTTTTGCCAGTATGCGTGATTTGAAAGTGCAGATTCAGCATGATGTTGTCAAAAAAGGAATGGAAAACAACATCAAGCTAGGCCGTGGTGGAATTCGGGAGATAGAATTTATTGCACAGGTGTTTCAGCTCATCCGTGGTGGACAAGACGCAAAACTACAGATTCGCCCAACATTGCACGTGCTTAACTTGTTACAAGAAAAGAACTTATTACAAGCAAAGGCAGTACAAGAGTTAAGCGCAGCGTATATTTTCTTGCGGAATTTGGAACATCGCTTGATGTATTTGGAAGATGCACAAACACAAGATTTGCCTAAAAACGAAATTGCACAAGATCGTATTGCAAAAGCGATGGATTTTGCCAACTGGCATGATTTCTTATTAAAGTTGAATCAGCATCGTAGTGTTGTTCAAGCTCATTTTGATGAAACGTTCGATGATGAACAAGACCAAATACAAAGTGAATTTTATGTGGATGCAAAAGTGATTTGGGATAGCGAAGATCATGCAGGCAGTATTTCTAAACTATTAGCATTAGGGTTCACACAGGGTACAGATACTTTCAACCGTATTCAGCAGTTTCGTCAAAGCCATCGTTATAGACAGTTACCGGAGTTAAGTCGTCAACGGCTTAATGCTTTGATGCCATTGGTGATTAAGACGGCGAGTAAACTTGAGCAATCTGACCTTGCTTTACTGAGAACAATGGATCTGCTCGAAGCGATATGTCGTCGCGCGAGTTATCTGGCGCTTCTGGCGGAATACCAGGAAGCATTAAATCTAGTGGTACGTTTATGCGGAGCAAGTGCATGGTGTGCGCAATATCTCATCCAACATCCAATTGTGCTGGATGAATTGTTAGATGAGCGTACGCTTTATGCCGTACCGGATTTTACTGGTATGCGCGCTGAGTTGGAACAAAGTATGGAAACGCTTTCTGGTGATACTGAACAACAGATGGATATGATGCGCCAGTTTAAGCATGCTGCTATCTTTCGCTTTGCTACACAAGATATTGCCGGCCAATTGCAACTGGAAAGCTTGTCTGATTATTTGAGCGAACTGGCTGATTTGATTTTAGATGTAGCGCTCAATACGATTTGGCAGTCGCTCAATTTTAAACATCTAGATAAGCCAAAATTTGCTGTGATTGGTTATGGCAAGTTAGGTGGTAAAGAGTTGGGTTATGCTTCAGACCTCGATATTATTTTTTTGTATGACGATGATGCAGAAGGTGCGGGAGAGGTGTATGCGCGCTTTGCGCAACGTATCAATAACTGGTTTAACAGCTTGACTGCAGCGGGACTGTTGTATGAAACTGATCTGCAACTAAGACCAGATGGTAATAGCGGGCTGCTAGTTAGCTCGGTTGAAGCATTTAAGGATTATCAGCAATCTCGGGCCTGGACCTGGGAGCATCAAGCGATTACTCGCGCAAGATTTGTTGCGGGTGACAAGACTATTGGCAGGACGTTCGAAACTATTCGGGTTGAGGTAATCAGACAATCGCGTGATGCTGAAGTATTGCGAGGAGAGGTGGTTGCGATGCGCGACAAGATACGCACCGCTCAACGCTTAAATAGTGATGTGTTTGATATAAAACATAGTGCCGGCGGCATTATCGATGTAGAGTTTATTGTGCAGTATCTGGTATTGGCTCATGCGGAACACTATGCTGAATTAACAAACAATCTCGGCAATTTGGCATTGTTGAAGACATTGGGTTCTTTAGGAATTGTCGACGAAACACTGGCACAACAAGTTGCGAATGCTTATAGGGAATATCGTCGTTTACAACACGCGGCACGATTGCAAGGAAATATGCAAGCCAAGGCTGAATATGGTACGGTACAGAACCATATTAATGCCGTGGTAAGTTTGTGGCAGACGGTATTTGCTTAAATGCCCCACCTTAGTGCTGGGGTATGGGCAGGACTATCCCAATGTTGTTTGATTTCATCATCTAGCAAGCAAACAGTAATAGACGCACCAGCCATGTCCAATGCAGTAGTATAGTTGCCAACTAGCGAGCGTGTGATTTGAATTCCATGTGTATTCAATAATTTAGCCGCACTGTTATATAAAAGATAAAGTTCCATCAATGGCGTTGCGCCAAAGCCATTCACTAGCAATAACACTTCTTGATTTTTCTGTGGTTTAAGATCAGCTAGAATGGCATCTAACATATCTTTCACGATTGCATCCGCTTCGCGCATGGCTTCACGCCTACGTCCCGGTTCGCCGTGAATGCCTACACCCATTTCCAGTTCGGTATCGTTAATATCAAAAGTTGGACGTCCCGCTGCTGGCACTGTACAACTGGTAAGCGCCACACCAATACTGGCGGTGCGCGCATTGATTTTGTCGCCAAAAGTTTTGCATGTTTTTAAATCCGCGCCGGTTTCTGCCAAGCTTCCTACACATTTTTCGATAAGTACCGTGCCGGCAACACCCCGACGACCTGTAGTATAAGTGCTGTTAATAACGGCGCAGTCATCACTAGTGAGAATGGTCGCATGCTCAAAAGGCAACATTTCTGCTGCCATTTCAAAATTCATCACATCACCTGAGTAATTTTTTACGATAAATAAAACACCTTTGTTCATATGTACTGCCTCAGCCGCTGCCAGCATTTGATCCGGCGTAGGTGAGGTGAATACTTGACCGGGACATGCAGCATCTAACATGCCATATCCGATGTAGCCCGCATGTAATGGTTCGTGTCCTGATCCGCCGCCAGAAATAATCGCGACTTTATTTTTTGATTTATTCTTACGTGTCAAAAAATTGGGCTCAAGATTCAGTTCAATTAAATCTGCATGCGCTGCAGCAAAGCCGGAAAGGCTTTCGGTAAGCATATGATTGACGTCGTTAATAAATTTTTTCATAGATAGCGTACTTTAAGATTTTAATAATAAATTACAAACCGCATGAATCATTACTTGGCAACTCTTTGCGCCTGCGTCTAGATGCCCGACTGAACGTTCTCCTAAACCTGCCGCACGACCTTTGGTGGCAACTAAATTGCGTGTATTTTCCAATCCTTGGTCAGCGGCGGCTTTTACCGCTTTGCAAATTTCTGTAACCTTATTATCTCCTGCTGCACTAAGAGTGAAAGTTGTGGAGGTAGGTATAAGTACATCCAGCATGGTTTTTTCGCCTAATTCTGCTTTGCCACGCTGCATGATGGCTTGCACGCCAGCTGCAAATGCAGCAGCAGTTTCCAATGGATTACTAGCGCCATTATGCTTAACTATTTTCGCCATTCCCATAAAAAAGCTCGCAAATAACGGCCCAGCAGCGCCACCAATCGTACTTAGTAACTTCATGCCGATTTTATTTAAGGCTTCGTCTGGAGATAAAGGTTTGAGCTCATCGACCAAGCCCGCAATTACCTCCGAACTGCGCTTCATATTAACGTAATGGTCTCCATCACCAATGGCTCGGTCTAACGATTCGATCTCTGCTTCGTGTGAGAGTATGTCGTTGCGGATGGCGATAGCAGATTCGCATATAAAGCTGGTTTTTAGACTCATGATTAATACTATGTTACCTTTTAGGGAAAGTTGTTAAACTCTACACACATGAAACTTTTATTTCAATGCTGCTGAATTTAATTAAATGAGTTTACGTTTACGGCTGAATCTTTTGATTACCGCACTGATGCTGTTGTTTATG
>Ga0315912_10006706_pt1 | contig 10246 bp, 3 predicted proteins | sample VfabasoilMG_FD_204469 | JGI IMG/M metagenome (GOLD analysis project Ga0315912, IMG submission 204469) | Garden soil microbial communities collected in Santa Monica, California, United States - V. faba soil | ecosystem: Environmental > Terrestrial > Soil > Garden | place: USA: California... | reverse complement strand
TCTTCAATATCGTAAGATGAGAAGACATAAACGTAGTATAAATTATTCTTCGGGTTGATCGCGACCGTAATATCTTCGTATCCCTTTGAGGTAAGCTCCTGAGAATATCGAATTGCGTTCTCCATTACCTTAAACGCACCTGCTACTACATAATATCCTTTTGCAAGAGCAAAACTTCTTGGAGGTTTACCCGATGGAGGTTTTGTTTCACCTTTCCTATTTGAAGTACTAGTAGCGGCTTCAGTAGCTGCAAGCGGAGTTACTACTGCTGGAGCTTGAGCTTGCTCGGATGGTCTCTCTTTCTGTTTGTCAGTTTCTGCAACCTCGACCTTTTCTTCCTCTACCACTGACTCAACTTTAGCAGTATCAGTCGGAACTAATGCCTGTGTGCCTGGTTTGGATTTCTTGGCTAATGGTTCTCTCTTCTTTCCGATTCGAAGAGAGAGTTGCAGTTCATGCGAGTTACCTGCCGTAAACGTCTTATCAACAGGAGGTAACTCATAGCTGTAACCAAACTTGAATAAGTCTTTAATATTAAGTCCGAAAAAAATACCTAAGCCATTTGTTTCATGATATGACGCACCTACCCACAATTTTTCCTTAATGTAAACTACCGAGGCTGCCTCCCAGGAGTTTTGTTTGTCAGCGCGTTGTCGATATAAGAAATACGGCTCCAATGCGATGGCTGAACCAATTGGGAATTTATATCCAATGGAGTAAAGTCTGTTATTCAGAGAAGATAATTTAGTTGACTCAAAAGATGACGAGCTGAATCGATTACCTTCAAATAGCTGTGTAAAGGCAAAACCAAGTCGTAAGCCTCGATTGGCGTACAGTGCTCCAAAATTTCCATCCACATAGAAATTATTTTGAGCAGCATTTATAATGGTAGGGTCATTGGGATCATACTCCCCTTCTTTCAGATTAAGATCGTTCATTCCAACCCCACCTGATAATCCAAAACGCAGGCTTTGTGTGGAAGTGAGAGGAATAGCATAAGCAAATGTTGCCAATGCAGAAGTGTTTCGTAATGCTACTACCTCGTCAGAAACAATATTTAAACCAAGAGAGACTCTTTTTTTGGTAGGATATTGTAAGCTGACACCCATAGTGGTTGGAGCATCATTTACATCAATCCATTGCCTACGATAAACTAAGTATACTTCGGTGGCCCCGTTAATTCCAGCATATGCCGGATTAGAAAGGTAAGGGTTGAAGTAGAACTGCCTGAACGGTGAAGCGCTTTGAGCGACACACACAATAATATTAGATAAAAAAAGAAGAGTAAGTAAAGCTTTTTTCATTCGTTCAATCTTTATCTAACAATCCGTACTCCGCCGGTTGTTTCTTTACCATCACTACATTTAATTATATAATAGTATGCTTCAGTTTCAAGAGGAACACCATTGATCGTTCCGTCCCAACTATTGTCGTAAGAGGTCATCCCAAATACTTTTTTACCAACACGATTAAAGATACTAACCTCACAACCATCGAACATGCCTACATTTGTCCAAGTCCACGTATCGTTGTTACCATCTCCATTGGGTGTGAACACCTTTGGAAATACTATATTTTCCAGTTCAAAAGTCAATACGGTAATTGTTATTTGGTCCTTGGAAGACGCATTGTTATTATCAGTAACGGTTAACTCAAAGATATAGGCACCTTCTACTAGATCGCTAATAATTGGATCAGGGATTGCACCATCAGAAATAGAAGCTGTACTAGGCCCAGAAGCTTGGGTCCACAAATAAGAAGAAATGGTACCATCTTGATCAGTTCCTGATCCCAACAATTGAATTGAATTTATAGGGAGTACGATTGTTGAATCCGCGCCTGCAATAGCAACAGGAGGTTGATTTGCAACAGTCCTAACATCAATCGTTACATCATCTGTTGTAGATGCCCCACCAATATCAGTTACAGTTAACCTAAATACATAATCTCCCTCAACAAGATTAGAAACCATAGGATCTGAAGTCGCGTTATCAGAAAAGGCTGCTGTGCCTGGTCCAGAAACCTGAGACCAAGAGAAGGAAACAATCGTACCTTCCGGATCACTTCCTACACCTTGTAGTTGAATCGAATTGACAGGTAAAAGAAGAGTTGAATCCTTTCCTGCATTAGCTAGTGGAGGTTGATTAATGGTTACAGCTCGAACATCAATTTGTACCTCATCAGAATTGGTTGCCCCATTATTGTCTGTAACGGTCAGGCGAAAGACATACGTTCCTATCGAAAGTCCACTAACAGATAAACTAGATTGAGTTGGCGATGAAGTTGTAGCGGATGTGCCTGAAACCTGGGTCCAAAGATAGGATGCAATTGTTCCATCTGGATCTGAGCCTCCTCCGGTAAGTAGTGTGTCTGAATCAGGAAGAACTACTTCTATTGGATCACCTGCAAATGCTGTAGGGGGTAAGTTACTGGAAACATTTACTGTGACCTCGTCAAGTCCTGAGTTTCCTTTATCATCGGTGGCCGATAAACTGAAAACATAGGTTCCAGGTTGCAGATTAGTGAGGGATGTACTCAATGAATTTGGAGTAGCTATTGTGGCCGAGGTGGGTCCATTTACTTGACTCCAAATAGAAGATGCAATGGTTCCATCACTATCAGTAGCGGTACCAGTTAAAGTCGCAGAATTTGGCGGTGTAATAACAGACTGATCAACTCCAGCGTTAACAACAGGAGGAATGTTGTTTGGCTCAGGATTAACTGTAACTCGCATCTCATCAAAGCCTGTTGCGGCATCGTTATCAGTAACGGTTAATCTGAAAACATAAACCCCTATTACAAGGCTACTGGCTGTAAGAACTGGAGTGGCTGCACCACTAAGAACAGCAGTGCTTGGGCCTGAACTCTGGGTCCAAAGATTGCTGCTGATGGTTCCGTCAATATCTGTTCCAGATCCAGTTATTACAATTGAATTTGTTGGTAAAGTAATTGTTAGGTCACTTCCTGCATTTGCTTCAGGTGCAGTATTAGGAGGTTCTGGGTTGACCCGAACGTTCACTTCATCGAATCCTTGTAAACCAAGATTATCAGTAACGGTTAACCTAAATACATAGGTTCCCTCAATAAGATTGGAAGCTGATAACGTTACAGTAGATTGTCCAGATATTGAAGCTGTAGACGGGCCACTTATTTGAGTCCATGCTAATGTGGAGATCGTACCGTCGGAATCTGTTCCGGAACCTGTAAATGTGGTGCTGTTTGTTTGCAAAGTGATGACCTTGTTTGGACCTGCATCAGAAATTGGAGGCTGATTTGCAGGGACCGGTTGAACTCTAACATTGATCTCGTCAAATCCTGTTGATCCTTTGTCATCCGTTACGGTAAGTCTGAATACATAAATTCCAGTAATCAAGTCACTAACATTAAGCGTTGCAAGTGTTACGTTAGAGGTTGTGGCTGTTGATGGTCCGCTTATTTGTGACCAATTATATCCTACTATAGTCCCATCACTATCAGATCCTGATCCATTAAATGTAGTTGAAGTCGTTGGAAGCGTTATAACCTTATTTCCTCCTGCATTCGCCAATGGTGGAAGATTGAATGGTATAGGCTTAACGGTTATGGCAACCTCATCAAAAGTCGACAATCCCTTATCATCCGTCACCCTGAGTCTGAAAACATAGATACCTTCCACCAAACTTTGGGCTTGTGTATTAGCACTTGAGCTGGCGGAGAATACCGCAATAGAAGGACCATTGGTTTGAGTCCATTGATATTGGGCAATGGTTCCATCACTGTCAGTTCCTGTTCCAGTCAGGGCAACACTATTGACTGGAAGTATTATTTGCTTATCTGCTCCTGCATTCGCGACAGGAGGAATGTTCACAGGTTGCGGATTCACTTTAACGGTAACATCTTTTTGACCAACGGCTCCGAGATTGTCGGTAACTGAAAGTCTAAATACATAAGATCCAGCAATTAAATTACTGAAGGTTATACCGGGCTGATTAAGGGGTGTGGTAGCAGCAGTACCTGGTCCACTAACCTGAGACCAGAAGAAGGTTGCAACAGTTCCATCAGCATCTGTCCCAGACCCTGTAATGGTGACCGAATTAACAGGCAAGGTTATCTCAAGATTAGGACCTGCATCTGCAACGGGTGGAATATTTGGGGGTGCGGGATTAACTACTACAGTCATCTGATCGGTATCAACAATACCATCGTTATCTGTTACCCGAAGGCTAAACGTATAAATGCCTTGTATCAAACCAGAGGCTACTACCTGTGCAGAAAATGGTGTGTCAAACGTGGCCGTGTTGGGTCCACTAATTTGTTCCCATACATACGATCCGATTACTCCATCAGGATCCGAACCACTTCCAGTTATGGTAACTGAATTCGTAGGAAGGGTAATGGTTTTATCGGCTCCGGCATCTGCAACTGGAGGTTGATCAACCGCATCTACAAAAATCTTAACTTCATCTGATGAAGTACCACCACGATCATCCTCTACTACAAGCTCGAACACATAAATACCTTCAACCAAATCAGAGAGCGTAAGTGTGGATTGATCTAAAGCACTCGATGTTCCTTGTCCTGGACCGCTAACAAAATTCCAAAGGTAAGATGATATGGTACCATCTGAATCAGTCCCCGAACCATTTAGTGTGACCGAATTGGTCGGCAACGTCAGATTTTTATCTGGCCCTGCATTCGCAACGGGAGGTTGATTAGGCGGTTCTGGAAGCACCGTTACACCTACCTGATCTGTGGCTTTAGCACCATTATTATCTGTCACGGTCACGGAGAAGGTATAGATTCCACTTGCCAAATTATTCACGTTTGTATTGGCTGCGGTTGGATTCGTGATCGTTGCTGCCGATGGGCCACTAACTTGTTCCCATAAAAAAGAAGTAATTGTTCCATCAGAATCTAGTCCTGTTCCAGTAAAAGAAACGGAGTTGATGGGTAGAGTAATATTTTTGTCTACGCCTGCATTCGCGGTAGGGGGAATGTTTGCTGCAGGGAAAACGGTTATGATTACTAGGTCAGAACCACTTGCTCCTTTATCATCGATCACCGTAAGTTCAAAAATATAAACACCCTCAACGAGTCCATTAATTTGCGTTGAGGGCTGTGTCGGAGTTGTTAAGGTAGAAGTAGAGGGACCACTTTCTTGAGTCCAAGTATACGAAGCGATTGTACCATCGGTATCTAGACCACTGCCCGTTACAGTAACGGTGCTTGTTGGTAATGTAATGTTCTTATCTACTCCAGCATTAGCAGTTGGTGGCTGATTTGGCGGAACAGGCAGGACAATAACAGTAATCTGATCTGAACCCTGACTACCCATATTGTCTGTTACGGTAAGCGTAAATACGTAACTCCCTTCAATCAGATTAGAAACAGTAGTCGTTGAAGTAGAAGAGCTGCCTATTGTAGCGGAGTTTGGACCGCTGGTTTGAGCCCACAAATAAGTTGCAATCGTTCCATCAGAATCCATACCAGAACCATTTAGTGTTACACTATTTACAGGAAGTGTAATGGTTTGATCTGTACCTGCTCCTGCAGTGGGTGGGCTGTTGGGTGGTAATGGGAGAACGGTTACAGAAACCTGATCAAGACCTGAGGCGCCTTTATTATCGACAGCAGTTAATGTAAACAGATAAACACCTTCAACTAAATTAGATAGTGTTGTGGCGGCAGCGTTCGTTGGGGAAATAGTGGAGGTAGATGGGCCACTTGTTTGTACCCACGAATATGACGCAACGGAGCCATCTGAGTCCGTAGCTGAACCTGTAATAGCTACTGAATTTAGTGGAAGCGTAATTACCTTATCTGCTCCCGCATTTACGTTGGGTGGTACATTTGGTGGTAGTGCCAGAACCGTTACAGAAACCTGATCGGTACCTGTTAACCCAGAATTATCGGTTACGGTAAGGGTAAACGAATAAGAGCCAACGATAAGACCATTAGCAGTAAGGTTTTGAGTTGTATTTCCTACCAACGTTGCCGTATTTGGCCCGGTAGTTTGAACCCAAGAATAAGAAGATATAGTGCCATCCGTATCGGTACCTGAACCATTAAATACCACTGTTGAGGTAGGTTCGGTTATTGTCTTATCAACCCCCGCATTAGCAGTTGGTGGCTTAGGTACTGGGGCAGGTAAAACTTGAACTGTAACAAGGTCGGTGGTTGATAATCCAGAGTTGTCAGTTGCAGTCAAGCTAAACACATAAGCACCTGCAACCGTAAGACCTGTGATGTTGGTAGTCAGTGCAGTAGGTGACGCTATCGTCGAAGCAGCGGGTCCACTTGATTGGACCCACAATTGAGAAGCAATTGTTCCATCTGGATCAGTGGCTGTTCCAGTCAATGACACCGTACTTACTGGCAGCGTTATGCTTTTATCGGCACCGGCACCGACGGTAGGCGGCTTTGGTGTTGCTACTCCCTTTTTTTGAGTTAAGAACCATTCATACATATTGGGATTATAATAGGTATGAGTAGGAGAAAATGTTTTGTCCCATGTAGTACCATTATGAGCTCCTCCAGGAACAACTGTCCATATCGGTGCAGGATTAGCTCCAACAGAAATCATCCCATTGATTGGTTGTTTACCTTGAAAAAGGGTAAATGAATTATCTTTATCTCCATGAAAATCCCATACAGGAATTTTATGACCAGCCGTAACCTTTCCACCATTGTAATCTCCGGTAGTTGACACAGGCGCAAAAGCAGCTATAATGTTTGGATTATTATTTGGATCGTAGGTCGTATCCCAACCGCCTCCCATGCTTAAACCCGTCAGGTATAATCGATCAGGATCAATCCTGTAGTTTGTAAGGGCCCACTTCATGAAAGGAATTACATCTCCTGTCCAGCTCCATTTGTTGGTGGTCTGTTGAGGGGATAATACGATAAAGCATTCGGTTACACCATTAACGGTAAAGCACATGGTGGCTCCGTTTTTTATAAACTTCGGAGTGCCATTTGCGGCAACTTTGTTTATATCCGGAACGCTCCCATTTCCTCTTTCGCCTGCACCGTGAAGAAAAACAATGCATGGATAAAGATTAGAGGAGGTCGCGTATCCGGGAGGGAGGTATTCAAGATAACCCCTGCCTCCGGGAGTCTTTTTTGGGGTTTGTTGACTGTATGTATCAAATGAAATTAAAGCACCTAAGACTATTAGAAAAATAAATCTTAGAAGCAGTGGTGGAATTTCAAATTGCTTCATCATAAGCAAGCGATTTAGGGTTTTTGTCCAAATCCCCCAATGAAAAGCTTCGTGTAACAACCTGCAGATTTAGGTAATTCACCTCTTTGGTTTGCAAAAAGTAACTAGTAACTAACCAATATGATGTCTGCATGGTTTGAGGGATAAAGGATTTTAAAGTTACTAAAATAAATACATTTAGGTTTTACAAGGTCACCCTATCCAACTGCCATTATTGTCAATTCTTCGGATTTTTTATATTCTACCAGCCTTCAGGCATGTTCTTCTTAATCTCAATGTTACCAAATTCCTGACCTTTCCTTGCGCCTACAACCTTAGCCCAGTCAGCCATTTTCTTAATACCCTGATCCAGGCTTATTGCTTCCTTAAGTCCAAAAACGCGGTGTGCTTTCGAGTGATCAGAATAGGCATGCATTACTTCCTTACGTGCTTGTAAGTACTTCACAATAGGTTCTACTTTCAGGTGTTTACTAACAACTTCAACCAATTCGTTAATTGTATAAGGCTTATCCGCACCAATATTAAATACCTGATTTAACGCACCCGGAGTATTGACAGAATGAGCAATCGGAATGGCTACGTCATCAATGTAACTGAATGCTCTGGTTTGCTTACCATCTCCAAAAATGGTCATTGGCTTCTTCTGCATAATCTGGTTCATGAATATACCAATTACGTTCCTGTATCGGTCTCCAATATTTTGATTTTCACCATACACATTGTGCGGTCGGAATATTACATAATTCAATCCGAACATTTCATGCGCAGCTTTTAGGTCAAGCTCAACGGCATACTTTGAAACACCATATGGGTCTTCAGGAACAGGAACCATATCTTCCGTCATGGGTAATTGACCGGGTCCATATACTGCTATTGAAGATGTAAACACAAAGCATTTGCATTCGTGCTTCACGGCTTCGTTGATCAAATTAATACTCCCAATAAGGTTAGTATTGTAGTTGAATCTTCTGATAAAGTGCGACAATCCTTCTGCGGCATATGCAGCAAGGTGATATACATAATCAAACTTATATTGCTCAAATAGTTTTGCGATGAGGGCGTGGTCCGTAACTGAACCGTTTACAAAAGTCGCGCCTGCCGGTATATGATCTTCAAAGCCTCCGCTAAGATCATCCAAAACAATTACATTATGCCCCATTGCCAGACAGTGCTTTACAACATGTGAACCTATAAAGCCAGCGCCTCCGGTTACTAAAGAATTGGGTTTGCTCATTGATTAATACGTTTTAAGGTGTGTTAATTTTGTTTCTATAATTTGAATTGGTATCAACTTAAGGATGCGACAGAAGTTGTTCGAAGATTCCACATAATACCTCTGAAAAAATTCTTTAGATGACCAAATTGCCCATTGATTAAATACTTTAAAATAGTCTTTGGAGTCACTGCAAATGTGAAGAAAAACAGGAAGAAAGCCAATTGTATCCCTGTTGAATTCCTTCGCATAAACAACACACGATTACGATTGTGATAATAGGCCTTAATGGCGCTCTCCTTACCCATGGTGATAGACTCCTTATGGAGAATCAAAGCAGTAGGTTGATAATAAATATTGTATCCAGCCCTCCTGATTCTTGCCGACCAATCCAGTTCTTCATAATAGATAAAGAAGATATCGGCCAATGATCCAGCCTTTTCAACAACTTCCCTTTTTAATAGCATAGCCGCTCCATGGGCGTAGGCTGTATATCCTGCAATGTTGTGTTGACCTGAATCAGTCTCCTTATCACCGATTGATTTATTCCTTCCCGTAAAGGGGTTGATTTCAGTAAAGCCGGCATACTGAATAATTTTTGGATCGCTGAAGTAACGTATTTTAGGACTAACCACTCCAATCGTCTTATCTGAATCAAAGGGCTCAAGCAGCCGCTCAAGTAAATCTTCTGTTACTTCTGTATCATTATTAACTACGAAATAGTAATCACCTTTTGCTGCTTTTATTCCCACATTATTCCCACCGGTAAATCCAAGGTTTACATTGTTTACAATAAGCCTCACCTCTGGATAATTCTGCTTAATAATATCGGTTGGATTATCCTTAGAAGCATTGTCAACAAGAATAATTTCAAAATTTTTATAGGTAAGTTTTTTAGTTGATTCGATGAACTCACAGGTAACTTTGATCTGATTATAGTTCAAAATGATCATTGAGATCAAAGGATTGGATGTACGGTTCATTGTTTTGTCTGATAGGTGGAATCAATTTCTGTACTTTTATGCTCAGTATGAATAAATGTTTTATTCGCATTCTTTGATTGAAAGATCGCTTGAAAGGTTTTTAAGATCACCGTTGGCATTAAAAAAATGGCACGAACAAAATCTTTGGAGTAATAAACTCTGGGTATGCAAATAAAGAGTGCAAGTACATAAAGAAAGGTTATAGAGCACCACCTCAGCACTATATAATATTGCGGATAGAACACGGTAAAAACTCCAGAGAAAAAGAAAAGCAGGATGAGGCTGTTGATTCGGGAAGGAAAAAAATTATGAAGAACCGCTATGTTAAAATAGTTGAGGTTTCCTCTGAAGAGTAACCTGATACCTTTAAAGAAATGATCCCTCAGCATTTGATATTGACCAGCGATCCATCGTCTCCGTTGGTTCTTATAGGCTTCTGGTGAGTCTACTTTTTCATCAAAAACAAGCGTCCCTTTTCGGTAATGAATCTTATATCCTTTTTCCACTAAAGCGATTTGCAAAGCCTTATCTTCAACTGGGGAGTCTATTCTTGAAATTTCGTGCTGTAAAACCTGAAACGGAAATGCCATTCCAGAACCTATGAGAGCAGATGAAAGTCCCAAGGCATTGGAGCCCTGTCTGAAAAGATGATTGTTAATGGATTCACTAATTCCATCCAGTAATGCCATGGGGCTTCCTGTATTTTTAGCAACTCGTTGGCACTGAATAATCGAATAGCCGCTATTGAAAAGGTCATTAACATCCGCGAGGAAATTGGGGACAGGGATATTATCGGCATCTAACACAACGGCAATATCGTACGGCTTGGTAAGATGAGCCATTGCAAAA
>Ga0315912_10006705_pt1 | contig 10246 bp, 6 predicted proteins | sample VfabasoilMG_FD_204469 | JGI IMG/M metagenome (GOLD analysis project Ga0315912, IMG submission 204469) | Garden soil microbial communities collected in Santa Monica, California, United States - V. faba soil | ecosystem: Environmental > Terrestrial > Soil > Garden | place: USA: California... | reverse complement strand
CAACGGCGTGATCCTGATCGCGTACGGCGGTAACGAGGTCAACAACGCGATCAACGGCGCGACGCTCGGCCTCACGCCGTACGTCACGGTCGACAACTCGGTCGCGTGGAAGTGCGGCTTCGCGGACCCGCCGGGCAACCTGGCCAACACGATGCCGAATGCGACCGTGACCAACGGCTCGCTCGGCACCGCGGCGAACGCGAAGTACCTGCCGGCGGCTTGCCGTCCGTAATCTTCTCGATAGCTAGTTGTATGTCCACGGCCCCTCACGACGACGTGAGGGGCCGTTGGCTTTCTGGTCCTCACCAGCGGCTCCACGCGCTACCGCACCTGCGAGCCCGCGGCGTCGCCACGATCGAAGTGGCGGTCGTCATCGCCGTCACGCTCGTCATGGCTGCGCTGGCCCTATCGGCGTACCGCACGTACGCCGTTCGCCGGGAGGTCAGCGCGAGCCTCTCAGGCCTCGCGCCCATCCAAGAAGCCGTCGAGAAGGCTTTCGAGGCCAGCGGCGTGCCGCCCGCTTCCGAGCTCGACGTGCCGGGACTGCCCCACCCGAAACCGCTGCATCGATTCATTCCGGCGGTCGCGATCAAGCACGGACGAATCGAGCTCAGATTCGGCGACGATGCGGACGCAGCGTTACGCGGCCGCTCCGTCCACCTAACGCCGTTCGAGACAGCCGACTCGAAGATCGTGTGGCTGTGCGGCGACGGTCCGGCCGAGGTCGGTCTCTATCCGCTCGGGTTCGCTGCGGGGACCAATCGGACCGCAGACACTGCGACCACCGTCGAGCCCCGGTATCTGCCGGCCGAATGCCGGTAGAGCGTTCGATGCAACGGCCGCCAAGAACCGCTCGTCGCGTCACGCCACTGCAGCCACGAATGTTTATCATCACACGGCCATGAGAGCGCTCACGCAATCCGGCTCCGTGTCCGTCGCCGTGACGCGCGGGTCTGCACTCGACCCTGCTGCTGTGCTGATTTGGCTCGCCGCGTGCGCGATTGCCGTCTTCCTCGCGCTGCTGCTCGTCGATTCGGCGATCATCGACGGGCTCTACATTCCGCGCTCGAACGATTCGCTGTACCACGCGCGCCGCATCGTCGATGCCGCCGTCGGCGCACGGGGCTTTTACGAGTTCGATGAGCGCTTGCAGGTGCCGGATGGCACGTGGATATCCTGGCCGTGGGCCTACGACTATCTGCTGTCGCGCGTAGCCGCGTTCGGCGTGTGGCTCGAGCCCGGGAGCGACCCGCTCCGCCTCGTCTTCTACGTGCCCGTCGCTTGGATTCTCGTCAATGCGGCGTTGTTCTTGGCGATCGCAAGAGCAGTGCGTCTATCGACGCCGATGCAAGCGCTCGCGATGTTGTGTTTCGCGTTGTCGCCGCTCATTCAGTTCCAGCACGCCGTGGGAATGCTCGATCACCACTACGTCGAGCATACGTTCGTGCTGCTGGCGGTTTGGCTCGGTATCCGCTGGTTCGAGAACCTCGAGAGCTCGCGCCGCGCGATCGCGCTCGGCACGATGTTGGGACTGGCGCCCGCCTTTCACAACGGCCTGTTCATACTGCAACTCTTGCCGCTCGGCACGCTGTTCATCCTATGGCTACGCGGCGCCGCGCTGCCCGCCAAGAGCCTTCGGGCGTTCGCCATCGCACTGCTCGTCGTGACGCAACTGATCCTGCTGCCGTCGGAGCCCTACCGTCGCGGCATGTTCGAGTTCGGCCTACTTTCGTGGTTCCACTTCTATGTGGCTACGTGCACGGCCGTCGCCGTGCTGTTCCTCGCCTACGTCCGGTTCACGCCCCGGCGCTTGGCCTTTCTCCTCCCGCTCTGCGTCGTGCTCGTGCTGCCGTTGGCCGACCAAGTCTCGGCAGGGGCCGGGTTCTTGTCGAAGTCATTTTCGATTCTCAGCCAGATCACGGAAGCGCAAAGCCCGTACACGTTGTTCACGAAGCGCTTCGGCCCCACTGCAACCGCGGGCTACTACAGTTGGCTGCTGCTCGCGGCGCCCGTGCTGGTGGCCTTCTTCCTGTACCGCGTTGTGCGTGAAACCAACGGTGCCCGCTTGTACTTCGCATGCGCCGCCGGCTGCGGCCTGCTCCTGCTGCTCACACAGTTCCGCTTGCACTACTTCGGCTGGTTCGCACTCGTCATGGGACCGTTGCTCGCGGTCGACGCGCTGCGGGCGCGATTTCGCTGGCACGCCGGGGCGACTTTCACCGCGGCGTTTGCTGCACTGGTCGTCGCATTTCAGCCGCCGCTGCGCAACCACCTGTTCGGCTACAACGCACCCGGCAGCACGAGTGACTATGCAATCGTCCTGCCGCTGTATCTGCACCTCATGCCGCTCTGCGCCGAAGACCCCGGCGTCGTGCTCGCAAACTCGAACGATGGCAGCGGCGTTCTGTTCCACACCGAGTGCAGCGTCATCGCGAACAACTTCATCCTGAGGCCGCCGGACGCGGCGCACATCGACGAGATGGCGAGACTGCTCGCGCTGCCACCCGAGGAAATCGTGAAGCAGCGTCCCGACGTCAAGTATCTGTTGCTGCGCACGAGCGACTACCTCGTTCCCACCGCGGAGGGCGAGTTGGTACTAACAACGGAGTACGCGGTCGCTCAGCGATTGCTGACGGACCAGGAACCGCCTCCGGGCTTCGAGCTGCTGAAGACAGTGCTGCTGAAAGCCGGCCCCAACGACGGCGACGTCGCGATCTTTGCGCGTCTGTTCAAGATTCACCGGCAAGAGCTTACGGTGTCGAGCGCGGCACCTTCCATACAGCTCCAGACGGGCGCCGACGGGGCCCTCCAGTGAGCTCGACGCTCCGTTCGGGCGCGATGCCGAAAAGCGCCGCTCACGTCACGCCCTCGCCGCCGTGCGACCGTTTATCATCACGGCCATGAAGGGTCTCACGCCGTCGACGTCCGTAACACGCGGGGCTGCGCTCGATCCCACGGCGCTGCTGATCTGGGTCGTCGCCTGCGCGATCGCGATCTTCTTCGCCACGCTGCTCGTCGACTCGGCCATCATCGACGGGATCTACATTCCGCGTACGAACGATTCGTTGTACCACGCTCGCCGCATCGTCGACGCGGCCGTCGGCTCGCGCGGGTTCTACGAGTTCGATGACCGACTTCAAGTCCCCGATGGCACATGGATATCGTGGCCGTGGGCCTACGACTATTTGATGTCGCGCGTGGCGACCCTCGGCGTTTGGCTCAATCCCGGGAGCGACCCGCTGGCCGTCGTCTTCTACATGCCGGTCGCTTGGATCCTCGTCAACGCGGCCTTGCTCTTGGCAATCTGCAGGGCCGTCCGACTATCGACGCCGATGCAAGCGCTCGCACTGCTCTGCTTCGCGCTATCGCCGCTGACTCAACTTCTCCACTCCGTCGGCATGCTCGATCACCACTACGTCGAGCAAACGTTCGTGCTACTGACCGTCTGGCTCGGCATGCGCTGGTTCGAGGACCTCGAAAACCCGCGTCGGGCGATCGCGCTCGGTGCGGTGTTGGGTCTCGCGCCGGCCTTCCACAACGGCCTGTTCATACTGCAGCTGGTGCCGCTCGGCACGTTGTTCATCTTGTGGCTGCGCGGCGCCGCGCTGCCCGCCAAGAACCTTCGCGCGTTCGCCATCGCGCTTCTCGTCGTGACGCAGCTGATCCTGCTGCCGTCGGAACCGTACCGCCGCGGCATGTTCGAGTTCGGCTTGCTGTCGTGGTTCCACTTCTACGTTGCCACGTGCACCGCGGTGGCCGTTCTGTTCTTCGCGCATACCCGATTCACGCCGCGGCGCCTGGCTCTCTTCGTCGTGTTGTGCGCGGCGCTCGTGTTGCCGCTCGCGGGGCAGGCAGTGGGCGGGGCGGGATTCCTGTCGAAGTCGTTCTCGATACTCGGCGTGATCTCGGAAGCGCAGAGTCCCTATACGCTGTACACGGTGGTCTTCGGCCCCGACGCAACTCTCGCTTACTACAGTTGGCTTCTGTTCGCGGCGCCGGTGGTGGCGGCGTTTTTCCTGTATCGCACGACGCGCGAAACCGTGGGCGCCCGGCTCTATTTCGCACTGGCCGCCGGCTGCGGGCTGCTGCTGTTCCTCACGCAGTTCCGCCTGCACTATTTCGGATTGTTCGCTCTCCTCACGGGGCCGCTGCTCGCGATCGATGCCCTTCGTATACGGTATCGCTGGCACACCGGCGTTACGTTCGCGGCTACGTTTGCTGCGTTGGCCCTCGCCTATCAGCCGCCGCTTCGCGAACGCCTGTTCGTCTTCAACGCACCGGGCAGCGCGACGGACTACGCGACCGTGCTACCGCTCTATCTCCAACTCGCGCCGCTCTGCGCCGAGGATCCTGGCGTCGTGCTCGCAAGCTCGGATGATGGGAGCGGCATTCTCTTCCACACCGAGTGCAGCGTCATCGCCAACAATTTCATTCTGCGGCCGCCCGATGCGACGCACATCAGCGAGATCGCAAGGCTGGTCGCACTCGCGCCCGAAGAGATCGTGAAGCAGCGCCCCGACGTCAAATACGTCTTGCTGCGCGCGCGAGATTTTCTGACTCCCGTCGACGACGGGCTCGTGTTGTCGAGAGAAAACCCCGTCGCGCAGCAACTCTTGACGAACGCCGAGCCTCCGCCGGGCTTCGAGCTGATTCAGACCGTGAAGCTGCAGACCGGCCCAGAGGAAAAAGACATCGCGATCTTCGCGCGGCTCTTCAAGGTTCACTCGCCGGAATCGCCGGAAGTCTCGGTTACGAGCACGGCGCCCGCGGCGCCGATCGCGTCGAACGGCAGCAACGCCGTCGGGAGCCTCGAGTGAGCCGCTCGCTTCCCGACCGCCACGCCGAACGGCTCTTGTCCGATACGGCCCTGCACGCCATCAGGATGTCGCCGCGGATCGCAGTGCTGATCCCTTGTTTCAACGAGGCGACCGCAATCGCCAACGTGATCGCCGATTTCAGGACGGCGCTTCCTACGGCAGACATCTTCGTCTACGACAACAACTCGACGGACAACACTCGTCAGGTCGCGCTCGATGCCGGCGCGAATGTTCGGACGGAAGTGCTCCAAGGAAAGGGCAACGTCGTTCGCCGAATGTTCGCCGACGTCGAGGCCGATGCGTACGTGCTCGTCGACGGCGACGGCACGTACGACGCGCCCTCGGCCCCGCGCATGGTCGAGCTCCTCGTGCAGCAGTCCCTCGACATGGTCAACGGCACGCGTATCGCGACGACCGCGAACGCCTACCGCCTGGGGCACGCTCTCGGCAATCGGCTGCTCACGGGTACCGTGGCGGCGGTCTTCGGAGACCGGATCAGCGACATGCTGTCGGGCTACCGAGTGTTGTCACGCCGGTTCGTCAAATCGTTCCCTGCGCTTGCGGCAGGCTTCGAGACGGAAACCGAGCTCACGGTGCATGCGCTAGAGCTGCGGCTGCCGATTGCGGAAGTCGACACGCCCTATCGCGACCGGGCAGCCGGGTCGCAGAGCAAGCTCCGCACTTTCCGCGACGGTTTCAGGATCCTGCGGACGATCGTGCTGCTCGTGAAGGAAGAGCGGCCGCTGCTCTTCTTCTCGAGCATCGGGTCATTGTTGGTCGTGAGCGCGGTGCTCTTGGCTCTACCGTTGCTGTCCGACTACCTCTCGACGGGCTTGGTACCCCGTTTTCCAACGGCCATTCTCGCGACAGGTCTCATGATCGTCGCGTTCACGAGCTTCGTGACGGGCCTCGTGCTCGATGCCGTGACATTGAGCCGCCGTGAGCTCAAGCGCCTCCACTACCTCGCACTCCAAGGCCCGAACCTCGTGGAGCGTCGGCGCACGCCCTGAGGGCCGTCGGTCGCGGAGCCGACACGCAGCATGAGTACGACATGGGTCCATTGACCTTGCTCGCGCTGCTCGGCGTAGCTCTCGGCGTAGGCCGAGCGGTCCGCGTTCCGTTCGCGCAAGCGTTTTTCTTCACCGTCGCATTCGTGATCCTCGCGCTGTACTTCGGCGCGTTGGCGGGCGTTCTTTGGTGGACGGCGCTCGCTGTGCACGTCGCAGGCGTCACGATGCTGGGTCTCGAGGCGTTGCGGCGCGCGCGTCAACCGGCTGTCATTGCGGTGTCGGTCCCGATTGGAATGCTGGGACTGCTCTGTGCGTGGTTCGCCGTCGTGCACGGCGCGGATCGATACGTCGGTTACGACGAGTTCGCGCATTGGGGCATCTTCATCAAGGAGATGGTCGCGCTCGACGGCTTCTGGACCGGCGCCACGAACTCGATGCACCCGCGCTATCCGCCGGGCGCGCCGTTGTGGCAATACCTCTTCAACGCGTTCCAGGACTACTCGGAAGGGCGAACGTACTTCGCGCATTTCGTGCTGTTGGTCGCACCCCTGCTGATGCTGTGGGACAACCTGCATTGGCGGCAGGCCGCTTGGATTCTCGCGATCCTGGCGTTCCTTGTGCTCGCGACTGCGAACTTGGGGCTCGGCGTCAGCACCATTTACGTCGACCAGACCATCGGCGTCTGGTACTTGGGAACGCTTCTGGCTGCGTTCACGGACAAAAATCTCGCCTCGCGGCGCGTCGTGCTGTATGCCGCGCCGCTCGCCGTGATCGCGCTCCTCAAGGATGCGGGCCTCGCGCTCGCGGTTTCCGCCGCGTTGATCATTGCGGCGATGGTCTCAGTCCGCATGCTCGGGTCGAGATCCGCGCGCCTCGCGTGGAAGATGGGAGCAACGCTCGTCGTGCTGCTCGTTCCGATGCTGCTGTGCCTAACGCTCTGGTCGTGGAACCGCGATGCGGTCGGCGCGGCGCAAGACGTGCAATCCGTGGACGGGTTCCTCGGCGGGCTCACTGACCGAAATGCAGCCGGCAACTCCGAGGTCAACACGGAAATCGAGCGCAGGCTCGAGGACGTGTTCTTGCATCTGCAGCTCAGTAACGCGGCCGTCTCGTGGGAGGTCAACGAGTTCACCTATGACATGCGCCCGCTCTTCACGGATTCTTATCGGCTCACGACTTTCGGACTGCTGGTCCTATTCCCGATCTGGTGGGCGGCACTCGCGCGTGCTGCGCTGACCCGCGAATCGCGACGTCGCTGGCTGCTCGTCGCGGGCGGCGTGCTGATCACCGCGCTCGTGTATGTGATCGCCTTGCACTACAGCTATCGGTTCACGTTCGGCTCGCGCGGGCTCGACCTACCGTCGTACGTCCGCTATGTGAACGTGATCGCGCTGCCGATGCTCCTGCTCTCGTTCTGCCCGTTCCTGCCGGCGTTTCGCGACCCCGACGCGAGCCCCGTTTGGAGCGTACGTCGATGGAGTGTCGACCGAAACGCAGCAATCTACGCCACGGCCTTGCTGACGCTGTACCTCGCCGAGCCCCCCCATCTCGCGCCCATCTTCGAGCCGAACCGCGAAAGCCCCGGGCGCGCGGCCCTCGAGGGCGTCACGGCAGAGATCCACAAGGCTGTCGGCGAATCGCGCCTCTGGGTCTATTACACGGGCGACTCGTCGCACAGCACCTTCAGCCGGATTGCGATGTACCTGCTGACACCGACACCCACCGTGTTCGAGCCCTCCGCGCGCTTCTTCCAAACCGGCGATCCGGCGAGCATCGGAGCCGTTTGGGGCCAATTCGATTACGTCTGGATCGCAAGCCTGCTGCCGCCCGAGTCGGTCAGCACCCTGGCGCGCTTCGACACGGGCAACGCCACGACGGGCCTGTTTCGCGTCCGCGTGCTCCGCACCGGTAACGTGGCGCTCGAGGCGGTCCTGCCGTCCGGGCGCGCAGAACAGTCGACTGGGCGCGATACCCCGCGGTTGTGAGGCCGGAGGGACGCTCTGGCCGGCCGAATGCAAGGCTCGCACGAAGGCCCGCTAGACCCCGGAACGGTGACGTGCGTCACTTTAGAAGCGCCCCCGGGGCCCGCGTTTCCGCCGGCAAACGAACAGGCTGAATCGGGGTCACAAAACGGGCTTTCGTTAATTGACAGGGACGGCCTCCCCGTTGAAAGTACCGGAGTTATTGTAAAAGCTGGCTAGCGAACACCGCAGTCCATGGCTGTCACCGCAACTCAAGGTCCTTTGACCGGCTTACCCCGCCGGCTCGTGCAGGACGGCGTCGTCTCCGAAGCCGACCTCATGGCTGCGCTGGCCGCCATCGAAGGCAAGAGCGCAAGCCTCGTACCGCACCTGGTCGCGAATCGCTTGGGCGATCCGCGCCAGATCGCAATCGCCGCCGCCCACGAATTCGGCGTCCCACTGCTCGATCTCGACGCGGTCGACCTCGACTTGGACGTCGTCAAGCTCGTCGACGAGAAACTGCTGCTCAAGCACCGCATTCTGCCGATCCTGCAACGCGGCAAGAGGTTGTTCATCGCCGTCTGCGATCCGACGAACCTTCAGGCACTCGACGAGATCAAGTTCCAGACGACCCTGCGCATCGAAGCCGTCATCGTCGAGCAGGACAAGCTCGACGCCCGCGTCGCGCGTGCGATCGAAGCCGTCGACACGACGATGTCGAATCTCGACGACGATGCCGAAGGCTTCGACCTCGAAAACCTCGAGGTTACCGGCGGCGACGAAGATCCCGGCGCGGAAGTCTCGAGCTCCGACATCGACGACGCGCCGATCGTGCGTTTCGTCAACAAGGTCATGGTCGACGCGATCAAGAAGGGCGCGTCCGACATCCACTTCGAGCCCTACGAAAAACACTTCCGCATTCGCTTGCGCCAGGACGGCGTGCTGACCGAGATCGCGCGGCCGCCGGTCGCGCTCGCGATGAAGATCTCCGCTCGCTTGAAAGTCATGGCTCGGCTCGACATCGCAGAGCGGCGCATTCCGCAAGACGGCCGCATCAAGATGAAGCTGTCGAAGAATCGCGCCATCGACTTCCGCGTGAACACGTGCCCGACGCTGTTCGGCGAGAAGGTCGTGTGCCGGTTGCTCGACCCGTCGAGCGCGCAGCTCGGTATCGACGCGCTCGGCTACGAGGAAAATCAGAAGCAGCATTACCTCAACACGCTCGCGAAGCCGTACGGCATGATTCTGGTCACGGGCCCGACCGGTAGCGGCAAGACCGTTTCGCTGTACACGGGCTTGAACATTTTGAATACCGTCGACCGCAATATTTCGACGGCCGAGGATCCGGCGGAAATCAACATGCCGGGCGTCAATCAGGTCAACGTCAATCCGAAAGTCGGCCTGACGTTCGCAGCGGCGCTGCGCGCGTTCCTGCGCCAAGACCCGGACATCATCATGGTCGGCGAAATTCGCGACCTGGAGACGGCGGAGATCGCGATCAAGGCGGCGCAAACGGGCCACCTCGTGCTCTCGACGCTGCACACCAACGACGCGCCGAAGACTCTGACGCGACTCATCGACATGGGCGTGAAGCCGTACGCCATCGCGAGCTCGGTGAGCTTGATCATCGCGCAACGGCTGGCACGCCGGCTCTGCAGCAATTGCAAAGAGCCCGTCGAGATCCCGGCCGAGGCTCTGCTCAAAGAGGGCTTCTCGAAAGCCGATATCGACTCCGGCATGACGATCTTCCACGCCAAAGGCTGCAACCAGTGCACGGGCGGCTACAAGGGCCGCGTCGGCGTCTATCAAGTCATGCCGTGCAGCGAGACGATCGGACGCATCATGATGGAGGGCGGCAACTCGATGCAGATTGCCGCGCAGGCCAAGGCCGAGGGAGTGGCGGACTTGCGGCAATCGGGCCTCAAGAAAGTCAAGGACGGCCTTACCAGTCTCGAAGAGATCAACCGGGTTACAGTTGACTAGGCCATTGGCGCGACCGACGGACCGGTCGCGGACTTGCGCGCGCTCACGGAGACCTTAAAGACATGGCAACCGCAGCAACAGCGACCCAAGCCCCATTCACGTGGGAAGGCACGGACCGCACCGGCAAAAAGGTCAAAGGCAAGGTCGTCGCTGCGAGCGAGGCCGCCGTCCGCACGGAGCTGCGCCGCCAGGGCGTCGTGCCCACGCGCGTCCGCAAGCAGAGCATGCTGTTCCGCAAGCAGGGCAAGGTCACGGCCGCGGACATCGCCATCTTCTCGCGCCAGCTTGCCACCATGATGACCGCCGGCATCCCGCTCGTGCAGTCGTTCGACATCGTCGGCGCGGGGCACGAGAACCCGGCCATGCAGAAGCTGATTCTGGCCATCAAATCCGACGTCGAGGGCGGCACGACGCTGCACGAGGCGCTCGCGAAGCACCCGCTGCATTTCGACGATCTGTTCGTGAGCCTCGTGGC
>Ga0315912_10006704_pt1 | contig 10249 bp, 9 predicted proteins | sample VfabasoilMG_FD_204469 | JGI IMG/M metagenome (GOLD analysis project Ga0315912, IMG submission 204469) | Garden soil microbial communities collected in Santa Monica, California, United States - V. faba soil | ecosystem: Environmental > Terrestrial > Soil > Garden | place: USA: California... | reverse complement strand
GCTATTGGGTCCCGCGGGCGACGCTCGGGGTCGACATTCCGTATCTCGGCCGCGCCCGCGGCGAATTCAGCATCAACGATCCGGGCGAAGAGCAACTCAGCGAGCCGACCTACATGGTCGGCGTCAACCTGGCGCTGTGGGGCAACGCGATGGGCGGCTCCGTCGAGCTCGGAGGCGGCGCCGGTTGGGGCAGCGCGATGGGGGATGATGTCGACGGTCTGCCGAGTCTGAGCGCAGAGGTGGCCTTCCGCGGCTGGCGCGAACCCACCGGCGCCGAGATGGCCGACTACGCGCTGAGGGTCCGGATAGAAGAAACGCCGAGCCCGCGCGAGCACGTGGCGCTCTTGCGTCGGCTCTGGGACGTGGCCGACAACGAACCTGCGATTCGGGCAGTGGTGCTCGAGCTCAGAACGTCGCCCGCCGGCACGCTGGCGCACGTCGAAGAACTGCGCGACGCATTCAAGTACTTGCAAGCGCGCGGCAAGTCCGTGCTGTGCCACCTCGAGAGCGGCTCGACTTCGGCGCTCTACTTGTGTTCGGCCGCCGACCGTTTGCTGGTCGCACGCGGCGGCGGCTTGCCGTTCGCGGGCCTCAAAATGCGCTACCTGCACTTGAAAGACTTGCTCGACAAGCTGCACGTGCGCGCCGACTTCATTCGCATCGGTGCCCACAAGAGCGCCCCCGAACAGTACACCGAGGCGGAAGCGACGGCGCCGACACGCGCCGATCGCATCGACCTGATGCAAAGGGTAGAGGCCTCGTTCAGTGGCGCGGTGGCTCACGATCGCAAGCTCGACGTGGCGCGTTTCCGCGAAGTCCTGGCGACGGGCCCGTTCTCGGCTCCGGACGCGCTGAAGGCAGGTTTGGTCGACGGCGTCGTGTACGAAGACGAGCTCGAAGCGCAGGTGCAAACCCTGACCGGTCGCGAGCTCCCGCTGCTCGACGACCGCCGCGCGCTGGTTGCTTCGAAGTACTTCGGGCCGCAGCGGAAGCTCGCGGTCGTGTACGTCGATCAAGGCGAACTGGTAGATGGCCGCAGCCACATCTACCCGCTCGTCGGTATGGAGAGCGTCGGGTCGTACACGCTCGTCGAAACGCTCGAGCAGGTGCGCAGCGACCCCAGCATCGGAGCCGTGGTGCTGCGGGTCGAGTCGCCAGGCGGGTCGTCGCTCGCCGCGGACGCCATCTGGCGCGCGGTCGACCTGACCAACCGCGTGAAGCCCGTGGTGGTCAGCATGGGTGGCGTTGCCGCGAGCGGCGGGTACTACATCGCCGCGCCCACGCGTCGCATTTTCGCCAACCCTTCGACGCTCACGGGCAGCATCGGGGTCTACTACGGCAAGGCGGACGCCTCCGAGCTCTTGAAGCGCCTCGGCATCACCGTCGAGGTGTACAAGACGAGCCCAGCGGCCGACGCGGACGCCTTCTATCGCCCGTTTTCGACGCCGGAACGCGAGCGCTACCAGCAGAAGCTCGAGCAGTTCTACGACTTGTTCTTGGAGCGAGTCGCGAGCGGTCGCAAGCTCGACAAGAAGGCCGTGCACGAGGTCGCCCAAGGACGTGTCTGGACGGGCACTCAAGCGCAGGCGCGCGGGCTGGTGGACGAAGTCGGAGGCCTGCGGCAGGCGATCGCTCACGCTCGGGCGCTCGCGCACCTTCCCGTGCATGCTCCGCTCGTCGAACTACCCGAACGTCAGACGAGTTTCGTCGGCAAGCTCCTGGGCATCGAAGGCATCAAGGCAGAGGAGCTCCAGGGGTTGCCCCAAGAGCTGCGCGAGCTCGCCGTGGCGTTGACCCCCTTCACCCTCCACTCCGCAACAGAACCGCTGATGCGGCTCGAGCTGCTCGTCTTGGATGACTGAAGTGCTCTTCTCTTGCGAACATCTGCGCATCGATAGCGGTGACGGGGTGTTGGTCGACGATCTCAGCTGCGCGGTCGACGGTCGCACGCTCGGGCTGGTAGGCGATTTCAGGGGCGTCGCTGCCGCGCTCGGTGGGCGAGCGCGCATCGTTCAGGGCAGCCTCCAAATCGCGGGCGCCGATGCGCTCGGCGCCGTGGCGAATGGCACCCTCGGTCTCGCGCTCGGCGAAGCCCGCGTGAACCCCAGCTGGACGTCGCTCGATCTGCTCGAGAAGAGCGCGCTCCTGACGGGCCTCCCCAAGCAAACAGCCAGGGCGCGCGGTTCGAGCGTGCTCGCGCGGCTCGGGCTACCCTGGCTCGCCAGCCGCGCGCTCGGCCAACTGAGCCGGGCCGAGTTCATGGCGCTCGAGCTCGGAAAGGCGCTACTCAGTGAGCCTCTGGTGGTGTTCGTGCAGGCCCCCTTGCGCGGACTCGGCAGCGCCGAAGCCGACTGGTTGTGGCCGCTCGTCGAACGAGTCGGTGAAGACCGGCGCTCGATCGTGACGTTCGACTCGCCGCTGCTGGCAGAGCGCGCTCGGCTCGCGCGCTTCGATCAGCTCGTGTTTCTGCATCAAGGTCGCGTTACGGCGGCAGGTGCCCCCGAAGAGTTGCTGAAGCCTACCAGCTACTTGGTCGCGGTCACGCGTGGCGCGGCTGTTCTCGCCCAGGCCCTCGAAGCGCGAGGCGTCCGCGTCCAGCGGGCGGGAGTCGATGGCAGCGACGACCAGCCCCGTCAGCTGCTCGTCACCAGCGAACACGCCGAGCTCGCCGAGTGGATCGCTCGCGACGCCGTCAGCCACGGCGTTCCGGTGCTCGAGCTAGTGCCGCTACCGGGGCTACCCCACCAGTGAACATGACGCTCACCTACGGTTCCCGTGGGTTCGCCACGCGCGCCCAGCAGCTCATCGAGATGCAGCAGTCGTTTACTATCGTCGTGGGCGAGCCCGCTGCGCAGGAACTCAGCGGCAGCATCCGCGACGGGCTCCTGCTCGAACCGGTACGCTTGACAGCCAACCCAGCCCTCAGGGCGCTGGTGGGCGTGCTGATGCTGGCTGCCGCGTCGGGAGGCACCTACCAGATCAGCCACGTGGGCGCCGAGCTCGTGGTCACGGTGTTCTGGGGCAATGGCGACGGCCGCTGATCGGCTGGAACTGCGGCTCGGCAGCAGGGCTCGTCGCCGTACGGTAGCTCGGACCGTAACGTGCTATGGGAGCGCCCGTGACAGATCCCCGTGAAGAACTACGCGGAGCGCGCCGGGTCATCGTGAAGATCGGGTCGGCGGCGCTCTGGAATGACGCCGGCCTGCCCGGTCGCCTTGCGGACCAGGTGGCGCGCATCTCGGAACGCCAGTGCTCGGTGGTCATCGTTTCGAGTGGCGCGATCGCGCTTGGTTGGCAGCGTTTGGGCTACCGCGAGCGCCCGAAGGACACGGGGCAACTGCAGGCTTCGGCAGCGGCGGGGCAGAGTGTGTTGATGCACCGCTACGAAGCGGCGCTCGGAGCGGTTGGCCTCGTGGTCGCGCAGGTGCTGTTGACCCACGCCGATCTGTCCGACCGCACACGTGTGAACAACGCGCGTCGCGCGCTCGCAGCACTGCTCGAGGCCCGCGCGATTCCCATCATCAACGAGAACGACACGGTTGCGACCGACGAACTGCGGTTTGGGGACAACGACCAGCTCGCGGCCATGGTCGCGCCGCTCGTGAGCGCCGACGTGGTGGTCTTTCTTTCGAGCGTCGACGGCGTGCTCGACGCTCAGGGCGAGCGCATCCGGCTGATGCACTCGGGCGAGTCCGTCCAGGCTCACCGAACCGCGGCCGGCGCGCCAGGTACCGGCGGCATTCAGAGCAAAGTCGATGCTGCTCGCAAGGCGCAATCGTCCGGCGCTGCCGCGGTCGTGGCCAACGCGAGTGAGCCTGACGTGCTCGTGCGACTCTTGGCCGGCGAAGACGTGGGGACTCTGTTCGTGCCGACGGGTGAACCGCTGCGCGCGCGCAAGCACTGGATCGCCTACACGCTCAGACCGCGCGGCGCGGTGTTGCTCGACGCCGGAGCCGTCGAAGCGGTTCGCGCGAAGAACCGCAGCCTGCTGCCGGTAGGGGTCATCGGGGTGCGGGGTGACTTTCATCCGGGCGACGCCGTGCGCCTGGTGGGGCCCGATGGCGCTGAAGTGGGTCGAGGCCTGACTCGGCTCGGGGCGATCGAAGTGGCGCGCGCGGCCGGGAAGCGGGCTGCGGACTTGCAGACTCTCTTCGGCGGCGAACGCGATGTCATCGTCGTTCACCGCGACGACTTGGTCGTCAATCCGGAAGGCTGACCCCGAGTCAGCGCAGCCCCGAAGGTTTCGGGCCGAAGACGAATTTTTCGGCTGCGTTGACGGGCCTTTCGTTCGTAGCGAGAGAACTTTTTTCCGACCCAAGCCGTCCACCTGTTGGGTGTCGGAACAAACCGGCGCGCTCGCTGTCTCTCCGTTCCATTCCCCGAGGCGACATGGCTACGACAGTGGTGGATTTCAGGGTAGTGGTCATTGGTCTTGCTCTGACGCTCCTGGCGACGGGTCTCAGCCAGGCTCGCACGCCGGCTCTCCCCATCGTTGCCGGCCAAAACCTGGGCGCTGAAGTCGCGGACCTCGAGGAGCAGGTAGGGAAAGACCCGACCAACGCCGTGCTGTTGCACGCCTTGGTCGACGCGTACTTGCTGCGGAGGGCGCCGGGTTTGGCGCAAGCCGCGCTCGACCGGGCGCCCCCCGAGCTGAGGCATCAGCCCAGCATCGCCGATCAACGTGTGCGCACCCTGGCGTTACTCGGCCATCCACAGTTGGCGTTTGCCGCTCAGAATGCCGTGCTAGCCGAATGTTCACGCAGCGAATGCACGCAGGAGCTGGTAGGGCGCGGGCAGCATCGGCTCGAATGGCTGCGACAGCTCTTGGAGATGGACATCGCCGATCCGCGGGCGGAGCCGAAGCGGGCGGAGCTCGCGTATCGACTCGCATCGCGTCAGGTCACGCTCGAGGTACACTAGGAACCCTGCATGCGGCTCTGCGGACTTGCTCGGTGGTGTGGCGCGTCGCTCGGAGCGATAGTGCTCGCCGGCTGCCGGCTGAGTTCGGTGGTGTTCGCGCCAGAGCCGGAGCCAGAAGCAGAGAGCGTGCCGGCGGCCGGTCGGGAACGCCCGAACGAGCCTCCGATCGAAATGCTGTTTCCGGATGAACCCGTGCTCCGGGTCGTTTCGGGCAGCGTGTCCTGCACCGGCACGTTGATCTACGAAAACCAGGTGCTGACGGCACATCACTGCGTTTCCAGGCGCGATGCCGCTGGCAACGTGATTCACCGAGACGTCGACCCCGAAGAGGTCGTCGTCGAACTCGGAGGTGACTACCTGCCGTGGGCCGAGGTCGATGTGCGCGCCGTCGTGGCGCCGAGCTGCGGTCATGCCGCCGGGCACGGTGACATCGCCATCCTGGTTCTCGAGACCAAACTCCGCGCGCCGACCGCCGCACCACGCCTGGATGCCCCACCCCTGGTCGGTGAGCAAGTGCGACCGGTGGGCTTTGGTCGCTGCGACACGAATGGCATTCGCAGGCGCCAGCGATCGGGCGGAGCCATCGATGTCGTCGACTCCGATCGCTTCAAGCTCGACGCTGCCATCTGTCCCGGGGACTCCGGAGGTCCGGCGCTGAGTGTCGAGCGTGGCGACGTGGTGGGCGTCATTTCGGCGAGCGTCATGCACAACGGTCAGGGTGAGCTGCGGCGCTCCGAATTCACCCGACTCGATCAGTGGCGGCCGGTCTTCGCGGCAGCGAAAATGATTGCCGAAGGAGCCGAGAGCGCCGAAGTCCCACCGGTCGACTGTCCCGCGTTGCGAGCCTCCGAGGGTCATTAAGTCCCACAGGGTCGAGGCCGGCGGCAGCGCGAGTCGCTGATGTAGGCGCGCGACTGCCTGGTTTCGACGAGCGCAAAACTCGGTGGCCGTCGGGCACATGGGCTACTCTTGCTCGAGATGCGAGGTGTCTTGAGAGCCGTGATCTGGGTCGCGCTGGGGCTGGCGCTGCTCGTCGGTGTAGCCCGGGCCATTGCTATCCGTTGGTGGCGGGTCCCCAACGAAGACCCCGAACTCGTAGCCTCGATCGCGCCGACCCTGCGCGGTGGCGATCTGGTGATCTTGTGGCGGCTCACCGAACCAGACGTGGGCGACCTGGTGCTGTGTCCAGAGCCCGCGCGCGCGGATGGCGAGGGCGGTAGAATCGTGATCGGTCGCATCATCGCCGAAACTGGCGACCAGGTCGAAGTGAAGGACGGCGCCATCTTCATCAACGATAAACCCTTGCTGACTGAGTCCGGCTGCCCCGAAGCGACGTTTACGGTTCAGAACCCGCGAAGCGATGTGGAGATCGAGCAGTCCTGCGTGATCGAGCGACTGGGCGCTACGCTGCACAAGGTGGGACGGCGCGCGGAAGGCGTCGCGTCGCCCCGCGATCAAGCGGCTGTCGAGGTGAACCGCGGTCAGGTGTGGATTGCCAGCGACAACCGACAACTCCCCTACGATTCTCGTGACTATGGAAGCGTGACCCGTGCCGAGTGCTCCGAGACCGTGATCTTCCGGCTGGTCAGTGAGCAGGGCTACTTCGACGTCGCGAGTCGTCTCACGGTGATCGATTGAAGAAGCGATGGCGGCCAGGTTGCCCTCTTGACCCGGTCGGCAGCATGGCGCTTAGTTAAGTGTTCCCGATGCGGAGGCAAGTCGAAGAGGTCGTCCTCGTGTGCGGCTCCTGCGATGCGGCGAATGTCCTCAGCAGGCCTACGTGTCGCGCGTGCGGACAGGCGCTCTCGCTTTTTGCCCGGACCGCAGGGCGCTCGCAAGAGATGGCGCGAGTCCAAGATCCTGCAGCGAGCCCCTCCATTCGGGCCGAGGGGTCGAAACACTCTAGATCTGTCAGGCAAAGTGTAGAAAGCTCTACACTCGCGGTAGCGTCTTCGGAGGTAGCGATGGATCAAGCGAAATATTACGTCTGTTCGTCCTGTATGACCCCAGTGCCCAGTGGACACAAGTTCTGCGGCCGCTGTGGGGCAGGCGTGCCAGACGAGATCCTCAATATCCAAGCGCACTTCTTCAGCGACATGCAGGATCCGTCCAAGGCGCGTTTGATCCTGATCCGAGGCGAAGGCCAAGACGGGCTGAGCTACCACCTGAAGGCCGCGCAACACATCGTCGGCCGACAGGGGCAGCTCGAGTTTCCCGACGACACGTTCATCTCACCGCGCCACGCGAACCTGTTCTATCGCGACGGCATGTTGGTCGTGCGCGACGAGGGGTCGCTGAACGGGGTGTACTTCCGGGTGCGCGGCAGCGTCGAGATTTCTCCGGGGGACACCTTCCTCGCGGGCGAGCAGTTGTTCCGAGTCGATCCGACCCCCAAAGCTTCCGATGGCGCCGATGCCGAAGGTACCTACTTCTACTCGTCGCCCAAGTACCCGAGCGCATTTCGCATCAACCAGTTGCTCGAGGGCGGCGCGGTCGGCATGACCGTGTGCGCGCGCGGCAAAACGCTGCAGGTCGGGCGTGAAGACGGCGACTTGAACTTTCCTGGGGATATCTTCATGTCAGCCAAACACGCCACCGTCGAAGAACGCGGCGACAAGTTCATCCTAACCGATCACGACAGCCGCAACGGCACGTACATCCGCATCAAGACCGAGCGGGCCCTGACTCACGGCGACTACATTTTCATCGGCCGCAAGCTCTTGCGCGTCGAGCTCAACAGTAACTGAGCGAGCCAGCCGAAAGCGCGCTGGTTCAGCGCGCTCGGCTAGAACCGGAGTGTCAGCGCGGGGCTTCCGCTGCCTGCAGCAGCCGGTGCACGTCTACGGCGTGTGGGTAGAGCGTGGTGCGAGCGAAGCGGCCAGTGCGGCCGGCTTCGAGCCTCGGCATGATGCCGGCGATGCGCCGCAGCGCGTCCGCGATCCGACGCGGCACGTTCAGGCGATCGACGATCGGATCGAGGAAGTCGAACGCCGCCTCCACTCGATCGCGGCTGCCCGCCAGCACCTCTTGTAGGGGCCAGTACAAGAGCACCGTCCAGAGCACGATGTCGTCGAAGGCGTTGCCCTGCTCGTTGATGGCGTGGTCGAGCGCGGTCAGGAGCCGCCAAACGCGGCTCGAGCCTTCTTCCAGGTCCGACAAGTAGGCGCTGAGCTCGGGCAGCAGCACGTCGAGGACGCCAGTTTCCCAGGCCAGCCAGATCGATCGATGGGCCGCGCCACCCCGGGCGAGGCGCAGCACCTCTTCGAAGAGCCGGGGGCGTGCTGCCATCGACAAGGCGCCGCGGCACTGCACCATGGCGTCGTAAACCTCGGGCGTGATGCCAAGATCGCAGCGCGCGCTGAACTTGATGGCTCTGAGGATGCGCACCGGGTCTTCGAGGAAACGCACCACGGGGTTGCCGATGGTATTGACGGTGCGCCGTTCGATGTCGGGCATGCCGCCGACCCAGTCGATGACCTGTTTGCGTTCGATGTCGTAGAACAGGCCGTTGATCGTGAAATCGCGGCGCACCGCATCTTCGTGCGCTTCTCCGAACGCATTGTCGTTGCGGATCAGTAAGTCTTCGCCCGGCTTGCCTTCGCGCGCCGGCGGGCTGCGGCGAAAGGTCGCCGTTTCCACCACCCGGCCTCCCGCGTACAGCACGTGCACGAGTCGAAAGCGGCGGCCGATGATGCGAGAGTTCCGGAACAGCCGCCTCACGTCGTCCGGACGCGCGCTGGTGGCGACGTCGAAGTCCTTCGGTTGGCGCCCAATGAGCAAGTCGCGGACACAGCCCCCCACCAAGTAAGCTTCGAATCCGCTGCGCGTTAGCCGGCGCACTACCTTCGTGGCTGCAGGATCGACGCGACGCACGTCGAACTCGACCGGGTACAACTCCGCACGGGATTCGCCGTTCTCGAATTCGCGTTGCGAGGATTTTCGCGACACGCTCGGTCGGCTGCGTCGCGGTTCACCCTGCCGGCTAGCCTGTTTGGGCGGCGCGGGTTCGGCGTGGGGTGCATCCACCTCGGTCGTCATTTGTCTGTCGGTGTTCCCAACGGGGGAAAGTAAGTTCAGGGAGTGGACGCTAGTGGAAATAGGACGAGGTCGCCAATCATTGTGACCCAAGGACTCCCGTACGTACAGTGACCGGGCGGCCGACACTCGAGTTGTTTTCCGCGTTCCCTCAGGTACGCTTAAACGTCTGGGCTATCTTGGCCGTAGACCGAGGCGGGCACGTGAGCGCATTCTGGCTGAAATACCGTGGCACTAGATTTCCTCTCCGTCGTGGCGAGACGGTGATCGGTCGGAGCCCCTATTGCAGCATCGTACTTTCCAATTCGCGGGCGTCTCGGCAGCACTGCGCCATCACTTGGGACGAAGCGGGATTGTCGCTGACGGACCTGGGAAGTTCCAACGGTACCTACCTGAATGGCACCCGCCTCGCGGCGATTGCCAAACTCCAGGCTGGCGACGTGCTCAGCGTCGGGACCGACATGCTCGAAGTGATTGAAGTGAAGCGCAAGGCTAGCGACGGCATCACGCGCACCGAACAGGGGCCGTTGCCTTCGGTGGAGCTCTACGACTTCGACGATGCCCAGAGCACCAAGCGCCAAGAGATGACGTTGGACGTGATCGAAGCCATCGCATCGAGCGCCGCCGAAGACGGTCTCTCGGCGCGCGTGGCAGCCTCGGTCAGAGGCGCCATAGACTTGTTCTTGAACGGACACGTCGAGTCAGGTCGGCGCCTTTCCACTTCGGAGGCTGCTCGCTTGGCCGCGGTCACCGAACTCGTGGGTGCTCGGGATCCGAGCGGTGGTCATGCGGAGTGGAAGCACCGCACCATCGAACGTATCGCCCGAGGTTCCATCCGCGAGGACTCGATTTGAGCATCCTGCTGCTATCGACCGATCGCGACGCGTCACGCTCGCTGTGCGCGGCGCTAGAGCGAGCTGGCCGCTCCGTCGATGTCATGCCGGCGTTCGAATCCGCGTATGCCGCGGTGCTCGCCAAGCAGCCTCGCGTCATCGTGGTCGACGCCGCCGTGCCCGGTCACGACGACCTGATTGCCGAAGCCAAGAAGCGGGCTCCCTGGGTGCGAACCCACGTGCTCGTCGACCCTGGCGAATCACGCGGCCCCAACGGCGCCTCGACGATCCTGAAGCCCTTCGATGCCTCGGAAGTGGCGGAACAGCTCGGTCGCGACGTCGAGCTCGCGGAGCTCGAACGCGGGCGCCAGAGCCAAAAAGCCCGCGCCGAAGGCCTGTCGCGCTTGGTCGACGAATGCCTCGAGGCCATCGTGGGGCTCGACGCCGACGGCCTGGTGCGG
>Ga0315912_10006703_pt1 | contig 10250 bp, 10 predicted proteins | sample VfabasoilMG_FD_204469 | JGI IMG/M metagenome (GOLD analysis project Ga0315912, IMG submission 204469) | Garden soil microbial communities collected in Santa Monica, California, United States - V. faba soil | ecosystem: Environmental > Terrestrial > Soil > Garden | place: USA: California... | reverse complement strand
CTACTTTCTTACAAGGGCGGCACCGCGAACAAGTCACCGCTCCAGACCTTGCCGTTGTTGTAAGCGGCGAGACGTTCCTGCATGCGCTGGGTGTTCCATTGCAACTCCGTCGCCGTCTTCAAGGCACGCTGCTGGAATCGGGCAGCACGCTTGAAGTCGGCGTTGGCGGCGTGGGCGACGGCAATGGCCTCGCTCACTTGCGGATCGGCATCGGCATCCAGCTTGTCGAGCTTCTGCGCTGCCTTCAGTGCCAGCGCGGCATCTGCGAGCTGCGGATTGATCGCACCGCTCAGCAGTGCAGCGGCGTGCTTCAGGGCATAGCTGTTATCGCCGGTGAGCACCGGTTGCAGCAGCTCCTTGAAATCCGTGCCTTGCTGCGCAGGGTCGGCCAACAGCTCGTAGGCGAGCGCGACCTTGGCCGGAATCAGCTGACCGCGGGCCGCCTGTTGTAGCCAGGGTAGGCTCTTCCTGGAGTCACCGCGGCAGAAGCGCTCGCGCGCAACCTCGCTGGCGATCCAGAACTGTGCATCGGGGTAGCCGGTTTTCGCAGCCTCCAACAACAGATCCTGCGCGACGTCGCGAGGAATCTTCAGCGATTCATCCAGCACACCGAGGAGCCCGGCGATGAATTGCGCATCCGGTTGTCCGGCATCGGCACGCTGCTTGATGGCCTCGATCTTCTCGTTGTTCCAGAGCACACCGCCGTTGTCCTCGATGCGGAAGATGGTACGCACGGCAGCACGCCCCTCTACCGGCTTGCCATCGAGCTTCGCGGGTGTGAATCGCGAGCGCAACAAGGCGCGAATCGCGGCGGCGTCGAACTTCTTGGGCGGCGCCGCAGCGAGGACTTGAGGATCCCGGACCACACCGTCGACACCGACCGTGAAATCGACGATGACGACGCCGTTCTGGCCAAGCGTGGCCTCCTGCGGTGGATACACCGGGACGACCATGCGCTGCGAGCGTGGTTCGAGATAGACGCGCTGGCAATTCATGTTTTGGTAGCGCGGCAACACTCGCTCCAGCAGCGCCTCGCGCCCGTAACGGGCCACCACCTCGGTGGCCGAGCGGCGCTGCACTTCAGTGAGCTTGGCGTCACCCTCCGCAATGCGCTCCGCTGTGATTCCCTGGTAACCGTTCTGCAAGGAGGCTCGCAGCCAGCCAATACCCGCGCCAGGATCCTGGTCCGTGCCCTCACCGCGCAACGACATGGCCCCCAGATTGAACTGCGATGCGCCATCCCCGAGCGCCGCAAGCTCGAGGAACTCACCGCGCGCCGCGGCGAAGTTGCCAGCGCGATAGCTGGCCATGGCCGCGGCGAAATCCGCGTGCCCTGTCAGCGGCGCGAGCGCCGCGCAGCAGGCGATGATGCCCTGCCAACCGCGAGAAAGTGACCGCATGGCGAAATCCTCGGTGACATGCAATGTGGTGGACGAATTTGCGGTGCGCGTAGCGCATCCCAGGGCGTTGTGCTCACACCTTTGTCAAAAGCCCGTGCGAACCGATGGCGTTGCTTCGTGTTTACGCGCGCGGACGATCGGTCACCGCCAGTCTAGTGTGTTTGAAACCGCGAGTCCGCTGCTTGCGACAAGTCCATCCGTCCAATGGCCATCCCAGTGTTGGCATGCACAATTGAAAGCACGAGACACACACGAAAAACCGGGTGCCCCTCCGATCCCAAGCTCGGACCCCAGAACCAGCGCTGCAATGCACAGCGGAGTCAGTATGCCGGAAGTCATCATCCTCGATACCAATGTGCTCAAGAACATCGCCGAGGGCAATCAACGTGCGGCCGAAGCGCTCACGCGCTACATCAAGAAGGGCGACACGGTGTATATCGCACGTGCCGCTTACAACGAACTGATCGACGGTGCCCAGTCCGATCAGATGCGGCAGCAGTATCGCGATCTGGTGAAACACCTGCGCGTGCAGATAGCGCCCGAGGGCAGGATGGCGGATCGCGTCGATTTCTATTCCAGGAACATCGAGCATCAGCCGAAGAAGAACGAGCCGGGGCAAATCGATGAGTACGGCGGCAAGAAGAATCCCGACCGCCCGGGTGATGCGTTCGTCGCCGCGCAAGCCAAGGCGATCGGCGCCAAGCTGTGGACACTGGACCAGAAAACATTCAAGCGCGCCGCCAACCTCGGCGTAGCGACGGTGCCGGAGTGCTCGCTCCCCAGCGCCGCAGGCAAGGAGGATGTGGACCGCGCTCGGCAATTGCTGGGCCTCAATCCGAATCCCATCGACGTCAAAGGTAATCCGATTGCAGTGCGTGCGAGTGCGGCGAGTGCCAAGCAGCCCGGTAACGGCGGCACTCGTGCGCGCGGCACACCCATGGTCGGCGTGGCCGACAAAGCCATTCCGCAGGCGGCCAGCCCCATCTCGCCGCGCGGTGCTGCCAAAGTCGAAGGCATGAAGCTGATCTTCCAGGGCGTGAACTTCGTTCTGAACATGATCAACGATCACATACAGAAGAAGAAAGTCGACGCGGCACTCAAAGCCATTGAGCGTCCAGTGGCGGAGGCACAGAAGAACAGTGCGAGCGCCGGCATCATCCTGCTGTTCTACTACACGCAGGTCGAGGCGCCTTCGGAAAGCCTCATCAAGCCGGGCGCAGTCTTCCACTACGTGATCTGGGGCCAGGGCGTCACGCGCGATGAGGCCATCCAAGATGCCTTCAAGCAACCGAGCATCACCCCGGGAGCAGGGCCCAACGAGCGCAAGTTCGCGCAGGAACTGTGGCTGCCGCCGCTCGAGAAGTCGGAGCTCAACCTGGCACGCCTGCCATTCCCAGCAGTGGCACGCGCCCGCTTCCATCTGGGTAACTCCGCGGAAGCGAAATTCCAGCTGGTCGATTTCAACGTGATCGGCGGATTCGATGACATCCACGAGAAGTCCATCAAGCTTCCCAACGCACGCAACGCCGAGTTCGTGATCTTGCGTCCGCCGTCAGAAGTCTTCTGGTACACGAAGAACGGCCGCCAGACGCTGCGCGTGCCGCTGAAGACGCTGCCCACGGCCAACAAGAACGAGATCGCAGTGGTCGACCTGGATCCCTACAGTCCATTTCACGCCGCTGCCGCGATGTGCTTTCCAGTGGATGATTGGGCACAGACCGTGTTCAGCGTCATCCGCAGCACGGATGGCTCGCGCATCCTGACCTACACCAATTTCGGGATGATCCGTTGGATCCGCGCCGAGAACATCCACCTGCTGAACTGGATCGAGGCGCAGTAAGCACGCAACCCAGCTGCGATGGTATGTGTTCCTCTATTTTCGATTGCCGGTGCCGCCGTCCGTCGTAATCGGGTCAATCCGCAATCCAGACTTCGACAAACGCCGTGCGGCGCCAAAAATAAGCTGCTGCGGCACCTTCGGGCTGCGCGAACACAACATAGCTGCCACCGGTGTTGTACACCGTACCGGTGCGACGCCCCGGACCCGCAGCAGTACCTGTGACGGATGCGCCACGTACACAGCTCAGTTCGAGACGCTGCCGCGCTGTGCTCAACACGAATGCCTGGTAACCGGCATCTCGCTTCAGCAGCGCCACCAACTCGTACACTTCCTGGTTCTCGATCAACACTACCGTATCGACCTGACCATCGAAGTCCAGATCTATAGTGCACTGCGCCGCAGCAGATGTGACTTCGCTGGAGCCCGCATACGCGTAGGCGACACAGCCCGAGAGCCATACCACCAGCAGTAGCCGCACAGCTGTCGATTTGTGAAACATGATTGGCTGCTCGATTGATGCTGCAATGCTGGATGAGTCCAGTCTTGCCGGTTCCTGCCTGCCTCAAAGAGACGCTGCGGCCGGCACTGCGAACAGATCACCGCTCCACGCCTTACTGGCCCGGTACTCGGCCAGGCGTTGCCGCATCAGCTGCGTATTCCATTCGAGATCCGCCGCAGTACGCAGCGCGCGTTGCTGATACTTGACCGCCTGCTGGAAATCACCGTTGGCAGCATGGGCAGCGGCAATGGCTTCACTCACCTGCGGATCGAGCTCTGCCTGCAGCTTGTCGAGCTTCGCCGCTGCCTGCAGCGCACGTGCCTTGTCCTGCAGTTGCGGTGCGCTGACGCCGCTCAACAACACCGTCGCGTGCTTCAACGCATGCGGGTTCTCGCCGGCGATGATGTCGGTGAGCAACGCCTGCAGATCGCTGACATTTTTCGCGGCGGTCGGATCTCCCAGTAGCGCGTAAGCCCATGCGAGCTTCGCCGGGATCAACGGACTGCGCGCGGCCTGCTGCAGCCAGACGCGGCTCTTGGACGAGTCGTCGTTGCAATCACCGTTGCGGGCCAGATCCTCAGCGATCCAATACTGCGCGTCAGCATTGCCCGCCTGTTCTGCCGACAACATGAAGCGCTGCGCCTGTTCCTTGGGGATTTGCAGCTCCGCATCCAGCACTCCCAGCAGCCCGACCACGAACTGCGCATCCGTATAGCCCTCCTCCGCACGCCGTTTGATCTGCTCGATGCTCTCATCGTTCCAGACACTACTGCTCCCCATGCGGAAGCTGCTGCGAATGGCATAGCGTCTCTCGACGGGTTTGCCATCGAGCCGTGCCGGTGTGAAACGCGAGCGCATGGCAGCGCGCAGCGCCTCCTTGTCGAAAATCCGCGTCGGGGCAGCGGCCACCACTTGCGGGTCACGCGGCACGCCATCGACACCCACGATGAAGTCGACGATGACGATGCCGCTGCCCGCCACGAGGCCTCGGTTGGAGCGCGTGCGCGCGAGCGGCGGGTAGTACGGCTTGGCGAGTTGCAGCGAGCTTGGTGCAGCGTAGTCGTGCTTGCACAGCAAGGAGTCATAGCGCGGCAGCACTCGCTCACGCAGCGCCTCGCGCCCGTAGCGGCCCACGATCTCACCGACCGAGCGGCGCTGCTGCTCGGAGAGCTGCGCCTCTCCCTCTTGCAGGCGCCCCAGTGCAATGCCGTCGTAGCCGTTCTCCACGGAAGCACGCAGCCAACCGATCGCGACGCCCGGATCCGCGTCGATCCCTTCGCCGCGCAAATACATCGCACCCAGGTTGAATTGCGATGCGCCATTGCCGAGTTCCGCCAGTTCCTGGAACTGCGCACGCGCCTCTCCATACTTGCCGGCGCGATAGCTCTCGATGGCAGCCACGAAGTCGGCGGAGGACGCGAGCGGGATGAGTGTGCAACCGCCAGCGACGAGGGCGGGCCACATCCAGCGGCGAATAGCAGGCAACTGCATGGCGGTTCCTTGGTGGGGATGCCCGTGTAAGCGGCGATTCTGAGGCCTTCGAAACCCGTGGGACAGTGCCCGCGCCGCGAATGTTCCGGGCGAGGGCCCGAGATACAGGATGGCAGGACGCTGAACTACTGCGCGGCTTGGACCGGCGCACTCGAGCCGCGTGCCTCTTTCTGCAGCTCGACCAGGTCGAGCTGCTCGCCATTGCGCACCACGCGTCGTTGCAACGTCGCTTCACCGGCTCGCGCCAGATACACGCTGACCCCACCGCGACCGAGCACCACCATCTGGTTACGGCGCACCACCAGCGCAGTGGCCTCGTCGATGCCGACGCCGAACAGCTGCGGATACTTCTTGATGAACGTCGTGAGACGGGGTTCGTGTTCTCGCTGACTGAAGTGCTGGTCGACCACGCCACCCAACAGCAGATCGAGCCCCACTGCGGGCACCGCCTGCGCGTCCCTGCCGATGGCAAGCATGATGCGCGACTGAATGCCGGCGCCTGCCGAGCTGCCCCCGATGACACCGCCGCGCTTCTGTAGCGCGTACAGCGCTTGCTCGACCAGCGTGCCCACGTAGGCGTTCGCCAATCGACCATGCCAGCCGCCCGAGATCCATACGGCCGTTGCGGTCTGCAGCGGCTTCACGAACTCCGGATCGTCGGCTTGCGAACGCCGCTTCGCATGCAGGATCTGCTTCGACTGCCAAGCGAACCGATCCCAGCGCCTCAGCAATTCCGTTTGTGCATCCTTGGAATCCGCCTCATCGCTGGCGGTAGGAATGATGACGAGGTGACCCTGCTCCTTGCCACCGAGCCGGAAGAACACGGTGCCGACCTCGAGCGTGACTTCGCCACCACCATGAATCACCAACGCGCCGTCGATGCCGTCGGGGCGAATGGGTTGTGCAACGTAATTCCGATACTCGGCGTCCGGATCGCGCCGCTCGTTGAGGTCCCGCAGATAGCTGAGCGCCTTGCTGTAGTCCCGACCGCCGGGCTCCTGGGCCCCCGTCGGTGTCACGCAGGCACACGCTGCGAGCATCGCCAACAGACAGTGAGGAAGACGTCCGCTGCGGTGGAGCTTCATGACCGATCCCTCTTGTTTTCAGTGATGATCACGCAGCGGGTGAGCGGTCGCAAGCGTCGCTGAATTTGAACTCAGTACAGTGTCAGTAGGCTCGACCCACCGTGTCAGGGCCGCGCTATGGAGATACCGACGTGGGAGATACCGACGTGCCAGCGCGTGTGAAAAGCCGAGGGCGCCGATCTCATATGGCGCCGCTGTCAGGCTGTGTGACAACGCATCGCCAACTCGCGATGGCTAATCGGAAGGCCTTAGCCCCGATCACTCTGAGTGCGTCGAAGGGCCCGATGGCCAATCGGGATCTACGCAAGCGGCTGCGCCGCGTTGCTCACTTAGGAAAGTGTTGAGGCACGCTGAACGGGATAGACCACGCTACGCGGCCCCTGACGAGGCTGCGTAGCGTGGTCACTTGCGTGTCACTTGCTGCGTTTCTTGGCGGCAGCCTTCTTCTTCGGCGCTGCAGTCTTACCGCGCGCGCTCTTGACGCTGGGTGCCTTCTTGGCTGCGGCCTTCTTGGCCTTGGCAGTCGCCTTCTGCTCTGCCTTGGCCACCTTGCGCGCGGCCTTCTCTTCCTGAGTGCGTGCTACCTTCTTCTTGCCCGGCTTCTTCGCAGCCTTCTTCTCTGGGACTTTCTCCTCAGCCTCGCTGCCGTCGGCACCTGGAGCTGCGGCTTCGGGCTGATCCAGCAACTGCATCAGCGCCATCGGCGCCGAGTCGCCGGGCCGCGGGTCCATGCGCAGGATGCGGGTGTAGCCGCCCGGTCGCGACATGAAGCGGGGACCGAGGGTCTCGAACAACTTCTCCACCACTTCCTTGTCGCGCAAGCGCGCGAACGCGCGGCGCTGATTGGCCTCGTTGTTGTGCTTGCCGAGCGTGATCAGCGGCTCGACGATGCGGCGCAACTCCTTGGCCTTGGGAATCGTGGTGCGAATGGTCTCGTGGCGCAGCAGCGAGGCCGCCATGTTACGCAGCATCGCCGAGCGATGGGAGGCGTTGCGGCTCAGCTGTCGGCCTGAGAGTTGGTGGCGCATGTTGTTTCAACCGGTCAAGAACTCTAATGACTCGGCGCTACGCCGAGATCCAATGACTCGGCGTAGCGCCGAGATCTGATGACTCGGCGTTGGGGCGCCGAGATCGATGGTTCAAATGATGTCGCGCTCATCGTCGCGCTTGAGGCTGACCGGTGGCCAGTTGTCCAGGCGCATCCCGAGCGAGAGATTGTGGCTCTCCAGCACTTCCTTGATCTCGGTGAGCGACTTCTTGCCGAGATTCGGCGTGCGCAGCAGCTCGACTTCGGTCCGCTGCACCAGATCGCCGATGTAGTGGATATTCTCCGCCTTCAAGCAGTTGGCACTGCGCACGGTGAGCTCGAGTTCGTCGACGGGCCGCAGCAGAATCGGATCGAACTGCTGCTCGGCCGCCTTGGCGGCACCATCGTCCTGCCCCTGCAGATCGACGAACACCGACAGCTGATCCTTGAGAATGGAGCCGGCACGACGAATCGCCTCTTCGGCGTCGATGGTGCCGTTGGTCTCGATGTCGAGAATCAGCTTGTCGAGGTTGGTACGCTGCTCGACGCGGGCACTCTCCACCGTGTAGGTCACACGGCGAATCGGGCTGAAGGAGGCATCGAGCTGCAGCCGGCCGATAGGACCGGTGGACTCCTCGAACGTGGCTCGCTGGATGGCGGGACGATAGCCACGGCCGCGCTCCACTTTGAGGGTCATGTTGAGCTCGCCCGCCTTGGTGAGATTTGCGATCACCAGATCGCCATTCAACACCTCGACGTCGTGGTCCAACTGAATGTCGCCTGCAGTCACCGGGCCCGGGCCCTTCTTGTGCAGGCGCAGCTCGGTTTCTTCACGCGCATTCAAGCGAATGGCCACCTGCTTGAGATTCAGCAGGATGTCCACCACGTCCTCTTGAACGCCCTCGATGCTGGTGTACTCGTGCAGTACGCCGTCGATTTCCGCCTCGGTGATGGCGCAGCCGGGCATGGACGACAGCAATACGCGTCGCAGCGCATTGCCCAACGTATGACCGAACCCACGCTCGAAGGGCTCGATGACGACCTTCGCCTGACGCGCGGTCGTCGGTGTGACTTTTACAACGCGAGGCTTCAGGAATTCGCCGACGGATGCCTGCATGTACCGGTTACCTGCTTGTGTGACCTTGAGGCCTGTGAACTGGGGCTCGAGATGCCTCGAGCCCTGCTGGAAACTGTGCGCCGGGCACGTGCTGCCCAGGACGCCAAACTCATTCGAGCCAAACTCAATCAAGAAGCTCACTACTTCGAATACAACTCGACCACGAGGTTCTCGTTGATGTCGGGCAGGATGTCCTCGCGATCCGGCAGCTGCTTGAAGATGCCGGAGAACTTCTTCTCGTCGACATCCACCCACTGCGGGAAACCGACTTGCGCCTTGATCTGCAGAGCACTTTGGATGCGCAACTGCTTCTGCGCCTTTTCACGCACTGCGACCACATCACCGGCCTTGCACTGGTAGGAGGCGATGCTGACGGGCTCACCGTTGACGCTGATCGCCTTGTGGCTCACCAGTTGCCGTGCCTCGTTACGAGTGGAGGCGAAGCCCATGCGATACACCACGTTGTCCAGCCGCCCTTCCAACATCTGCAGCAACGTCGAGCCGGTAGCGCCGGGACGACCCGCAGCCTTGATGTAGTAGTTGCGGAACTGGCGCTCGAGAACGCCGTACATGCGGCGCAGCTTCTGCTTCTCGCGCAGCTGCAAACCGTAGTCGGACAGACGGGCCTTGCGCTCACCCTTGATGCCACCCGGAGGGACTTCGAGCTTGCACTTGGACTCGAGCGACTTGACGCCACTCTTCAAGAACAAGTCGGTGCCTTCACGGCGCGACAACTTGCAGCGGGGACCTAGATAACGAGCCATGAGGAAATCTTCCTGCCTGAAATTGACCAGCGCCCTCGCGCCTGGGGATCAAACGTGCGATCAAACGCGGCGTTTCTTGGGGGGACGGCAGCCGTTGTGCGGGATCGGCGTCACGTCCGAGATGTTGGTGATCTTCAGGCCGCAGCTGTTCAGCGCGCGCACTGCGGATTCGCGGCCGGGACCCGGACCTTTGACTCGGACTTCCACCATCTTCACACCATGTTCCTGCGCGGCATTGCCGGCCTTCTCGGCAGCGACCTGAGCAGCGAACGGCGTGCTCTTGCGCGAGCCGCGGAAGCCGCAGCCACCGGAGGTGGCCCAGGACAGCGTGTTGCCCTGCCGATCGGTGATCGTGATGATGGTGTTATTGAACGAAGCATGGACGTGCGCGATCGCGTCGGTCACGTGCTTCTTGACCTTCTTGCGACCTGCCTTGGCAGTGCCGCCGGAAGAGCCCTGTTGTTGTTTCGGATCAGCCATGTGTCCTCTGCAAGCGAGCCTGTTGGCTCGTCGAATACCCGCCGCTCAAACCACCTGCCACGATTCGGCCTGCCACGACTCAGCCTAAGACTTGCCGGCCGGCGTGTTCATCTTGATCGCGGCCTTACGCGGACCCTTGCGGGTACGTGCGTTGGTGCGCGTGCGTTGACCGCGCATCGGCAGGCCACGGCGATGACGAATGCCGCGGTAACAACCCAAGTCCATCAATCGCTTGACGTTCATGGAGACTTCGCGGCGTAGGTCGCCCTCGACCACGAACTTGGCGATCTGCGCACGCAACGCAGTCACTTCTGCATCGGTTAGATCTTTAACCATAGTCGTGGTTTTAACGCCGGCGCCTTCGCAGACAGCCAGAGAACGGGTACGACCAATGCCAAAAATGTGAGTGAGTCCCACCCACACATGTTTGTTCATCGGAATATTGACGCCAGCAATGCGGGCCATCGCGTTCACTCCCCGCGCGGAAAAGCGCGGCAATCTATATCAAAACTTGACGCAACTCAAACTCTTATGGTGAAGCGGCCGA
>Ga0315912_10006702_pt1 | contig 10250 bp, 6 predicted proteins | sample VfabasoilMG_FD_204469 | JGI IMG/M metagenome (GOLD analysis project Ga0315912, IMG submission 204469) | Garden soil microbial communities collected in Santa Monica, California, United States - V. faba soil | ecosystem: Environmental > Terrestrial > Soil > Garden | place: USA: California... | reverse complement strand
GCTGGCTGATCAGGCCTTCCTTCGTGCGGTCGAAGACGGCGCCCCATTCTTCGAGCTCCTTGACGCGGGCGGGCGCGTGTTTCGCGTGCAGCTCGGCCATGCGCCAGACGTTGAGCATCTTGCCGCCGCGCATCGTGTCGCGGAAATGCACCTTCCAGTTGTCGCGCTTGTCGACGTTTCCCATCGACGCGGCCATGCCGCCTTCGGCCATCACGGTGTGAGCCTTGCCGAGCAGGCTCTTGGAGAGCACGACGGTCTTGAGCCCCTGCGCGCTCGACTCGATGGCCGCACGCAGCCCGGCACCGCCGGCGCCAATGACGACCACGTCGGTTTCGATGGTTTTGAGTTCGGAGACGTCGAGCATCAGGAGAGGCTTTCTTCGGCCGACAGGGTCAGCCCCACGTGTTGAGATCCTTGATCACGCCCATGCTGACCAGGCGCACGTACAAGTCCGTGCATCCGACCCAGACCAGGCTCATCCAGGCGAACAGCATGTGGCGGCCGTTGAACCAGGAAGCGCCTTTCCAGGCCTTGTATTGCACCGTCGCCTGACCGCACGACATGCAATCGCTGCGACCGCCGATCAGGTGGCGAAACGAGTGGCAACCGAACGTGTAGGACCCGATCAGGACCACGTTGAGCGTGAGCACCAGGCTGCCGACCCCGATGCCGAGCTCCCCGTGCCGTGAGAACGACTGGATGGCGTCCCAGGCGAGGATCACGAGAAAGAACAGCGCGGCATAGAGCGCGTAGCGGTGCAGGTTCTGGACGAGGAGGTACGTCGTCTCGCCGTTGTAGCGGGGGCGCGGGCCGGGGCTCACCGCGCAGCCGGGCGGCGAGGCCGCGAAGGAGCGGTAGTATGCCTTCCGGTAGTAGTAGCAGGTGAAGCGGAACGAGAGCGGGAACACCAGGATCAGGAGCGCGGGTGAGGCCGGGAACAGTGGGAAGTTCGGCCACCACGTCGGCCAGGTGCCGAACCACGCGTGCTCGAGCGGAGCCGCACCCGGCACGCCCTCCTTGATGAAGAGCAGCGGCGAGTACATCGGGCTCAGGTAGGGGGCCGCGTAGTAGTGGTTCCCCTGGAAGAGGGCCCACGTCGAGTACGCGATGAAACTCGAGAACACCAGGACCGTGATGGTCGGGCCGAGCCACCACGCGTCGGTGCGCAGGGTGCCGCCGAGCTCGCGGGGGTGGCCGCCCAGGACGGGGAGCTGCCGCATCGTCATGGCGTTTTTGTAGAGGAGGCCGCTTTATAAGTCCAATGCAAAAGAATCCAGCTTGTGATAAGTTAATCTAATGCAGATCGAGACGCTCAAGGCGTTCTGTGATCTGGTGGAAACGCGCAGTTTCACCCGGGCGGCCGAGCTCAATTTCGTGTCGCAGTCGGCCGTGAGCCAGCAGCTCCGTGCGCTCGAGCGGCGCTTCGAGCAGCGGCTCGTCGAACGCGGCGCGGGCCTCGGCGTCGAGCCGACGGCGGCCGGCAAGCTGCTCTACGCCGAGGGCAAGGCCATCCTCGCGCGCCTGCGTGCGCTCGAGGAGCGGCTGCGCGAGCCCACCGGGGCGATGAGCGGCACCGTGCGCGTCGCGACCGTGTACAGCGTCGGCCTCCACTCGCTGCCTCCGCACGTGAAGCAGTTCCTGCGCGAGCACCCTCAAGTGCAGATCCAGGTCGAGTACAGCCGCACCGACCGCGTCGTCGAGGCGTGCCTGTCCGGCGACATCGATCTCGGCATCGTCGCCTTTCCCACCCGCCGGCCGAAGCTCGAGGTGATTCCCCTGCGCGACGAGGAGCTCGTGCTCGTCGTGAGCCCGGAGCACCGCCTCGCGCGCCGCCACCAGACCTCGCTCGGGGCGCTGCGCGGCGAGGCATTCGTCGCCTTCGATCGCTCGGTACCGACGCGCCGCTACCTCGATCGGGCCCTCCGGCGGCACGACGCCCAGGTGCGCATCACCACGGAGTTCGACAACATCGAGACCATCAAACGCTCGGTGGAAGCGGGCCTCGGCGTATCGATCGTGCCCGAAGCGACCGTGAAGAACGAGGTGCGCGCCGGGACCCTCGTCGCCCTCGGCTTCACCGGCGAACGCCTGACGCGCCCGGTCGGCATCATTCACCGCCGCCGCCGCGAGCTCACGGTGCCAGCGCGCGCGTTCGCCGAGCTACTCGTCCGGGAGATGGGCGAGCACGGCTAGGGCGCGTCTTGCTCCGATGAGAGGGCGCGTTGGTGCCCCCGCAGTGGGGCGTGACGCGCGACCCGCGTGCTCGGCCTTCGGCCTGCGCGCGCGGGCGCCCCCAGGCGTCGGCTGCGCCGCCGCGGGGGACGCGACGGCGATGGGCGGAGTCGGGAGGGGTCGTGCCGGGACGTCGATGCGAGGGGAGGAGTCGGGGTGGGTCGTGCCGGGCCACGCCGCGCGAGCGTTGTGGCGACGGAGTTCGGAGCGGGCGGCCCCGCGGCATGGGTCGTGGCGAGCCACGCCGCGCGAGCGTTCTGCCGATGGAGAGCGGAGCCGGCGGCACCGCGGCATGGGTCGTGGCGAGCCACGCCGCGCGAGCGTTCTGCCGATGGAGAGCGGAGCCGGCGGCACCGCGGGAGGGGTCGTGGCGGGCCACGCCGCGCGAGCGTTCTGCCGATGGAGAGCGTAGCGGGCGGCGTGGTGCTCGGCAGCGGGGCTATGGGCTCGATGGGAACGTCGCGGCGGCCCATCGTCGACCACCGCCCCGCCGCCCGAGCCGTTGGGGCAGAGCCGGGGCTGAAGGGGTTTGGAGGAATGGGTGGATTCGAATCTTGAGAGAGACGTCGAATTTGATGGACAGCTTTTTTGTCTGACCGGCAACCGGTTGTGGAGTCGCGAGCAAGATGGCGCTGTCCTGCTCGGCACGGGGCGCGAGCGTGGCTTCGCGAGCCCGGAGGACTTGAAAGTCGTGGAGGTGCTGAGAACGCGCTCCGAGTGGCGAGGGTGAGGGCAAAAAAGTGCGTGTTAGGAGAGTGGCTGCGAATCGAGTGATTCGCGGTTCAAGGGAGGTCGAGATGAGCGAGGCGGCTGTCGCTGGGTTTGGGGAAGAGCTCGGAAAAGAGCTCGGGGAAGAGAGAGCGTGGAGCGCCACTGCTCTGTGGCACCGGGCGCACGAAGAGCTCGTTCGGCTGGCGGCGACACGCGCCGGGCTCGACTACGAGGAGGGGCAGTGGCTCTTGCGAGCCGAGCGGTCGGGCGTTCACCGGCGGCTCGGGTATGGGTCGTTTCGCGAGTACGTGGAGAGGCTGTTCGGCTACAGCCCCCGCCTCGTCCAGGAGAAGCTCCGGGTCGCAGCCGCGCTCGAGGACCTGCCGGTCCTCTCAGCAGAGCTCGAGGGCGGGAGAATGAGCTTCTCCGCGGTGCGGGAGCTCAGCCGGGTCGCGACCCGGGCGACCGAGCAAGCGTGGCTCGAGGCGGCTCGCGGCCGAACCATCCGGGGAATCGAAGGGCTGGTCTCCGGTCAGAAGCCAGGGAACCTGCCGGAGGATGTTCCCGATGCGGACGCCAAGCGGCACGTGCTCCGGCTCGAGGTGTCGGGGGAGGCGCTGGCGACGTTTCGAGAAGCGATGGCAAAAATGCGGCGCGAGGCGGGCGAGGCGCTCGACGACGACGCGGCCGTCTTGCTGCTCTGCCGGCAGGCGCTCGAAGGGCCGCGGGACGACGGTCGGTCGAGCTATCAGGTGGCAGTTACCGTCTGCGAGCGCTGCCGGCGTGGGATGCAACAGGGGCGGGGCGAGCTCGTCGAGGTCTCCGCCGAGATCGTCGAGATGGCGGAATGCGACGGCCAGAACGTGGGGCACGTGGCGGAAACGGAACACGCACGCGTGGGGGAAACACGGCACGCCCACGTGGGGGAAACGCGACACGCTCATGCGGGGAAAACGCGACACGCACACGTGGGCGCGAAATTGCCCCGTGCGAAACAGACCACCCCGCCGGCGCTCCGGCGTCGGGTGATGCGCCGCGACGGCGGGCGTTGCCGGGTGCCGGGGTGCCAACAGGCGGTCTTCGTCGACGTGCATCACTTGGAGCTTCGCTCCGAAGGCGGAGGGAACACGCTCGAGAATCTCGTGACGCTGTGCGGGGCGCATCATCGGGCCACCCATCGCGGACAGCTCTTCGTGGAAGGGTCGGCGTCGGGAGTCCTCACTTTCCGACACGCGGACGGAACGCCGTACGGTGCCTTGCCGGCTCCGCACAGCGCCGAGATTCTTGCGAAAGTGTTCCGCGCGCTGACTCTGATGGGCTTCCGCGAGACGGAGACCAAGCGGGCGCTCGCTCGAGTGCCTGAGAGCTCGACCGCAAGTCTCGGGCAGCTCATGCGGCTAACGCTCCGCGAGCTCGTACCAGGCTCGGAAGGCCCCAACGGCTCGGGCGGCGGGGCGGTCGTCGACGAGGTGAAGTAGCGGCGCTTCGGTGAGCGCATAGCCCCGCTGCCGAGCACCACGCCGCCTACTCCGCTCGCAATCGCCATCACGCACCCGCGGCGTGGTCCGGAACGACCCAACCTCCTCGCCCATTTCCGCCTGGCGACGTCGTGCACGCGCGGCGTGGTCCGGAACGACCCAGCTGTCCTGACCCCTTAGCTCCTGTCGCCCTCGCGCATCCACGGCGTGGTCCGGAACGACCCAGCTCTCCTCGCCCATCTCCGCCGATCGCCGTCGCGCCCCCGCGACCGCGAAGCGGGCGCTTGGCGGGCGCCCGCGCGCGCAGGCCGAAGGCCGAGCACGCGGGACGTGCGGCGCGCACCGACGCGGGGGCACCAAGGCGTTTTCGAAAAAGCAAGCGCATCTCATGACCCTGACGAGGAGGAGTGGCGCGGGCTCGGCACTCCAATGGCGCGGTGCTAGCTTGCTTCGATGCCCGAGTCGGGAGGCAGCGCGAAGGTGCCCGTGATCGCCCCCGAGCTCATGGGGGCGCGGGGCCTGCTTCACTTCGCGAAGGATCCGCTCGAGGCGTTCAGCACGGCCCGGGCGCGGTACGGCGACGCCGTCACGTTCACGCAGCTCCGGGGCGCGTACGTCATGCTGTCGCACCCGGAAGCGATCGAGGCCGTCCTGCACCACAAGGGCGGCGAGCTGCAGAAGGATTTTTTCACGCGTGATCTCGGCACGATCCTCGGGCAAGGCCTGCTGAACGCCGAGGGTGAGCCGTGGCGGCAGCGCCGGAAGCTGATGGCACCGACGTTCCAGCCCCGCGAGCTCGGCTCGTTCGTGGAGGCCATGCTCGCCTGTACGGACGAGCTCGTGCGCTCGTTCGAGCCCGGACAGGTGCGCGATCTCCACGCCGATGCGATGCACCTCGCGCTCGATATCGTCGTGCGGACGCTGTTCGGCGCCAAGCTCGAGCGCTTCGCCGACGTCGAACGGGCGCTCGAGGTGGTCACGACCGAGTATCGCCTGCTCTGGCACACGTGGCGTGCCATGGTCCCGCGCTGGGTGCCCCTGCCAAGCCATGGCCGCCTGTCGCGGGTGCGAGCGGAGCTCGACGAGATCCTGCTCGAGGTGATCGAACAGAAGCGTCGGACCCCGGGCAAGGATCTGCTCTCGCACCTGCTGGCGCTGACGGACGAGGAGGGGCACGGCATGACCGACGTGGAGGTCCGCGACGAAGCCATGACGCTCTTCCTGGCGGGACACGAGACGACGGCGCTCGCGCTGACCTACACCTGGCGGCTGCTCGCGACCCATCCCGAGGCCGACGAGAAGCTCGCGAGCGAGCTCGAAACCGTGCTCGCCGGACGCGCTCCCACCCAGGCCGACGTGGAGCAGCTGCCGTTCACGAGCGCCGTCGTGCGCGAGAGCCTCCGGCTCTTTCCGCCCGTCTGGGCCATGGGGCGCTTCGCCACCCAACCCGTGGAAGTCGGCGGCATCGCCGTCCCCGGCAACACGCACGTGATCCTGAGCCAGTGGGTCGTGCAAAGGGACGCGCGCTGGTTCCCGGAGCCGGAGCGCTTTCGCCCCGAGCGCTGGCTGTCGGGCGAAACGACGGGCCTGCCCCGCTTCGCCTATTTTCCCTTCGGAGGCGGGCCGCGCGTGTGCGTGGGGCAGCACTTCGCGTTGCTCGAGCTCGTGCTCGTGGTCGCGCGGGTGATGCAGGCCACACGCTTCGAGACCGTCCCGGGGGAGGAGCTCGGGCTCGGTCCGGTCGTGACGCTCCGACCGCGCGGACCCGTGCGGCTCCGCACCTCCCGCCGCGCGCGCCCATCCACCTACATGAGCCTCACCCCGTAAGGCGGGCGCGGCCTGAGCGGCGCGCCGAGCGCCGTGGTATGGATGGAAGGCTGGGATGCGCCCGTTGAGCTCGCCATGACCGACGAAGTTCGCGAGGGCGACCTCCTGGCAGGTAAGTACCGGGTGGAGCGCATGCTCCGCCAGGGCGGAATGGGCGTCGTGTACCTCGCCAAGCACGTCGAGCTCGACCAGCTCGTCGCCGTCAAGCTGCTGCTGTCCGAAGCTGCGAAGAGCGCTGAAACCGTGACGCGCTTCGTGCGCGAGGCGCGCGCCGCCGCCAAGATCCAGAGCCAGCACGTGGTGCGCGTGACCGACGTGGGCACGCTCGAGAACAATCGGCCCTACCTGGCCATGGAGTACCTCTTGGGTTCGGACCTCCAAGAGCTCCTCGTGGAGCGAAAACGCCTCCCCCTGGCAGAGACGGCCGAGTACCTGCTGCAGGCGCTCGAAGCGCTCGCCGAGGCGCACGCGCTCGGCATCGTGCACCGCGATATCAAACCCGGGAACCTGTTCGTGACGCGTGAGCCCGACGGCACGCCGTTCGTGAAGGTGCTCGACTTCGGGCTCTCGAAGATCCAGAGCGGCAATCTTTCACCTTCGAGCCCGCTCACGCAGGTCTCGGAGCTCGTGGGCTCGCCGTTCTACATGTCGCCCGAGCAGATGAAGGCGTCGAAAGACGTCGATCACCGGGCCGACATCTGGGCGCTCGGCGTCATCCTGTACGAGCTCTTGACCGGGGAGGTACCGTTCAAGGGCGAGACCGTGCCCGAGCTCTGTGCCGTCATCGTGCTCGAAGCGGCTCCGCCACGAGCGCGCGACCTGGTTCCGGACTTGCCTGCCGGCATCGACGAGGTGATCGCTCGCTGCCTCGCCCGCGACGTCGCAGCGCGCTACGCGAACGTCGCCGAGCTCGCCCAGGCGCTAGCGCCCTTTGCTCCCGCGCGCGCCCGCCTGTCGGTCGAGCGCATTGCCGCCGCGCTGGGGCCTTCCGCTCTTTCGGGTAGTGGCACTGGCTCGACCCTTGCGCCGGCGAGCGAATCGTCGAGAACGAGCACCTCGTGGGGGAACTCGGCAACGCGCGTCCTCACGCGGCGAGGAACGCTGGCGCTCGTTCCCGCCCTCGGGCTCGTGGCGCTCGGAGTCGTGGCGCTCGTCGCGCGTCACTCCGCGAAAGCACCCGCGGAGAGCGCGAGCGCAAGCGCGGGCGCGGCACCGCCCACCGTGACGGTGAGCCCCGCCGCGGCTGCCCCGCTGGCGCCCCCGCTGTCAACGACCACGCTCGCGGCGCCGAGCGGCGCCCTCGCTGTCCCCGCTGTGAAACCCGGTGCTTCGGCCGCCGGCAGTGTTGCTCCGTCCGTTTCCAGGCCGAAAACCCCGCGGGCGCCGCGAGCCCCCGCCACGTCCCCCCGCGGGCTATCCGACTTCGGCGGACGGCACTGAGCGCGCGGCCGCGGGCGACGTGAGTCGCCCCACCGCATGAACGTTCGTTCGGTCCCGGCCCTCAGCTCGCGGAGAGCTGGCGGAGCACGAACTGGAGGATGCCGCCGTGCTGGTAGTACTCGAGCTCGACGGCCGTATCGATGCGCGCCAGGGCTTCGAAGCGCTTCACGCTCCCGTCGGCGGCCGTGGCCGTGACCGCGAGCTTCTTGCGCGGGGCGAGCCCGCTGGCGATGCCTTCGATCGCGAACGTTTCTTCGCCCGTGAGCCCGAGCGACTCGCGCGTCTGACCCGGCAGGTACTGCATCGGCAGGACGCCCATGCCGATCAGGTTGCTGCGGTGAATGCGCTCGTACGACTCGGCGATCACGGCGCGGATGCCGAGCATGAAGGTGCCCTTCGCCGCCCAGTCGCGCGACGAGCCAGAGCCGTACTCCTTGCCGGCGAGCACGAGGAGCGGCGTCTTGTCCGCCTGGTAGCGCATCGACGTCTCGTAGATCGTGCCTTGCTCGCCGGTCGGTAGGTAGCGAGAGACGCCGCCTTCGACGCCCGGCACGAGCAGGTTCTTGAGACGCACGTTGGCGAAGGTGCCGCGCATCATCACCTCGTGGTTGCCGCGGCGAGCGCCGTACTGGTTGAATTCGTGCGGCTTCACGCCATGCTCGGTGAGGTACGCGGCAGCGGTCGACGTCTTGGCGATGTTGCCCGCAGGCGAGATGTGGTCGGTCGTCACCGAGTCGCCGAGCAGGGCGAGCACCCGGGCGCCGCGAATGTCGTTGAGCGGGGCCGGCACCTTCTCGATCCCGTCGAAGAAGGTCGGACGCCGCACGTAGGTGCTGTCCGGCTCCCACGCGAAGCGGTCGCCCTCGGGGACGGGCAGCGCGCGCCAGCGCTCGTCGCCGCTGAACACGTCCGCGTACTCCTTGGCATACGCCGCGGCCGTCACGTGCTTCTGCACGAGCTCGGCCACCTCGCGCGGGGACGGCCAGATGTCCTTCAGGAACACGTCCTTGGCGTCCTTGCCCTTGCCGATCGGCTCCTTGGCGAAATCGATGTCGATGCGCCCGGCGAGCGCGTAGGCGACGACGAGCGGGGGCGAGGCGAGGAAGTTCGCGCGCACGTCGGGGCTGATGCGGCCCTCGAAGTTGCGGTTGCCGCTGAGCACGCTGACGGCGACGAGGCTCCCCTCCGCGATCGACTTGCTGATGCTCTCGGGCAAGGGGCCGCTGTTGCCGATGCAGGTCGTGCAGCCGTAGCCGACGACGTTGAACTTGAGCTTCTCGAGCTCGCCGAGCAGGCCCGAGCTCTTCAGGTACTCCGTCACGACCTTCGAGCCGGGGGCGAGGCTCGTCTTGACCCAGGGCTGCGACTTGAGCCCGCGCGCGACGGCGTTCCTCGCGACGAGGCCGGCAGCCACGAGCACGTACGGGTTCGAGGTGTTGGTGCACGAGGTGATGGCCGCGATGACGACGCTGCCGTGCTTCACGCTGAAGCGCTCGCCGGCGAGCTCCGTCGGCACGCTGGTGACGAGATCCTCCGCGCTGACGGTCGGAGGGGGCGCACCCTTCTTGGCCTTCGCCTGCGCGGCCATTTCCGGCAACGCCTTCGCGAACGCGCTCGGCACGGCCGTGAGCACGACCTTGTCGTGCGGCCGGCGCGGACCCGCCAGTGTCGGCACCACGCTGCCGAGATCGAGCTCGACCGTCTGGCTGAAGACGGGATCGGGCGCGCCCTTCTCGCGGAAGAGGCCCTGCGCCTTCGCGTAGGCCTCGACCAGCGCGACGCGCTCCGGGCTGCGGCCGGTGAGCTTCAGGTACGCCAGGGTCTCGACGTCGACCGGAAAGATGGCGCAGGTGGAGCCGAACTCGGGGCTCATGTTGCCGATCGTGGCGCGATCGGCGAGCGGCAGGCCGTCGAGGCCGTCGCCGAAGAACTCCACGAATTTCGAGACGACGCCGGTGTCGCGCAGGAGGCGCGTGATGGTGAGCACGAGATCGGTCGCCGTCGCGCCTTCCGGCAGCGCTCCGAACAGGCGCACCCCGACGACCTGCGGCACGAGCATGTTGATGGGCTGCCCGAGCATGGCCGCCTCGGCTTCGATGCCGCCGACGCCCCAGCCGAGCACGCCGAGGCCGTTCACCATCGTGGTGTGGCTGTCGGTGCCCACGAGCGTGTCGGGGTACGCGACGCCCTGCGCGTCGAACACCACGCGCGCCAGGTATTCGAGGTTCACCTGGTGCACGATGCCCGTGGAGGGCGGCACGACGCGGAAGTTGTCGAAGGCCTTCTGCGCCCAGCGCAGCAGCACGTAACGCTCGCGGTTGCGCTCGTACTCGCTCTCCGTGTTGCGAACGAGCGAGTCGGCCGTCCCGTAGTTGTCGACCTGCACCGAGTGGTCGATCACGAGCTCGGCCGGGAAGAGCGGATTGATGCGCTTCGGATCGCCCCCCATCTTCGCCATCGCGTCGCGCATCGCGGCGAAGTCCACGACCGCGGGCACGCCCGTGAAGTCCTGCAGCACGACGCGCGCCGGATAGAACGCGATCTCGGTGTCGGGCTCGGCCT
>Ga0315912_10006701_pt1 | contig 10250 bp, 9 predicted proteins | sample VfabasoilMG_FD_204469 | JGI IMG/M metagenome (GOLD analysis project Ga0315912, IMG submission 204469) | Garden soil microbial communities collected in Santa Monica, California, United States - V. faba soil | ecosystem: Environmental > Terrestrial > Soil > Garden | place: USA: California... | reverse complement strand
GACTGTTTTTACGAAAGCTTCGTTCTCGGGGCGCCGTTTTTCGAGTTGTTCGGCGAGCTCGCGATAGTCTTCCGGATGCAGGTGACGGAAGGCGAGATCCTCCAGTTCGCCACGCAACTTACCCATTCCCAACCGGTGCGCGATCGGCGCGAAGATCTCCATCGTCTCTTCCGCGATTCGCTTGCGCTTCTCCGGGTTGAGGTAGTGAAGCGTGCGCATGTTGTGCAGGCGGTCGGCAAGCTTCACGAGCACGACGCGAACGTCGTCAATCATCGCCAGCAACATCTTGCGGACGTTTTCGGCCTGTTGCTCTTCGCGCGAGATGTTGCTGATCTGCGCGATCTTCGTCAGACCGTCGACGAGATGCGTGATCTCTTCCCCGAAATAGCGGCGAATCGTTTCGAGATCGACAAGTGTGTCTTCGACGACGTCGTGAAGCAGTCCGGTGGCGACTGAAACTTCGTCGAGTTTCATATCGGCCAGAATGTTAGCTACTTCGAGCGGATGTACGAGGTACGACTCACCCGAGGCCCGCTTCTGTCCCTTGTGCTCTTTGGCGGAAAAGAGATAGGCGCGCCGCAGCAGATCCAGGTCGGCCTGGGCGTGATTTGCCGCGACTTTTTCGACGATGTCCTCGATCCGGATCATTTAATGTATGGAAAGTATAACAAAAAGGTGATGTCGCGGGCCGAAGCCGGACATCACCCTGAGTTTGCTTGGTTTGGAAATCGGGGCTGCTTAACCTTTAGGCGGTGAGGCTGACTGCCGCTCCTGCTCTTCCTTCCGCTTTTGATTAGCGACGCTGAGTTCGGTGGTGCGTTTCAAAGCAGCTTCATATTCCTTTTGATACTGCGCCTTTTGTTCCGTCTGATTTTCCATTTCCGCGAGCTTTGAGGCTTCGAGGAGCAGGTTGGTCTTGTAGGACCAGGCGGATTCATTATTCGGATCAAACTTGATTGCGTTCTCAGCTTCGGCCAGGCCTTGCTTCACGCACATCTGCGCTTGATTGAAATCTTTGGTATCCGTCGGTTTCTTATAAGAGACGGTCGCTTTGTTGTTCGTCGGATCGACCGTGGTCACCTTATTAGTCGGCAACTCGGTAATCTTGAACGAACAATCCCAGTCCTTGCTGGCGAGCACGACGTAAGCTTCAGCACGTTTTGCGGGCTCAGTCGCGTCGCTGGAGGCGCGTGCCGAGATCCAGTCTCTCAGCTTGCCGTCTTCTTTAATAGCCCCGTAGAGATATGCGATAGCCTTGTAAGCTTCTTCGTCCTGCGGGTTCTTTTGCAGAATCTGCTGGTAAGCGTCAATAGCCTGCTGTGCCTTTGCGATATTCTCAGGCGTTTGCACGCCGGGACGATATTGCGCGTGAATGGTGCGCGCGATAAACATCGGCGCGGTCTTGTTATCGGGATCCAGTTGGGCCGCTTCGCGTGAATGCTGTTCCGCTTCGGGAAACTTGCCCTCGCGATAAGCGCGGGCCGCCTCGTTCAACTGGTTCTTTGATCGAATTCGATTGATAACGCCGCATCCTGAGGCGCTAAAAACAAGGACCACCAAAACCATTGCGACCGCTAAAACTGATGCGATCCTGGTCAGAGAGAGTTTCATTTATCCGTGACTCCAATTTGTCGAGACTGGACTGCGGGCCAAACTGGTCCAAGCGGGTTTAGCCGGCTCGGGAACCGCACCAATCCCCTTGTTTTACTGGGGCAGATCGTCTACTTGCAACCCAACGGGATTCGCGCCTGCGCCTTTGATAGCGTCGATCACCTTGACGACGTCTCCATACTTCGTCGATCGGGGCGCCTTGACGAAGACAGTCTTCTCGATGCGATCGTCTTCCTTCACATCTGAGCGCGTTTCCATTCCTACCTTGTAAGCGCGCTGATCTTTGCGCTCTTTAAAGACCTGGGCCAGACGCTGCGCCAGCGGCGCGGTGTCGTTTACCGAGCCCATGTTGTCCTGGTTAAGTTTGATCTGGAGATCTGTTCCGATCGAAACGACCAAGGTCAAGGGATTCGGTTTGAGTTTGCTCAAATCTTCGTTCGGATCTCTCTGGGTCGGAATGTCAGCCTTGAACCGGCTCGGCTTTAACGGCGTGACGACCATGAAGATGATCAGCAGCACGAGCAAAACGTCAATCAACGGCGTAACGTTGATATATGGTTCGGCCGTCGTACTTCCTTTTTTCGGAGCACCACCCATCGACATGTTGAATTTCTCCTAATTAAATCCGTGTATCAATAGCCTGCTTTGTTAAGCCGGGGCCGCCGCCGGTGCAGCCGCACCCTTCTTCTTTTTGTCGGCTACCAGCCCGATCTTATCGACGCCCAGCTTGCGCACCTCGTTGATGACGTTAACAACGTCGCCATAGCTCACGCCGACGCCACTCTTTATATAGACGATACGATCCTGTTCATTCTTAATACCTTTCAACATCGTATCGACTTTTTCCGTCAACTGTTCCCTGGGAACCGAAATCTTGCCCAGGAAGTACTGTCCATCGTTCGGGATGGAAATCACGATTGACGATTCCTTGATGATATTGGGATCGACATCCGGGTTGTTCAAATTCTTCGGCAGCGCCACTGTAATGCCCTGCTGCAAGAACGGCGTGACCACCATGAAGATGATCAGCAACACGAGCATGATGTCGACCATCGGGGTGACGTTAATTTCTGACTGTAGTCCGCCCGCACCGCCTCCACCTGACATTCCCATAACTAAATCTCCTTCCGATCAGCCGGTAACCTTCTGGTGCGGCGGTCGCGCCGCACCTTCGGGTTCACCATGACGGATTCTGTTCTCGAGCAGCGAGCCTTACGCCTTCAACTGCTTCGTGCGGTTCTTGATGAAGTAGTCGACCAATTCCGACGCCGAGTTATCCATCTCAACGACGAAGCCGTCCACTTTACCGGTGAAGTAGTTGAACAACCACACCGCGGGCACCGCCACCAACAATCCGAGAGCGGTGGTAAACAACGCTTCCGAAATACCGCCGGCGACTGCCGCGATACCGGCCGATTCCGCGTTCTTCATGCCGCGGAACGCGTTGATGATGCCGAACACCGTTCCGAACAATCCGACGAACGGGGCGGTCGAACCGATGGTCGCCAGACCGGAGAGGCCACGCTTGAACTCAGCGGTCTTGATCGCGATGGCGCGTTGCAACGCGCGCTTGGATGCTTCAATCTCGTCGCCCGAAATATCAGCCGACGCTTCGTGTGCGCGAAACTCCTGCAAGCCGCTGCTCACGACCATTGCCAGGTGCGACTTGCGATGCTTGTCGCTGATGTTGATCGCTTCTTCGATGCGATCGTTCTTGAGCGCCTGCGCAACGCGCGGCGCAAACTCACGCGACTGCTTCTTGGCCGCGGAGTAGGTCAAGTAACGCTCGACCATGATGGCGATCGAATAGACCGACATGATGAGCAAAACGACGACCACGGCGATAGCCACGCCACCCATGTTCTTCACCATTTCGGTAAGTGTGAAGTGGTCTGCGGCGCCTCCCTCCGGGCTGGCTGCGGCCGCGGCTTCTTGCAAGAACATTAAGAAACCGAGAGCCTTCGTTCCTAAAAGACTGGTTAGAATTGTCACGGTGAACCCCTCCAAAAGAATATTTAATTAGTTTGAATAGCAAGCAGAGAAGCCGGGACGGCCCACGGGAACCGCGGCGACACGACAAACTTTCTCCGCAGTTACTGCGCCACGAAGTTGTACTGGATTACTCCGGTAACTTTTACTGGCTGCCCCGAAAGCTTGGTTGGGGAGAATCTTGCTTGACGCGCTGCACTCACGGCCGCATTGATCAGCAAAGGATGTCCCGAGACGGCCTGGGCGGAAACAACGCTTCCGTTCTCGTCAATAAGCACCTGCACCACCACAGTGCCGGAAGCGTGTGCCGCTCTGGCAATCGGTGGATAGCCGGGCTTGGGTAAGCTGATCGCTTTTCCGTTGAGCACTCCGCCCGAGATCGGGGCGGTGCGTGGGGTTGGCTTGGGCTCCGGTGGCGGCGGTTCGTCGGCAATTGCCACCTTGGTCGGTGCGGTCACGACTGTTCCCGCGCCGGGTCCTGACGGCATTGCCACCTGAGCGTTTGAGTCCGAGGTGCCGAGGACGGTAGTCACTCCGCGTCGCACGGGCGGTACGTCGCTGGCCTTGGCCGAAACTTCTTTCGGCACCAGTTCGGTGCGAGTAACATCGGCGATCAGTTCTTTACGAACGTCGACGTTCTGTTCGACCTTGACTGGTTTCGCTTCCTGTTTCGGCTGTTCCTCCTGCTTTTGCTGCTGAGGCACGGGAACTGGAGCAACGAGCGTTGTGAGCTCGAGTTCCATTTCACCGAGGTGCGCGTCGTACCAGTAAATACCGGCAACGAAGAACGCTACCATCAGCACGCCATAAATCAGGGCGGTCACGCCAATGAATGAGCCTTTTCGCGTAAGGTCATCTTTGTGCGAACTGGACTCAACAAGATTATCGAACATTGAAATTTATCCTCCGATTCCGGTGCCAAATGGATCAGGGGTTAACAAAATAGTAAGCAGTAACTGCTTCGCAAATGTCGATTTAGCCGCTTGAGCTCCGTCACTTAGAAGGGGAAACAGCGGCTTCTGCGATATTGAGCACACCGATTAGATTTGGAAAGCCGCTGTGCGAGAAACTAAAACTCGCCGGCCCGCTCAACACACCGCCGCCGCACCCAACCTTCTGATTTCACACAACGCGGGGTCGACAGTTGAAACTATTTAATTGGCCAGCAACGCCCGCAGTCTATTCCTCATGCCGTTTCAAAGTCAAGCGCAAACGTGTTACCGGCGCGAAGCGTGTCTTGGCTTCACGCGCGACCGGCTCGTGTGGAGCGATTTCCGGTGCTCGGCGCCATCGCGTCTCGACCCGAAGTTTTCGCCGGAGTGCGCACGCCGCCTCTGACTGGTTGACTGTAACTCAATGCTGCCTGTCGATTCGCGGCCTCGACTCGCTGCTCCCACCAGACCATGATCGGACTCGCGATCGCGATCGAAGAATACGTACCGAAGATCACGCCGATGAACAGGGCCAACGAAAACGCGCGCAACACGTCGCCGCCGAACAACACCAGCGCCAGCACCGAGAGAAACACCAAACCGTTGGTGATGACCGTCCGTGAAAGCGTTTGGTTGATAGCGTCGTTGGTGATCTTGTACAGCGAATCACGACGGTGCAGCTTGCGATTCTCACGAACGCGATCGAAAACGACGATCGTGTCGTTGACCGAGAAACCGACGAGTGTTAGCAGAGCGGCGATCACGTTGAGACTGATCTCGATCTGGAATATCGAGAAGAAGCCGAGCGTGACAAGCACGTCGTGAAACACCGCGATCACGGCCGCGGCGCCGTAGGTCCATTCAAAACGAAACGCGATGTAGACGAGAATACCGACAAGGGCCAGCAGCGTAACGGCAATCGCCTTGTTTCGGAGTTGCGCGCCGGCGATAGCTCCGACAGCATCCGTGCCGATGATCTTGTAACCCGCGTTCTGGTCCGCTTCGAGCTCGACGCCCGGCGCTGCTTCCGTGCCGAACTGGTTCAAAGCCTCGCGTACTTGCGCCCGGCCGTCCTTGCCTTCTTCGAGCGGCACTTTGATCAGGACGGTATCGGTCCGGTCAGTGACCGGCTGCACGACCGCATCGCGAATACCTTTAGCACCGAGTGCGGAGCGAATTTCCTCGTCCGATGGTTTCTGTTTGAAGCGGGCCGTAACGACCGTGCCGCCTTTGAAATCGACGCCGAGGTTGAAAGCCTGGCCGCCGGTAGCCTGTCGAAAAACCGCGGATCCGAGTCCCACCAACATCAGCAGAACGGAAATACCGATAAACCAAATCCGGTTACCAAGCCAATCAACATTTACTTGCTGCAGGATCTGAAACATGATGAATCTCTAAATACTCAGCGACTCCACTCTTTCTTTGCGGCTCAAGAGCCAGATGAAGATCGTCTTCGAAACGTAAACAGCCGAGAACAGATTGACCAGCAATCCGATCACGAGCGTGACCGCAAAACCGCGAATCGGTCCAGTGCCGAACACAAAGAGGAACAGCGACGAGACGATCGTGGTAACGTGTGTGTCGATGATGGTTATGAATGCGCGCGAAAATCCCTGTTCTACCGCGGAAGGAATGGTCTTCCCGGAGAGTATCTCCTCGCGAATACGCTCAAATATCAGAACGTTCGAGTCGACCGCCATACCGATCGTAAGAATCATGCCGGCGATGCCGGGCAAGGTGAGCGTCGCGCCAAAAACGATCAGGCCCGCGAGCATCAGGATCATGTTTAGGATCAAAGCCACCACGGCGTTGACGCCGGAGCCTCGATAGTAGACGAGCATGAACACCACGACTAACGCTAGACCGACTAACGATGCGCGCACACCGGCGCGAATCGAGTCAGCGCCGAGGCTTGGTCCAACAGTGCGTTCTTCGAGGTATTCAATCGGCGCAGGCAGCGCGCCTGACCGAAGAATGAGTGCGAGATCTTCCGCCTGTGCCTGGGTAAAGCGACCCGAGATCTGTCCGCTATCGAAGATTTGCGAGCGGATGAAAGCGATCGATCTTACTTCACCGTTCAGGACCACGCCCATGTATTCATTGATGTTGGCGCCGGTCCAGGCGCCGAACTTGTCAGCGCCGCCTTTCTTGAGTGAGAAGTTGATCGCGAAGTCGTTCACACTGCCGCCCTGCGCATTAGACGCGGTGGCATTTCTGATCTCGTCGCCGCTGATGATCGCGGGAACGTCAACGACTACCCACTGTGTTGGTGGCTGAGCCTGATTCTTGTCAGTCGTGTCAGCGCGCTCGATGTACGGCAGAATGTTTCGATTGGGCGGTAACGTGCCGCCAACAGACTCGAGAGCAGCCTCGCGCGTCGGGTAAGTGGTAGCAGGCGCAGGGTTTTGCGGACCGATAACGTGAACCATTTCGAGCCGCGATTGGCCCTTCAAAATGTCCTTGACGCGCTCCGGATCCGACACGCCCGGCATTTGCAGCAGAATCTGATATGCATTCTGAGCGCCGTGTGATTGCAGGGTCGGTTCGGTAATTCCCAGAGCGTTGATACGACGGTCGATGATGTCCAGCGCCTGCTTTGTAGCATCCGCGGAGAGACTGCGTTGCGCAGTGCCGGTCATCGTCCAGATCATCTGCGCGCCGGAGGTAGAGAAGGACCACACCGAAGTGTCGCCGAGCTCGACTTTTTGCTCGATGGCGCTCTTGATGTCGTTGATCTTTGACGGATCCGCGACTTCGAGAATGACTCGATAGTTATTATTGCCGGTTTCAGGCCTGCCGCCCTTGATCTCGAAACCCGCGTCTTTGGCTGCGTTTTGCGCGGCGGAGAAAGCTTCTTCGGTAAGACGCTTGAGGTAATCCTCGACTTTCACTCGCATCACCAGATGCGAGCCGCCCTGTAGATCCAGACCGAGATGAATGTTCGACGCCAGCGTGGCCTTGATGCCTGACCAGGTGAAATCCTTGAGAGTTGGACGGCGGCGAGGACCGATAACGAGATAAAGTCCCGCCAAAGTAACCAGGACGATGATGATTGTGCGATGCAGGAGGCTCTTTTTCTTCATTTTAAAGCTCTTGTATTAACCGGCTTGCTTCCCTTCCTCGTCGATACCGGCGATCGCCGAACGAGCGATCTCGAGAATCGTCTTGTCGGCACTGCGAATAATAAAACTCGTGTCGCGCACTGTCGTGATTATGCCGATCACGCCGCCCGTCGTAACCACGCGATCGCCTGCTTTGAGATTAGAGATCGTCTCTTGCAGTTGTCGCTGCCGCTGCTGCTGCGGCCTTATTAGAAGAAAGTAGAAAACAGCGATGATTAAGACGATTGGCAGGAACTGTGCTAGTGCGCCTAAACCGTTCTGGAAGAAGATCAGGAAAGTGTGCATCGATTTTCGGTTGTTAGCAAAACAAACAGAAGCGGCGAGGTCGCGAATCACTATTCACCATTCGCACTCAGCCGCTCGGTGAACTCTCGCCGGAATTTAGGGAAATCGCCAGACCGGATAGATTGCCTTACACCTCGCATGGTGTCAAGGAAGAAGGCCAGATTGTGGTGGGTCAACAGGATACTCGCCAATATTTCGCCGCTCATATATAGATGACGCAAATACGACCGTGAATGACGCCGGCAAACCGAGCAACCACAGGATTCGTCGAGCGGCCGGCCGTCATGAGCCCATTGGGCGTTTTTGATGTTCAACTTTCCGCGGGACGTGAAAGCCTGGCCGGTGCGGCCGTTTCGAGTCGGTAAAACGCAGTCGAACATATCGACTCCGCGAGCAACCGCTTCAACAAGATCTTCGGGCGTGCCGACACCCATGAGGTAACGAGGAGCGTCTTTCGGCATGCGCGGCGCGATCTCGTCGAGCACGCCAAACATGACCGACTTTTCCTCGCCGACGCTCAATCCGCCGATGGCATAACCGTCAAAACCAATCTCAACGGTGTGTTCGAGGCTTTTTTGCCGTAAATCGAGATAGCCCGCGCCCTGAATAATGCCAAACAGCGCCTGCGTGCCGCTCAATCCTTCGGCTTCAACGACGTGACCGGTGTCGGCGCCTGTCGCTTGCAGTTCGCCAAAAGCGTTTTTTGAACGGCGAGCCCAGCGCGCCGTCAATTCCATGCTGCGTTGTGTCTCTTCATGAGTAGCATCACTGCGCGTGCACTCGTCAAACACCATGACGATATCCGAACCAAGCGCCGCCTGGACTTCCATCGACACTTCAGGCGACAAAAACCGCAGCGAACCATCGACGTGCGAGCGAAACTCCGTCCCTTCCTCGCTGATCTTTCGCAGATCTCCGAGACTCCAGACCTGAAAACCACCGGAATCAGTCAGTAAAGCGCGGTCCCAACCGATGAAGCGATGGAGCCCGCCGGCGTTGCGAATGATGTCGATACCCGGACGCAGCCAAAGATGATAGGTGTTGCCGAGAATGATTCGCGCGTCGAGATCCTTCGATTCGAGTTCTTCAAAACGGATTCCTTTTACGGTTCCGGCGGTGCCGACCGGCATGAAGACGGGTGTCTCGATCGGACCACGACGCGTGGTCAAAACTCCTGAACGCGCTTCGCCGTCTTGAGCGAGGATGTCAAAACGAAGTGCAGGTTCGTTCAAATCAGCGTTTTGGCTTTTGTTTATGCTTTTCAACGATTCTCAAAGGCGTGGCGAAGAAGTCAAACTCTTCGCGCAATCGATTTAGCAGATAGCGTTCGTAGGAAAAGTGCAGTCCCGGTTTGCCGCCCGACGTGAACACCACGAAGGTCGGCGGCCTGATCCCGACCTGCGTCAAATACTGAACTTTCAACCGCGAATACCCGCTCTTTCCGGGAGACGGCGCAGTGCCGCCACGCGGCTGAGCGACGGCTCGTTCGAAGAAATCGTTCAGTTGCGACGTCGGTATGCGGCGGTTGCGTGCTTCGTCGGCTTTTAAAACGAGCGGCAGGATGCGATCGACTCGCTGTCCCGTTAACGCGGAGATCGTGATCACTGGCGCCCAGTCGAGAAACTTCATCCGGTCGCGCAAACTGCGCTCAAATTCGAACGGCGTGCCCGTCTCTTTATCTTTGATTGCGTCCCACTTGTTAACCGCAATGATGATCGAACAGCCGGCATCGAGCGCATAACCCGCGATATTCGCGTCGAGCGCGGTGACGCCTTCTTCCGCATCGACGATCACGATCGCGACGTCGGCGCGTTCGAGACTCTTGCGCGCCATGATTACCGACAACTTCTCCGCCATCTCGTCTGTCTTACCTTTGCGACGTATGCCGGCGGTATCGATGATCCGGAAATTTCGCTCCGGCGTTTGCAGCACAGTGTCAATGGCGTCACGAGTGGTTCCCGCAACAGGCGAAACAATCACGCGGTCTTCGCCGAGTATTCGATTCAGCAGCGACGACTTTCCGACATTAGGCCGGCCAACGATAGCTAGTCGCAGTTCACGTATTTCTTCCGTCTCTTCCGCTTCTTCGACGGTTTCGTGTTCCAGTGTGTCGATAACCCGATCGAGCAGTTCGCCGACGCCGATTCCCTGCTCCGAGGAGATCGGAAACACGTCGTCAAAACCGAAGCGATAAAACTCCGTGCTTTCGCTTTCGAGTTTCGCGGAGTCGGTCTTGTTCGCCGCGATCAGCACCGGTTTACCGGTCGAGCGCAACAAAGCCGCTAACTCTTCATCAAGTTGCGTAATCCCG
>Ga0315912_10006700_pt1 | contig 10251 bp, 8 predicted proteins | sample VfabasoilMG_FD_204469 | JGI IMG/M metagenome (GOLD analysis project Ga0315912, IMG submission 204469) | Garden soil microbial communities collected in Santa Monica, California, United States - V. faba soil | ecosystem: Environmental > Terrestrial > Soil > Garden | place: USA: California... | reverse complement strand
GATGGCACGATTCCGCCGAAGAAGTGAGGAGGGCGACATGCGATTCAAGTCCTTCGTCGTTGCGTTCGCGGGCGTGGCGTGTCTGACGGCCACGGCTCTCGCCCATCACTCCCACGGCAACTACGACGTGCAGACGTGGACCACGATGGAAGGCACCGTGAAGCAGGTGATCTTCATCGTGCCGCATTCGATCGTGTATCTGGACGTCAAAGGTGCGAGCGGCAATGTAGTCACGTGGTCGCTGGAGGCCACCAACCCCCAGGGCATCTTCTTGAAGGGCGTGAAGAAGGAGGACGTCCAGGTTGGCGACAAGATCAAGGTGCGATGCCACCTGCTTCGCGACGGCGGCAACGGCTGTCTTCTGGGGTTCGTGACACCGATGCACGGCGACAAGGCGCGTGGCGACGGCATCGAAATCGAATGGGATTGACGGGGTAACGTCCTATGCTGATGGCTGCCGGGTCTCCATCAGATAGAACAGCAGATCAGTGGACGGAGGCGCGACGCCAAGCTGACGGATCATGCCGACGACCTGCCCGCGGTGCAGCGTCGCGTGGTTCACCACATGCTGCATCTGCTGACCGAGCGGCAGCGAGTAGGCTTCGCCGGTGAATCGCCGATAGCCAAGCTCGCGAGCGAGATCTGCATCAGAAATCCTGTCCAGATACGCGGAACGTCTCTGGATGATCGGTTGCCACTTCTCTCGCACCTGCTGCAGGCTGCGAGCGTCATCGGCCGTCCATCCCGCCCAGACATCGGCGCCCATCGGAGAGTTGCCGTGCCAGCGTTCGAGCCACATCCACTCCGCCCCGGCCATGTGCAGGAGCGTGCCGAGAATCGACTTGTAGCTGATACGGACGTCGCGCAAGAGGTCCTCGGCCGATAACTTCTCCGCAGCCTCCAGCACACGCGCGTTCGCCCACTCGGTGTACGTGAACAGGTGACGAACTTCAGCGACGGTCATGACTGGGCCCTCGGTTTCAGATGTATCGCATCCACGCACGCGGGCGCGTGGCTTTGACGTGCATGTACCACCGGCACGCCGCGTAAAGAACCGCCACGTCGATCGCGAAGACGAGATAGAGCAGCGGAAGACTCCACTGCTGCTGCGGATCCTGGATGAAGACGTACGGAGCCGTCGCGAAACGTTCAGCGCCGAACGCGCCGTCGCGGAGATACCAGACGACAAGCGCCGTCGCGTGAATCAGAGGAATGTGCAGCAGGTAGTAGAACAACGGGACGCGCCCGAACGTGTCGAGAACGCCTGCGATCCCCTTACGCGCGCGCTGCGCAAGCGGCAGCAGTGCGAGCGAAGGACCAAGCGTCATCAGCAGGAACAGCGGTGAGGCTGGATACTTCCGCTGGTTCAACAAGCGAAACAACGCCGGCATCCCATCGTTCGAGGGCGGGCCGGCGAATGCCATTGCGCCACCGACGATCAGAAAGAGCGCGGTCGCCGCGACGCCGAGGCGCAGCAGGATGCGCTGGCGCACGGCGCTCTCCATCACAACGATCGCACCACACCCGTAGCCGAGCGCCATCACGCCAATCCACGGCACGAGCGTGTAGAGGATCGTGATCGTCGGACCGTTCTCGTAAAGACGGACTTCACCACCGAGATACAGAAACTGCCACAACCACTGCATCGAGGCGCCACTCGCCGACGCGATCGCCGGCAGCATGTTCTGTCCCACGACGATGAACAACCCGGCGACGGCAACACACCATGCTGGCAGCCAGATCAGTGCGGCCAGCATCACCATGCACCAGCCGAGCATCCAGATCACCCCGGCGAGGATGAGCCCGCTGTAGTCGACGTTGAACGTCCACGCCGTTCTGATGACCGTCAACTCCAAAACGACGAGCATCAGGCCGCGCGTGGCCAGATACGTCGCCAGCACTGTCTTGTCACCGAGCTTCCGCAAGTGCAGGTAGGCCGCCGTCCCGGCAAGGAAGACAAAAACCGGCGCGCAGAAGTGCGTCACCCAGCGAGTGAAGAAGACGCCCGCACTCGGTCCGCCTGCAGGCACACCCGAATAGACGCGCACGTGATCGATCGCCATGAGCACCATGACGGCGCCGCGAAGGATGTCGAGCGAAGCAAGGCGGGAACTGACGGCTGACGTCGGGGAGGCACCGTCGACGGCTGTGCTCGCAGCCATAAGGACGATCAGGATACCCGCAACTTCTGGGATGTGGAATGGTGCAGGTATGATCGACGGCCTCGTGTTGCGCGACCTTTATCACTGGCTCACGGGGGCTCCCTCGGCAACAGACTCCTCGCCGGGCGTGACGAGCGCGCCCAAAGACGATTCCACTCTCGAGCGGATCGGGCACTACGCGATTTCACACAAGCTCGGTGCGGGTGCCATGGGCGTCGTGTACGCGGCGCGTGACGAACGGCTCGGCCGCACCGTCGCCCTCAAGACAATGTCGTCGGTGGCCAGCGACGAGACCGCGCGAAAGCGTTTCTGGCGGGAAGCTCGCGCGGCCGCGAGCGTGAACCACCCACACGTCTGTCAAATCTACGAGATCGGTGAAGACCGCGGCGAGCTCTTCATCGCGATGGAACTCCTCGAGGGCGCGGCGCTTTCCGAGCGGCTGAAGCAAGGCGCGATGACCGTGTCGCAGGCGATGCCGATCGCGCTCGAAATTCTGGACGCCCTCTCTGCCCTGCACGCGCGCGGTATCGTCCATCGCGACCTCAAGCCGTCGAATGTCTTTCTGACGCCTCACGGAGTAAAGCTCCTCGACTTCGGCCTCGCTCGTCCCGAGCCGGAAGAAACGATGAGTCCGGATTCCGATCTGACGCGACCCGGTTTCGTCATGGGCACGCCGAGATACATGGCGCCCGAGCAGATCATGGGCGAGCCGGTCGATGCCCGCGGCGATCTGTTTGCGACCGGCGCGATCCTGTTCGAGATGCTCGCGGGCCGACCGGCATTCACGGGAAAAACAGTCGGCGAGGTCCTGCACGCGACGATGTCGGAGCAGCCGCCGGCCCTCAGTGGGTCGCCATCGGTCGCCGCCGTCGATCGCGTTATCAGACGCGCGTTGGCCAAGCGCCCCGCAGAGCGGCCGGTCTCCGCGGACCTGATGGCAGACGAGCTGCGCGGCATCCGCAGCACCGACAGCGATGGCACTCGCGCCCTCGCGCAGGCTCTGACACGCATCGTCGTACTGCCCTTCCGCGTCCTGCGTCCCGACTCAGAGACCGACTTCCTCGCGTTCAGTCTGCCTGATGCGATCGCGACGTCGCTGTCGGCCAGCGGCTCCTTGATCGTTCGTTCGAGTGCGACAGCGGCTCGCTTTCCCGGCGATGCACCCGACCTCAAAGCACTCGCCGTCGAAGCCGACGTCGATCGCGTCGTCATGGGCACTCTGCTGCGATCGGGCGATCAGTTGCGTGCATCGGCTCAACTGGTCGAGGCACCGAGCGGGACGCTGCTGACGTCGCACACGGTGCAGGCATCGCTTGGCGACCTATTCCATCTGCAGGACGACATCACGCGGCGCGTCGTCGACGCGCTGTCACTGCCGCTGACCGGTGCGAGTCCGGCCTCAGCTGATGCGCCTCACAATGCGCGCGCGTACGAGTTGTATCTCCGCGCGAACGACCTGGCGCGCACGTACGACGGCATGGCAAGCGCGCGGGATCTGTATCAGCAGTCGCTCGACCTGGACTCGAGCTTCGCACCGGCATGGGCCCGGCTCGGTCGATGTCATCGCGTCATCGGCAAGTACGTGATGCACTCGCCCGACAGCGAGTCGCTCGCTGAAGAGGCCTTCCAGCGGGCGCTCACGATCAATCCGCGTCTATCGATCGCACACAAGTTCTACGCGAATCTGGAAGCGGATATCGGGCAACCGGTGCGAGCCATGGTGCGCCTGCTGAACGAGGCCAATCGGCACGGCAACGACCCCGAGCTTCATGCCGGTCTCGTGCATGCCTGCCGTTACTGTGGATTGCTCGACGAGTCGATCGCCGCACACGCCGAAGCGCGTCGTCTCGATCCCAACATGCCGACAAGCTTCGAACAAACGCTGCTCATGGCGGGCGACGTGGAGAATCTAAAGGCTGTTGAGCCGTCACCGTTCGTGGCGGGCGCGGACGAGGGCATTCGAGTGATCGCACTCGGCCTGGCAGGACGACGGGAAGAAGCGCGTCAGGCGCTGGTGCGCATGCGTCGCGCTCACATTCCCGCCTTCCAGTCATGGTCCGAATTCTTGTTGGCGTGGCTCGAGAAACGCACGCCGGACATGCTGCGTCGCGCGTCGATGTGGGACGGCTTGACGATTCGCGAGGATCCGGAAGCGATCTTCCAGGAGGGGCGTTTCTTCTGCGACGTCGGCGAGTACCGGCTCGGCCTCGATCTGGTCAGACGTGCGGTGACAAAGGGTTACTGGGTCGTCTCCACCCTCGAACGAAGCCCAGAGTTCGAAACGCTGCGCGGAGATCCGGAGTTCAAGGCCATCATTGCGGAAGCCGTGACAGGACGCGATCGTGCGGCAGTCGCATTCAAGCAAGAAGGCGGCGAACGCCTGCTTGGACGCCGGGCACAGTCATGAAGACAATGGCGCGGCCGGCAGACAAGGCCGAGATCGTGCGCCGCCTGAGGCTGGTACGATCCGACAGCACGCGACGCTGGGGGCGTATGTCCCCGCACCAGATGGTGTGTCACCTCAGTGACGCCTTTCGCCTGGTGACGTATCAGAAGACGGCCAGCCCGGCGACGGGCCTCGTGCAATCCACGGTCATCAAATGGATTGCGTTGTACGTGCCATTTCCGTGGCCGCCCGGATATCCGACGCGACCCGAGATGGATCAGGAGCGTGGAGGAACGACGCCAGTCGACTTCGCTGCGGATCTCGCGGCGCTCGAATCGCTGGTGGAGCAAGTCACCACTGCACCAAAAGACTATGACTGGCCGCCGCATCCGATCTTTGGAGGAATGTCCGAATCAGCGTGGATGCGATGGGCGTACCTGCACGTCGACCATCACCTTCGACAATTCGGTCTCTAACGGAATAAGACCGGGGATCAGCCGATCGCCGATCCCCGGTTCCAGGGGACGTTATTTCGGCGCGGAGTCGATCACGAACTCGGCTCGACGATTCATGCTGCGACCCTCTTCGTTCGAATTGTCGTACTTGGGACTCTCTTCTCCTTTGCTGAGCGTCGCCAGCGCCGCAACAGGAATCCCGCGATTCACCAGGTACTCCTGGACGCGATGCGCTCGGCGCTCGCCGAGCGCAAGGTTGTATTCGGAGGTCCCTTCCGCGCTCGCATGACCCTCGATGCGCAGGTGCATGCCTGGGTTCTGCTTGAATCCATCCACCACGCGATCGAGTATCGCGATCGCATCAGGACGCAGGTTGTCTTGATCGAAATCGAAATGCACTTCGTCGAAGTTCACTGCCTTGAGCGTGACCGGGGCCGGCTCGGGACGCCTTGCCTCTGCAGGAGGCGCGGGGGCCGGCGGCGGTGGCGTCGGCTTGGCCGCTGCAGCGGGTGCCGGTGGCGCAGGTGCTGGCGCAGCGGGCGGTGGCGCCTCGGCAAGTCGCGGTTGCGCCGGCGGGACGAACATCCTCACGCCGTTGTGGAAACCAAGACGGAACTGCATGCCGACGGCGTGACCGCTGTCGTTGCCGCCGGTGAGCGCGGCCACCGTCGAACCATCGTCCAATCCGAACTGATACGTGACGCCAGCACCAAGTGAAAGCCCGTTCGGATGCTGCCACGTCACGCCAAATGCAGTCGTCACTCCCCGCTCAATCGTCGAAAGCACTGGAGCGAGCGACCCATCAGTCCCTGTGACTGCGCCGGGCACGGTGACGACGCTGTCGTCGAAGAGATGCTCGCCGAACATCTCCGCCGTGAAGCGCAGATTTGAGCGGGCACCGAATGCCGCACCAAGTCCCCAGCGCAGGCCATCCGAGATGCTCACATCATCAGGATCGCCGCGAAACGCGAAGCCGCTGTAGCCACTGACCTCGATGCGACGGCTGATCTCTTTGCTGACGACAGCGTCCGTGAAGTAGTCGAACTGACCCGTGCTCGCTCCGCCATCCTGATCGCCCGTCGGCAACTTCACGGTGCCGCGAAATGCCAATGCGAACGGCTGCTGACGATGCTCGGTGAGGAGATTGAATTTGCCTCCGAGCAGCAGATCGCCAAGCTTGTTGCCGGTCCACTGCTCGCGCACGAATGGGTTCTCGTTGTTGACGCCGCCGTCCGTCTCGTTGCCAGGCTCGAAGAGCGGTCTCAGATCGCGATCGATGCGCGTGACCACTCGCAATGCACCGAAGATCTCAGTCCGCGGCCCCGCGCCAACGGCAACGGTGACGGGCCAATCGGATACGTCTGTGACCCCCTGCTTGAAGTCGAATTCAGTGCGATAGACGCTGAACGAGAAGCCGCCAGGCTTCACGGTCTCAGCGGTGGGAATGAACCACAGGCCGGTGTCACCCCAATACGAGGCTGTCGCCGGACGCTCGGTCCGGGTCCCTGAGGAATCGTCCTGCGCCCAGGCAGGCACGGCCGCCAGGACCCCCGATAACGTGAGCATCAGTATCAGGCGTTTCATGTGTCTCTCCCTGCAATCAAACGTTGGGCTGGCCCATGAAGCGAATCACTGACGGATTGCAAAGGCCGGTGCCAGCACGGGACGCGAGGCTCTTCCTGAAATGAGGCCGTTCAATTGAGGTTTTGTGGCGAGGACCCGTGGCTGACCCACGAGTGGAATTACCGGCCCGCGTGAAATCGTGGGCGTCTTGCGGATGGGTCAGCGGTTTGCGCTGAGCTTGGAAAGGACCTTGCGGACGTAGTCGCGTGTCTCCCCGTACAGCGCGGCCTGTCCGCGCGCGTAGCGTTGCGCGTATCCAGGACCGCCGTTGTATGCGACGAGCGCGAGCTCGAGATTGCTGCCGAACATCTTCAATAGTTGCGAGAAGTAGCGAACCCCGCCTTCGATGTTCTGCTCCGGCACGAACGGATTCACGCCGAGCTCACGCGCCGTCATCGGCATCAACTGCATCAAGCCGATCGCTCCCGCACGTGAGAGCGCAGCGGGGTTGAATGCCGACTCTGTCTCCATGATGGCTCTGACGATCGACGCCTCGACCTGGTGCAGATGGGCGTATTTCTCGATCCACGGGTCGAAGGCCGTGGGCGTAACCGGTCCTCCGCGTCGTCGCGGCAGGTTGCGCGCGTTGTGAAGGGCGACGATCCGTTTGTACTGCGCGTCGAGAAAGTTCGCCGCCATGTCCTTCGTCTGACCGACGGCCAGCATTTGACGCGCGGTGTCGAGCGCCTGCTGGCTGATGCGGCCGCTCACGACATCCGCCGTCTCACGCGCGGAGTAGCCGAGCGCCAACAGCTGATACGCCGCCATATCGCGCATGGCCACGCCGGCTGTCGCAACCACACGCGGGCCCCCACCATTCGTTGCTGCCGACGCGAGCTCGTCGAGATCGAAAGGGCCCACCTTCGAATCGCCGATGACGGCTTGCGAGACCAGCGAGAAGTCGGCCCAGGCAGCGGCCCGCTCGCCCTCGCTCATCGTCCCCCGCTGACGTGCAAGCGCATTCACGAGTCGACGGACGGCGGCAAGGTCGAGAAGTCTGATGTCGGGACGGCTGACGGTGGCCGGACGAGCGACAGCCGTCGCGGCCTGACCGGACGACGGCGGCGTGAGCGTCAGCAGAAAAATGGCGGCAAACGGGACCATCGCGCGTCTGTGGTCGGTCTCCCAGCTCTGGAAGTGCAACCAGAGGACCAAGACAACGACGCACAGAACTGCACGGGACAGACAGGGGCAGGACTGACACCGGCGGGTCTAAAGACCCGCCGCTACCTGTAGAGGCGCGTCTTCAGACGCGCCGTCATCGGCTTCAGGCGCCGACGGCTTCGGCGAGGACAGGTGCGCTGACGAGCGTGGCCAACTGCGCGGCGAGGATCGTCGCCGCAGCACGCACGCATTCGAGGCGCTCGCCACCGTGGCGAAGCTCGAGGGCGAGCACGCCCGCACACCCCGTAGGTGTGAGCAGCGGTACGACCACGGCTCCCGTCGCCATATCGTCTCCATCGACGACGCGCGCTTCTGCGCTCCTGAACGCGCGCGCGATCGCATTGTCCGAGTCACGCGAGACGCGACCGAGGTGAGCGGTCATCTCGTCCGAATACCCGTGGGTGTAGACCGGTGTCAGTTCGCTGCCCTGACGATCGCCGACCCAGAGAATCAGGCCAACCGCGCGCAGGACTCTGGCGGCCTCATCGAGGACCGGTGTGACATCGCACACATCGAGTGCACGCGCCAGCCTGGTGCACAACAGCGCCACAGCGGCGAAGTCGACGCCTGACGTGTCAGGCATTGGCTGCGGGTGCGTTTCCTGCGGGTACTGAATATTAGGACGGACTTTTGGCGCCGGGGCGACTTCAGCGATGGGCTCCTGGACCGCGATAGCTGGCTCGGTCTGAACACCGGACGGAGCGAGCTTGAAGCTCGGCTGAAGATGAAGCGCCGGGAGCGCGTTGACGGCCGAATCAATCAGGCAGCGCAGCCTCGTGGGCGGACGTCGCGTGATCCGGTGCGCCTGCGCCAACACCTCGGGGATGTTCTCTTCGAGATTGGGATCCGGGTAAAGGGCCTGGAACTCAGGCAGCGCTCGATCGAGTTCGAGCCCTATCGCGCTCGCATACGCGCGGAAATACGAGCGACGGAAGATCCCGGTGGGCCATCGCGATACATCGTCACGCTCGAGTCCCTCGAGCAGCGACAGCTTGATCTTGGTCCGCTCGGCGATTGTTGCCAGCGGGATTTGCTGTTCCTCGCGCTGGAGCCGGAGCCTCGTTCCGAACGTTTCACTCATTGCACACCCCACCGGCCCACACGTACGGCCGGCCACACAAGTTTCTGATTACGAGGGGAGTCGTCTACGTCGTGGGGTTCGTGGCCGATGAGGGATGGGGTGCCGCACAACCTCGAGCGGAACGAGGTGCCCCCGTGCGGGAAGGACCACGAATTTCGTCAGAGTAACAAGTGTGACGGGCCGCCGCAAGCGCTGATTGACCTGAACCGTTGCACGCGACCGCAACGGCAGTGTTCCGGGCAAGCCCTGCTGGCGTTACATACAGCATGGCAACGCGCTTTGATGGTCAGACGTTCACGTTCACGCAACCCGATGGCACCCCGATTCAGCTGCGTGGTTGGGGCGACCAGTACTTCGCCGTCTTCGAGACCCTCGACGGGTACACCGTCACGAAGAACCCTGCGACAGGTTACTGGGAAGTCGCCCGGTTGGCGTCGGATGGCAACGCACTGGAACCGGCTCCAAGAGCAGGCGACCGGCTCGATGGAACGCGCGCGGGCGTCCCGAAAGGACTCCGTATCCGTCGTGAAAGCGCCATGGCCGCGGCCCGGGAGTCGGCGCTGCGCGCGTCGGGCCGGCGCTGCGAGCAGCGGCGGCGGGAGCGACGGGAGCAGCAGCGCGCCATTCGCGCGATGGCTGCCGCGGGCGGTCCGATGCTGGCGCCACCCCAGCGCCAGACGGTCGGTGACTTCGTCGGCCTCTGCCTGCTGATCGATTTCAGTGATTCGCCCGCCACGATCGCACGGGAGGAGGTCGAGCGCTTCTGCAATCAGGTTGGCTACGCCGGTTTCGGCAACCACGGCTCGGTCCACGATTTCTTTCTCGAGAACTCGATCGGCCGGTGCCGCTACACCAACGTCATTGCCCCGTACTACCGCGCGCTCCATCCCAAGACCTACTACACGGACCGCACGATCCCGCAGCCTCAGCGCGCCTACGAGCTGATGAACGAGGCGCTCGCCTTCCACAAGGCACACGGCTTTGACTTCTCGCCCCTGACTGTCGACAACCAGGGATTCGTCTACGCGATGAACGTCTACTACGCGGGGCCAGTGACGAACAACTGGGCCGAAGGGCTCTGGCCGCATTCACATCACCTCGGGAGCGCCGTGCAGCTGAGACCGGGGATGCGAGCCTTCGACTATCAGTTCACCGCGATCGGCTCGGAGCTGGAGCTCGGGACCTTCTGTCACGAGAACGGTCACATGCTGTGCGACTACCCGGACCTCTACGACTACGGGTACGAGTCGAGCGGCGTGGGCGGCTACTGCCTGATGTGCGCCGGCAACAACGTCAGCGAGAAGAACCCGATTCCGATCAGCGCCTATCTCAAACGCCTTTCGGGCTGGGCGCGGAATGTGACGCCCGTCACGCACGACG
>Ga0315912_10006699_pt1 | contig 10255 bp, 6 predicted proteins | sample VfabasoilMG_FD_204469 | JGI IMG/M metagenome (GOLD analysis project Ga0315912, IMG submission 204469) | Garden soil microbial communities collected in Santa Monica, California, United States - V. faba soil | ecosystem: Environmental > Terrestrial > Soil > Garden | place: USA: California... | reverse complement strand
CAGACATCGGATCGCCCGGCTATTTCGGGCTCGGCGCGATTTACCTGAATGACGCGCTGAACGGCGGTGGCGTCGCGGCGGTCGCTGACGGTTCGGTGCGCTTTTTCTCGGTCGACGCGACCCGACCCGTTCGCGTGCAGGGCAACACCGCCAAGTTGAACGGCGGGGGCGTCTTCCTCAAACCGTTCAACGACGGCTCGTCGTCGGCGTTCGGCATGGCCACGATGTGCGCCTCGGATTTCCGGATCACGGACAACGTCGCGACGGACGGCTCCGCGATCTATGCCGACGTCGACACCGCTGCTGGAGGGACGAAGCCCTGGAGCAGCGTGGTGCTGAACCGACCGACCACGGCACTGGCGATGTGCCCATTCCCGGAGCCTCCCACTTCCCTCGGCGCGGTGCCGTGCGCAGCCGGCGTGCTCTGCAACAGCATCGACGCGAACGCTACGCTCGCGCCGGACGGCACACAGACATCGGGCGCCACCGTGCTGGTGCAAAGTAGCTCGTTCCTGTACGCGGATCGGGTTCGGCTGAGCCGGAACAAGAGCAGCCATGCCGTCCGCGTGAACGCAGGTACGGGCCGACTCGAGCTCACGAACAGCCTGCTTTTCGGCAATCTCGGCGGCCAGTTCGCGACCAACGCCGGCGGCGGTGAGACGGTCTTCACGCAGGCCGACAGTGTGCTCGACGGCTGCACGTTCTCGCGCAATCAGGTCGGACCCAACGGGCCCGTCATCGGCGCGAGCGCCGCTCTCACGCTGCGCAGGTCCATCATCGACCAGCACGAGGTGAAGAACCTCGTTTACACAGGGCCCGTAGGCGGGCTCGCCGTGAGCTATGTCATGGCGATCACTAGCGCCGGTCTGCCCACCGGACCGACCGTGGTCTTTGGACAAGATCCGAAGTTCGTGAGCTACGATGCAGACGACTACCACCTGCAGCCGACGTCGTCGGGTCTCGACTTCGCGCCGGCCTTCGCCGACGATCCCACCGTCGATCTCGACGGACTCCCTCGAAGCCAGAACCTCGCGACGGTGACGGACCGCTTCGGACCGCGCGATCTGGGCGCCTACGAGCGGCAGCCCTGACTCACGTCACATGACGCGCGGCAGCGTTTTTCGACGCCGCTGACGCAGTCTGGAAATACTTCACGAAGTCCGGTTCGAGTGGGGTTGCCAGGAACTGACGAAGCGGCGCGAAGCCTCACACCCGATCGGATTGCTTCGGAAAATACGGACGCGGTTACGTGCCGGAAGCACGATGGTCGGATTGGGATGGCCGATCGGAACATCGCGTACGCTTGAACGGGATTTCCGGGACGCGTCCAACGAGTGGGGCGGAACGGTGAGTCGAATCGCGACCTACCAATGCAGAATCGCCTCTTGGTTTTAGCTGCAACCCGATGCTATGCAGGGTTCGTTCTGCACGTCAGCCCGAGAGGATCAGCGGAAGGCTTGCGTGCAAGGGAACCAAGCGGTTCGAGGGCGACTGCGTCAGCGCAGACGATTTTTGCAGAATTGAGCACAGGAGGAGGACCTGATGAAAAGCACCGAGCTCACAGCCGGCAATATCCACCCACTCTCGCCAGGCGAGGCTCGCAACGAGTATTCAGGGGTTCACCGGATCGCAAATGCAGAGGCTCGGGCGATGGCGCACTCGCCCACCGAGCTCTGGGGCGTTCCCGAGACAAAGCCGCGACGTGCTTGCTTGGTGCTAGTCGAGGACGGCGCCGGAGCCCATGCCTCGAACACTGCCGCGCGCAAAGCTGAGCAGTCATGGTTCATCACTCAATCCGAGGGCGAGCCCTCGATCGAGTGGGCGCAGCGCGTCATTCAGGGGGTTTCGCGCATCCAGGAAACGGGAACACAGTTCGAAAGAGCCGTCGTGCTCGTTGCCGCTCGTTTCGACTCCGAGCTCATGACCGCCCGCCACGTGATCGCGCGAGCCCTGCTCAATTATGCGAAGGTTTCCGGCGTATCGTCGTTCGAAATCGTTCTGGAGGTCCCCGAAAGTCCGCAAGACGCGCTGCGCGATGGCATTCTGACCCTGGCCGAGCTGCTCGTCAGCGAAGGCAGAGCTGGGTCTGCGCTCCTTCACGTCCGCTTCGGCGACGGCCGTCCTCGCCGCGGCAGCCCTGGGGAAAAGTAGCGCGCTCGTGCGCGCCGCGCGGCGCTGGCGGATACGGCAAGCTTCGAGTCCTGGTCGAGCTGCGTGAGCGCTGGTCGGAAGCCGATCGAATCTCGCCGGCGCCGCAATCGACCCCGCCCAGCTGGAATCAAGCGAATCCGACGAGGAACGAAGTCGCTCGGCGGCTTCGTTCCGGCTTGCGCGACTGATCGCGTCGCACCCGCACGCGGCGAAAAAAATCCGCGATCCGAACCCCGTGCCGCCCACGTACGGCGTGCATGCCTCTTCAATCGAATGCAACACGATCGAAGTTCGGGCTGGCCTCCGCGGGGGGCGGCCTTTTCCTGTTCGTCGCGTGCGGCGGCATCGCCACCGAAACCGACGAAAGTCGTCACTCCTCCTCGTTGTTGGCGCGCGCAACCGGGGAAGCGAACGCCTCGCTTGCCGGAACAAATCCCGGCACATCCGGCGGATTCACGTCGAGCGCGTCCGGTGGATTCGCCGCTTTCGGCGGATCCATCTCAGCTGGTGGATCGGTCGCAGCTGGTGGCGCCACTGCGTCCGGCGGAATCCCAAGTGAGGGCGGAAGCGATCCCGGCGACGGCCTCGCAGGTTCTCTAGGTGCTGGAGGATCGGGCGAGGAAGATCCGGTCGAGACTAAAGCCATCGACGCGATTCTCAAATGCCTGAACGACAAGCAAGCCAAGCAGAAGGCGCCGTTGTCCGTTGCCGACGCCATCGACTGCTTTCCCAAGGAATGCACCTACGAGCTGGTGATGAGCGTGAAGAGCTTGCACAACTCCTGCTACACCCCGAATGGCTGTGAGCTGCCGCGCGTACTCCTGCACTGCGGCGAAGGAACGGGTTCGAGCATCGGATCCTTCAACCTGTGCCCCACGCGTAGCGATCGAGTCAAAGGCTTCACCCATCACTTCGAAGTATCGGAAGAAGTGGGCACCACCGACGACAAAACCCGCATCTTCGCCTTCTCCCAGGGCCACTTCCCGTGGAAGCAGCAGGACATCCTGATAACGCCCGACAAGAAATTCACCTGCTTCGGTGGCACCTGTCACGCCTTCGCCGAGAAGCCCAGCATCGCCAACAAGGGCGTTCCGTACTTGGACCAAATCCCCAAACACTTCCCCGAAAAACAAAAGGATCTCGAGGCAGTGTGCAAATGCATGACCGACGAAGCGTTCACCGAAGTCAAGTACAGCAAGAACAGCGATGGCATCGCCGTCGAAAAGGACGACATCGCGCTCGTGCGCAAGATGTGCGACCTACTCAAGGAACGCTTCAAGCAGCGGCCACAACGCGAGGCCAAGCAGGATAACGAAGAGGAAGAGAAACTCGAACTCGAGGCGGTGACGGATTTCGTGAACCGCATTCAAGTCGATTCTGCTCCGATCGATTCTGCTCCTTGAGAGAAGAAGTTCCGCACCATCGAGCCCGCTACATTCCAGCCTAGTACGGATTGTCGCTGGAAACGCGCGCACTTCGCCGCGAGCGATGAGAGCGCACCGCCACCGGGCTCGTCGCCGCATTTCGCGTCCGAGCCACGGCGACGGCTGGGAGCGGAAGCGCCGCGCTCGCGCTCGCGTCGACGTTAGCCAGGAGCGGCTGCTCGCCGAGCACCGGCGGAGCGGAGACCAGCGCGGGTGGAGGAGCCGCTGCCGTCTTCGACGCGAGGACAGCCGGAACAGGCCGCGGGGAGACGGAAGCATTCGCGCGCTGCCACGTGACCCCACCGAGGCCGATCAGGGTGAGCAACGCCGCCGACGCCAGCCACGTCAAACGCGGGCGCTTTCGCGAGCGGAGCGCGGGGAGCGCAGGCTCCGACTCCGGACCGAGTCCGGGAAGGGTGTCGAGACGCGGCCGAGCCGGAGGTTCAAGTAGTTCGCTCTCTGGTGTGGACGCGAGAGCGTCCCACTCGGCATCGATGGATGAGGTGCGGGCGAATTCACTGGAGCACGGCACCTCGAGTACGCGGGCTATCGCTACCGTGGAGCCCTCGTGGGGCTTGGCAGTCTTCAATGACTGGCCCTCCGCGGCTTCGTCGAACTTTGGGCGCTCGCCTTCTTTTTGTTGTTGGCGGCGTGCGCGGCAGGGCGCTTGGCGCTCGATTTCGCCCGCGATGCGGAGGTCTTGGACGGATGCGACGCGGTTTTTTTCTTGCTCGCGTTGGCCGCGCTCTTCGCGGATTTCGCGGCAAGCGCCGTCGGCACGCTCGCGTCCGCGTCGTCGTGGGCATCGCCATCGGAGTGCGATGCGGTGACGCTCGACGACTCCAATTGGGCCGCTGCGACGCCCGAGCGCGCAGCCGAGTCGTGAGCAGCGCTGGCACTAACGCCTCGAACGCCGAGCCACCCAGCTGAGCCGACGGCAACGAGAATGGCGCTCAGCAAGACGAGGCGACGCGGGCGGCGCGGCACCTTGAGCTCGGCATGCGAGTAGGTCATGGGGGTAACGTCCACGTCGACCTCGACGTCTGCGTCCAGGAGCTCGACGTCCCGATCCGTGTCTACTTCCGCATCGAGAACGTCCGCGTCGGCGAGCAGGTCGGCATCGGTCGCCGGGAGCGGCGGCGGCTTGATGGCACGAACAGGAGTCGAATGCGCTTGCGCAGGCGGCGCCGACGCAACACGGCTCGGTGTCACAGGGAGCGCTGCGGCTGGCACTCGCGCGGGAGGCGGCGGCGCAAAGGTGCTGGAGGGCAAGTGGGGCGGGCGACGCAACGGCGCGGGCGGTGGAGCACAGAGCGTGTCGCGCACCGGAGCGCTGTAGGAATCGCACGGCGGCGATGGGAGTGTGTCGCGCAGCGGCGCGCTGCTCGGTCGGGGTGCGCTCAGCGAGGCGCGCGACGGCGTGCTGCTCGGTCGGGGTGCGCTGCTCGGTCGGGGTGCGCTGCTCGGTCGGGGTGCGCTGCTCGGTCGGGGCGCGCTACCGGCCGGGACGGCTCTCGACGATCCGTCGGTGCGAGCCGGGGTTGAGCGAGGCGACACACCGCGATCCGTCGAAGCTTGTTTTTGGTTTGGCACGCTACTTTTCTCCTTCATTAGGTCTCGGCAGCGCCGGGCGAAGCGGCGCGCGCAATCCCCTCTTCTGCACGGAGAATGCCAGCCGGCGAGCCCCAAAAACCCCAATGATTTCGCGTTCCGGACCCACGACTGATGCCTCTGGGCATCAGCTTCGCGGACAGCGCACCTCAGCAGCTGCGGGGGCAGCAGAGCAGGGCGATCCGAGCTCGCGCTCTACTCTTCGGACGACTCGCGCTTGATGTCGTAGCGCTGCAGCAAGCGATGCAGATACATGCGATCGAGCTTGGCTTTGCGCGAAGCGCGGCTCACGTTGCCGCCCGCCCAGGCCATCAACTGTTCGAGGTAGCTGCGTTCGAACTTCGCGACCAAGCGCTCCTTGGCGGTCTTGAAAGGAGCGTCGATGCTCACGCTGTCCCCGGCAGCACCCTCGAAATCGGCGTCCGAGCGCCCTGAATGCGAAGCCTCGGCGGCGTCCCCGAGCACCACCGCGCGCTCGATGTAGTTGCGCAGCTCCCGGACATTGCCGGGCCAGTCCTGCCGCGCGAGCTCGGCGTAGATCTGAGGCGTGAACAGTCGTTCGTCTTCGCTTGCGCCCATGCGCTCGAGGAACGCGCGCACGAGCTCGGGAATGTCGTCTGCTCGCTCGCGCAGCGGCGGCAATCGCACGGTGAACACCGAGAGCCGGAAATAGAGATCTTCGCGGAACGTGCCGCGGTTGACTTCGCGCTCCAGGTTTCGGTGAGTCGCCGCGATGACGCGCACGTCGACCTTGCGCGCGTCGTTCTCTCCGATTCGCCGAATTTCACGATTTTCCAGCGCGCGCAGCAGCTTTGGCTGCATCTCGAGGGGCATCTCGCCGATTTCATCGAGAAAAATCGTGCCGTGATGGGCCGCTTCGAACGCCCCGACGCGAGCCCGATCTGCTCCCGTGAAAGCGCCCTTCACGTGCCCGAACAACTCGCTCTCGATCAGGTTCGTCGAAATGGCACCGCAATCGACGGTGAGGAACGGGCCCTTGCTGCGCGCGCTGCGTCGCACGATTTCGCGCGCGGCGAGCTCTTTGCCGGTTCCACTTTCGCCTTGTACGAGCACCGTCGCGTCACTCTGCGCGACTCGCTCGAGAACACTGAACACCTGGCGCATCGCCAGCGTCCGACCGCGCAGCTCCCCGAGCGCAAAGCGTTCGGGCACGCGGTCCACTTTTTCCGGGCTCAGCTGAGCAACTCGCACGAGGGAGTCACCCAAGGTGAGATCGCACTCGCCGGGCGGGAGCAGGGCGTCGCGAACACGCACTCCAGACAACATCGTCCCGTTCAGCGAACCCGCGTCGGCCAGCGCCCAAAGGCCTTGCTCGAGCGTCAGCACGCAATGAAAGCGAGAGACGCGGCGGTCGCTCAGCAAGAGCTCGTTGCTCGGGTGCGAGCCAACCCGGATCCGCTCGCCTTCGAGCTCGAGCGTACGGCGACCGGCTTTACCGCCCTCCCGCAAAACGGTGATGAGCAGGCGCGGCACGGCCACGGCCGTCGCCGGCACCAACGCTGGGCTGGCCCCGGTGAGCGTCCAGGTGTCGTCAACTGTCGGGGGCAGGTCGACGGAGCCCTTTTTCATGGCGAAGACGACACAGTATCGCGTGAAGCCAACCCGACGTCGAGACCGGCCCAATCGATGGCGCTTGTCCTAAGACTTTCGCGTCGTATCGTGATGTAGTCACACGACGCACAGTCTGAAGACGACCATGCCCAATCTCGATTGGCCGAGCACTCCGGAATGCCAAGTAGTCTTCGAGATGTTTTCGAGCCCGCGCGGTCGCGTGTCGCTCGGTCGTTTGAACGGCGGACGCGAGGTGGGTCGGCTCGTGGTGCTGAGAGAAGTATCCGAGTCCGCGCTCGTACGAACCCGCCAAGCAGCGGCGGAATTCAGCGCCATGTCCCAGCCGAAGCTGCTCAAGGTGGTGGGCCTCGTATCGGACGAAAGCCACTACTACCTCGCCAGCGAGTACATCCCGGGAGTGTCCCTGTACGAGCTGATCGACGCCGTACGCTCGCGCCAGAGGCCGCTTGCAACCGCCGCGGCCGTTCGCATCGTCATCGACGCGCTCGCGCTGGTCGGCGCCGGCCGCGCGCTGCTTCGAGACCACGGAAGACCGCTGGTGCGCCTCCTCCACGCCGATTGCATCTGGATCGCCGAGTTCGGTGAAACGCTGCTCGCGGGGGCCGGGGTCGCTGGATATGTAGCGGCGAATGCTGACTCGGCCTCGGAACTAGAAGATCAAGACACGCTGCCCGCGGCGCTCGAGCTCTTTCAGCTCGCCACGGGCAGGCTCCCGGTGGGAGATCTGTGCGCCAGCGCGCGCGCGCACTTGCCTCGACCCCTCGCGGAGGTGATGGAGGAAGTATTCTCCGGCGAGTACGGCAGCGGACTGGACGCTGCCGCCAATTTCTCTGCCGCGCTCTCGCACTTGCCACCTGGGCTCGTCGGCACGGAAGCGCTCGTCGCCGAAGAGCTGCGCAGCCTGGTCGCTGAGCTGCTCGACGATCGCAAGCGACGAGTCGCTGCGCTCAAGGATGGCTCGAACTCGCCCAACGTCGAAGATCCCACGCGGGTGTACGCCGCAATTCTTGCCAATAGCGGCGTGGAGGAAGCGACGATCGCGCTGCTGCGCCAGCGGATCGAACCGAAACACATGCGTCCGATGGAGGTCGAGTCGCCCGCACCACGCCAGCAGTCACAGTTCGAGGCGCTCGTTCCGAGGCGCACGAGCCCCCCGAGAGCGGCTGCGGCTGCGGAGCGCAGCGCTCCCGCGCCGGCTGCGGCTCCGCAAGGCCCCGCACCTGGCGCCCCAGTTCGCCGACCCTGGCTGCGACAAGCCCTCTTTCTGCTGCTCATCTTGGTCAGCGGCAGCGCGCTGGGCCTGGGCCTTGCCCGACCTACCTGGTGTCGCCACGCAATCGCTGACGTTCAAGCTCTGCTCACGAAGCTCCGAACCAACTTGCCGTGACTCAGCGAGCCAGCGGATCGTAGGCGATCCAGACCGTCCCAACGAACGTCGCGATGGTCATGGCGACGGCGAGGACGGCATACAAGACGGCCGGCGCTTTGGCAGTTCCTCTCGCAGGCGGTGCGAGGCTCGGACGAGGAGGTGGCCCGCTCGACACTTCGAAAGCCCGAATTCGAATGGTTCTGCTCATCGCGCTACGCAACGTGCAGCGTTCGTGCCACCAGGTGCCGGCCCAGCGCGAACCTCGAAAACACCGCAACTCGTCGCCACAGAGCGCGCACGAGGCGAGCTGAAGCGCCGCAGCGAGGCGCTCTGACAGGTTAGGCCCTCTGACCTACGGTGCTTGGGAGGCTGTCACAGCAGCCCATCCGGGAGGTTGGCCTGCGCGCGCAGGTTCTCGAAGTAGCTCGCGTCGTTCTCCACCGCGAGCTCATCGAGACGTCCCTTCTCCACGATCTCCGAAGCAGGCTTTGCGAACAGCGCCGCTGCAGCGTTCGGCACCGGCGTGGGACCGGTGCGCGCGCCGCTCCGAGTCTGCAGCTTGGGCCGAAGCTCGACGGGGGTCGGCTCGATTTCGTCGAGTGCCAGAAACCATTTCGGTGGTTCGCTGCCGCTTCTGGCCGAGACCGAGCGCGCAGACGCCCGTGCGCTCGGCGCTGGCTTGTCGAGCTGCTTCGCGAGCTCCGGCAAGGTGTCCATCGCGTGCTGGAGCGCCTGCTGGGCGTGACTTAGGGAGAACGCGGAGACCTGTTCGTCAGCGTCCTTTTGTTGGAGGTTGAGACGCTTCTCGATGCCCCCGATGTTCAGGCGTTCCGTCTTCGTGCCTGCGAGGCGATTCATGAGCGTGGCGCTGCCGAAGCGGGCCACGCCGCCGATCACCACGAGGGAGACGCGACTCTCTTTGGCTTCGATGAGGTGCGTGTAGGGGTTCAAGGCGACGCCCTGGATCGCGAGCAGATCGGCGCGCTTGCCCTTTTCGAGAGAACCGATGGCGTCACCCCAATGAACCATCTGGGCAGCGTTGATAGTGGCCATAGCGACGAGCTCTTCGTCGGTGATGTTGGCCCCGAGCAACGTGGCGGCTCGCTTGGCGATCTTCAATTCCCACAGGAGGTTCTTGGAGCCGGTGGGAGACCAATCGGAGCCGAGCGCCATCTTGACGCCAGCCGCGCGCGCTGCCTTGACGTCAGCGGTCTTGCCGTAGAGCAAGAGGTTACTGAGCGGCGACCAAACCATCGATCCGCCGTTGGCAGCCAGCACGTCGAAGTCGGCCCGTTGCAAGGCAGCGCAATGGATGCCGACCAGGGTCTTGCTGATGGCCCACTGGTTGCCGACGTGAAGCGCAAGAAAATGGGCGCGCGCTTTGTCGTCTCGACCTTCCGACAAATGGAGCAGCAGACAGCCGTGCTTGAGGCGCTCCAAGAACTTGGCGGCGTCCTTGGCGTCGACGTCGGGGATGCGCGACATGGCCGAAGGCAGGTCGTCTTGGTCGGTTTGCTCGACGTTGCGGACGAGCCCGCGGTAGAAGCGACGAATGCCGCCGGCGCTGAAGAGGGCAATGCCCTGCGTGGTCGTGACGCCGCCGATCAAGCATTTGCATTCGACGTAGCGCACGAGCGCGGGCAACAATTCGGGCGTCTTGCCGATGACCTGCATCGGCGCGGTCACGAGCTTTCGGTATTCGGGCGTACCCGCCCATTGATCGCGGTTGCTGAAGAGCTTGGGCACGTGCCAGGGCGGCAATACGTTGTAGGAGAGGTGATTGTGCAATTCGATGAGGCCGGGATACAGGGTGGCCTTGGTGTCGACGACCTCGACGTCCGCGAAGTCGCCGGGGGGCGCCGCGCTGGCAGGCGCGACGTGAGCGATGGTGCCCGCGCTGATGTAGACCACGCCGTCGCGGTGCACCGTGCGCGCCCCATCCATGCAAACGACGCGACCGCGCAGCGCGAGCTTGCCGCCCTCGAGCGGGTCGAGGATCGGTCGTTTGGTCTTGGCGCCGCTGCTCTTGTGAGACGCGGGCCGCGTCATGAGCGTCTCCGGGCGCGCACACCGCGCTTCGCGCGCGAACCGCGACGCGAACCGGAAG
>Ga0315912_10006698_pt1 | contig 10255 bp, 20 predicted proteins | sample VfabasoilMG_FD_204469 | JGI IMG/M metagenome (GOLD analysis project Ga0315912, IMG submission 204469) | Garden soil microbial communities collected in Santa Monica, California, United States - V. faba soil | ecosystem: Environmental > Terrestrial > Soil > Garden | place: USA: California... | reverse complement strand
TGCGTGCGGCGCTGGCCCAGCGGCTTCAGGACGGCGCGGTGATCGTGGTGGATGCGTTGAGCGTCGCCGAGATCAAGACCAAGGCCGCCGCCGAGATGCTGAAGCGTCTTGGTGTGAACGGCAAGGCATTACTCGTGGACGTGAAGCCGGAAGATCGGCTCGCGCTGTCGGTGCGTAACATCGAAGGCGTGCGGCTGCTTGCCAGCAATCGCGTCAGCGCCAGAGACGTGATGGACACGCGCCGGGTCGTGCTGACGCGCGCAGCGCTCGAGAAGCTGCAGGAGGCGCTGGGATGAAATTGACGGACGTCATCAGGCGCCCGCTCATCACCGAGAAGACGACGGTGATGCGCGAGGACAGTCAGACGTTGGTGTTCCAGGTCGCGATGGATGCGAACAAGATCGACATCCGCCGTGCCGTCGAGCAGTTGCTCGGTGCCAAGGTGGCGAGCGTGCGCACCGCGCTGGCACACGGAAAAGAAAAGCGCCAGGGCCGCTTTGTGGGCCGGCGCTCGGATTGGAAGAAGGCGTACGTGAAGCTGAAGGAGGGCGAGAAGATGCCTGACTTCCTGCAGGGCGCGTAGCCGACAAGGATCGAAAGATGCCGATTCGCAAATACAACCCGACCTCGCCTGGCCTGAGAGGCAAGACGTCGCTGACGTTCGACGAGATCACGACGAATGAGCCGTATCCTCCGCTGACGGAGAACCTGCATCGCTCGGGCGGTCGCAACAATCAGGGCGAGCTGACGATCTGGTGGCGCGGCGGCGGACACAAGCGTCTGTACCGCATCATCGACTTCAAGCGCGACAAGAAGAACATCCCGGGCAGGATCGAGACGGTCGAGTACGACCCGAATCGATCGGCGCGCATTGCGCTGATCACCTACGCCGACGGCGAGAAGCGCTACATCCTGCATCCACACGGGATGAAGGTGGGCGATGCCGTGCTGTCTGGCGACAACGTCGACATCCTGCCGGGCAATTGCCTGCCGCTGAAGAACATCCCGCTGGGCACGACGATTCACAACGTCGAGTTGCGTCCGGGCAAGGGCGGCCAAATCGCGCGCAGCGCCGGATCGTGGGTGCAGTTGGTGGCCCGCGAGTCCGAGTACGCCTCGGTCAAGATGCCGTCAGGTGAGATTCGCAAGATCAACGTCGAGTGCGTCGCGACGATCGGCCAGGTTGGCAACATCGATCACGAGAACGTGGCGTACGGCAAGGCTGGACGCAGCCGGTGGCTCGGCAAGCGTCCGCACGTGCGTGGCGTGGCGATGAACCCGGTGGACCACCCGCTCGGTGGTGGTGAAGGCAAGACCTCCGGCGGCCGGCATCCCGTGACACCGTGGGGACAACCGACGAAGGGTTACAAGACTCGTCGGCGCAAGACCACGGATCGCTTCATCGTGCAGAGGAGAAAGAAGTGAGCCGCTCACTGAAGAAGGGCCCGTTTGTCGATACCTCGCTTCTCGAGAAGCTCGAGACGATGAATCGGGCGAACGAGAAGAAAGTCATCAAGACCTGGTCGCGTCGTTCGACCGTGGTGCCTGAAATGGTCGGCCACACGATGGCGGTCCACAACGGCAAGAAGTTCATCCCCGTGTACGTCACCGAGAACATGGTGGGACACAAGCTCGGCGAGTTCGCGCCGACGCGGACGTTCAAGGGGCACACGACGAAGACGGAGAAGGCGGCTGCCACCGCGGCTGCGGCTCCTGCTGCGCCAGCCAAGGGATAGGTGAATCGTAATGGTTGAAGCACAGGCAACCGCACGCGGCGTTCGGACGTCGGCCCAGAAGGCCGGCCTGGTGTGCGATCTCATTCGTGGCAAGAGCGTCAACCAGGCGCTGGCCACGTTGCAGTTCACGCGCAAGATGATCGCGCGCGAGATCGCCAAGGTCCTGCGGTCCGCCGTCGCGAACCTCCAGCAGAAGGACGGGTTCGGCGGCGACATCGATCGGCTGTATGTGTCGGCGTGCTACGCCAACCAGGGCATGTCGGCAAAGCGGGTCCGCCCGGCGCCGATGGGTCGTGCGTATCGCGTGGTGAAGCGCACCGCGCATCTCACGGTGCACGTCACGGAACGGCCGCTCAAGATCGCGAAGGTCGGAGCGGAAGGCGCGGCAGCCGCGCCGGCGCGCGCGAAGAAGCCGCGCGGTGCGAAGAAGGCTGAAGCGTCAGCGTAGAGCAGTAGGCAGTAGGCAGTAAGCAGTAGGCAGTGCGCCGGAGGTTAGAGCAGGACATCGAGTCTCTGCCTACCGCCCACCGCATACCGCCTACGACAAGGAGATACACAGTGGGCCAGAAGGTTCACCCGTACGGATTTCGGCTCGGCTTCAACAAGACGTGGCGCTCGCGGTGGTACTCGGACCGCGACTACGCGAAGTTGCTCCACGAGGATCTCGCCCTTCGGCAGAACCTCAAGAAGCGCTTCTCGCACGCTGGTGTCTCGCGTATCGAGACCGAGCGCGCCGCCAACAAGCTGAAGATCGACATCTACACCTCGCGCCCGGGCATCATCATCGGCCGCAAGGGGACCGAAGTCGACAAGCTGAAGCAGGAGATTCAGAAGCGCACGAGCCGCGAGGTCTTCATCAACATCCAGGAGATCCAGAAGCCGGAGCTCGAAGCGCAGCTCATCTCCGAGTCGGTGGCCGTGCAGCTCGAAAAGCGCGTGGCGTTCCGCCGCGCGATGCGCAAGGCCGTCGAGTCGGCGCTCCGTTTCGGTGCGCGCGGGATCAAGGTTCGCGTGTCCGGGCGTTTGAACGGTGCGGAAATCGCGCGCTCCGAGTGGTATCTCCACGGCCAGCTGCCGCTGCAGACGCTGCGCGCGGATATCGACTACGGCTTCGCCGAGGCGAACACGACCTACGGCCAGATCGGCGTGAAGGTGTGGCTCTACAAGGGCGAGCGCCTGGTGCCGCGTGTGGGACGCGACGAGGAATACCGCGATCGCGCGCCGCGGCGTGCGCCGGCCGGGGATAGAAGGTAACGAATCATGTTGATGCCGAAGAAGGTCAAGTACCGCAAGCAACAGCGCGGGCGGATGACCGGCAAAGCGTGGCGCGGATCGGATGTGTCGTTCGGCGACTACGGTCTGAAGGCGATGGAGCCGTGCTGGATGACGGCGCGGCAGATCGAAGCCGCGCGCGTGGCGATGACCCGGTTCATCAAGCGCGGCGGCAAGATCTGGGTGCGTGTGTTCCCTGACAAGCCGATCACGAAGAAGCCGCAGGAAACCCGAATGGGTAAGGGCAAGGGCGCACCCGAGGAATGGGTGTGCGTCGTCCGTCCCGGCCGGATCCTGTTCGAGATGGAAGGCGTGACGGTGGTTGAAGCGCGTCGTGCGATGCAACTGGCCGCGGCCAAGCTGCCCATCAAGACGAAGTTCGCGATGCGGTTTGCCGAGGAGAAAGCGTCATGAAGGTCGCCGAGATCCGGGAGCTGACCGTCGACGATTTGCGCACGCGTGCCAAGGAGCTCGACGACGAACTGTTCCGGCTGCGGATTCAGAAGTCGATGGGTCAACTCGAGGCGCCGGCCAAGGTGCGCGGTGTGCGTCGGGACCGGGCGCGGATCAAGACGATCCTGCGCGAGAAGCAGAAGTAGGCCAAGGACAGAGATATGAGCGTCAAGGCACAGGTAACCGGCACCGTCATCAGCGACAAGATGCAGAAGACCGTTGTCGTTGCTGTCGAGCGAAAAGTTCGTCACGAGGTCTACGGCAAGACCCAGCGCAAGACGTCGACGTTTGTGGCGCACAACGAGAACAACGAAGCGAAGGTCGGCGACACCGTCGCGATCGTCGAATCGCGTCCCTTGAGCCGCCGCAAGCGATGGGTCGTGATGCGCGTGGTTGCCAAGGCTCCTGAGGTGTAGGTGAAGCCATGATTCAGATGCGATCGATTCTGGACGTCGCCGATAACTCGGGCGCCCGGAAGATCTCGGTGATCAATCCCATTGGTGGTTCGGCTGGACGCTATGCCCGTCTCGGCGACATCGTGACGGCGTCGGTGAAGGAAGCGACGCCCGATGGCACCGTGAAGAAAGGGCAGGTCGTGAAGGCCGTGATCGTGCGAACGCGCAAGGAGCAGCGTCGGCGCGATGGCAGCTACATCCGGTTCGATCGGAATGCGGCGGTGCTCATCAACGATCAGAACGAGCCCGTGGGCACGCGCGTGTTCGGCCCGGTTGCGAGAGAACTGCGTGAGCGCAGGTTCATGAAGATCATCTCGCTCGCTCCGGAGGTCCTGTAGAGGCGGGTCTTGAGACCCGCCTGGGAAACGAAGATGTCGAGACTGCAAACACCCATTCGCCGCAACGACACCGTCATCGTGACGGCCGGCAAAGACAGCGGCAAGCGTGGCCGGGTACTCAAGGTGATCCCGGTCAAGAACCGCCTGATTGTCGAAGGCGTGAACATCATCAAGCGTCACACGCGTCCGAACCCGCAGCGCAACATCAAGGGCGGGATCGTCGAGCGTGAAGGCGCATTGCACGCGAGCAACGTGCAGCTCGTCTGCCCCGAGTGCGGAAAGATGACGCGCATCGGGCACGACGTGCGTGGCGATCGCAAGGTGAGGATCTGCCGTAAGTGTGAGGGAGTGGTGGACAAATGAGCCGCCTGAAAGAACGGTACGCGAAGGAAGTGGCGCCGGCGCTCAAGAAGGAGTTCGGCTATCCCAACGTGATGGCCATCCCCAAGATCGAGAAGGTCGTCGTCAACATGGGCCTCGGCGAGGCGACGTCGAACGCGAAGCTCGCGGACGTAGGTGCCGACGAACTCGGTCGTATCACAGGGCAGAAGGCCGTCATTCGTCGCTCGACCAAGTCGATCGCTCAGTTCAAGCTGCGCCAGGGGATGCCGGTGGGCGCGATGGTGACGTTGCGCGGCGAGCGGATGTGGGAGTTCCTCGATCGCCTGATCAGCATCGCATTGCCGCGCGTGCGCGACTTCCGCGGCGTGTCGCCGAAGGGATTCGACGGTCGCGGCAATTTCACGCTTGGCCTTCGGGATCAGTTGCTCTTCCCGGAGATCGACTACATGAAGGTCGACAAGGCGCGGGGGATGAACGTGTCCGTCGTGACGAGTGCGCGGACGGATGAAGAAGCACGAAAGCTGCTCCAGTTGATGGGGATGCCTTTCAGAACGAATTAGTCGACAAGGAACAACGATGGCCACGACTGCGAAGGTCGCCAAGGAAGCGAAGTCACCGAAGTACAAGGTCCGTCAGCGCAACCGCTGCAAGCTGTGCGGACGGCCGCGTGCGTTCATGCGGAAGTTCGACATGTGCCGGTTGTGCTTCAGGAAGTTGGCGCTCGAAGGCGACGTCACGGGCGTGACGAAGAGCTCCTGGTAGAAGCGAGAAGTAGGCAGCACGCCTGCTAATTAGGGAACGAAGAGATGACAGATCCGATTTCGGACATGCTGACGCGCCTGCGGAATGCGGTGTCGGCCAAGCACGCTCGCGTCGACATGCCCGCCAGCAAGCTGAAGGCAGAGATCGCGCGGATTCTCCAGGACGAGGGCTACATCCAGGGCTTTCGCATCGTCGAAGAGCCCGCGGAGCGGGAAGGCAAGCAGCCGCGCCAGATCATTCGCGTGTTCCTGAAGTACGGACCGCGTGGCGAGAAGGTCATGAGCGGCCTCGAGCGCATCAGTCGCCCCGGACGCCGGGTCTATCTCGGTGCCGAGGACGTGCCCCAGGTTCTGGGCGGACTCGGGACGAACATCCTGACGACCTCACGCGGAGTGATGACCGGACGCGCAGCGCGGAAGGCTGGCGTCGGCGGCGAAGTGCTCTGCAACGTTTGGTAGAGGAAATATGTCGCGCATTGGCAAGAAACCAATTCCGATCCCGAAGGGCGTGACCGTCAAGATCGCGCCCGACGCGGTCGAAGTGCAGGGACCGAAGGGGAAGCTGCGTCAGGCACTCCCGCCCGGCATCCTGTTCTCGCAGGACGCTGGTGCCCTCGTGGCCAAGCTCTCACGCGAGGACGATGAGCTGCGCAAGTTCCACGGCCTGGCGCGCAGCCTGGTGGCGAACGCGGTCTCCGGAGTCACCGACGGCTTCAAGAAAGAGCTCGACATCGTCGGCGTCGGGTACCGCGCGGAGCTGAAGGGGAAGCAGGTCCACTTCGCGCTGGGCTACTCGCACCCGGTGGTCTACGACATCCCGAACGGGATCGATATCGCGGTCGACAAGCAGACGCACATCACCGTCACCGGTGTCGATCGGCAGCTCGTCGGACAGGTGGCCGCCAACATCCGCCGCATGCGCAAGCCCGATCCGTATAAGCAGAAGGGTGTGCGCTACACCGGCGAAGTGTTGAAGAAGAAGGTCGGAAAGACGGGAGCGAAGTAATGCGGATCAAGACCAAAGAGGATCGCCGGGATCGGATCAAGTACCGGATCCGCCGCCGGGTGCGTGGCTCGGTCGAGCGTCCCCGCCTGACTGTCTTCCGCAGCGTGGCGCACATGTATGTGCAGGTGGTCGACGACGCCACCGGAAAGACCATTGCCTCGGCTTCGACCGTGGAGCCGGCGGTAAAAGGCGCGCTCGCGAAGAAGGCGACCGGCGGAAACGTCGAAGGCGCCAAGGCGATCGGCAAGACGATCGCGGAGCGGCTGATCGGGCAGGGCGTGAAGCGCGTGGTCTTCGATCGAAACGGATTTCTTTATCACGGGCGCGTGAAGGCAGTTGCCGAGGCCGCGCGCGAAGCAGGTCTGGAGTTCTAACGTGGCGCTAATGAACCGCACTCGGGAAAAGATCGACCCCAGCCAGCTCGAGATCAAGGACAGCGTGGTCTCGATCAATCGCGTGACGAAGGTCGTCAAGGGCGGCAAGAACCTGAGCTTCAGCGCCCTCGTAGTCGTTGGCGATGGCCACGGCGTGGTTGGCTTCGGTGTCGGCAAGGCGAAGGAAGTCCCCTCGGCAATCAAGAAGGGGATCGAGGCCGCGAAGAAGAACCTGATCAAGGTGCCGCTCAAGGGAACGACGATTCCGCACCAGGTGGTCGGCCGCTTCGGATCGGGCAGCGTGCTGCTGAAGCCGGCGCCCGAAGGCACCGGCCTGATCGCTGGTGGCGCCGTGCGCGCCGTTGTCGAGAGCGCAGGCATTCAGAACGTGCTGACCAAGTCACTCGGCTCCGCGAACCCGCACAACGTGGTGCGCGCGACGTTTGCCGGGCTGATGGGTCTGAAGGATCCGGCGCAGGTGGCGCGATTCCGCGGCAAGGAAGAAGCGGAACTGGTTGGGGCGTAACGATGGCTAAGAAAGCAGCACAGCAGGCGAGCGGCAAGCGCCTCAAGATCACGCTCGTGAAGAGCACGATTGGCTTCAACCGGACGCAGGACGAGACGGTGATCGGTCTTGGGCTCCGACGTCTCAACCACACGGTGGAGTTGGCGGACACGCCCGAGACGCGAGGCATGATCCACAAGGTCCGTCACCTGGTCACAGTGCAGGAATAGCGGGCAGGAATAACGTCATGGATTTGAGCAATCTCAAGCCCTCCGGGGGCTCGAAGAAAAACAAGAAGCGCGTTGGCCGCGGTCATGGAACGGGCCAGGGCGCGCAGGCCGGACGTGGCCACAAGGGTGCCCAGTCGCGCTCGGGCTACAAGTTCAAGCGCGGGTTCGAAGGCGGCCAGATGCCGCTGCATCGCCGTATTCCAAAGCGTGGGTTTCACAATCACTTCCGCGTGGAGTACGCCGTCGTGAACCTCGACGCGCTGGCCGATCGTTTCGATGCCGGCACGGTTGTGACACCGGAGCTGCTGCGTGAGCGTGGGTTGATCCACAGCGAGCGTCAGCCGATCAAGATCCTCGCGCGCGGGGACATGTCGAAGAAGCTCACGGTGCGAGCGCACAAGTTCAGCGGCAAGGCGGCCGAGAAGATTGCGGCAGCCGGTGGCGCAGCAGAGGTCATCGCAGCAGCGAGCAAGTAGCAGACGGGGCCGCTGGCCCCGTGACAGGCATATATGGAGAACGCGCTCAAGAATCTCTTCGCCGTCAGCGACCTGCGGAACCGCGTGCTGTTTACGCTGGCTCTGCTGGGCGTCTACCGCGTGGGGAGTCACGTCCCGACGCCGGGTGTGAATCAGGAAGCGTTGCGGCTCTTTGCCGATCAGTTGGCGGGATCGATGTTTGGTCTGGCGAATATGTTCACGGGCGGCAGTCTGTCGCGCGTGACGATCTTCGCCCTCGGCGTGATGCCGTACATCAGCGCCTCGATCATCATCCAGTTGCTGACGGTCGTGTGGCCGTACCTCGAGCGCATCTCGAAGGAAGGCGAGCTTGGACGCCGGAAGATCACCCAGTACACCCGCTATCTGACGGTCGTGTTGGCGATCGTGCAGTCGTTCGGCTACGCGGTCTGGCTCGAGAGCTCAGCGAACGCCCCTGGTGGGTTGCCGCTCGTGTTCAGCCCGGGCTGGGGCTTCAGGCTGATGTGCGTGCTCACGTTGACGACTGGAACGATGTTCGTCATGTGGCTCGGCGAGCAGATCACGGAGCGCGGGATTGGCAACGGCATGTCGCTGCTGATCTTCGCTGGCATCGTCGTGAACTTCCCGACGGCGTTGTTGGGAACTCTCGATCAGATGCAGACGGGTCAGATCGGTCCGCTGCGGATCATCTTCCTCGTGGCGATGGCAGTGGTGGTCATAGGCGCCATCATCTTTGTCGAACGAGGATCGAGACGGATCACGGTCCAATACGCCAAACGTGTGGTTGGCCGCCGGCAATACGGCGGCTCGAGCACCCACATCCCATTGAAGGTCAACACGGGCGGCGTCATCCCGGTGATCTTTGCGTCCTCGATTCTCTCGTTCTTCACGATGGCCTCGCCGTTGTTCGAAGTGGGTACGTGGCCGCGTCGAGCGATCGATCAGGTTGCCTACGGGATGCCGCTCTACAACCTGCTGTACGTCGTGGGCATTGTCTTCTTCGCGTACTTCTACACGTCGATCATCTTCAACCCCGATGACGTCGCGGAGAACATGCGGAAGTACGGCGGGTTCGTGCCCGGCATCCGGCCAGGCAAACGAACGGCAGAGTACATCGACACGATCCTGGCGCGTATCACGCTCGTCGGCGCGCTCTATCTGGCTGTCGTGGCACTGTTGCCGGAGTTGCTGATCACTGGATTCCGTGTCGCACCGATTCCGTTCATCGGAGAACGGCTCGATGCCATTCTTCCGAGTTGGTTTACTCAAGGGCTTGGCGTGACGTTCTACTTCGGCGGGACCTCGTTGCTGATCGTCGTCGGCGTGGCGATGGATACAGTTCAGCAGGTCGAGTCGCAACTCATCATGAGGCACTATGACGGCTTCATGAAGAAGACTCGGATCCGTGGCCGCCGAGGCTAGCACCCGAGGACATGGGGTTGCACGTCATCATGATGGGACCGCCCGGTGCTGGGAAGGGCACACAGGCGGGGCAGTTTGCGAAGGATCGGGGCCTGCCGAAGATTTCGACCGGCGACATCCTGCGTGAAGCCATCAAGGAGAACAACCCCACGGCGCTGGCGGCCAAGGCGCGGATGGACCGTGGAGAGCTCGTTGACGACGCGATGATGATCGCGATCGTTGCGGATCGGCTGGCAAAGCCGGATGTGCAACCGGGGTTCGTGCTCGACGGTTTTCCACGGACGGTTGCGCAGGCGCGGGCCCTCGATGATTTGATGGACCGGCTCGGTTCTGGCCCGCTGATCGTCGTGGACGTGGCCGTGCCCGAGCCGGAGTTGGTGAAACGCCTTGCCGGACGGAGGATTTGCTCGGCGTGCGGGGCGAACGCGGCCTCACTCGACGCCGCGGCGTGCGGCAAGTGCGGCGGGCAGCTCGTGCAGCGTGCTGACGATGACCAGGGCGTGGTGTTGGAGCGTCTTAGGGTGTATCAGCAGTCCACGAAGCCGGTGCTGGAGTACTACCGTGGGCGTCCGACCTTTCGCGAGGTGAACGGTGCCCAGGCGCCCGAGCGTGTGACGTCCGAGCTGAACGCGCTCATCGACGACGCAGCGGACGGCAAAGCGGTAAGGGGAGTCCTGTGATCGTGTGTCGCTCTCAGGCGGAGATTGAAAAGCTCCGACGAGTCAATCAGCTCGTGGGGCGCATTCTCGCCGAGCTGCGACAAGTCGTAGTGCCGGGCATCACGACGACGGACATCGACGAGCTTGCCGAGCGACGGGTTCGCGAGGCGGGAGCCGAGCCGGCGTTCAAGGGCTATCACGGGTACCCGGCGACGGTATGCGCGTC
>Ga0315912_10006697_pt1 | contig 10256 bp, 8 predicted proteins | sample VfabasoilMG_FD_204469 | JGI IMG/M metagenome (GOLD analysis project Ga0315912, IMG submission 204469) | Garden soil microbial communities collected in Santa Monica, California, United States - V. faba soil | ecosystem: Environmental > Terrestrial > Soil > Garden | place: USA: California... | reverse complement strand
CCACCGCATTTTACGTGCAAGCCGGCAGCGCGTGGGGTCGCCCTTAGCCAGCGGCCCCGGCTCCACTTGCCGTCGCCAGCTGGTCGCTTGCGGAAAACACTGGCGACATAACCGTTACGTGGCAATTTTGCGCTTGCCTCAGCCGGTGGTTGAGAGTGAAATTCCGGACGGGTCATGGAAACAGGCCAAATTCGCAGGGGCATGCTGCCCGGGCTCGCACTTCGTCACGCAGCCGACCGGCGGTCCCTCGCCTTCGTCGCCGCCTACTACGGGCTCTTCGCTTATCAATGGGTCGCTGCACCCAGTAGCCTTTGGCTAGCCGCACCGCTCGTGGTGGCAACGTGCGTGCTGTCCTTCTTGTGCGCGGTGATCACGCACAACACCATTCACGCGCCGGTGTTTCGTTCACGCACCACCAATCGCGTGCTGCAGGTCGTGCTCTCGCTCAGCTACGGCTCGGCGGTGAGCGCATTCGTGCCCGGACACAACCTGAGCCACCACCGCTTCACGCAAACCCCGCGTGACGTGATGCGCACGTCCAAAGTGCGTCACCAGTGGAACCTGCTCAATATGATCGAGTTTGCGCCGCGCGTTGGCGTCGCCATCTCGAAGAATGATTTCGCGTACTCGAAGGCCGCGCGCGGGCGGCACCCCGCCTGGTTCCGTCAATACAAGATCGAGAACTTCGCGGTGCTGGGTCTGACCGCCCTGTTTCTGATCCTGGATTGGAAGAAGGGTCTTCTGTACTGGCTCTTGCCCCATCTGTACGCCGCGTGGGGCATCATCAGCATGAATTACCTGCAGCACGACGGCTGCGATCAGAATCACCCCTACAATCATTCGCGCAACTTCGTGGGCAAGTTCGTGAATTGGTGGACGTTCAACAACGGCTATCACGGCATCCACCACCATCACCCGACCCTGCACTGGAGTCTGCTGCCGCAAGCGCACGCGCGCGAGCTAGCGCCGCATATCGCTCCCGAGCTCGACCAAAAGTCGATGTTCGTTTACATCGTGAAGACGTTCGTCTGGCCGGGTCGCCGCATCACCTACGAGGGCAAACCCGTGGAGCTCCCGCCGCCCACGCCGGACGAAAGCTGGATCCCCGAACCGCGAGAAACGCCCGAGGATCTGGGCGCGGTCACGATTTAGCGCAAGGCCCTTAAGGGCAGCCCTTAGTCGCCGTCCACGGCAGTGAAGGTCAGGGTAACGGCGAGCGCGCTGGCAAGCTCGGTCTTGAGTGCGCGCTCGAGCTGGTTGACCGTGGCCGTGGCCGCGGCGAACTTTTGCGGATCGCGCAGGACCGCTTCTTCGAGCGGGAGAGCCAAATTGGAGATCGCGCTGAGCGCGCCGCTGAACGCGGCGCGAATGCGCTCATCCACGACCGCCGCCTTGGCGTGAACGAGCCGGCTCAAGGCCGGATCCCCACCGACGTAGAGTTGCTCGCTGGCCCGTAGGTAGGTGAGCGCGATCTGTTGCGACATCCGGCCGCGGCCACCCTCGACCTCCCCCGCTTCGAGCCGTCCGCTTTTGGCCAGCTCCGAGATGCGGACGAGCCGGCGCGTAAACACGTGTTCGACCGTAGAGACCATCTGGAGCACCAGCCGATTCAGGCTGTCCTGCTCACCCTCGGCGAACTTGCCGCCGTAGGCCTTGCCGTCCCCGAGCGCTCGCGCGACCCGGTCAGCATGCAGCGCAACGTTGGCTGAGAGCGCGCGCGCCAAACGCGCTCGGCGTTCACCTGCGGGAGCGGCGAAGCCAGCCACCACTTCTGCGTCAGTAGGCGCGGAATAGAGCAGATATTCCAGCGCAAACAGCCCTCGGCGATCCACGCCCATCACATCGACGCTGGCGTCGTCGATGACTTCCGTGTCGGCGAGTAGCTCTTCGATGGCGGCGGTTCGCACTGGCCAAAACATGGCCCGCAACAGGTTGTTCGAGTCCATGATCGGACCCTGGCGGAAGGCATTCGCCCGTTTCCAACTCAGCAGCGCGCGCTGCCATTGTTCGCGCGCCGCGTGCAGCGTCGTCAGCGTCGGTTCGGCGACCAAGCGCCCGATTTCAGCGTCGAAGCGGCGGCTGCTCTCGGCAACCGCAGCCGTGTTCGGGGCGACGACTTGCTCGATCAGCGCGCGCAAGACTTCAGCCCTGCTGATGCCGCGGCGGCAACCGGGATACACGACTCCCGCGCCGACTGAACAGACGCATTGAATGAAGGTTCGGCGTTCCATATTTGTCGTCCTGCGCTGGTCGCAGTTTGGACTGTAACGCCGGAAGGCGATGGCTGTGCGCGGCTCGGTCGCATTTAGCGGCCGAAGGGCCCTCAGCGCACGCAAATGCGTATAGACAAATCTATTCGCATTTCTGCCACCGAAGGGCCCTCAGCGCACGCAAATACGTATAGACAAATCTATTCGCATTTCAGCCACCGAAGGGCTCCCAGCGCGCGCAAATGCGTATAGACAAATCTATTCGCATTTCTGCCACCGAAGGGCTCCCAGCGCGCGCGAATGCGTATAGACAAATCTATTCGCATTTTCGCCGCCGAAGCAGCCGCTGCGGCTCAGAAGGTGATCGCGTCGCCGCGCGCGGTGACCCCGAACGTCCAAAAGCCTACGTCCGCGCCCTTGGCTTGGATGAAACGGACGTCCCCGTCGAGGCGGAAGCGCGGCACCTGGTAGAAGTTGTAAGCAACACCGACTTGCCACGCGAGCGGCAGCTGAGTCGCGGTGTTGTTCTCACCGTGAAAGCGATTGCTTTCTTTGACGATGGCGAGACCAATCCCGAAGCGCAAGCGGAAGCGCCAGATATCGGCGGTAACGCCAGGCGAGATCAGCCACGTGCCCAGGTGCTGATGCACCGTGCCGCCGGCGTACCAGGGTTCTCCGGTCTCCGGCCGAATCAACTCACTGTCGGGCAGGGTGGTGTCACCCGTAGCCAGGGTGGCGTAACCGACCGAGATGAACGGGTCCAGGAAGTACTTCGAGCGATAGGCGACGCCGCCCTCACCATAGGCGCCGACTCGCCGAAAGGAATTGGTCAAGGCGGGGTTCGCGGGCTCGCCATGCACCACGGTGAGCGCGAGTGCGCCAAACACTTCGAGCGACGGGCGCTGAGCAGGCGCAGCCGGAGCCGCTGCGGGAGCAGGCGCAGCGGGCTCGACGGGAGCAGGCGCTGGTGCAGCAGGAGCAGGCTCAACGGGCGCAGCTTCAACCGGCGCGGCAGCGGTAGGAGCGGGCTCAGCGGAGACGGGAGCGGCCTCGGCGGGCGCAGGCTCAGCCGGAGCGGTCGCAGGCGCCGCCGGCGCGGCAGTAGCGGGCGCAGCCACGGCCGCCGGCTTGTTCGCGGCCGCAGCAGGCTTTGCGGCTGGAACAGGCTTAGCGGCTGGAGCCGCAGCAGCCGGCGCGGCTGCGGGAGCCGCAGGAGCCGCAGGAGCCGCAGGCTTCGGCGCAGCTGCGGGAGCTGCAGGAGCCGCGGGCTTCGGCGCGGCTGCGGCGGGCTTCGGCGCAGCTGCGGGAGCCGCTGGAGCGGCTGGCTTCGGCGCGGCTGCGGGCGGAACCTGGCCTTGTGCCAGAGCAGAAGTAGCACCAAGCAAAGAGCCGAGCGTCAAAACGTAGGCGGCGCGCTTCACTGATTAGCTCCTTTGACCGGCGGAGGCACGGAGCCAATCAGCTGATACGTGTGGAAGAGCGTTGAGGCGCGCGCGGTGATGATCCCTTTCGGTTTCGAAATGGTCAAGAAACCCTCGATGAACTCGCTCTCGTTGATCGTCCAGAAGATCGTCCCGACCCCTTGATCACGGAGCTTCTGCACGTTGTCGGGCTGCGGGCCCTCCGTCCAAGTGGGGCCCCAGAGGATGCACCCTTCCGCGTGCACCTTGTCGGCATCGTATTCGAGCAGGCAGTCTGGGGGCGTGATGCCTTCGTCCAGCAAGGTTGCCTTGGCGGAGCGCCATGCATCCAAGACCTCATCCGTGGGGATGCCAATGACCGCGGTAAAAGGTCCACGATCCGGGCGGTTCGCTAGCTGCTCGTTCAGCTTCGCGACCAGGCGCGCGCTCGGCAGCACCCCTTCGGGGGTTTTCTCGTCCAGGTAAACGCCCTCCAGCTCGGTCTCGTTGACCATCATTTGGAGGGCCGCATCGAGCGTGGGGATCTGTTCGCCGTAACGCATCATGCAGCTCGCACGCATCTCTGCGAGCGAAAGCTGGTTGACAGCGCCGTTGCAAAACAGGCCGCGCACCAAGGAGGCCGAGAAGGTGGGATCGTGGAACAAGATCGGCACGCCGTCGCGAGTCACGCGCACGTCCAGCTCGGCGGCGTTGGAGCCAATGCGTTCGGCGAGCCGAATCGATTCGAGGCTGTTCGGGCTGACACCGCAGTGATCCGTGGATTCACAAGCGCCGTGGTGGGCCACGGTGTAGAAGGTGCGACGCCAGGGCTTCAGCTCCTTCACGAAACGGAGTTGGAGCGGCTTCGTCGGGATGTCGTTGCTCTCACCGTAGCTGCCGGTGAGGGAGAAGTTCACGTCCGGCGTCGGTGTTTCGCCGTTGCAAAAGGCCTGCGCCGTCTCGCGAGAATCGACGTACAAGCGCACCAAGCCGGCGTCCACGCGGGTCGGATATTGCCAGTAGCCTTCGACCACCACGCGCTGATCGGGCAAGCACGCAGCACCGAGCACGGCGAAGCCGGCATTCTTGTTGGTGAGCACGGAGATCGTGCCCGGGCTGGTGCGAACCGACGTCGTTTCACCGAGCAACGAGCTGCCCTTGCTGACTTCGAAGAAGCCTTCGAAGCCCATGAGCTGCTCGCGCTTGAGAGCGATGCCACTGCGCAGTAGCCCGCCGTCCGGGAACATGGGGATCTCGACCTCGAACGCCGACTCACAGTCGGCGAGGAGGAACGGCGCGCCGATCGCCAATGCCAATGCCAATATCTTAGTATTCATAGCCCGCCACCAAGCGAGGATAGGTGTAGAGGCTCGGCGAATCAGGGAACAAGACCCAGAACGCGTAGTGCGCGCGCGTGGTCATGGCCCCGGCACCGAAGTACCAGACCGAGCCACTGCGGGTCGTGTTCTCCACGTACAGGATCTCGCTGTGACCGGTGAACAGATTGGGGTTGTCGAAGCCGGCCCACAGGTCCCCCACCCGCGCCCGCTCCGGACCCATCAGGATGAGCGAGCCGCGCAGCGAAAGAGCGACGTCACCGAGAGAGTAACCGACCGTCAGCTCGGGCCGGTATTCCGCTGCGATCGTCAAGGCGTCGAAGCCAAAGCCGCCGAGCTTACCCAGGAACATGCCCGCGTTGAACGCGGCACCGAACGACCAAGGCCCAGGACCCGCCCAATTGTAACCGAGACCGACCAACACCTCGTTGGTGATCAGCATCGTGTTGATGTGCGCCTTGAACAGGAAACCCTTACCGAGGGAATCCTGAAAATCCAGCGCGAGCTGCGGGAAGCGAATCGACATGCCGTACATGACGGCTGGATCGATCGCATCGTACGTGGCCCCGAGCGAGAAACGCATTCTGCCGGCGGGGGGCGCAGAGGGGTAATAGAGAAACCCACGCTGCTTGGCCAGCTCCTCGACCGACCGCTCGCCGCCGGAAGCCGATGCTGCGGGCTTGGCCGTTTCCGCGGCGAGAGCGGAGGAGCCGGCGAATACGCCTGCCAATCCGATCGCCAAACCTATGCATTTCGCCGGCCCAAACAGCATTCAATAAGCTCTCCGGTAACTTCGTGCCTAGCTAACTAGCGGATATCGCCGGGCAAGGCAATCGCCGTTTCGTGACATCAATCGCTCGCTTCGCGAAAGGCGGAGTCGAAGTCTTCCGAAGCGCCGAAGCGGAAAGACCGTCCGCGTTTGACGGGCTATGGAGAGCATGACACCCTCGTCGTGTCGTGTCGTTCGCGTCTGCATCGAGTGCTCCCTTGGCCGCTTCGCTTCGTGCGAACGCGGGCTGTGGTTGTTGTCGCTCGGCAACGCGGGCGGCTTAGGTCTAGCGGCGTTTCGCCGCGTTCCCTGCGCCGCCTGGCCTTTCGCCAGGAAGGCCTGATTTGGCGCGTTTTCGCGATTGCAGGAAGAACCATGAGCGACCTCAAATTGTATGATTCATTGACCCGTTCCGTTCGCGTCTTCGAACCGCTCAGCAATCAACCCGTGGGTATCTATAGCTGTGGTCCGACCGTGTACGCCCGGCAGCATTTGGGCAACATGCGCCCCTACGTGTTCGCCGATCTGCTCCGGCGCACGCTGAGCTCGGCCGGCTACTCCGTCAAACACGTGATCAACATCACCGACGTCGGTCACCTGACCTCGGACGCGGACGAAGGCGCTGACAAGGTGGAGCTCGCGGCCACTCGCGCCAACACCTCGGCGCTGGCCATCACCGAGCTCTATACGGAACTCTTCCAAGCAGATCTGCAACGGCTGGGGGTACTGGCCCCGGACGTATGGGCCAAAGCCAGCGCGCATATCCCCGAGCAGATCGCGATGATTCAGCAGCTCGAAGCGCGCGGCTTCAGCTACCGGACCGAGGACGGCATCTACTTCGACGCCAGTCTTGCCCCGCACTATGGCGAGCTATCAGGACTTCGGGCCAGCGCCGAACACAGCCGCGTCGCTGCCGGCCAGAGTGGCAAACGGAACCTGGCTGACTTCGCGCTCTGGAAATTCTCGACCAGCGAGGGGCCGCGTCGGCAGCTCGAATGGCCGAGCCCGTGGGGCGTGGGTTTTCCGGGCTGGCACATCGAGTGCAGCGCGATGGCCAGCAAATACTTGGGCAATCAATTCGAGATCCATACGGGTGGCGTCGATCACATCGCCGTTCATCACAGCAACGAGATCGCACAGGCGGAACATGCGCTCGGAGTGAGACCCTGGGTGAAGTACTGGTTGCATGGCGCCTGGCTGACCATGGAAGGCGCGAAGATCGCGAAGTCCGCGGGGCTCGCGCCGAACCTCGACGATCTGCACGCGATTGGCGTGAGCCCGTCGGCCTTTCGCTACTATTTCATGACCGCGCACTACCGTTCGCCGCTCGATCTCAGCCTCGAAGCCCTGCGCGCCGCACAGACCGGCTTCGAACGCCTGAGCCTGTTCGTCGAACAACACGTGGAAGAGCCGGCCGCAGAAGTGAGGGAGGCATCTCGAACCGAATGGCGAGCACAGTTCTTCGGTGCTCTGTTCGACGACCTGGACGCACCGAGAGCACTCGCGGTCCTGTGGTGCATCCTGGCCGACGCCAGCATGCCCACGGGCGCCCGGGCCCGCTTGATCGCGGAGTTGGGCAGTGTGCTCGGTCTCAAATGGACGACCAACCGCTCCGTGCACGCAGGCCCAGAAGCCTTGCAACTGCTCGACGCGCGCGAACGCGCCCGCGCCGAACGCGACTTCGCCAAGGCCGACGCGCTGCGCGCCGAGCTCTCGAGCCGCGGGTTCGCGATCGAGGATAGCCCCGAAGGGCCGCTCTTACGCCGCGCGCGCTGAGTCGTCGTCACCCAAGAGTTGTACGTTCTTGCGCGCTCGGGTTGGCCGGCTCGGTCAAACACTTGGCCGCCTGAGTCGCTGCAAATTCCGCAGAGAAATCGCATATTGCGCGGATGTCGATTTCGAAGGGCTGCGCGGCCGTCAGTGCATATTTGCTGGTTTCAACTCTAGCTGGGCGCGCGCTAGCGGATGCACCGCCAGCATCCGCAGCACCCGCGGCAGCCGCCACGCACAAGACCGGCCTCGAGCAGAAATTCAGTGTGATGGCGGGGCTCTCGCAGTGGCTGCTGTTGCGCGGTGGCAATCTCGCGCTCGAGTTCAAGACTGGGCATTTCGTGTTCGAAGCCTCGCACGGTCAGGGTCTCGACTTGAATCAGTTTGGAGGCATCGCGCTGAACGCAGACGAGCGGCACAACAAGACGCGCGTGCGCGTGCCCTGGACGACGGGCTTCGGTGTCGGCTACCGCATCATCGAGAATCTGCATCTCTTGGTCGAGTTCAAGGCGCACCACTACCAGGTGCGCGCCGAGGAAGGCGCGACCGAGGTGAGCTACACCACGTTCAGCATCGGCCCCGGCGTGTTCTATTCAATCTACCTGACGAAGGGCTTGTTCTTGCAGCCCAACCTGCGCTTCTGGCCCAATGTCGCCTCGACACTCGAGAACAACCGCACCCTGCTCAGCCGCTGCGATGGCACGAGCTACGAGCACGAAGCGCACGATTTTAGCTTCTTCGGCAACATCAATCTCGGCTATTCGTTTTGAGAGAGGGGGGCGCTCACAATCCGGCAACGCAGCTCGTTTCGCGACGGAGTTCCCGACGCTCAACGAGCAGCGCTTTCCTGCGCGCTGCGGCGTACTTCACTCGGTGCCCGACCGTACCAACGCTTGAACGCACGGCTGAACGCCGAAAGCTCGGAGAACCCAAGCGAGAACGCCACCTCGGCCAACGAGGCACGGCCGTCCGCAAGTAGCCGTGCCGCTCGCTCGCGACGCACGGCTTCGACCAAGCCACTGAAGGACTCTCCCTCGTTGGCCAGTGCCCGGCGTAGACTTCGTTCGCTCATCCCCACCCGCTTGGCGATGGCCGGGCTCGCGGGCTCACCATCCGGCAACGCGGCCAGGATCGCCTGTCGCACGCGGCTCGCGACACGTTCGTCGCTGCTCGCTTCCTGCAGCAGCTGCTGAGCCAAAGCTTCGAAATGCCGCGACAGCGCGGGGTTCGCGTAGCTCGGAACGGCACTCAAGATGGCCTTGGGCAACACCAGTTCGTCCGCGTCCGCTTGCCAGCGCGGAGCCACGCCAAAGTGCTCGCAGTGCGCCCGCGTGTCCGGCGGCGCCGCGTGCTTGAACGAAACGGCCAGCGCGTCGAGCTCGGCGACCAGGATCTGCCGCGAAACCTGCATAAACTCCGCCAGCACCGACTCATTCGCGACGCGGTGCCCGAGCGAACGCGCCCCCAGCCGCAACCAGCGCACGTGCAGCGCCTGTTCGGTCTCCTCCATTTCCCAACGCCCACCAAAATTGGTGATCAACGCAACGAAGCGCACCACGCGCGCCAGCGCTTCTCGCCCCGAAGCCGCCGTCATCACCGCAAACCCAAGCACCGAATAGTGCTCGATCGCGAACGTGCGCGCGACGTGCACCGGCAACCCATCATCACGCACCACGCGCATCGCCGCCGCCCAACCGCCAAAGATCGCCTCGAGCGGTACCGGCGCTTCCGGCGTGTCGAGCACGTCTGCTGCAACCCCGGCGCCAGCCAATATGACCGATGGAGAAACGCCACGCGTTTCGGCCACGCGCACGACGGCGCCTAAAAAGGCGGCGGGTAGCGTCGCGGGCTTCACGCGGGCTGTCACGGTGGCGCAAGGGTACGGTGCTCGGGCTGCGGCGACAAGCGCGGCGAACGCGTGACGACTCCGCCTGGTAGAGTTCCCGCGCGTGACGACTCCGTCTGGTGGAGTTGGATGGCACCGAAGAAACCACGCGCGTCATCGTCCGGCACAGGCGTTCCAGGCTCGCCGCTGAGTGAAGGTTGATTCAACGGGCTGCGCTTCGGCAGCTTGTACCTCGCCGGGATCTATTGATTCTTGCCGAATATGCCGCGACTCCATGCGCCGCCTGGTGGAGTTCGCTCGCTCTTGAAGGACGATTTGACTTCGAGAGTGGGCGGGCGACACGCTTCGTGACACCCAAGCGCCGCCCTGAGGGGCGCGGCGTTGCCGCGGAGCGACTCCGCCTGGTGGAGTTCCGGCGTGGCACGACTCCGCGTGGTGCGCGCACGTGACGACTCCGCCTGGTGGAGTTCGAATGCGCGGCGACTTCGCCTGGTGCTAGCGCGTGACGACTCCGCCCGGTGGAGTCGATGGCAGAACGGAACGGACGCGCTTCGTCGTGGAGCGGGCTTTCCAGGCTCGCCGCTGATCAACGTTGTTTCAACGGGCTGCGCCTCGGCAGCAGCCGCGGCCACGTTTTCGACATAGCGGAGTGACAGGTGCTTCCAAAAGCGCGGCAGTGCACGAAATCTGTCGGAAGTCGCCGTGCCGACGCAGGCCACTCACGGCGAATGTTGGAGGTTCGAACTGCACGAGAGTCGGAGCACGCGCAACTCCGCCAGGGAGTTGGACGGCTAGTGTGAGCGCGGGGATCGAGTTCGAGAGTGGGCGATCGACGCGCTTCGCGATACCCGACGGGGTGCGAGCCAGCATCGACGCGCTTCGCGATACCCGACGGGGTGCACCTCGAGGGGCGCGGTGTTGCCG
>Ga0315912_10006696_pt1 | contig 10256 bp, 4 predicted proteins | sample VfabasoilMG_FD_204469 | JGI IMG/M metagenome (GOLD analysis project Ga0315912, IMG submission 204469) | Garden soil microbial communities collected in Santa Monica, California, United States - V. faba soil | ecosystem: Environmental > Terrestrial > Soil > Garden | place: USA: California... | reverse complement strand
ACCGTGCGCGTCGCCGCGCTCGCGCAAGAGGTCGGCCGCCTTCACGAAGTGCCCGGCGCGGTCCTGCGGGGTGGTGGCCGCGGCGGCCAGGCGCTCGATGGCCGCGACCGCGCTCTCGGAATCGCCCATGCGCGCCTTCAGGGTCGCCAGGGCCGAGAGTGCGCCGGAGTGCGCCGGCTCGAGCTCGAGCACGCGTTCGAGCTCCTCGATCGCCTTGCCGAGCAGGCCGAAGCGCTCGTCGTAGAGGCGCGCGAGCGCGGTACCCGCCTCGATCTTCCAGGTGCGATCCTGGCTCTGCTCGAGCTGAGCCAGGTAGAGGTCGCGCAGATCGTTCCAGCGCTCGAGCCGGCGGTAGTGACGCGCGAGCTCGGCCGCAGCGCTCGCGCGCGAAGGGTCGAGACCGAGTGCGCGCTCGAGGGCCTCGGCCGCGCGCGCTGGATCGAGGTATTCCTCGTCGAAGATGGCCGCGAGCCGCTCGTAGAAGCCGACCTGCTGGCGCGGCGTGACGGCGAGCTGAATCTCGGCCACGAGCACCTCGACGAGCTCGCGGTAGCGCCCGCTGCGATTGAGCACGCGATCGAGGCCACGCAGCGCATCGACGTGCTTCGGCTCTTCACGCAGCACGTCGCGGTAGAGCCGCTCGGCGGCGTCGAGCCGGTCGAGCTCCGTTTCCCACGCCTCGGCGATCTGCAGCACCTGCCGGTGTCGCTCGTCGCCCGTCAGCGCGAGGGCACGAGCTTCGAGGAGCTCGAGAGCGCGCTTGGGCTCGCCCCGCTGGCGCAGGAGCGCCGCGAAGCCCTCGGCCGCCTTGGCATGCCCGGGGTCCTCCGCGAGCACGGCGCTGAAGAGCTCCTCGGCGCCGGAGGGGTTGCTGAGCCGGCTCGCGAGCACGTCGGCCGCGTCCGCGCGCAGATCGCGCGCCAGGCGCGGCGCGGCCACGTCGGCGCGCCGCAAGAGCACCTGCCCGAGCTCGTTCCATTGCTGCGAGCGTCGGTAGAGGTCGGCCAGACCGGCCAGCGCCGCATCGTTGCTCGGGTCGCGCGCCAGCACCGCGTTCAGGAGCTGCAGGGCCATGTCGGGCCGCGTCAGCTTCGAGCCGTACCAGTCGGCCGCCCGCAAGAGCAGAGCGGCCCGCGCCTCGTCCGGCAGCTCCCCTTGCGCCGCGGCGCCGCAGCGCTCGAGCACCTCCCCCCAGGCCTTGCCGTTGCCGCCCGCGGCCCGTTCCACGGCGCGGGCTCGCTCCTCTTCCAGCGGGTCCTCGCAGAACGCTTGAGCGAACGCGACCACCGCCTGCTCCTTGTCGTTGAGCTCTCCGTTGTAGAGCTCGCCGATCTCGGCGAAGCATTGAGCGCGCTCCGCGGCGGATTTCGCCGACTCGCTGCGCTCGAGGAACAGCTCGACCAGCGCCTCGTGCTTGCGCAGCCGTTTGCGCAGTCGCACGAGGGCCGCGAAGCTCGAAGCGTCTTGGGCGTCGAGCTCGATCAGGCGCTCGTAGAGGCCCTCGGCGCGCTCGAAATCGCCGGCTGCCTCGAACAGCCGCGCTGCCCGCGTGAGCAGGCGCGGGACGGCGCGTTCGGAGCCGCCGCGTTCCTCCACCACCGTGACCGTATCGACGAAGCCCTGCGCGACTCGCGTGGCGTCAGCGCCCAGATCGACGCTGGCCTCGAGCGCTGCGGCCTCGCCCTCGTCGAGTGGATTCTCGGCCAGGATGGCAAAGCGCCCCTCGAGTCGGTCGTCACTCACCCAGCTCGGCGGCCGGGTCGACGCGCGCCAGACACGCCGCAGCGCCTCGAGCAGCTCGTTCGCGTCGCGCAGGCGCCGCTCGGGCTCGCGCTCGAGCAAGGACGACACGAACGCGTCGAAATCGGCGCCGGCGCCGCGCGGCGCCGCGAACGACAGCGGCTCCGGCGTCTCCATCAGGTGGGAGACGACCACGTCCGCCGCGCTGGGCCCCGCGTACGGGTCTTGACCCGTGAGCAGCTGGTAGATGATGACGCCGAACGCGTAGAGATCGCTCGTGAGCTCGACGCCCTTGCCGCGCAGCGTTTCGGGGGCGACGCCGGAAAGCCAGGTCTGGCCGAAATCGCCGCTCGCCAGCGGCACGCTCGGCCGAAGCAGGTGCGCTCCCGCGTCGAGCAGCATCACGCGGGGCTGCGTCGGGGATGGGTCGAGCACCAGCACGTTGCCGAGGTGCAGGGCCCCGTGCGCGACGCGGCGCTCGTGCAGCATGGCGAGCGGCTCGGCGATGGCGTGGAGGAGCGGAAGGATCTCGTTGACGTGCCGCGGTCCGCTGCGGCGCAAGATCGCGCGCAGCGTCTCGCCCTCCTGAAACGGGTGCGCGACGGCGACGCCGTTCGCCAGCTCGAAGGCCGACACCGCTTCGGGCAAGCCGGGGTGGCTGACCTGAGCGGCGAGACGGGTCGCCACGAGGTAGCGCAGCGCATCCTTCCTGGGCACGCCCGTCACGCAGCGCAACCGCATGACGTCGACCTCGTGGTACGCGCGCACCACGATCGAGCTGGGCCCCACGCCGAGCGGCTCGGCGAGCTTGTAGCCCTTGGCGGCGAGCTCCGCCTCGGAAACCGCGGGGGGTGCGCCGTCGCTCTTCCGCAGCGCCTTCGCCTCGTCGCGCCGCGAGGTCTGCATGGCGTCGAGCAGAGCTTCGACGGCGTCGCGCTCGACGCAGCGCTCGGCGAGCGTGCGGGCGAGCGAAGCCTTGGCTCCGATGTTGCCGAGGGCGGTGCCGTCCGGGCCGAGCACCGACCCTGCAAGCTCGCCGAGCTCGTGCAGGTCGTACAGTCGCTCGAGCTCGGCGCTCAGTGTTTCGACGTTCAGCGTCAACGGGGCGGTCCTCTCGAGGCCCGGTCAGAGCCCAGTCAGAGGGGAGAGCCTATCATCCATCACGGCCAGTCGAGCAGCGCTCGACGCACGCGCCACGCGCCGTCTTCGTCCGCATCGCCGTAGAGGAGCTCGTCACCCACGAGAGCGAGTGGCACGCCGGCGGCGATCGGAGAACCCAGCGCGGCGATGCGGCGGAGCGCGAGGGCTTCGCCCTTGTCGCGCAGAACGCCGGCCAGAAGCAGCGCTTCCGAGCCGGAACGCACCGTCACCACCAGGTGGCAACCGCTCGCACCGCAATCGACCGCCAGGGATGTAGGCTCACCGACCTCGATGCCGAGGCGCGCGGGCTCGCCGTGCGGCTCGCCGGTCGCGTCGAGCGGCGCGACCATGACGGCGGCGCTGCCGGGCACGTCGGGTGACCCTCGCTCGAGCCAGATCAGCACGAGGCCGCCGCCGAGGCGACCGAGCGCCGGGGCGAACGAATGCCCCTTGGTCGCGAGCACGCGACGCTCGCCCCCGATCGGCGTCGCATCGCGCGTGGCCACGTGCGCGAGGTAGATGTCGGCCTCGCCGGGCGACGCCGGGTCGCGGGCCTCGGCCCAGGCAACGACGGCAGAGTCGCCGAGCGTGGCGAGCGCCGCCTGGGTGGCGGGGCCGGGGGCGTTGGTGAGGCGGTGCTCGGTGCCGATTCGCGCGAGCTTTTCGTCGACGCGACTCACGTAGACCTCCGGATCGCGGTCGCGCTCGTCGACCCAGGCCACGAGCCAGCCCTTGCCGACGGGCGCCGTCGCGACGTCGCTCGTGTCGCCGCCCTTGCGCGTGAGCATGCGCTGCGAGCGCCGCCCTCCGTCGGGCGCGACGAGCGTCAGGAACACCTGCGGCTTGCCGGCATCGACGCCCGTCCAGGCGACCAACACCTCGCCACTCTCTCCCGCCGGCGACAGCGCGACCCCGCCGAGGGAGTGAGCGCGCAGCGAGAGCGCCTGCTCCGGCCCGACCGCGACACCGTCGGATTTCAGCCCGAGCAAGCCGAGCCGCGCGCGGAGCGGCTCGAGCCGGCCGTCGGACGCCGGTTGCTTGAGCTTCACCCACGGCGTCGTCGGATCGAAGTCGGTGAGGTACGCCGCGAGCGAGCCCGTGCCGATCTTCGCGAGCGAAAGATCCGCCAGCGCGTCGCTCTTCACGAGCACGCGATTTTCGCGGATGCGCGGCGGCGGCTCGACGCCCAGCGTGCGCCCCGCAGGACGCCAGGTGTCCGAGCGCCGCTCGAGCGTCACGAGATAGACCGGGGCCGGCGCCGCGCTCAGCGCCGCGAGCGTGAAGCAGCCGTTGTCGCGACAGCTGAGCCCCCAGCCGAGATCGGCTGGGCCGCCGTCGAGCGCTTCGAGTCGGAGCGGCTCGGAAGCCTGGACCTCGAGCTTCGAGCCGAAGCGCACGTACGTCGGCATGACCTCCGGGTCGTCGCAGGGGTCCGACTTCGCGCAGGCGCTCGCCAGCGTCAGGGCCGCGACGCCGTCACCCACCGCGGCGATCTCGGGGACGGCCGCCTCGTCCGAGCGCAGCTCGATGCGCGCTCGCTCCGGCGTGGTGCGACCGCTCGCATCCACGCCCACGAGGTCGAACATCCGGTGCTCGCCGCTGCGTTCCGCGGGGCTCTCCCACGTGATCCACGCGCGCGGCGCACCCGGCCGCGCCACGAGGCGAACGAGCGCCTGCTCACCGAGCGGCCCGGTGAGCGGCGCCTCGGGCACCTTCACCCGCAGCTCGGCGCTCACGACCGCGCGGTACACGCGGCTCTCGCCGTCGCGCGTGTCGGACCACGCCACGAGCAGCGAGTCACCGAGCTCGGCGAGATCGAAGTCGAGCTCGGCATGCCCGGCGCTGCTGAGCGTGAGCGGCTTGCCCTTCACGGCAGCGTGGCCATCGAGGAACGAGACGAGCACGCGACCTTCGGCGTTGATCGTGCCGAGCGCGGCGCTGCCGGCGAAGGCCGTCACCTGCCAGGCCTTGGCGCCCGTGGCGACCACGGCGGGATCCGCTTCGGGCTCGCCCTGCGCGTTGAGCGACACGGCGTAGAGGTCGGCGGCCGCGTCGTTCGACACGGCCCACAGGATCAGCCGGCGCTCCCCGAGCGGAATCGCCTCGACCCAGAGCGCCCGGGTGTGCAGCTCGGCCAGGGCGCGCGGCCCCACCACGAGCTCGGCGCGCTCGTTCAGGAGCGTGACCTCGACCCACTCGGAAAGCGCGGTGCGCCGTGTGCTCACGAGCGTGTAGCCGGACCCGCGCGGCGTGCCGCGCACCACGACGAGCCCGATGTCGGGCGCCGCGTCGGCGAAACGTCGCGCCGCTCCGCGCGGCGTGCCGTCGGCACCGACAGCCGAAAGGTACCAGCCGCGCTGCTCCGCTTCTGCCGCAGCCCACACGAGGACGGCGCCGTCCTTGCCCTGGCCGAGGTAGGGGCCGAACGTGCCGTCCGGCACGCGCGCCATCTGGGTCGCGCGCAGCGCGGGCACCGCGGGGACCGGGGGCAGCGTCGAGCGCGGCGGGGCGCGATGCTCGGGCCGGTACGCCGGCACGGACGGCCCGCCGCAAGCAGCGGCGAGCACGATCACGAGCGGCAGTGGCCAGAAACGCCTCGACATGCCGGATCCGCTACCACGTCGCGGGCGGAATGCAGAGCGCGAACGCGGCGTTCATGTGCCTGCTGCTATCGTCCTCACCCGTGACGCTCGCTCAACGCCTGCTCCTGGCGATCGCAGCGGTCACGCTGCTCACGGCCGCCTTCGCCGGCGTCTCGGTGCGCGAAGCGTGGCGCCGCGCGGAGGAAGCACGCTTCGAGCGCGAGTTTCAAGACGCCAAACGGCTCCTCGCGCAGGAGCTCGGGGCGGAGCCGGCCGCGCTCGGACGCCTCGTCGACCCCGTCTGCCAGCACGACCCCCTGGTCGACAGCGCGCTCGTGGGCCTGCGCGCCGGCGATCTCGAGGCGCGACGCCTCCCGATCAGCCTGCGCGTGCCGGAGCTCGGTCGCGCGCTCGAGCTCGACGAGCTCGTCCTCGTCACGTCGCGGGGCGAGGTCCTGGGCGCGCTCGGCGAGCCGCCGTCGAAGGCGCGCGCGGCGGAGATCCGCGAGCGGGTGCGGCGCGGCGGACCTGCGACGTGGCGCGCGGAGCCGCTGGCCCTCGAGCTCGGCTGCCGCCGCGGTGACGACGCGACGTGGGTCGGGCTCTACGCTGCGCGCCACCTCGACCCGCTGCTCGCGCGCGTGGGCACGGCCTTCGGCTTCACGCTCACGCGTGACCCCCCCGCTCCGAGCCGGCGCACATTGAGCGAGCCGCTCGCCCTGGCCGAGCTCGGCGGGATCGAGCTTTCGGCCTCGCGCCCGCGCTTGCCTCTGATCGAAGCGCTCGAGCGCCTCGACGTGACGCTGCTCGTGATCAGCGGGGTGGCGCTCGCGGGCGGGGCGCTGCTCGCGATCCTGTTCGCCCGCGGGCTTTCGCGACCCATCGTCGAAATGTCGCGTCAGGCGGGGGAAGTCGTGCACGGCGAGCCCCGGCCGGTCGCGCCGGGCGGCGGCCGCGAGCTCGTCGAGTTCGCCAACGCGTTCAATCGCGCGATCGCCGACCTCGTGCGGCTCCGCAAGCGCCTGGCAGCGACCGAGCGCATCGCCGCCCGGCGCGAGATCGCCCGGCGCGTCGCCCACGAGATCAAGAATCCCCTCGCCCCGATTCGCGCCGCGATCGAGACCTTGCGTCGCCTGCGCGCCCGCAGCGACCCGGCCTTCGACGAGTACTTCGACGAGGCGACGCGCACGGTGCTCGACGAGGTGCGGAGGATCAGCGACATCGTGGGCGAGTTCACGCGCTTCGCGCGGCTGCCGCCGCCGGCACCGGCCCCGATGGACCTCGTGGAAGCTGCCCGCTCGGTGGTTCAGCTGCACGACGGGCAAGGCACGCCCGTCGAGCTCACCGGTGATGCGCGCGTCGAGCTCGTCGCCGATCGCGACCAGATGGTGCAGGTGCTGACGAACCTCGTGCAGAACGCGCTCGACGCCGTGAAGGGGACACCGGATCCGCGCGTCACGGTCGACGTGACCCGGGCGACCGAGCGCGCGCGGCTCGCCGTCCGCGACAACGGGCCGGGCTTCGCGCCCGAGGTGGCGGCGCGTCTGTTCGAGCCGTACCTCACGACCAAGGCCGAGGGCACGGGGCTCGGCCTCGCGATCGTCGAGCGTATCGTGGTCGAGCACGGCGGAGACATCGCTCTCGACCGCTCGGCAGCCCGCGGGGCAACGCTCTTGATCAGCCTGCCGCTCGAGGGGCCCACCCTCCTGCCCGATTCCGGCGTACCGCCGAGCTCGGAGCCGTGAGCTCGCGCCGTTGCGGAAGAGCCCGGACGTCCTCTCCCAGGCACCGAATTCGGGCAGTCCCGAGCCGACGAAGGCACGAATTCGAGCAACAGATCCCGTTCTCCTTGTGACGTGGGGCTCGGTCTGAGTACGATTTCGGTCCCTCGGCGGGGTTTCCGCTTCCGCGAAGAGGGCACCCGATGGATAGCCTCACACCGCGTCACGTTCAGGGGATCGTCGTCGTCGTCGCCGCCTTCCTGCTGGCGGCCCTGCTCGGCGGCTTCGATCAGCGCACCCTGATGCTCGGCGGCCTCGTCACGCTGGCCGGAGTCGTGGCAGTCGCCATGACCGGCGGCGGCGGCCTCTCACGCGGCGTGCTCGACGAGCTTCACGCCGCCACGCGTCAGGCGCTCGAGGGTCAGCGCCCCGCCGCACGACCCGGCGCGTCGCCGGAGCTCGCTCGCATGTACGAGGCGCTCGGTGCCGTGGCCGACGCCCACGCCGAAGCGCTGCAGGCGAGCCACCGCTCGCGGGCCGCGCTCGCGCAGACCGCCCAGAGCTTGCTCGATGCGCTGCGCCAGCTGAGCCAGGGCGTGAGCACGCAGATGAACGCGGGCGAGGAAGTCGCGAAGTACGTGCGCGAGACGACCGAGGCGCTGCGCGCCATCGGTCAGAACGTCGAGGTGCTCGCGACGAGCGCCGAGGAGTCGGGCTCGTCGATCATGGAGATGACGGCCACGAACGAGACCGTGGCCGAAAACATCGTCGAGCTCGCGGGAAGCGTGCGCGAGACGGTCGCTTCGATCGAGGAGATGGCCTACTCGATCAAGGAGGTCGCCAAGAACGTCGACGCCCTCTCGCTCACCGCCGAAGAGACCAGCTCGAGCATGAACGAGATGGACGTCTCCATCGACCAGGTGCAGTCGAACGCCAACGAGACGGCGCGGCTGTCCGAGGAAGTGGCGCAGGACGCCGAGCGGGGCGCCGAGGCGATCCTGAAGACGATCGGAGAGATCTACCGCATCAAGGAGAGCAGCCAGGAAGCGGTGAGCGTGATCTCGAACCTCGGCTCGCGCATCGACGCCATCGGGCAGATCCTGAACGTGATCGACGACGTGGCCGAGCAGACGAACTTGCTCGCGCTGAACGCCGCCATCATCGCGGCGCAAGCCGGCGAGCACGGCAAGGGCTTCGCCGTCGTGGCGGACGAGATCAAGGATCTCGCCGAGCGGGCCGGCGCGAGCACGAAGGAGATCGCCGATCTCATCAAGACGATTCAGTCCGAGAGCAAGAACGCCATCTCGGCCGTGGAGCGCGGCGCGCAGAACGTCGACCGCGGCGTCGAGGTCTCGAACGAGGCCGAGCGAGCGCTGAAGAAGATCCTCGAAAGCTCGCAGAAGAGCACCAACATGGTGCGCGCCATCGCCCGCGCGACCGTCGAGCAGGCGAAGGGCAGCAAGCAGGTGACGGACGCCATCGGCCGCATCGCCGGCACGGTCCAGCAGATCGCCGCCGCGACGGCCCAGCAGGCGCGTGGCTCGGAGCTCATCATGCGCAGCGGCGAGAAGATGCGCACCATCGCCCAGCAAGTGGAACGCTCGACGCAGGAGCAGTCGCGGGGCAGCCGGCAGATCACGCAGGCGATGGAAAGCATCAACAGCATGGTCGGCGAGATCTCGAACGCCCAGCGCACGCAGGTGCGCGGCGCCGAACGCGGCCTCGGGCTCGTCTCCCAGCTCGACGAGGCCGCACGCAAGCAGGACGCGGCCGTGCGCGAGCTTTCGTCGCAGGCGGATCGCGTGAAGCGCGAGCCCTAACGCGGGGATTCACAGGGAGGCGGGAAGGACGGGAAGGGATCTGGTTGGGGAGGCGCTTGCTGGCGAGGGGGGACGATTCTCGGGTATTCTGGAGGGATGGTGAGGAGAATCGGTCTTGGGCTCGCGTGGGCGATGGCGGCAGTTTTGGGTGGGGCGTGCGGCGGGAAGGAGAAGGAGGAGCCGGGTGATGACGCGGTGGCGGGGACGACTTCGAGCGCGAGCGGGACGGGCGGCCAAGCATCGGGCGGCTCGGGCGGAAGCGTGGCTGGCACCGGCGGAAGCGCGGCTGGCGCCGGCGGAATGCCGAGCAGCCAAGGCGGAGCTGGTCCGGGGGGCGCGAGCAACGGCGGCGCGCCGGCTGGCGTGGGGGGCTCGGCGACGACCAGCGACTGCACCGGCACGTTCGGCACCCCCACGCTGATCCTGGATGGCGGGGCGTCCGGCATTCCGGCGCAATCGCTCAGCGTCACGGGTGACGATCTCGAGCTTTTCTACGAGGTGCCGGGTGACGCACTGGGCGTCATGGTGCGGACCCGAGCGCAGCGCGACGCACCCTTCGGCGAGGCCAAGGAAATCGCCCCCGCCGTGTTCGACTTCTGTCCTCCGGAAGAGGGCCCGAGCATCGACATCAGCGACGACGGGCTGCGCCTGTACATGACCTGCGTCAACACCATCGTCGCGAATCCGGACGACCCGTTCGAGCCTGCCCCCATCCACGTCGCCGACCGCACGAGTCGGAGCACCTTGGATTTCGTTCGCCGGCCCCAGCCGATCGGCATGGGTGGCATCTCGATCAGCGTCAGCGCCGATGAGCTCGCCGCCTTCTGGTCGGACTACACGGACACGAGCAATCCGACCGTTCTTTCTGGCACGCGCTCCTCGCTGAGCGGTGCCTTCGGCGCAGGGACGGAGCCACTCGGTCTCGACCAAGCCGTCCTCCGCCACCCCGAGCTTTCGACCGACGGCTTGCACCTTTTCGGCTCGCTCAAGACGGGGACGCTCACCAGCATCGTCATGTACACGCGCGCCTCGCTCGGTTCTGCATTTGGCAACCCGAGCAGCGAGGGGCTCCCCGTCACGCCCGTCATTCCCGACGACCCGAATACGCCGACGGTGGAAAGCGTCAGTGACCTCAGCCCGACGTTGAGCGCCGACTGTCGCTCCCTGTACTTCCTCCGTCTCGCGTTCGACGCCGGGACGAACCGGGGACAAGTCTGGGGCGCGCGTCGCTAGCAGACGACGACTCTTCGCTC
>Ga0315912_10006695_pt1 | contig 10257 bp, 9 predicted proteins | sample VfabasoilMG_FD_204469 | JGI IMG/M metagenome (GOLD analysis project Ga0315912, IMG submission 204469) | Garden soil microbial communities collected in Santa Monica, California, United States - V. faba soil | ecosystem: Environmental > Terrestrial > Soil > Garden | place: USA: California... | reverse complement strand
GCTCGCCGCTACTCGAGCCTAGGCGTCGGCGACTTCATGCGCTCGATGACAGTGCAAGAGCTCACGGTTGAGGGTTTGCAAAACATCGGCCCCATTGCGACGACGCTGGCCGAGCTCGAGGGCCTCGACGCGCACGCGGCGGCGGTGAGCTTGCGGCTCGCGGCCGCACTCGGAGCGCGGCGATGAGCAAGCTGCTCGATCTGGCACGGGCCGAGTTGCGCGACATTCGGCCGTACGTTCCCGGCGCGTACGAGCCGGGTTGTCTGCGATTGAACGCGAACGAGTCGCCATGGCGCACACCGGGCGACAACTCGGCGCGCGGCCTGAACGTTTATCCCCCGCCGCGCCCGACCGTGCTGCAGGCCAAGCTCGCCGAATACTACGGAATCGAACAGCGGCAGATACTCGTGACGCGCGGTAGCAGCGAGGCGATCGACGTGCTGATTCGCGGCTTCTGCACTGCGGGTCGAGATCGCATCCTCGTCTGCCCACCGACGTTCGACATGTATCGGCTCTATGCCGGCATCCAGAACGCCGGGATCGTGCACGTGCCGTTGAAGGCAGACCAAGACTTCGCGCTCGACGCCGACAAAGTCATCGCGGCGCTCGATGCTACCACCAAGCTCGTGTTCATCTGCTCGCCGAACAATCCGACTGGACAATCGCTGGACCGCGACGACATCGACCGCGTGTGCAAAGCGGCCGCCGGTCGCGCGCTCGTGGTGATCGACGAGGCCTATCACGAGTTCGCCGAGCACGGGCACTTCCTCGAGCTGCGCAATCGTTACGAGCACGTGGTGCTGCTGCGGACGCTGTCGAAGTTCGTATCGCTCGCGGGCGTGCGCTGCGGCTTGATCGTCGGCGCGCCGGAGCTGATCGAGTTCGCGCAGGTCGTGCTGCCGCCCTACACGTTCCCGACGCCGTCGATCGAGCTCGTCGAGCAGGCCTTGTCGAAGGACTCGTTGCGCGTTTCGGAGGAACGCATCGCGGTGCTGAAGCGCGAGCGCGCGCGGCTTTCCGCGGCATTGCGCGACGTGCCGGAGGTCTTGCAGGTGTACCCGAGCGACGCGAACTTCATCCTCGTGAGGACGCGCAACGGCCGCGCATTCCGCGAGACGGCGCGCCGTGCCGACATTCTCGTGCGCACGTTCGAGGATCCGTTGTTGCGAGACTGTGTCCGGATCACGGTGGGTCGGCCCGCCGACAACGATCAGTTGCTGCAAGCGCTAGCGGGCGCGGAGCGTACGACCCATGCGTAAGGTACTGTTCGTCGATCGCGACGGCACTCTCGTCGCGGAACGCAAGACGCTCGCGGAGCCGGTCGAGCAACCGCTCATTGCGGGCGTGATCCCAGCCCTGTTGAAGGCGAAGGCGGCGGGCTACGAGCTCGTGATCGTCACGAACCAACCCGGCCTCGGCGGCGTGGACAATCCGCGTCCCGCGTTCGAGCGTGCGGACGCGAACCTGTTGGCGCTGTTCGCGTCGCAAGGCATTCGATTCAGAGCCAATTTCCAGTGCCCGCACTTGCCCGACGCTGGCTGCGCATGCCGGAAGCCCGGAGTCGGCCTCGTGCGCGACTTCGTGACCTCTGCCCCGCTCGACCGCGAGCGCAGCGCGATGGTCGGCGACCGCGATACGGATCTCGAATTCGCGCGGAATCTCGGCATCCAAGGTTTCAAGCTCGGCGCCCCCGGCACGGAGACCTGGGACGTGATCGTGCACGCGCTGGTCGATCGGCCGCGTATCGCGACCGTGAGTCGCCGTACGCGCGAGACCGACATTCGCGTCGCGGTCGATCTCGACACCGAAGCGGATCCGAGTGCGAAGACGGGCCTCGGTTTCTTCGACCACATGCTCGAGCAGCTCGGCAAGCACGGCGGCTTCAAGCTGGATGTGCAATGCACCGGCGACCTGCACATCGATGAGCACCACACGGTCGAGGACGTCGCGTTGACGCTGGGTCAAGCGTTGCGCGAGGCACTTGGCGACAAGCGCGGCATTCAGCGCTATGGATTCCTGCTGCCAATGGACGAGGCGGATGCCGAGGTTTCGATCGATCTCGGGGGCCGGCCGTACCTCGTGTTCGAGGCGACATTTCCGCGCGACCGAGTTGGCGATCTGCCGACCGAGCTCGTGCCGCATTTCTTCCGCTCGCTGGCCGAGACGCTCGGTGCCGCGATCCACGTGCGCGTGCGCGGCGAGAACACCCATCACATGGTCGAGGTGTCGTTCAAGGCGGTGGCGCGCGCGCTTCGCCAGGCGCTGAAGCGGCAAGGCGAGGAGCTGCCAAGCACAAAGGGCAAGCTATGAAGTCGCAGGCGGTAATCATTCCGTCGTGCGGCTCGAACCTCGCGTCGCTCAAGTTCGCGCTCGACCGGATCGGCGCCGATGTTCCGTTGACCGAAGATCCCGAGCGGATTCGCGCCGCGAGCCACGTGATCCTGCCCGGCGTGGGCGCCGCCGCGCCCGGCATGGCGCGGCTTGCGGCAGCTGGACTCACGGATCTGATTCCGACGTTGACGCAGCCCGTGCTCGGCATCTGCCTCGGGATGCAGCTCTTGTTCGCGAGCTCCGAGGAGGAGCACACGCGTTGCCTCGGCGTGATCGACGCGACGGTGCAACGGCTGCCGGCCAGCCCGGACCTGCCCGTGCCGCAGATGGGCTGGAACGACCTCGAGCTGGTCGGCTCATCGCCATTGCTGGCAGGCGTGCCAGAAGGCGCCTATGCGTACTTCGTGCACAGCTTTGCGGCGCCTGCCGGGGAGTACACGCGGGCGCTGACCACCTACGGCCGCGCGTTCTCGGCCGTGATCGAGCAGCGCAACTTCTTCGGGACGCAGTTTCATCCGGAACGTTCGTCGAAAATTGGCAGCCAGATTCTCGCGAATTTTCTGAAGATAGACTTGTAACGTACTGTTTATGATGAAGCTAATTCCGGCTATCGACCTGCGAAACGGGCGCTGCGTACGCCTGCTGAAAGGCGACTTCGATCAGGAGACGCAGTATCCGGTCGACCCGGTCGAGTTGGCGGCCCATTACCGGGATCTCGGCGCACGCTGGCTGCACGTGGTCGATCTCGACGGCGCCAAGCGCGGCGAGCCCGTGAATCTCGAGCTGATCCGCCGGATGCACGCGACCGGGATCGCAGTGCAGCTCGGCGGCGGCATTCGTTCGCGCGAGAGCCTCGCGCAGGCGCTTGGCGTGGCTGCGCGCGTCGTCATCGGCAGCCTCGCGGTCAGCGATCCCAAGCTCGTCACGGCTTGGCTTCAGGAGCTCGGACCGGAGCAATTTACGCTGGCGCTCGACGTTCGCCTCACGACCGAAGGCACGCCCATGATCGCGACGCACGGCTGGACGCGTGCCTCGACCCTGACGTTGGCGGATGCGATCGACGGCTACGCCGCCGTAGGGCTACGTCACGTCCTGTGCACGGACATCGACCGCGACGGCGCCTTGGCGGGCCCGAACCTCGCGCTGTACCGCGATTGCGTGGCGCGCTGGCCCGGCATCGAGTTCCAGGCGTCCGGTGGTGTGCGTCACGTCGCCGATCTCGAGGCGCTGGCCACGGCCGGTGTGGCCGCGGCCGTCTCGGGCAAGGCGCTGCTCGAAGGCAAGTTGACGCCAGAGGAGATTCGACCATTCTTACGCGGCGCATAATTCCCTGCCTCGACGTGCGCGACGGCGTCGTCGTCAAAGGCGTGCAGTTCCGCGACCACAAAGTCGTCGGCGACATCATGACGCTCGCAGCGCGCTATCGCGATGAAGGCGCTGACGAGCTCGTGTTCTACGACATCACGGCGAGCCCCGACCAACGTACCGTCGACCGCAAGTGGGTCAACCGCATCGCAGCAGTGCTCGACATTCCGTTCTGCGTTGCCGGCGGCATCCGCAGTGTCGCCGACGCCGAGACGGTGTTGAACCTCGGCGCCGACAAGATCTCCGTGAACTCTCCTGCTCTCGAACGCCCGGGACTGATCGACGAGCTCGTGCGGCGGTTCGGCTCGCAATGCGTCGTGATAGGCATCGACACGCTGACGCGCGACGGCGACTACCACGTCTATCAGTACACGGGAGACCCGAACAGGTCGCGAGCGGCCGAGCGGCGCACGCTCGACTGGGTCCGCGAGGTGCAAGACCGCGGCGCCGGCGAGATCGTGCTGAACTGCATGAACCAAGACGGCGTGCGCAAGGGCTACGACGTCGTGCAGCTCGAAGCCGTACGCGCGGCATCGCACGTGCCGCTCATCGCGTCCGGCGGGGCCGGCGCGCGCGAGCACTTCAAGGACGTTTTCGAGCGCGCGCGCGTCGATGGCGCGCTGGCCGCGAGCGTGTTCCACACAGCGGCAATCGATATACGAGAGCTGAAACAGTACTTGGCGGCCGCCGAGATCGCGATCCGGCCCGTCGCGTAGGAGGAAGTCGTGAGCGATACGGCGTTCTTGGAGCGGCTGCAAGAGATCATCCGCGAGCGGTTGGCGGACCCACCGGCCGGTAGCTACACGGCCAAGCTGGCGGGGCAAGGCATACTCAAGGTCGCGCAGAAGGTCGGCGAGGAAGGCGTGGAGCTGGCGCTTGCTGCGGCTGCACAGGATCGCGCCCGCGTCACAGCCGAAGCTGCAGATCTGGTCTACCACGTGCTCGTGCTGCTCGCGATGCGCGAGCTGTCGCTCGCCGACATTGCGACGGAGCTCGAGCGCCGTCATCGCGGCGCGCACTGACCGCGACTCCGGCCGCCCCGGTAGCCGCCCGACATTTTTGAGCCATGGCTAGATTCGTCGTAGCCGACGCGAGCCCATTGATCGGGCTAGCAAGGGTCGGTGTGCTCGTTTGGCTTCGCGATCTCTTCGGGACCGTGACGATCACGCGGCTCGTGAAAGACGAAGTCGCGGGGCGCGGCGCACGCCCGGGCGCCAAGGAAATCGAAGCGGCGCTGGGCGCGGGCTGGCTCCGCGTTGCGCCGACACCGCTCGAGACCTGGCGGTTCGGGAAGATCGATCCGGGAGAGGCCAGCACGATCGCGCTCGCCGCGGAGCACGAGGGCGCGCTGGTGGTGATGGACGATGCACTCGCGCGTGCGGAGGCCGCGGCGCTTGGGCTCGACGTGATCGATGTCGGCGGCGTGTTGCTGCAGGCTAAGCACGCGGGACTGGTCGGCGCCCTACGCCCGGTGATGGCGCGGCTTGCGCGAGCCGGGTTCAAGATTGCGGAGCAAAGACGGAAGGCGTTGCTCGTCGAAGCAGGCGAACGGTAAACCGCTAGCCCTCCGGTAATCCAGCCTTGCGGAGCCCCGCGATGAGTCTCTCCATGCGCTCCGACTGGAGGTTCGGCAGGACGCTGCGCACCAGGTTCAGACTCTCGCCCGGAGTGGCCTGCAGCAGTTGATCCCTCGCCATGTGCGCCTCGTCGAGCCGGCCGAGATGACCGAGGCTCGAAACGACGTACCGCCAGCCGCCCGGAAATCGCGGCATCGCCTCGGTAGTTTGCCGCGCGTACTCGAGTGCTCGTTCGTAGTTGCCCGCGCCGAACTCGGCGCACGCCCGCGCAAAGCTCCACATCGATTGCACGGGATCCCGCGGGCTTAGGCGCTCGGCAAGCACGGCATGTTGCACCGCCAGTTCGTGATCACCTCGCCATGAATACGAGATCGCCAATAGCGATTGCGCCATCGCCAAGTTCGGGTTCAAAGCGACCGCCCGTTTGCCTTCCGGAATCGCCGCATCGAGTTGCCGCAGCGTGAAGAACACGAATGCCATCGTCGCGTGAGCCCATGCGTCGTTCGCGTCGAGATCGATCGCTCGCAGCGCTGCATCGTAGGCGGTCTTGCGTATGACGTCGCGATCGCCCTCGAATCCCAAGTTGCTGACCCAGCACAGCGCAAACGCAAGCCCGGACAGCGCGAGCGTGCTGTTTGGATCGATTTCGAGTGCGATCCCGAATAGTCGGCGAGCCTCCGCAATGTCGTCCCTGCCCCGCCGTGAAAGGAACCAATTTCCTCGCATCGCGTAGTCCCAGGCGTCGAGGTTCTCCGGAGCTTTTCGCTGAGCGCGCTGTGCTTCGGCGGATGCGAAAGCCGGCGCAACCGCGGTGATGATAGCCTCACTGATCTCGTCCTGTATGGCAAAGATGTCTTCGAGCCCACGGTCGTAACGCTCGGCCCAGATGTGCCGATCCGTCGCAGCATGGATCAACTGCGCGGTGATCCGCACGCGCGCGCCGGCCTTGCGGACACTGCCTTCGAGCACGTACTGGACCCCTAGGTCGCGAGCGACTTGTTTCACATCGACCGAGTTGCCCTTGTAGACGAAGCTCGAGTTGCGCGCAATGACGAAGAACAAATGAAACCGGGACAAACCGGTGATGATGTCTTCGGAGATGCCGTCGCTGAAGTACTCCTGTTCCGGGTCACCGCTCATGTTCGTAAACGGCAGCACGGCGATCGCCGGTTTGTCCGCCGGCTCGCGCGTTGCGCGCGCACTATTGCCGGGGACCGGTGCGTCCACGTGGTAGGCCCTTACGGGGCGCTCGATGTTCTTGACTCGCTGCTCGCCGGCGAAGCGATAGCAGAGAGACAGTTTTGTGCCCAACGACGTGTGGACCGACTCGGAGATACAGATGCCGCCGGCCTCGGCCAGGCTCTCGAGGCGCGCAGCCACGTTGACGCCGTCGCCGTAAACGTCTCCACGGTCCTCTATCACGTCACCGAGGTTGACCCCGATTCGAAATTCCACTTTGCGGTCCTGCGGCAGCTCATCGTTCCGTTTGCGAAGCTCCTGCTGAATCTCGATTGCACTCGATACTGCGTCGACGGCGGCCGCATAAGTCGCCAAGACAGCGTCGCCCGCGTAGTGCATAACGCGCCCATGATGACGCTCAACGTTGGCCGCAATCGAATCCAAGTACTCCGCCAATCGCCGGTGCGTCGCGTCCTCGTCCTCTCCAGTCAGACGGCTGTACCCGACTACGTCCGCATACAGAATCGCGGCGAGCTTGCGACGTAAGCGTTCGTCCGGCACGGATTCGCTCCTGTAGTAGTCGGCGGAATAGTACTCGTGCGCGATCCACTGGGCATCACGGGGAAGCGCGAGTCGGCGGCACGCGAACGTGCGCACGCAGGAGGACGGGACGCCAGGCTGCCGTGGCGCCCGGAAGGCAAGCCAGCGATGCTCTAGATCAGGACTTCCGTCGCGGGGTCGCGCAGGTTGTAGTGCGAGCCCATCGCATAACCATAGGCACCCGCGTTCGCGATCAGCAGTACGTCGTTTTCCTGGCAAGGCGGCAGCAGGCGGTCGGAGCCGAGCCGATCGCCGGTCTCACAGATCGGTCCCACGACGGTCACGAGCTCCGTAGCCGGCTCGCCGAGCCGCGACAGGTTCACGATGTCGTGATAGGCGCCGTACAACGCAGGACGGATCAGGCTGTTCATGCCGGTGCCGACGCCGACGTACTGGACCTCGCCCTTGCCCTTGGTCTGAGTCACGCGTGCGATCAATACGCCCGCCTGAGCGACGACGAAGCGCCCTGGCTCGAGGAACAACGCGCGGCCGCCGCAACCCTGCTTGACCTCCGTGAGCACGGTGTCGAGGGCCTTTAGATCGAGCCCCGGTTGGCCTGTCTTCTCCGGCACGCCGAGCCCGCCGCCGACGTCGATGTAACGCACCTCCGGCAAGCGCTCGAGCAGCTTCAGGAGCTGACGGCCCGTGTTGAGCCAGGCCTCCGGCGTGAGCACGCCGCTGCCCGTGTGTGCATGCAAGCCCACGATATTGGCACCGGCTTTCTTCACGCCGTCGATGAGCTCGTCGATCTCGAACAGCGGTATCCCGAACTTCGAATGCACCCCGGCCGTGCGGACATGCTCGTGATGCCCGCGACCCTGGCCCGTGTCGATGCGGACGAAGAGCTCCTTGCCCTTGAAGCTCTTGGCCCAGTGCTTGAGCGGAAATAGGTTGTCGAGCGTGACCCAGACGCCCTGCTCGAACGCCTGCTCGTACTCCGCGCGCGGCGCGAAGTTCGGCGTGAACAGAATTCGCTTGCGATCGATGCGCGGCAGCACCTCGAGCACTCGTGCGATCTCGCCCGGTGAAACGCATTCGATGTTCAGCCCGCGGTCGTGCACGATCTTCAAGATGTCGCGATGCGGGTTGGCCTTCATCGCATAGAACACGGCGTCGACGGCCTTCAGTGAGCGCAGCGCTGCGACGGCTTGCTCGATGCTCTCGCGGTCGTACACGTAAGTCGCATCGCGCTGCTTGCCGATGTCGATGAGCTCGGCCTTCTTCTTGACCCACCATGCCTTCGGCGTAGTCTTCGCGGGCATCCCGCCACCCGTGAGGCGCTCCCAGGTCTCACCGAACACACCGCCCTCGAACTTCCCTACCAGCAAGCCGTGCAGATGCTGCACGAGGCGAGACGCGTGCTCCGAGTTCACGACGAACGTGAGGTTCAGGTCGTTCGCGGCCTGCGTGACGAGATGGACTTGCTGCTCTTGGAACACCTCCAGCACGGGAGTGAGCTCGTGCAGAATCGTGCGGATGCGCTGGCCGACGAGCGTCACTGCGGCGCAGTCGCCGATGATCGTGACCTTGCAGTGCTTGCGCAGGTCATTCGCGAGTGCCTCGATGGCGGCGGCCGTCGTGACGTTTTGCGCCGTGTCGATCGAGACGGTGACGTTGCTCTCCGAGGTCGAGATCAGATCCACCGAGATGCCGTGCTCGCGGAACACATTGAACGCATCGGCCAGGAAGCCGACCTGGTGCCACATCTCCATCGACTCCATCGACAGGAGCGTGATGCCGCTGCGGTGCGAGATGGCCTTGAGCTGCGGCTGGTCGTCGCTCGGCGCGTTCGAGATGACGCTGCCTTCCCACTCGGGATGCGTCGTGCACTTCAGGTACAGCGGAATGCCCGAGGCGCGTACCGGGGAAATACTGCGCGGATGGAGTATGCCGCCGCCGGCTGACGCAATCTCTTGGGCCTCGCGGTAGTGCAGGCTCTTGATGAGGCGTGCCGACGGCACGGCCTTCGGATCCGCGCTGAAGAACCCCGGCGCGTCGGTCCAGATCTCGAGACGGCGTGCCTCGAGCTTCCCGGCAAGATAGGCGCCCGACGTATCGGAGCCGCCGCGCCCGAGCAACACGGTCTCGCCTTGCGCGTTGCGCGCGATGAAACCTTGCGATAGCACGACGCCATTGATCGCCGCGAAGCGCGCCTGCAGTGCCTTGTCGGGCGAGAAGTCGCAGCGTGCGGAGATGAACCGCGCGCGTTCCGTTTGGTCGCGAATCGTCGCGCTTTCCAAGTACTCGCGGATGTCGAGCCAAGCGATGTCGAGACCGCACTTGCGCAAATATGCGGCGCCGAGCTCCGTAGCCGCCAGCTCACCGTTCGCGAGCACGCGTGCATGCACACGCGGGCTGACTTCGCCAATCAGCTTGATTCCCGAGATGACCTGCGCGAGCGCAGTGAAGCGCTCGTCGAACAGCGACGGGTCGACGCCGAGCTCCTTCGCGAGCGCATCGTGCTGCGCACGAATCTTCGCGAGCTTTTCGTCCGTGTCGCCGCCCGCAACGGCCGTGTCGAGCAGTGCGATCAACGCATTCGACACGCCCACGAGCGCCGAATGGACGATGACGGGGCGAACGCCTTCTGCGAGTCGCTCACGGATCAGTTTCGCGACGATGGCCCAGTTGTCGGCCGTCGATACGCTGCGACCGCCGAACTTCAACACGACCCACGGCGAATCGGGATACGGCGTAGCGACGGTTTGGCTCGCGCCGAGCACCGGTTGTGACGACATGATGGCCTCTAACGCTTCAGAGCAAGTTGAGATCGGTCACGGCGCCCTGTGAGGCGGAGCTCACGAGGCGCGCGTATTTCGCGAGCAAACCGCGCTCGGCTTTCGGCGCCGGCTGCTTCCAGGCGCGCAGCCGCGCGTCGAGCTGGGCCTGCGGGATACCTAGCTCGATCGTCTTGCGCGTGGCGTCGATCGCGATCGGATCGCCGTTCTCGACGACCGCGATCGGTCCGCCAACGGCCGCTTCGGGCGTGATGTGACCGACGACGAAGCCGTGGCTGCCGCCCGAGAACCGGCCGTCGGTGATCAGTGCGACCTTGCCGCCCAGGCCGCGGCCGATCACGGCGCCGGTGGGGCTCAGCATCTCGGGCATTCCGGGCGCACCTTTCGGCCCCTCGTAACGAATCACGATGACGTCGCCCGCCACCACGCCGCCGTCGATGATCGCGCGCAATGCATCGTGCTCGGAC
>Ga0315912_10006694_pt1 | contig 10257 bp, 24 predicted proteins | sample VfabasoilMG_FD_204469 | JGI IMG/M metagenome (GOLD analysis project Ga0315912, IMG submission 204469) | Garden soil microbial communities collected in Santa Monica, California, United States - V. faba soil | ecosystem: Environmental > Terrestrial > Soil > Garden | place: USA: California... | reverse complement strand
GACCAACATTGAATTTGGTAGACTCACCCACTTTGGATGCGAATTGTTGCATCGGTCGTTCCAGCACGTCGTTCAACGTATAAACGCGGGCCAGCAATCCGTAATAGGTAGCTCTCATCATTTCACTCCAAAAGTTTTCTTCCAGTCATCGTTGTAGCTCGTTTGGGAACGAACCCAAGTTTTCGCTTCGAAGCATTCGAATTGGATTTCCGAATTCGGGACCTCCCCGGTCTTCTTGTTCACCCAATACGTGCCCTTCACTTCGTAGATCTCCACCCGTTTCTTTGGGATAGCAAGCGTACGGTCTTTGACCACATGCCACACCTTCTCCCAAAGCGTCAGGTCGATTTCCAGCGTGAGCTGTTCCCGTCCGTTCTCGTTACGACTATCGTAACGGATGGTGTGGTAGTCTTTCACGCCACCGGATCCGAAACTTCGTCCTCTTCGTCCGCCGGCAGGCTGTCCACCAGCGCGTCGATGTCGATTTCGTTTCCAGCACGTTCCTTGCGATGCAACGTAATGGTCGCAATCGACATCGGACGCACCGGCCACAGGGCGCAGGCACGAACGGTGCAGAGTTCCACCTGCTCACGCCACGTACCGGGAGCGAGTTGGTCGTAAGTGCAATCCTTGCACTTTTGTTCGATGCACTTTTTCAGAGAAGCCATGATGGTTCCTTATTTAAGAATGTCAACTAACACCATACCAAAAAGCGCGCCAGCAATGAATGCTGAAACCATTGCGCCATTGGCCTTACCGTTCCTGGCCTGAGCGACAGCACAAATCACATTTAGGATGAGTACGACAATCATGACAGTTACGATAATGCCAGGCATGCGATTCCTTGTTGCGATGTATGTATTATGCGCGTTTGATTGAACCCTGTCAATCAATCAGCAATGTGATTGAAGGCTTGCAGGTCGGTAGGCAACGGAGGAGTTTCATCCGTATCGACCATGCTACCTTTTTCCAAGTAGATGTTGAAGGAGAGCCCATCAATAGGTTCGGACGACCAGCAGTCGCTCATCAGAAACTCCCATTCAAGAGACTTCTCGGAATACTTCTGGCAGAAGGCCTGCGCTTTTTCCAACGAAGTGAAGTATTGGTAATCCGAATATGCGCGATGCATTTCGTTGTAGGTATGACCGAAGGAGCGCATCGGAACACTCTTGGTGACAACGATGAGAACTTTGTAGAGTGACATGTGATTCCTTGTTGCGATGTATGTATTATGCAGCAACGAGAATAAACTGTCAACAGGATTATGAGAAGTTAGAACTAAGTGCGAAGGACGCCCAAATCACTATGGTCAATGCAAATGGGAAGAAGGCGAGTTCCAAAGCATCAGTTAGAATAACGAGATAGGGGATTAGTGTTACCGTCCAAACGATTAATGGAACGGAAATAAGAATTACCGTGTAGATGAATAACACGAGAAACAAAAACTTTAAGTGAAGTTTCATAATGCTATTTATGTCACCTCACCTAAATTTGGCAAATTTTAAGAACCTGTACCTTGTATCCTTCTGCGCCTTGGTCTAATGAAGATTAGGTTGCCATGAACATCTCTGTCAATTGCTCTGTCTGGGAACGGAACTGGTACTCTGATGGCCAAAGCCCAATAGTCTGGACCCTTACCTCTTTGAAGTTTTTCAAAGCCAACACCATCAAAAATAAATCTGTCAGCAAGAAGATTACGGATAACCGTCTCGGTGACAACCTTACGAGTGCTTAGTGGGACATCATTATCGACCGCAAACTTATAAATGATGTGATCGAAATTCTGAGTGCCGTCATTATACTGGAATCGAAAGTTGAATCCAGAATCACGAACGATTTTAGAAAGGGTTGTATCCATTTTGTTCTCCTCAATTGAACTAATAACATATTTATCAATTCAATTGAGGAAAATTGGATCCTTAATACACTTCAATACACCATTCTTTGAAGTAAGCTTGGATTCGACTTTTGAGTTCTGTCTTGTCTACCTTCTTCAGTTCTCTCTTATGGAAGGTGAATCGAGTTCCGCAAAAGCCATTGGACATACACCAATCTTCCGTAAACGACACACTAGCAGCAGTCAGGATGGTGCGAATTTGAGTGCGGTTCATATTAGTCTTTTCCGTTCAGATATTTGACGATAGTGACACCGAGGATGACAAAGGCGGCAGCACCAAATGCAAACCCCATTGCCGGAATCTTCAGGGAGAACCAAACTCCACTGAGGATAATGCAGATAAGGAGAGCAGCAATGAGGTCGCTGGTATTCACTTTAATCCTCTTCGGTGTCGGTCTTCAGATTGCTCTTGTACCAACCGACGAACACAACAATGGCAACACAGACAAGAAAAATGTCCATTACATGCTCCAGTAGAGTTCGGAACTGACATCGCAGCAGCGCGGCGTATTGACAGATTGGACAACCGGCTTACCAGTCATCAGGTTGTTCACCGTTTCCGTCAACTCAATGCTCTTGTGGAACACGACCGCTTCAGCAATCAGGAAGTCCGTCGGATTGATTGCACCACGCTTGGCCTCACGGGTGATGGCGGCCTGGGCAGCACCATACGATGCAAAGCTTTCCAGCTTCGTCTTCACGCCCGAATGCTTGGTAAGATACCGGGTGGTGAACTTGTTGTACGCGATGTAGCTCATGTTTATTCCTTCCAAGAAAGATCAATATAAATGTTGGAGTAGTTTTCCGGATCAGCGTCAAAGTGGACGGACCACAATGTGCCAGGACTATAAGAACGCGGAAGTTCCGTTGCCTGGAAAGTCTTGCGGTTGACTTTCGTCACCCTTGCATGAACACGAACATGGTTGCCACGTCCACGTCCATTGCAGAGGAACTCCACCACGTCACCAACCTGCAGATTGCGATTGGCAGGCTCGTGGTGCCAAATGTTCGGACGAGAGTTCTTATCCGCCGGATTATAGGCAGGATTGGGAACAATGCTTTTGAAGATGATTTGTTTGTCCATGCATGTATTATGCACGGACCACAAATATTGGTCAACAGATTTATAGGTTAAACATGTAAACGTATCGGAACGTTCCTGTGCCATAGCAGGTCCACTTTGGGATTGAATTATGGACCACTGCACCAAGTTGTATTTCTTCTGTTGCAGGAATACTTGGAAACGATTCTAGATTTTCAATAATGGCAGATTGTGGCATACCATCATTCAGATTTACAGCAACGGTGAATCGAAGTTTTCCATGATACTTCATAGGTCCAGTCCAAAGAGTGGGAGTATCACACCTTGCAGCTTTTGCTTCAAGTTCCGCTTTCTTTTTAGCTATCCACTCTAACCTCTTCTGTTCTTTAGCAGCTTCATCGGCCTTTACTTTTGCTGCCGCTGCACGAAACTCCTGTTCCGTTTTGCGCCTTGCTTCTTCTGCTTTTTTCTCTGCACGAAGTTCTTTATCTATCTCTTCCTGTCGTTTATCTTTTTCAGCCTGCCGTGCCGCATCCTCACGTCTCATCTGTAGATAATCTTCTTTGAAGTATCCAAGACAGAATACAAACATTAGCATCAATAACGCAATACCGAAAGAGTTTCTCATCCAACCAACCACTGCCCCGAATATTGCCGCAAGTCCAAGAGTTAACCATTTTCCGTTCATTCGTTTCTCCTGAATTGATTCCACAATGCAAGAAGAGCAGCAATGACACTAGCAATGGTCAGGACGAGCCAGATTCTTTCTTTGTTAGGTGTTTCCATGATATCCTCATATTGGTGTTCAAGCAATATACACGAACATCATGTACTTAGTCAACCTATTTCTTACAGATTGCTTCCACCTCCCTAATGACTTTCGTATGCTCACTGATCATCTTGGTACTATCTCGGATGACACTGGATGTATAAATCAAAGATAACGAGGCACCTATCATGAAGAAAGTGAGGCACAACATAACCAGGACGAACACGGTTACGTTTTCTTTGGGGGCAGTTTGTGAAGGCATGATTTATAGGAAAAAGGTTACGATGTAACCGATTAAAAGAATGACACCAGCATTGACAAATCCATAACTGAATAGTCTAATGGCATGTTGAATTGGATCAATGTCTTCACTATCAGTACGCATTTGATGCGCGAGGAAGGTGACAATCATTACCATGCCGATTGCCACAGGAATGGTAAGAACAGGAAGTCCGAAAGTGGGAACGATAAACCATCCCCACAGTTTCATTAACACAAAGCCTTCCCAGATGGAAAGAATACCTGTGATAATGCCGGATAGAATGGTTGTGAACAATGATGCCATGTTAGGTCCTTTCAGGGATAAAAAGATTATCCCAAATCTCACGGTATTTATTCATGAGCTCAGTGACCTCGGGAGGAAGATTGGCGAAGCCACTCGTGGTATTGATCAGCACCGAATAGATACCATTAATCTTACCAATGGCCATAGCAGCATGTCGTAATGTCATTGGATTCTTGTTTTTCTCCCACAGGCCAATCCACAGTTCAGCATACCGGCATTGGCCTACCAGCATTTCGACAATCCGTTCTTCGCTGAGCAGTTCCATGATTATTCCTCGTCGTAACCATCAAACCACGGACCACGTTTTTCCGTCAGTGCCATACCTGCTTCGGTAGTGCAGGTGCGGGAACTGGTGTCAGGATCCTTGCAGTGTTCCTTCGCCTCTTCCAGGGACACACCCGAATAAAGAAGTTCAGAACCACCATTCATAAAATGTCGAACAATCTTGTACATGATTACCTCGGTCGGAAAGGGTTGGCTTTGATAGGATCAAAACGATCCAGAACACGTTCCACGCTATCAGCAGCGTCTGGAATAACAAACGCAGTAAACTCACGACCTTTCGGAGTCATACTGCCAGCATAGAAGAAAAGATCTTTTCGATCACCTTGTTGGATTTGATCACGCAGCGCACCAGTGAAACTGGAGTTGGCAAACCCAAGCACGAAGATGTTGGTAGGATCGCCCCACACCTTTGCGTTCAGGTTGTCCAGGTATTGACCACCACCATGGCCGCCCTGGCATTCCTTGTAGTTGAACGACAGGTTGAAGACTTCGCTACATTTAGCACAGCAAAGAAGTTTCATTCTTTTTCCTTGACTTTGTTCAGTTCATCAATGAACGCAACCACATCTCCAGGCTTCATAGATCCTGAATTATCAAACGGAATCGAGTAATTGTCCACATGCGGTTGTTCCATAGCAAGGATCGGAAGATCGATTTCCTGGAAATCACGTCGACCAGCAACCAGTCCATCCGAAAATCCCTGGTTGTTCTTGTGGTAGATGTCGTGCTCCGGAAGAGTGACATTCGCAATGCCACCATAGGCGCGACCGTAATAATAACCGATAGCAAAAGCCATAGCATAAGCGTTCATCTTAGCTCCTTGTTAGTTGCTTTGATTATACTACAGGGCCTATACCCTGTCTATTGATTTATTACGGCTTCCTGCGAAGTTTTTCCGCAAGTACCAACTGAAGGATTTCATTCGCCAACTCATCCTCACCTTGCAGCAGTGCATCGGATCCGAGCTTACGCAAATCTTCGAGGATTTGAAAGACAGGAGTTCCAACCTGCACACCCTGCGAACGCAGGAGACGATACTGATTTTCGATCTCTACATCGGGATCAGGATACGAAAGGAAGTTGGTTCGGTAGAGATCAAAGATCACTGGACGACCAATGACCTCGGATGCATCTTTAGCTTCCTTAAGGCCCATGCCACTCAACATTCGAATGGCCTTAATAACCAACACCTTATTGGTGTAGGAGAGTGGGCAGGTAAGACTTACTTTTTCAACAGCCATTTTTATCCTTATTATTTGCCTTGACGAATGCGCTTCCAGAACGCATCAATCTCATTGATCTCTTTTGCAATCGGAATGATGATGGATTCATCATCACTATCCAGCACGTCACCGAGTTGCTCTTCGAGCACCATCTTGCGTTCCATGTCGTTCCCAAAATCACGTTCCGCTTCTTGCATACGCAGAGCTTCAGCAGTGAATCCAGAACCAGTCAAACCAGGCAGCGTAGCCTTGGTAGGAACACCTTGCTTCGCCTTAGCCTTCAGTTCGGCCTCTTCGAGCAGTTGTGCCCAATAGATGCCAATCCGCATGTTGCCCTTTCGATCCAAAGCACGCCAGTAGTTGATTTGCTTGTCCGACAGGTTGCCATAGCGCAGGAAGAACTTGGCCATGGACGAACCCATCCGCGCATGGCACGGACGAAATCCACGACCGTTCAGGTACCGCGTACCTTCCTGGGTCTGCTCGTCATTGGTTTGACGATTGTGGAGCACGACGAGCGCACGAGCAACCGCACGCTTATCGTTCTTCAGCATTTCAAGAATGGATTCTTTGGTGAGCATTTGAATCTCCTGTCTGTGTTGCGATGTTTGTATTATGCAGCAGCAGGAGGACCTTGTCAACGATTACTTCATAACGCGAAAGATCAGACTGTTTTTTGTTGCGATAGGTTCAATGCCAACCTTCGTTGCGTAGGCGTGCAGCGCGGCCAGTTCCTTCGGGTAAAGCCACGCAGCAGAAGCACGTGGTTTATCAACCTTTACCGAAACGAATGTTTTTCGAGCGGTAAGATAGACCTTACTTTCGAAGTAGGCTGCATAGCAAAGATCCTTCAAATCCATTGCAATCTTCCGTTTGACGTTGGAGAATTGCGGCCAATAGGTTTGATGCTGTGCCTTAGCCTCCGAAGCAGCAGCGAATGCGTGCTCCTTGCACGTCGTTTCGTCGTTGTCAAGAACTTTCATTTGACTTGCCCCGGGACCCAGTTGGGGTCTTTCTTGCTAATGGGTTCGTACAGATCCCAGCCGATGAAGTACACCGGTGCGATAATGGTTTCAGAGAACACAATGGACCAAAAGATTGACCAACCCGAAAGTTCGTAATGAATGTTCGGATTTTTCATTTCAGTGGCATTCACCACACCATAAGTGCCGTATTTGACACCATCAATGGTCTTTTCTTCTGCACCACACGCAGTAAGAAGCAGAGTGGATGCAAGTGCGAGAACAAGTAGAGTTCGTTTCATAATATTTCCTTAAACATTATCCATAAAGGTTGTCGCTTCCTCTTCCTTCGCTTGCTTCTTCAGCAAGCGACTCCAGGACTTCCAAAACGCAGGACCAACATCCATAGAAACAAAATCCTGCCCTTGCATTCCTTGTTCCGAATAGTTGACATTCTGTACAGCACGAATACTCAATCCAAGTTCCTTGAGTCCAATCTTGAATTCTTGCATCCATTGTCTGTCAGTGTAGATGAGTCCATAGCCGGCCACATTCCACGATCCACGAGTGAAACCATGCGGTTCAAAGTAGGCACGAAGTTCGCCGTGAAATGGCTCTTCCGGATAGTAATTCAGGCTGGAATATCCGATTTCCAATTTATGGATAATAACCAGCCTTTCCTCATCAGACCAATGACCTTTGCCGTTGGTACGGGCTTCAATGTTACATTTCATAATTCGCCTTATTTAAAGTTGTGGCTTACCCACGAGCACACGATTTCTGCATTCCCATTCGTGAATGGTTACGGAGACCTGATACAGCCAAGATAGAACATTAGCCTCGACGGCTGTATCAGAATGAAGTTAGGTGGCATGCAGTTTAGTTAACATTCACAAGCAAATGGTGTCGAGGCCTACGGAATTAGGAATTATCTGCTCCAAGCAATTTGTTGAGAATTTTGCTGTCGATTTCAAAACGGCTTTTCACATTCAGGCTGGCACTTTCACCGTAGCAAATGTATTGCCCTTTTTCGGTAATGTGACAGAAGCCGGCACCATGTATCTTGCCACCAAATGCCACACCGCGTGCTACATCAGAATGACTGAGTAGATCAGGAAACACAATTGGCATTTCCGAAATGCCAGTATCTACAATGATATATTTGCTTTTGTAGCTCATTTCTTCTCCGATTTCTTTACTAAACGATATCCACGTCTATCTGCCCACGCACGAAGCAATTCTGCTTGAACATCATCAAAGGTTTGAGTTCGATTCCAGAAGTTGTGAGCAACCACGTTGAGGCGATAACCTTCCAGAATAGCAAGGGTTTGGTCATCAGCATGAGCACATTCCACTACGCGACCGAATCCTAAATCAGCACCCGGAGTGGATTTATTCATGAAGCAATGATTCGCACCAAAATCGATCTTCTTTCCAAGATCAGGATCATTCATCCATTGGTGTGTGTTGTCGTTGTAAAGAATAACAACGGTGCGGTTTCCCATTAGGTCACCCTTCCAGCAAAACGAGCAACCATGTACCAATCAGGCGTGGTTGCTTCGGTGTTGTGTTTCTTGTTGTAATTGTCGGCATAATCCTTCGCTTCCTGTTCATCATCGAAGTAAATGGATTCATCGAGACGCGAGCCCCATCCGAGTTCATACTCGAAGATGTCAACTCGGTAAGCTCTCATTGGATTGATTTGTGCCATGTGTTTATTGTAGCAGATTCTGACCTAAAGTCAAATACCTCCTGCCAAAGGAAAAGCCTGTGTGCCATTCCTGGTCCCCACAGGCTCCCAATGCCTAATCTTTGCATTGATTGATTACGGTTACTTTGTAATCAATCCCCGTCTTCGCACCTTCTATGATTCGATTATACAATCACTATGCAAAGCGTTTATCACCCGATGCACACTTTCTAACCTTATCTCCAGTGTTCTCAAAGACTATTCTAAGATTTAAATTTTAATCAATAATTCATCACCTACCGCGCCGTTCGCGTTACAGGGAGTGGACGGGTTTCTTAGGCCCTAAACAATAATTAGAGTAGTCATAGTTCCTTTGGATATTCTCCTCTTGCCGATAATTCGGGTTGAAACTTTCACAATAATAACCTTATGTATTTGCGTATAATGTCATGCAGGCACTCTACCGTAGGGGTCCAACCGGACACCCTTTCCCACAGTGGACTTGGTCTATCTTCTCACAGGAGGCTCTAACTATTAGAGGCGTTGTACGCGATCAACCTGTAATCCCTTCAACACAATACGGTTTGATAGATAGCGAGGATCCCCTCAATGCCTTGTCGAACACCACGGGCCGAAGCCACAAAGCACTGTCCCAAATCCTACAAGCCATCCATTGAACCTCGGTATGTCTTCACCAAACCGTCAGTTCCACCGTTTCGATCTTCCGATCTCATCAGTTGTGTACCATTTTAGGTTGTATGTTTCTGTGTGCTGAAAGGGGCAAAGGAGCACTTCACCATATCACAGGAGTTTTTATAGGCACCTGCTCTCAGTCTGCCAACTGACTTGAACATTTAGGATGGCAGTCCATTCTGTTCTCGTCAGCACACAGAAACATACAACCTTCTCAATCTTGCCTAATAATTGTATTATCAGGACTAGTGTTTGTCAACCCTTCGGTTTATCCTGGGATCCTAACCCTAGACAAAGAACGAATAAAGCATTCCACTTTACATGCCCGCATTTTTCAGTCACAAGGACTGAGTTTTGAGTCGCGTGTCTTGGGTGTGGCGCGACTATACACCTTTCGGTATAGACTTTATAGTCTGGGAAACACCACTTTCATTCTGCGTTGATCAGCAATGAAATAATGGATTTCATCCGTCAAATCATTCAAACCACCAACTGCCGCCCAGGCAATGAATACGAACAAACCGTAAATTGCCAGCATGAACAGGCAAAATGCGATAACTAAAAACAATGCGAACATAACCTCTTCCTTATTTATTTACTCTTGCCCAGGTCTTGAACCTGGCTGTTCATTCGCTTCTCGAACATGCTTGCAGGGTTCTTACGCTTCAAATAAGTTTTCACGAACAACATCCCCATTCAAGAGCAAAACTTTAGAAACTTATTGCTACTGGCTGAAAGTTTTTATAGATGGTGCTGAAGTCTCAGCGCGACCGATAACCATCTACCTCCGCCAACTGCAACGACGCTTGATAACAAAGGACCTTGCAGGATCTCTATGTATCTCGTCAACCAGCAGCAATAAATTCCCTAACGCATGCCTTTATTATGTACTATCTTGCCCGACCTGTCAACTGGCTAAGTTATTTATTTACTCAACCAAACCAATTTGAACCACATAGCATCTTCTGGATGCTTGAATTGAATACGATAACTATGTCTGGTCACTCCACCGGGTGCCCAAGAATCGATTGGTAGATTATTTTGACACCAAGGAATCACCATCTTATTGAAGATTTGATCAGCTTCCCTAGATCCTGTAGTTTCAAAATAATCTACCAATGAAATAACCGT
>Ga0315912_10006693_pt1 | contig 10257 bp, 10 predicted proteins | sample VfabasoilMG_FD_204469 | JGI IMG/M metagenome (GOLD analysis project Ga0315912, IMG submission 204469) | Garden soil microbial communities collected in Santa Monica, California, United States - V. faba soil | ecosystem: Environmental > Terrestrial > Soil > Garden | place: USA: California... | reverse complement strand
GCCTCGCCAGCGTTTCGAAGAAAACCGTTTCGCGCGTCATCAACCAGTCGCCGCTCGTGCAGGAAGCCACGCGCGCGCGCATCCAGGCCGTCATCGACAAATTCGGTTACGTCCCGGATCCCCAGGCGCGCGGACTCGCGTTCCGCAAGGCGTTTCTCATCGGCCTCGTCTACGACAACCCGAACGCGCAGTACATCGTCAACTGCATGGAAGGCGCGCTCGACGCCGTGCGCAATTCCGAATACGAAGTGGTCGTGCATCCCTGCGATCGCAAGAAGCCCGACTTCATCACTGGTGTTCGCCGTTTCGTCGAACGCCAGAAGCTGCGCGGCGTGATCCTGCTGCCTCCCATCTCGGAGAACGACGAACTCACGCGGGCGCTCACGGCCGCGGACTGCTCGTACGTTCGCATCACCTACACACAGCTCGACGACCCGTCGCGCATGGTCATTTCCAATGACCGGCTCGCCGTCGCCGAAGTCGCCAATTACCTGGTTTCGCTGGGCCACAAGCGCATCGGCTATATCGCCGGCCCGGCTGGATTCCGTTCTGCCGTCGAACGTCTCGCCGGCTTTCGCGAAGCGCTGGCGGCGCGCGGCGTCGCATTTCCCAACGAGCTCATCGTCGAGGGTGGCTACACCTACGAGTCCGGCGTGGCCGGCGGCGAAAAGCTGCTCGCGCTCAATCCTCGTCCCACCGCGATTTTCGCCAGCAACGACGAAATGGCCGCGGGCCTGTACCGGGTTGCGACCAAGCTGGGCTTGTCCATTCCTGGCGATCTTTCCATCGTCGGCTTCGACGACGGCCCGCTGGCTTCGCGCCTGCTGCCGTCGCTCACCACCATCAAGCTGCCGATTCGCGAGCTAGGCCGCCTCGCCGCTAACAAGATCCTGCACCCGGAAGCCGCGGGCGGTACACACGCGATGGTGACTCCGCTCGAGCCGCACCTGGTGATCCGCGACTCCTGTCAGCCGCCTCCGCGGTAAGTTTTACCCACTCCGTTTTCGCTTTTGACAATTGCCGGGCGGCGCACTTCGCTGCCCGATGACACCGGTTTCCTAGCGCTCCGGAGACGGAGTAGAATCGCCCTCCCCAACGAGACCCTGCACGAGAGAATCATGAAGTTCGACACGAGACACGCGAGCCATCCCAGCATCATCCCGACCGCGGATTCCGCGAAGCTGCGCGAGCTCTACCACATCGCCAACATCTTCACGCCCGACGACGTGAACCTCACGTTCAGCCACATCGAACGCATGATCAACGGCGGCGTGATGCCGGTGACCAAGGCCATCGAGCTCAACGAAGTGCCGGCGCTCAACAAGGGCCCGTTCCTGGCGCGCCGCGAACTCGGCGTCATCAACGTCGGCGGCAATGGCAAGGTCACCGTCGACGGGAAGGTGTGGGAACTCGGCGCGCGCGAAGGCCTGTACATCCCGCAGGGCACGAACACGTTGTCGTTCTCGTCCGATTCGAAGGACGCGCCCGCCAAGTTCTATCTCGCCAGCACGCCCGCGCACGCGCGCTACGAGACGGTGAAGATCGACATCAAGAAGGCCAACCCGATGCCCGTGGGATCGCCGGCCACCGCCAACGCGCGCACCATCTACCAGTACATCAACCCCGACATCTGCAAGTCGGCGCAGTTGCTCATGGGCCTCACCTCGCTGCAGGAAGGCAGTGTCTGGAACACGATGCCCTGCCATCTGCACGAGCGCCGCGCGGAGACGTACTTCTACTTCGACCTGAAGCCGGATGCGCGCGTGGTCCACATCATGGGCGAGCCGCACGAGACCCGGCACATCTTCGTTGCGAACGAGGAAGCCGTCATCTCGCCACCCTGGGGCATCCACACCGGCTGCGGCACGACTAACTACAGCTTCATCTGGGCGATGGGCGGCGAGAACCAGGAATACAAGGACGTCGCGTGGGTTCCCATGAACGTGTTGCGTTGATGGGCAGCTTCGACGCGTCTTTTGATCTTGGGGGTCGCGTTGCGGCCGTCACGGGTGCGAACACCGGCCTCGGTCGCGCAATCGCGGAAGCGCTCGCGGCGGCCGGCGCCGACATCGCGTGCATCGGCCGCAGCGATCCTGCCGAAACGCTTTCCGCCGTGAAATCGCTCGGCAGGCGTGGTCACTGGGTGAATGCGGATCTCGGCGCGAAACCCGACTACCAGCGCATCGTCGCGGATATTGTTCATGCTCTCGGGGGCCTGGACATCCTCGTGAACAACGCCGGCATCATCCGCCGGAACAACGCCATCGACTTCACGGAAGCCGATTGGGATGCCGTGCTCGACGTGAACCTGAAATCGGTGTTCTTCCTCTCGCAGGCCGCGGCGCGACACATGATTCCCGCGGGCGGCGGCAAGATCATCAACATCGCCTCGATGCTGTCGTTCCAGGGCGGCATTCGCGTGCCGTCCTACACGGCGAGCAAGAGCGGCATTGCCGGTCTCACACGCCTGCTCGCCAACGAGTGGGCCGTCAGCGGCATCAACGTCAATGCAATCGCGCCCGGATATTTCGCGACGAACAACACGGCGGCCCTGCAGGCCGACGTCAAACGCAATGCGGAAATCCTCGGACGCATTCCCGCCGGCCGGTGGGGCGACCCGAAGGACCTGGGCGGCGCCGCGGTCTTCCTGGCGTCCAGCGCGGCAAACTACGTGCAGGGCATCATCCTTCCGGTGGATGGAGGCTGGCTGGCCCGCTGACGTTATGATGTCGGCTCCTCACCGGAGCCGACATGTTTCGATCATTACGCGCTTTCGTTGCCGTCTTTGCGCTGACGGCCGGCGCGGCCGCACAGGCCGCGCCCGACCACGTCCACATCACCTGGATGTCGATCACCAACATGTATTTCGAACTCGGCGATCAGAAGATCGTCGCGGACGGGTACATCACACGACTCCCCGAAGAGTTGTTCAAGAGCACCGACAGCATTTACGGGACGACGGTGCGCACGGCGCGACCCGATGTCGCGGCCGTGAAAGAAGTGCTGGATGCGCTCGGCGGCAAATCCGCCGTGAATCTGCTGCTGACGGGCCACAACCATTTCGACCACTCGTTCGATACGGGCGCCTGGGCGAAGCTGTCAGGCGCCAGGATCATCGGGGCCCGGACCGCGTGCCTGCAGACGCAGGCGCAGGGAATACCCGGAAGGCGCTGCACGCCGGTTGCCGGCGGCGAGGCCTACGAACTCGAACGCGGGGTGAATCTGTACGTGGTCCGCTGGAACCACAGCGGCGGGCCGAACCAAAACCCTCAACTGCACGAGCCACGCGAGCTCGATGCACTTCCCGTGGCGGATGCCGGTGGAGCGCTGCGCGCCGGGGTGCTCGAGGATTTCCCCAACGGTGGCGGCAATCGCGCCTATCTATTTACCGTCGACGGCCCGAAAGGCCGATTCAGCTGGTTTTTCCAGGATTCCGGCAGCCCGGTGGACCTGCATGAACCCATCGTCATCGATGGCAGGAACTACGGCGCACCGATCGATAATCTTCGCACCGCCATGAAGGCTGCCGGCGTCGAGTCCGTGGACCTCTGGATCGCCACCGGCGGGCGTGACATGGCAGCGCTGATGCTTCCCGTGCTCAGGCCGAAGGCCTATCTACCCGTACACTGGGATGGTCTGTTCGGCGCGTTCAAGGCAGGCCCGCCTCAACCCTACGATGATCCGCAGTTGGCGACGTTTCTCGCCGAACATGAAGTGCGACTGATTGCGCCGAAGCAGTACATGGACAAGTGGCGCCTCGACAGCGAGGGAGTTCGCGAGGTGGACAATGCCGCAATCAAGCACAGGCTGGGGTTCAACTGATGCGCATCGCGTTCCTGGGGCTCGGCAAGATGGGCAGCGGCATGGCAAGCCGGCTGATCGCCGCAGGCCACGCGGTGTCGGTATACAACCGCACGGCGGAACGCACGGCCCCTTTCGCGAAGCTCGGCGCGCGCGTGGCGGCATCACCTTGTTCGGCGGCGCAGAAGGCAGACATCATCATCGGCATGACGGCAGACGATGAGTCGTCGCGCGCCATGTGGCTGGGGGAACAGGGCGCGCTGTCGGCCGAGAATGTGCCGCATGCGTTGGCAATCGAGTGTTCGACGCTTTCGCATGACTGGGTCCTGGAACTGGCCGGCAAGGTTAGGGAGCGGCAGTTCCGGTACGTGGATTCACCCGTAACCGGCCTGCCCGATGCGGCCGCCAACGGCACCCTGACATTGTTAGTGGGCGCAGACGCCGCCGATCTCGATGCCGCCCGCCCGGTCTTCGCATCCCTGGCTACGCGGGTTTTGCATTTCGGCGGCGTGGGCCAGGGAACCGCGTACAAGCTGATGATCAACCTGCTCGGCGCCGTGCAGATCGCCTCGGCAGCCGAAGCGACCGTGCTGGCACAGCAGGCGGGGCTCGATCTGAAGCAGGTGGCGGATGCCGTGGCGAGCGGCCAGGCGGCGAGCCCGCAGGTGGTGCGGAACGTCCGGCGTTTCGTGGCCGGCGACCACGGAACGAACATCAACTTCACGCCCGCGCTTCGCGTGAAGGACGTCGAGTACGCGTTAAGACTGGCGAAGAAGCTGGGCGTGGATTGTCCATTCGGAAACGTGGCCGCGGACCTCTACCGAAAACTCTGCGCGCAAGGCGGCGGACGCGACAACGAAAGCCGCATCATCGAAGCGCTGCGCCGAAGTTAGAGGGAGCAGACCGGCGAGCTGTCCGTACCGAGGACGTTCGATATCGTCTTCGCATCCGTACTGCCAGGAACCGCGCGCAGCAGCAAACCCCACGGCGTGCTGCGATAAGTGCCGGGCGCTACGTTCGGCCCGACCAACCGGATCTCGGCTGCCGTCTGCGGCTCGGGACGCAATGCGCGAACCCGGGCGGTTACGACATCGGAACCCTCGACGCGCTGCAGCTGCACACAGATTTCATCCTGCGTGCTGATGACCACGTTCCTCGGCTGATCGCCCACGCGCAACATGACGCGCTGACCCGCCGGACCCGCGTAACGCGCGGGATCCACATCGAGGACGTACACCGTGCTGCTCGCCTGAACCTGCGCGAGAGCCACTCCCACCAACGCGGCGCTGAAGACCGCGGCCAACACCATCTTGTGCATGGTGTATCGGAGCACCTTTTGCGTAAGAAGTTCCCCCGGCTCACGCGCTCTAATTCTGTCGGAGAGCACCGACACAAAGTCACAAAACATGACGCTCAGCGACAGAAATCCACAAAGCTGTAGTTAGGTCTATCGCGTCACAGCACCGAACCGGTGCTTCCGAGCATCTCCCTGCGCACCATCGGCACCGGCGGCGCACCAAACGAGAGAAATCTGTCGTGAAACTGTTGCGGCGTCGCGGCGGGATTCGCGGCGAGCCAGTCGACACGCAGTTTTCGGATCATGAGTTTTCCGAGCGTATAGGCGAGATAGCCTGGGTCGTAGGTGCCGCGCAACGCCTGCTGTCGCGCAGTACCGACATCGGTGAATGCCGATTCGCGAAACATCTTCTCGGACTCGGCCAGCGACATGCAGCCGCTGTGCAGGCAGATAGCCGAGAGGAACCGCACGTCGCGCAGCAGCGCATTGACGAGCATGCCCACGCGCATTTCCGGCTGTCCCGCGCCCAGGCCGGCGTCGTACATCATCTCCTCGGCGTAGTGCGCCCAGCCTTCGCCGAAGGAGTAGTTCCACCACAGCGCTTCGGCGCGCGACGGATTGGCGTTCATGAATTGCGACTGGAGATAGTGGCCCGGCCACACCTCGTGCGCCGATACGAACAGCAGGTAGGCCTTTCCGGGTAGATAGGCATTGCGTTCGGCGGCGGTCCACTTCGGATCGGGCGGCGCCACGTAGTACGTCACTTTCACCGCCGGCACCTCGTAGGGCCCGGGGATGCTGATGTAGGCGAAGTTTCCGCGGTTGTAGGGCGGCGATTCGGCCACGAGTGCCTGCTCCTGGCCCGGAATGGAGACCAGCTTCTTGTCGATGACGAACTGGCGGAGATCCGCGAGCTGGGCCCGCGCACCTTCGACGCTGCCACCCGTCGGCTTGTTGGCGCGCATCCGGTCGACACACGCCACGAGCGTGGCCTTCGGCGCAAACGCATCGCAGGCTTCCTTGAGCGCGGCGAGATTCCGTTCCAGGTCCTTGCGACCCACCAGTTCCAGTTCCTCGAGCGGAATGTCGACGCGTTCTGTCTGGCGCAGCATCGACTGGAACATCGGCGCGCCCAGCGCAAAGTCATTGGTTCCCTTTGCGCGTTGGGACTCGACCCATGCGACCAGATCATCCATGGCGGTCGCCGCTGCGGCGTTCGCCTCGATCAGGTCGCGCTTCAATTTCTCGTCGGTCAGTTGCGCGAAGATGACGGGCATCTCGCCGCGAAAGAAGGTGGCATAGCCGCCGAAGCCGGCCGCGCCGCGTTCGATGAATGCCTTCGGCAACGGCGTGCGCAGGTTCGCACGGATGTTGGCGGCAAGCGCCGGGATCGCGCGCGCATAACCCAGAAATCCTTCGAGCCGTTTTGGCAACGGAGCATATTCACGCGTGAGGTACATCGACGGATCGAGCCTCTCGATGTACCAGGCCGGGTTGCGATACGGAGCTTCTGCCTCCGTGAGCCAGAAGAGCTGCGAATCGACGACCCACTGCAGGTATTCGTATTCGAAACGCTGCCCGGCGGACAGCGACAGCGGGTCGCGCTTCGCCAGCTCGCCGGCGAACGCGCGAAGCTCGCTCGCGTCCGTGTCAATGGCCGCGCGGCTCCAGTCGGGCATCTTGCCGTCGTAGTCGTGCCGGCCTGCCTGCACTGCGAAATATGGGTCCGCCTTGAATCGTGCTTCGATGAAGGAGTCCACGAATGCGGGCCATTCCGCAGTCGTCGTGGCGGCCGGAGCCGGTGGCGGCGCCGCTTCGGGTGTCGGCTGTTGCTGAGGCTCACGCGAACAACCCGAGAGCATTGCAAGGACGAGCAGGCCCGAAGCCGCCAGGGGCGACGCAGTATTCATCTCGATCTCCTCAAATCGTCGATTGAGGCGGATCGTAGTTGAAGTCGCGGCTCGCCGCCGCGAGTGTCATGCCCGGCGCATGCCAACCTCCTGCGGGCGCGTAAGGCGCGAAGGGTTGGCTGCCTGGGAGTCACCGCCGCAGGGAGATGCGGCAATTCCCGGGTGGCTGACCGGAGCGGGAAGTAGTTAGTCGCCGGCTGGATTATTTCGTGAGGATGAGCTTGCCGCTGCGCGTGACCTGCAGCAGGTAACGCTCGGCCGCGTGTTCGATCCACAGGCGATGGGCGCCGCCGAGGAGTTCCTTGGTGGATACGCTGCGCTCGGCTTCCGGACGAGCGGCGGATGGCGGCTTGGTTGCCGGAGGCGACTCTTCTATATGACCGGAACGCATGCGAACCTCAAATAAGAACGCTTCGCATTTGAGAATAAAACTCGTTTGGGGTTCCTTGCAAGCCTTCGTCGAAACAGGTGCTTATTCGGTCACGCGCCCTGCCCCGGTCAGAACGGCTTGACCACCACCAGGATGACGATGGCGATGAGAAGAACTGCAGGCAGTTCGTTGAACAAGCGGTACCAGCGCTCCGAGTGCGAATTCCGGTCGGCGGCGAACTGCTGCAACAGCGCGAAACACGCGCCGTGGTACCCCACCAGCAGCAGGACCAGGGCCAGCTTCACGTGCAACCAGCGCATGAGCAGGTAGTCCGGCGCCAGCCAGAGCATGGACACACCGAAGCCGGTCGCGACCACGGCGCCGATGGTCATGATCATGAACAGCTTGCGCTCCATGATCTTGAACCGCGCGTTGCCGACGTCGTCGTCGATCGTCGCGCCCTGAATCTGCGCGTGGTAGACAAACAGCCGCGGCAGATACAGCAACGCGGCGAACCAGCTCACCACGCCGATGATGTGGAACGATTTCAGCCAGAGCATGCGCTGGAATCCTTGTGTTCGGGGAACGAGGCGTTCAGTTCTCGTGACACCAGTGCGGCGAGAGCGGCGACGTGATCCGCGCGCGCGTTGAGCGCCGCGATGTAGTGATATTTTTCCCCGCCCGCCGCCAAGAACACGTCGCGATTCTCCATGCCGATTTCCTCGAGCGTCTCGAGACAATCGGCCGCAAAGCCAGGGCAGATGACGCTCACGGATCTGATGCCGCGCGCCGGCATCGCCGTGAGCACTTCGCTCGTATAGGGCTGCAGCCAGCGAGCACGCCCGAAACGCGACTGGAACGAAACGCTCCACTCGTCCGCTGACAACCCGAGCTTCTGCGCCACGAGCGCGGCGGTTCTCTCGCATTGATCACGATACGGATCGCCCTGTGCAACGTACCGTTCGGGTACGCCGTGGAACGACATCAGCAGATGACTGGTGGCGCCGAACTCGCGCCGATGGTCCTGCACACTGGCGGCCAGCGAATCGATGTACGCGGCATCGTCGTGGTAGGTGGCCACGAAGCGAAGCGAGGGAACACTGCGCAAGGCACGAAGCGCAGCGCTCACCTGGTCGAACACGGCACCCGTCGACGCACCGCAGTACTGCGGAAACATCGGGATCACGAAGATGCCATCGGCTCCGGCCTTGAGCAGCGAATCGATGGCTTCGGGCACCGTCGCTCCGCCGGTGTACAACATGCCGAGCGCGACCGGCGTGCCGCTGTCGCGCAGCGCAACTTCGAGGCCGCGACGCAGCGCCTCACTTTCGATGGCGAGCGGCGAACCCTGGGGCGTCCAGATCGCGGCGTACTTCTTCGCACTCGCGCGGGGACGGGTGCGCAGGATGATTCCGTGCAGGATCGGCCACCACAGCAGCCGCGGCAGTTCGACCACACGGGGATCTCCTAACAACCCTGCGAGGAATGCGCGCACGTCGCTCGTCGACGTCGACGCCGGCGTGCCGGAGTTGACCAGCAGTACACCCCATTTCGCTGCCCGCGCTGTCACGGCTCAAGCCACCCAGTCGCGCGGCTTCAGGTATTCCGCGAGCGCCGCTTCCGGCGAGCCCGGCGCCGGGCGGTAGTCATAACGCCAGTCCGCGCGCGGCGGCATCGACATGAGCAGGGATTCGGTGCGCGCCTGGGATTGCAGCCCGAAACGCGTGCCGCGATCGAACGCGAGGTTGAATTCCACGTAGCGCCCGCGACGCAGACGCTGGAAATCCTGTTCTCGCGGGCCGAAGGGTGTGCCGGCGCGCAGGCGGACGATCTTCGTGTAGGTATCCAGGTAGGCGTCGCCGATCCGGCGAATGAGCGCGAAACAATGCTCGAAGTTTCCGCCGATCTCCGCCGTGGTGTCGTTGAGGTCATCGGCGAAGAGTCCGCCGATGCCGCGCGTCTCGCCCCGATGCGGCAGGTAGAAATATTTGTCGCAGGCGTCCTTGAGCAATGCGTACGCGCGCGGACCGGACGGAGTGCAGGCGGAGCGTGCGGCTTCGTGCCACGTGCGCGCGTCTTCCGCGAAGGGATACACGGGAGTCAGATCGAAGCCACCGCCAAACCACCAGACTTCGCCACTACGTGCAGTGAAAAGCCGCACGTTGGCGTGCGAGGTGGGCGCATAAGGATTGACCGGGTGCACCACGCAGCTCGTGCCCATGGCGCGGAACGGTTGACCTGCCAACTCCGTGTGACGTTCGCTCGCAGCCGCCGGAAGACGCGCGCCGCTCACGTCGCTGAAGGCCACGCCAGCACGATCCCAGGTGGCGCCGTTCTCGATCAGCGAAAGCCTGCCGCTGCCGCTGAGGACATCCTCCGCGGGCCGCTGCCACTCGTCCCGGCGCTGATCGGAGGCGGCGTCGAGTGACTTCCACGCCTCTGTCAGCCTCGTGTGCAGACCGACGAAATACGCCCGTGCCGCGTCGATTTCAGCGGCACCGATGGGCGTGATGGGGCACGGCTGCGATGCGCTCACGGCGCGCTCCGGAAAAGATAGCCACGTCCGCGCAGCGTGACGATATGCACGGGGTTTTCAGGATCGGGCTCGAACAGCTTGCGCAACCGCAGGATGAAGTTGTCGACGGTACGGTCGGTGGGGAACTGGTCCATGCCCCAGACTTCCTCGAGAAGGTCGGTTCGTGTGAGCGCGCGGTTCTCGTTCGCCGAGAACACCTCCATGAGCCGCAACTCCATGTCCGAAAGCGAGACCTCGCCTTCGTTCGTAAAAGCCTGGCCGGTGTCGAAACGCACCCAGAAGCCGGCGAAGGCCAGGCGCGGCGGCGCCGTCGCAGGCCGGCCACTCGCGCGCCGCAAGAGCG
>Ga0315912_10006692_pt1 | contig 10258 bp, 9 predicted proteins | sample VfabasoilMG_FD_204469 | JGI IMG/M metagenome (GOLD analysis project Ga0315912, IMG submission 204469) | Garden soil microbial communities collected in Santa Monica, California, United States - V. faba soil | ecosystem: Environmental > Terrestrial > Soil > Garden | place: USA: California... | reverse complement strand
GCCGTCCGAGTATGCGGCGCACAGCACTGACACCTGCCGGCGTCACGCGCACCGTCAGTGAATTACACAACATGTAAACCGCGAGCACGCCAAACACCACGCTCGCCAGTACAAATGGCGCGGCCATACCGCCGATCAGCGCCAGCGCAAGCATGGCAGCAGCATCACCACTTTTCACCGGCAGCATCGCAGAAAGTCCCAGCACGGGCAGAAGGGCGCAAACCAAAGCGAAAGCGCCGATGCTTAACGCCACACCCGGTGCGCGCAGTGCGGGGAAAATGATTTCGATGCCGTTCTCGGTGCGCTGCACGCGAAACGTTGCGCCGCGCACAGAAAGAGTTGTCGTGCCGGCGTCAGTCAAGTCTGATGTTGGCAAATTTCGCGACCTTTGCCCATTTGTCCATTTCGAGTTTGGCGAACGCAGTGAACTGTTCCGGCGCCATGCCGGACGCCAGTGCGCCCTGCGCAAGAAAGCGATCTCGCACCTCTTGCGATTTGAGCATGGTTGCAAGTTCCTGATACACCTTGGCGACGATCTCGCGCGGCGTGTTTGCGGGCATTACCACCGACTGCCACGAACTGCCGTCGAAACCCTTGATGCCGCCTTCCTCCACAGTAGGCAGACTCGGCATCGGCGGAAAGCGCTCGCGCGTCGAAATTGCGATGGGTTTTAACTTGCCCGCCTCCACATGCGGCAGCACCGTCGCCGCCGTGTTAAATGCAAGCTGTATTTGTCCGGCGATCTGGTCGACCACGGCGGGCGCCTGGCCTTTGTACGGCACATGCACCATTTTCACACCGCCCATCGCGCTGAACATTTCCATCAGCATGTGCGGACTGGTGCCGTTGCCGGTGGATGCATAAGTCAACTGGCCGGGACTTGATTTCGCCAGCACGAGCACTTCTTTCACCGTTTTCACTGGCAACGACGGATGCGTCGTGAGCATGCTCGGCAACATCGCCATCAGCGTGACATGGCTGAAATCGCGAATCGGATCGAACGCGAGTTTTTTGTAGATCGACGGCGAAATCACCTGTGCCACGGTCATCATGCATATCGTGTAGCCATCCGGTGGCGCCTTTGCGCACATTTCCGCGCCGATGTTGCCGCCCGCGCCGGCACGATTATCGGCGACGACCTGAATGTTCCAGGCCTTGGCAAGACGGTCGCCGGCGGTGCGTCCCATCAGATCGGTCGGCCCGCCCGGCGGAAATGGAATGATGAAGCGTATCGGTTTGGATGGATATGCTTGTGCGAATGCTGACGACGTAGCAACCGTGAGCAACCCCACGAGTGCGACACGTAACAAGTTTATGATTATTTTCATTAGATTCTTCTCAATCATTAAAGCGGCAGTTTACCTTTATGCACGGCGTCATGCCGCCAGTGCCACGATCTCGCAACGCCTGCTGTTCTTGTCAAAAAAGCGTGTGAGTATTTTGTAGGTGTCGATATCGAATACCGGCGAACTGCGTGTTTGCGCGAGTTCATGCAACTCAGCTTCAGAGCGCGCTGCGCCGAGGTAGCACCAGCGGTCGAGCACATGAATTTCGCTGCGTTCGCCGTTCTCGCTGGTTTCGCGTATGCCGACGCGGCCCTTGAAAGGCCACGGCAGAGTGCGCATGGAGGCGAGCGCGATTTTCAGGCGCAGCGCGTGTTGTGCGTGCGATTCCAGGCCCACGCATGCACCGCGGCAACGTTTGATCTGGTGCGCGAAGCAAGCACCGGGATTCGCAACTGAGCGCTTTTCCAGTCCGAGCAGTATGCCGCACAGCCCGTGCGCGGCGGCGATCTCGCGCAGTGCTTCGAGCGCGGTGGCGCGCGAGCGGAACAATCCGTAAATATCACCGAGCCGCGCGGGATCGATGTCGCGCGCGGTTATGAGTTGCGGGGCGGCTTCACGCTCTGCATCGCTCCAGTGCCACGAGCACAGTTGCGTATTGCGGCGCAGCTGCCGGTTATAGACAGGCGACAGCTCCTTCACCAGGCGGGATTCGAGGATCAGCGCGCCGAGTTCGCCCGCGGTTTCGCGCCACTCCATGCGCTTTACCTGTTGCGCGATCTGCATGTCCTTGTTGACACGATGATCGCCAGAGAAATGCGACATCACGCGCGCGCGCAGGCTGATGCTTTTGCCGACGTAAAGCACCACGTCGTTGTCGCCGTAGAACAAATAGACGCCGGGGCCTTCCGGTACGCCGTCGAACGCGGCATCGGGCAGACCTGCCGGCACGGTGGGCGTTTTGCAGACGAGATTCACCGCCGCGCTGAACAGCGAGTCGCCGCGTTCCTGCCGCCATTTCTGCGCGAGTTCCCACAGCACGCGCGCATCGCCCAGCGCGCGGTGGCGCGAGTCGCAGGTGATGTTGTGACGTTCGAGCAGCGTATCGAGATTGTGGCGCGAGTGTTGCGGATAGAGCCTGCGCGACAGTTTCACCGTGCACAACACGCGCGCGTTAAAACTGATGCCGCGGCGGCGGAACTCGTTCTTGAGGAAACCGTAATCGAAGCGCGCATTGTGCGCGATCAGCAATTTACCGTCGAGACGTTCATGCAATTCACGACAGATCTCGGCAAACGTCGGCGCCAGCGCCACCATGTCATTGGTGATGCCGGTCAGCGACTGGATCATCGGCGAAATACTCACGCCGGGATTGATGAGCGTGGACCACTCGCCAACATGGCGCCCGCGATTTACTTCGACAATGCCGATCTCGGTGATGCAATCGTGAGTGGCCATCGTGCCCGTGGTTTCGAGATCGACAAAGATGGCGTGCTGGTCGAACATTTTATTTCAGGGATGAGGGATAAAAATCGCGCTTTGCATTCAGTTTGACAGAAGTCTTGTCTGTCTGAATCCGATTTTATATGATGAACACCTTGTATTGGTTACACTAACCGTATGCGTACTTCCGAATCCAAGCGCGCCGATCCCGCGCCGCCCCCGCCCGTCAAGAATTACATGACGCCCGGAGGCTATGTGCGCCTGAAAGCCGAACTTACGCATCTGCTGGATGTGGAACGGCCCGAACTGGTGAAGGTGGTTTCGTGGGCGGCGGGCAATGGCGACCGTTCGGAAAACGGCGACTATATTTACGGCAAGAAGCGTTTGCGTGAGATCGACCGGCGCATACATTATCTGGGCAGGCGGCTGGATACCGTGGTGGTGGTTGACCCCGCTGCGCAAAAAGATAATGAACGGGTTTTTTTCGGTGCGACGGTTGTGTACGCCGATGAAGCCGGAGTGGAACAAACGGTGACTATCGTCGGTTTCGATGAAGTCGATCCGTCGCGTGGACACGTGAGTTGGGTTTCGCCGATTGCCAAGGCACTGTTAAAGCGTACCGTGGGCGACACCGTGGCGCTGCGCACGCCGGCGGGCGAGCAGCACATCGAAATCGTCGATGTGCGCTACACTGCACCTGATTGATTGTCCGTCGCCGCCGAGCATGCCTCCATCCTTCTTCAACGTAGCTCTCGCCACCTGGCGCAGCGTGCATGCGCCTACCGGAAAATCTGCCGCAAGCGCGGACATTCCGCAGGCGGTGGTGAAGTTGAGCATCAAGGCAATCGAGGGCGCACGCACTGCCGACACGCTGGGCACGGAACGCGAAGGCACGGGTGTCGTCATCGACGCGTCCGGCCTTATTCTCACCGTCGGCTATCTGGTGATCGAGGCTGGGTCGATACTGGTGGTAGCTGGTGATGGCCGTGTGTTTCCGGCGCATGTGATCGGCTTCGATCACGCCACAGGCTACGGATTGCTGCGTGCGAGTCCGGGCATCACCAAACAGCCGCTTGCATTCGGCAATTCGCAAAAGCTGAATCCGCTGACCAGTATGCGCATCGTCACGCACGAATCCGCCGGCGGCGTGTCGGCCGCGTGCGTGGTGTCGCGGCGGCGTTTCACCGGCTGGTGGGAATACATGATCGACGGTGCGATATTCACCGCGCCACCGCGCGGTGAACACAGCGGGGCGGCGCTGATCGACGACGCAGGGAAACTGATGGGCATTGCCTCGCTGTGGGTGAGCGACGCCACGAATGAGGGCGTAGCGTTTCCCGGCAATATGTTCATACCGATTCACTTGTTGACGCCGATACTCGACGACCTCATCAACAACGGGCGTCCGCGCACACCGGGCCGCCCGTGGCTGGGTGTTTACACCGAAGACATCGAAGGGCATGTGGTGGTCACACGCACATTGCCCGACGGACCGGCTGCGCGTTCAGGCATCAAGCGCGGCGACATCATCCTTGGTGTCGCAGGCAATTCCATTGGTAATCAGAGCGAATTTTACGAGAAGCTGTGGTCCAGCGGCGAAGCAGGCGACGATGTGACGCTGCATGTGCTCAAAGACAAAAAGGTAAAACACATCGTTGTCTACAGTGCCGACCGGCTGGAATACATGAGGCCGTGGACTGTGGGCTGAGCGGCGGCGGCGCCGCCGCCGAGTTTTGAGTGATAAGTTTTGAGTGATGAGTTAAACCCTCCACGTGCAAAGCGCGCAAACTTCACCTCAACACTCAACACTTAACACTCAGCACTCAACACTCAGCACTCAAAATTTCTGGTTTCACACCAGTTCCCGACTGGTGAACTCCGATTTCACATAAGCATAAAACACCGGCGCGGCGATCACGCCGGGCAGCCCGAATGCCGACTCCATCACCAGCATGGCGAGCAGCAGTTCCCACGCCGATGCTTGTATCTGCGAACCGACAATGCGCGCGTTGATGAAGTATTCGAGTTTGTGAATCACGACGAGGAACACGAGCGAGCCGATTGCGGCGTTCAGCGAATAGCTCAGGCTGATGACCACGATCACGGTGTTTGAAATCAGGTTGCCGAGCACCGGTAGCAGGCCGGCTAAGAAAGTTATTAAAATCATTGACTTAGCTAAAGGCAGATGAATGCCCAGCAGCGGCAGCACGACCACCAGATAAATCGCGGTGAGCGCGGTATTCAGCGCGGAGATGCGTACTTGTGCGAACACCACGCGGCGAAACGCGCTGGACAGCCGCTCGGCGCAACGGCCTACCGCTGCCGCGAGCGGGCCCGGCTCCGCACTTTGCCGCGCTTCGCGTCGCGAGATCAGCGCGCCGATCGCCATGCCGATCAGTGCGTAGGCGATACCGCGCCCCGCTTCGCCCCCCATGGTTTTGACTTCTTTTGCATGTTCTCTGAGCCACGCGGCGATCTGATCTTTCAGTTCCTGCGCATCCGTGGGCAGCGAATCGCGTATCCATTCCGGCAGCGTGTTGCGCGAGGTCTCGATGATCTCTGCCATTTTTTGCAGCAACGCCGAAAGACTGCCAGCTTCGCTGCGAAAAAACAGAATCATTGCCACCACCGCACCGCTGACGGTGACGACCACCAGTGTGATCAGCAGTGCGAGTGCCACCAGTTTCGCGCGATCCGGATTGCTGCCGTGACCGAACATGCGCGGCGCGAGCATATGCACCAGTTCGTGTATCAAAAGCCCCGCGAACAGCGCGGGCAATAGATGCAGTTTGATCGTCGCCACCAGCGCCACGGCCATGAACACGACCGCCGCGATTTCCATGCGTTGATACGAAGCGGAGCCGGGATCGTTGCTCATTATTGCTCCGTCGACGGCGGTCTATTTCTTCGGCGGATGCGCGCGTACCGCGGCTTCGTTGACTTCCACGCCCCAGCCCGGGCGCGTCGGTAGGATGAATTCGCCGTTCTCGATTACCGGCGGCACATCCACCAGTTCATCGCGCCATGGCACCGCGTCGATATCGGTTTCCATGATGCGCAAATTGGGAACGGCGGCGCAGAAATGCGCGGAGATCACGCTCGACAGGTGTCCATAAAAATTATGCGGCGCGACATTCATTTCATAAACATCGGCCATCGCGGCGATTTTCAGAGACTCCATGTAGCCGTTCCAGATCACGTCGATGATCGCGACATCCATCGCGTAATTTTCAAAGAACGGCTTGAAGTCGCGCCGCTCGCACAGCGTCTCGCAGGAAGCGATGGGGCAGGACGCATCGCGGCGGATCAGTGCAAGGGAAGGTGCGTCGTGCGTGTCGATTTCCAGCCAGGTGAGTTTTACCGGAGCCACCGCGTCTGCAATGCGGCGGAAACCCTCGGTCTTGTAGTTGAAGTTGAGATCGAGCAGGATGCCCAACTCCGGCCCGCCACCCGTGCGGAACGCGCTCACCGTATCGACCGCGGCCTTGACGATGTCGTGGTCCCAATTGAGTTCGGGAAATCCCTTGTTGTGGCCGAAGCCAGGCCGGTAAGAAACCAGCGTCTTGCCGTCGCTCAGCGCGACATTGGTTTTCAGCGCCTTGAATCCGCGCTTTTTCACTTCCTCGGCGAGACGCGACAGGTCTTCGTAGCTTTTCACGTGCGGCACACCGAGCAGTTCAGGGTAGCGCGCGCGATAGCTGCCGCAATGCGACCAGTACACAGGGATACGTTTGCGCACCGCGCCGCCGAAGAGATCATAGACCGGCACGCCGAGTGCCTTGCCCTTGATGTCGAGCAGCGCGTTCTCAATCGCGGCCACGGCCTGGCGGTTGATGCCGCCGCGCGATTGTATGGTTTGCGTTCTTATATGGCAGTTGATGAGTTCGATGTCACGCGGATCCTTGCCGATCACGATGGGCGACAGCGCTTCGATCACCGAACTCAACCCGGCGCTGCCAAAACTCTCGTTGTATTCCGACCACCCGACGATGCCGTCATCGGTCATCACTTTGAGAAACGAAAACATCCGCCACCCGGCGTCGCAGCGCAGGGTTTCGATCTTGGTGACCTTCATTGTTTTCTCCCTGTTGTGCCTGTGCGACGCCCTAATCGGCGGGCGACAGCACGTGGATCACGCGGCCTGCAAGCATGTCCTTGACCTTGGCGGCGTAGGCGGCCATGTGCGGCGCGGCGGCGTGTGCTTTCAATGCGGCCGGATCACGCCATTTTTCAATCACGACGAAACTGTCCTGACCGAATTTCGTCTGGAAACTGCCCATGCCTTCGGCGTCGACGGCGGGTCCGTATTCGATGCAGCCGTCCTCGGCACGCACGGCGGGAACATTGGCACTGAATGCCGCGAGAACGGCGCTACGCTGGCCGGGTTTGGTGGTGATAATCGCTACTACGTGAATCATGATATCTCTCCTTTGGGAGCCGATATTGTAGGCGATGGGCGGTATCGCGGGTGCGTGATCACGCGGTTTGCCCAGCGCCGCGTCCACGTATTCGAAAAGTCGGCGGCTAACCGACGATTGCCGGGAGTTTTGCCTTGCGGACGCGGCCCGTGCTGCGTTGACGAAGTGCAAGGCGCTGTATGGGTAAATGGGGTGATGGCCTCTGCATGAGCGCACCGAGAAAGAAATCGACGACGTGTTCCGCTTCGCGTTTGAGCGGCATGTAGTCTGGGTCCATCACCCATTTGCTGATGAGTCCGTCAACCAGCGCGTGCAGGCCCAGCGCGACGCGGCGCGCATCCACATGCTCCGGTACCTGACCTCTTGTGATCGCGGCGTTGATGCCCTGCTCGAGACGCGATACGCAGGACGCCTGCATTTCGTTGAAGCGTTTCCACACCGGTTTCATTTCGTCCACGTATTCGCATTTGTGGAAGATGATGTGAAACACGCGCCGCGCCTGTGCGTCCTCGGAGGTACGTTTCAATATCGTAACCATCATCGTCCTGATGCTGGCAAGCGGATCGGCGGCGCGGCTGTGGTCCACCTGACACGGCGCGTCTTCCATTGGCATGGTGACGCGCGCGAACATTTCGCAAAACAGATCGGCCTTGTCCTTGAAGTGCCAATAGATCGCGCCGCGCGTGAGGCCCGCCGCTTCCGCGATGTCGTTGAGCGAAGTGCGCGATACCCCGCGCTCGCTGAACACCCGCTCCGCGGTGTCGAGTATCGCGTTGCGCGTTTCCTGTGCTTCATCTTTAGTGCGTCTGACCATTTGTGACAATTCCATGACGTCGTTAGGGGCAATTAGCCAGCCCCAACAACCGCTACTTTACATACATTCATGGTTGTATGTAAACTAGCGGTTGTGTTGGCAGTCTAAATTTTCCCGAACTGCGGCTATTGCCGCAGCACCCCAACAGAAAGAACCAATAAATCATGCGCTTCCTCCTATATCGTCGTGCTGTTTCCGCGCGCGGCCTGCTGTCGCTCGCATTATTCCTGCTCGTCGCCGGCTGCAAACCCGCAGCCGGGCCGCCGGGTGGTTTTCCCCCCGCGCTGGTTAGCGTTGCCACGATCGAAGCCAAGGACGTGCCGGTGACGTACGAGTACGTGGCGCAGACCGCGGGATACCGCGAGGTCGAAGTGCGCGCGCGCGTAACCGGCCTTCTGCTCAAACGCAATTACAAGGAAGGTGCGCTTGTACGGCAGGGCGATTCGCTGTTCACCATCGATCCGGTGCCGTTTCAAGTGGCGCTGGCGCGGGCCGAGGCGGATCTCGGTGTGGTGGAAGCGCGGCTCACGCAGGCCAAGCGTGAAGCGGCGCGGTTGAAAGCAGTGATCGAAACGCGTGCGGTGAGCCAGAAGGAACTCGACGACGCGGTTTCCGCCGAGCAGGTGATCGAGGCTGAAGCGAAAAGCGTGCGTGCGCGCATTACCGAGACCAAGCTCAATATTGATTACACGCTGGTAGCGTCACCGATTTCCGGTATTGCCAGCCGCGCCGTGGTGTCGGAAGGCACGCTGGTGTCCGGCCCCAATGTGCTGCTGACGACGGTGACGCAGACCGACCCGATGTATGTGATCTTCGGCATTCCCGACCGCGAGTACCGCATCATGCGGCGTGATGTGGAAGCGGGGCGCCTGCGTCTTCCAGAAAAAGGCCATTTTACCGCCACCATCAAATTGTCCGACGGCAGCACACACGCCAAAACGGGCACACTCAATTTCACCGACGTGCGGGTGAATACACAGACCGGCACCAGCGAAGCGCGCGCCGAAATTCCGAACGCGGACAGCGCTCTGCGCGCCGGCGAATTCGCGCGAGTATTGCTCGGCGGCGCGGTGCGCCCGCAGGCGATCGTGGCGCCGCAGCGCGCGATACTCGAAAGTCCCAAAGGCAAATTCGTTTACCTGGTTAATGCCGAGGGCAAGGCTGAACCGCGTCCGGTTGAAGTCGGTGAGTGGGCCGGCGAAGGCTGGGTTATCAATAGCGGACTCAAACCGGGTGAGCGCATCATCGTTGACGGTGTGATGAAGATTGGCCCCGGTGCGCCAGTGAAAATCGACGACGGCACGGCGCCTGCCGACGGCAAGGGCGCACCCGCCAAGCCCGGCGACAAGGCCCCGGCCAAGTCCCCGGACAAGGCTGCTGCGAAGTCCACCGATACAGACAAGAAATAGGCGGGACCAACATGATCTCGCGTTTCTTCATCGACCGGCCGATCTTTGCGGCCGTGCTGTCGATTTTTATCGTCATCGCAGGACTGGCCTCGATACGAGTGCTGCCGATCGCGCAGTACCCGGAGATCGCGCCGCCGGTGGTCACCGTGCGCGCGATTTATCCCGGCGCGTCCGCAGCAGTACTTGAACAGACCGTCGCCGCGCCGCTGGAAAACCAGATCAACGGCGTCGAGAACATGCTTTACATGAGTTCGACGTCCGCATCCAGCGGCGTGGTCGAGATTCACGTCACGTTCGAGATCGGTGCGGATGTCGACAAGGCGGCGCTCAACGTCAACAACCGCGTCAAGCAGGCCGAGCCGCGCCTGCCGCAGGAAGTGCGGCGTCAGGGTGTCACCGTCGAAAAAGGTTCATCGTCGTTTCTGCAGGTGATTGCGTTTACCTCGCCTGATGGCAGCCGCGATGATTTGTTCACTTCGAACTACGTCACGTTGAACGTGCTCGATGCCTTAAAGCGTATTCCCGGCACCACCAACGTGCAGATTTTCGGCGCCAAGGATTACGCGATGCGCATCTGGGTACGCCCCGACCGGCTGGCGCAACTGAAGCTTACGCCATCCGATCTGTTGCAGGCCCTGAACGAGCAGAACGCCCAGTTCGCTGCCGGCAAGATCGGCCAGTCGCCGACCGGCGGACCGCAGGAGCTTGTCTATACGATTACCACCAAGGGGCGCCTGTCCGAGCCGCACGAGTTCGAGAACATCGTGGTGCGCGCCAATGCGGATGGCTCGATCCTCAAGCTCAAGGACGTGGCACGCGTCGAACTGGGTTCCAAGGATTACGAGTTTCTCGGCCGCGTCAACGGCAAGACGGCGACACTGGTCGGCATCT
>Ga0315912_10006691_pt1 | contig 10258 bp, 6 predicted proteins | sample VfabasoilMG_FD_204469 | JGI IMG/M metagenome (GOLD analysis project Ga0315912, IMG submission 204469) | Garden soil microbial communities collected in Santa Monica, California, United States - V. faba soil | ecosystem: Environmental > Terrestrial > Soil > Garden | place: USA: California... | reverse complement strand
ATCGAAGTAGACATACCGTTTACGTATACTTCGTTCGTATCCACGCCCTCGGGTTCCAGAAAAATCTGATGCCGACCCTTATCGGGGAACTTAACGAACTTGTCCTCGATCGAAGGGCAATATCGCGGACCTATTCCCTCAATCTGGCCGCTATACAACGGCGACCGAGACAGCCCACCCAAAATCGCTTGCCGCGTTCCTTCGGTTGTATGCCCAATATGACAATGGATCTGCGGACGCTCGATCTTATCCGTCAAAAAAGAAAACGGTGTCGGCTCAGCATCTCCCGGTTGCTCTTCAAACTGGCTCCAATCAATGGTCCGACCATCCAACCGCGGTGGAGTACCCGTCTTCAGCCGGGTCCAATTCAACCCGCAGTCCCGCAGTTGATCCCCTAAGAGCTTCGACGGCGCCTCCCCATTTCTCCCACAACTATATGTATTTTCACCAACATGCGCGAGCCCGTTCAGAAACGTACCCGTTGTTACTACAATTGTAGTTGATGAAACCGTCCGACCGTCCTGGAGCGCAACTCCCTTCACCACCCGGTCCTCAAGCAAAAGCGCCGCCACCTCAGCCTGCATGATCCGCAGATTCGGCTCCTGCTCCAGCACTTCTTTCATCTTCACGCGATACGCCTTCTTGTCACACTGCGCTCGCGGCGACCACACCGCCGGACCCCGACTTGTATTCAACAGTCGAAACTGAATCCCAACAGCATCGGTAACAATCCCCATGATCCCGCCGAGTGCATCAATCTCCCGCACCAGATGTCCCTTCGCAATTCCCCCAATAGCGGGATTACAGGACATCTGCGCAATCAAATCGAGATTCATTGTGATCATCGCAGTCTTCAGGCCCATGCGCGCGCACGCCCTCGCGGCTTCGCAACCAGCATGACCAGCCCCAACGACGATCACGTCGTACTTTGCAGGCATTGCTATCATTGTATCTCGTACCTCTATTCACCCCATGAAAGTCCTGGTCATTGGTAGCGGCGGCCGCGAGCACGCCTTAGTTTGGAAGATTCGTCAGAGCCATTTGGTAGAGCAAGTCTACGCAGCTCCAGGAAATCCTGGCATTGCCCAAATTGCGGAGATCCTTCAACCAGCAGAGCAGTCACCACAAAGCTACCTCGCCCTGGCGAATCACGTCGGTGCCGACCTCACGGTCGTCGGCCCTGAAGCTCCGCTCGTAGCAGGTGTGGTCGACACCTTCCGAGCCGCTGGCAAGCGCATCGCCGGACCCACAGCCGCAGCCGCTCAACTCGAAGGCAGCAAAGTCTTCTCTAAGCAATTCATGGAACGCGCCGGAGTGCCCACCGCCAAAGCGCACACTGCAGCATCCACCGATGAAGCTGCCCAACGCCTCACCGCATTCGGATTTCCCGTTGTCCTCAAAGCCGACGGACTAGCCGCAGGCAAAGGCGTCATCATCGCACAGAATCACGCAGAAGCAATCGACGCACTCAAGAGCCTACCGGAAGGCAAAGTCGTAATCGAAGAATTCCTCCAGGGAGAAGAGGTCAGCTTCATTGTCTACACGGACGGCGAAAAAGTCGTTCCCCTTGAAGCAACACAAGATCACAAAGCAATCTTCGACGGTGACCAAGGACCCAACACAGGCGGTATGGGGGCCTACTGCGACGGCCGCATCCTCGACGCATCCCAAATTGAAGAAGCAATGCACTTGGTGATCCACCCCTCTCTGAAACGCATGAAAGACGAAGGCACTCCCTACACAGGCTTCCTCTACGCCGGACTCATGATGACCACAGCTGGCCCCAAGGTCCTCGAATTCAACGCTCGCCTGGGAGATCCTGAAACACAAGCCCTCCTCCACCGCATGGACTCCGACATCATCGGCATGTTCCTTGAATGCGAACCACCACGCTGGAAGCCGGACCCGTCCATCTGCGTCGTCCTCGCTGCACACGGCTACCCAGCAATGGTACGCACCGGAGACGTGATCACCGGCATCGATAACTGCCCTGCGGAAGTCTTCCACGCAGGAACCAAATCCACCGCCAAAGGCCTGGAAACTGCCGGGGGAAGGGTACTCGGAGTAACAGCATCAGGCCCAACGCTCCCAACAGCAATCGACAACGCTTATGCAGCCGTCAAGCACATTCACTTCGACGGAATGCAATACCGGACCGACATAGGCCGCAAAGGTCTCCGCCGCTGGTAGAATGAAAGCACGTGGGGACGTAGCTCAGATGGATAGAGCGGCCGCCTCCTAAGCGGCAGGTCGGCAGTTCGAATCTGCCCGTTCCTACCACTACCCTACAAAAACGTCTGTGTAACCTTACCGCCTGAATTAGCGTATTTCAGTTGCCGCTATGCGTCTCCTTTTCCTATTCGCTGTCCTGTCTACACCTGGGCTTGCATGCTCGTGCTTGCCGGGAAATTCTGTGTGCTCGGCGGTCAACGAAAGGGTTGTCTTCGTCGGCCGCGTTATTGAAGGGGGCATAGACTCAATCCGGCAAAATCCATGGCACACCAAACCAGGAGTGGCGAAATTTGAAGTTCTAGAGAGTTTCCGCGGCATCACGAAGAACGTCAAAACCGTTGACGTCCAGTTGATAGGCCGTAACGGTATGTGCGCATCAAGCCCATATTTTTTGGGGCGCACGTATCTGGTCGCCTTAACACCGCATAATGGCGTACTGCAAGATAACCTCTGTTTCAACAGTCTAGATCTTGAGCACATAGGCGACGAACTTCAGCGGTTACGAGATTACTTCTCCGGCAAGAAGGCCATCGAAGTCCGAGGCTTCGTAGGGGTGGCCCAGGAATTCCCGAACTGGGGCTCGGTTCATCCCATCGCCGGTGCCATGGTGACAGCCGTTGGTACCCAGACCCACTCCACGCTTACAGACAAGGAAGGATGGTTCCGCTTGTCTCTACCCTCCACGGGGCTATACAAGATGGCAGCAGTACTGAGTCCATTCCGATCCGAACGAGCACCCTCAACAGAGCAACTAATTGGCTGCGATACCCAAGCATTCGCCCTAACCATAAACAATTCCATCTCCGGAAAGGTTCGTGATCGATTAGGACAACGGGTTGACCACGCGTTCGTAGGCCTGATCGATCTTAACTGGCACCCGAAAAGAATCACCAACGAAGCTTGGTATCAAACGAGTTCCACTCGAGGCCCGGATCTAACCTTCACATTCACACATGTCCCTCCCGGTCGATACTTGCTCATCACCAACCCCGAGGGACCAAATAAAGCACTGCCCAACCAGCGCACCTACTATCCAGGGGCAAGTTCCCGCGCTAACGCAAAAATCATTGAAGTAAAAGGCAATGGCCAACACCTAAGCGGCTTGGACCTAACAATCGGGGAAACAACCCAATTCCGGAAGGTGACCGTCTCGGTTCGGTTTTCCGATGGCACCCCAATGCTCACGGCCGCCGCTCGAATCACCGGCGCACCTCTTCCATCCGATGGCATCGAGTGGAAAGGCCACTCCAGTACCTACGAAAAAGGAATCGCGACGCTCTGGGTTCCCGCAGACCGCAACTTCAAGCTGGAAATTACCGACGAATATCGGCGCGACATGGGTGGACCCTTCACGTTCGAGTATCCCGCCGGCACCAGTCCTATCCGGCGGTCGCTTTTAATCCCTGATTCCTTATCCCAGTCATCCAAAGCAGGATCGGACAAATGAAGGTCACCGCAGAAATCATCGGAGACATCACCCACTCACATCTGGCTGCGGTCACTTCTGAGTCCTGAGAAATTGAATCCCTTCTAACCAAACCAAATTGACGAACCGCACTGTTCGCGGTTGCCAGCTTGGCCAACTAAACGAGCCAGTCACTTCCCGAAAAGCTTTAACAGTATTCCGGCCACCAGAAACAGCAAAACAAACAAACCGCCACCACCACGAATGGCCCGATCATACCAAGCTTTCGGATCGCCAGATCGTGGCCGGAACCCGCTTTTGATCACCCTGACAAATTCAGGAATCCCAAGCATGAGTGTGGCAAAGTGACGATACTCATGCGTCGCCAACGGAGATACAGGAGAACCCGTATTGCAGAATGCTGTTTCCTGCGGATTCTTCTTTGCCTTCGCCATGGTCGGCCAAACTCTTGTTACACGTCTAAATTCCGAACATCCAACGCGTTATCTTCAATAAACTTCCGCCGACTCACTACATCCTCGCCCATCAACGTAGAGAAGATTCCATCTGCCTCCACAATGTCATGCGACTCCACACGCAATAGCGTCCGAACATCCACGTTCATTGTTGTATCCCACAACTGACTCGCGTTCATCTCTCCCAGACCTTTGTAGCGCTGGATACTCACATCCCGCATTCCTTCGGTCTTCAAGAACGCCAGCAGATCACGCCAACTTGGCTGTACATCCACCTTCGCCTCGCGCTTCACCTGGAACGGGGGCAGATTGTATTTCGCGATCTGCTTGGCCAGCGTCCGCAGGCGCCGGTACTCCGGCGAATGGATCAGCTCAATACCAATCGCTCGTGGCGCATTTGTGGAGTCGTGGTAGACAACCTTCCATGCGGAATGCTCTTCATCCGCCACCACCTCAGGATCCAACTTCAACTCTTTCAACTTGGCGACCATGGGCAGCAGGTTAGCCTTATCCGCAAAGTCCGCCTTCGTGTCCAGCTTCGACTCCGCGTTCTGCAACACATCCACCACGCGCGAATCACGGACATGACGTTCTACACGTCGGCCCACTTGTTGCCATTCATCCAGCAACAGCAGGAAACCACGCAGCTCCGCACCTTCCAGCGTAACCAGAGTCTCGCCGGAACCAATCTCCACAACAATCTTCTCGGTCGCCCGGCGCAGAATTTCCTTCGTGAATTCCTTGTCGTCCTTGATGTACTTCTCCGACTTGCCCTTCTTGATCAAATACAACGGCGGCTGCGCGACAAACACATGGCCGCGATCAATCAACTGCTGCATGTGCCGATAGAAGAACGTCAACAACAAAGTACGGATGTGCGATCCGTCGACGTCTGCGTCCGTCATGATGATGATCTTGCTATAGCGCAGCTTTGTGATATCGAAATCGTCTTTGCCAATTCCAGTGCCGATCGCCGTGATCATCGCCCGGATTTCTTCATGGCCCAGCATCTTATCGTAACGAGCCTTTTCTACGTTAAGGATCTTACCCTTCAACGGAAGAATCGCCTGGAACTTACGATCGCGGCCGCTCTTGGCGGTGCCGCCTGCCGATTCACCCTCAACCAGGAACAATTCACAACGCTCGGGATCACGCTCCTGACAATCCGCCAGCTTACCGGGCAATCCGCCCGAATCCAGTGCACCCTTGCGCCGCGTAAGATCACGAGCTTTCCTCGCCGCCTCTCGCGCACGGGCCGCGTCAATCGACTTGCTCACAATCTTCTTCATCACCGAAGGGTTCTTATCGAAGAACTGCCCCAACTGCTCGTTCACCATCTGGACAACGTAGCCCTGAATATCGCTGTTCAGCTTGCCCTTCGTCTGACCTTCGAACTGTGGTTGCGGCAACTTCACGCTCACCACAGCAGTCAAACCCTCGCGAACATCATCGCCCGTCAGGTTCTCTTTGACGTCTTTAAACAGCCCAGCATTCTGTCCATACGCATTGATCGTGCGGGTCAGCGCAGAACGGAATCCGCTCAAATGCGTACCGCCATCCACGGTGTTGATGTTATTCGCAAACGAGAAGACCACGTCAGAATAACTGTCGTTGTACTGCAACGCCACTTCCATGCCCAGGATGCCGCCGTTATTCGGAAGCTCCTTCTCGCCTTCAATCGCAATCGGCTTATCGTGCAACACAGACTTGCCGTGATTCAAGTGCACAATGAACTCGGCAATACCGCCCTTGAAATGAAACTCGCTCGTCTTGGGAGGATCAGGCCGTTCATCAGTAAGCGTAATCGTCAAACCCTTATTCAAAAACGCCAACTCGCGCAAACGCTGCGCCAGCGTGTCGAAGTTATACTCCGACGCCATCATGATCGTCGTATCCGGCTTGAACGTGATCTTGGTGCCCGTCCTCTTGCCGGACTTGCCCATCTTCGTCAGCGGACCCTTCGGCACGCCTTTCGAATAATCCTGTTCCCACACATGTCCGTCACGCCAAATCTCAAGATGCAACTGCTCAGACAACGCATTCACGCAGCTCACACCCACGCCATGCAATCCGCCCGATACTTTATAAGTATTCGAATCGAACTTACCGCCGGCATGAAGTTTCGTCATCACGACTTCAGCAGCCGACACGCCCTCTTCATGCATACCAACCGGAATGCCGCGGCCGTTATCCGTTACGGAAATAGAATTGTCGGTGAGGATGACAACTTGAATCTCAGTGCAATATCCGGCCAGAGCTTCGTCGACCGAATTGTCCACAACTTCGTAGACCAGGTGATGCAGACCTTGCTCGCGTGTGGAGCCGATATACATAGCGGGCCGCAACCGAACCGCTTCAAGGCCCTCCAGCACTTTGATACTAGAGGAATCGTAAACCTTGTCGTTCGGATTTGGTCCCGTGGGATCCTTACTTGCCATTCAGCCTTCTTCCTTTTTCCAATTCTCTAAATTCGTTCAACCATCAAATCATCAGATGCGCATCGGCATGATGATGTAGCGATAGGTGTAGTTCACACCCTCGCCCGAAGGTCGCATCTCGCCGGCACTTGCGGCGTCTTTGAAGTGGAAGCTAACTTCACTCTCTCCACTCGCCTTCAAAAAGTCCAGCATGTAAACCGCGTTGAAACCGATCTCTACCTTAGGACCGTCATAGCTCGACGGCAAAGTTTCTTCGCTCTCTCCGGTGTCCGACAGCGACGAGTGAACCGTCAACTCGCCGGGACTGATCTGCATGCGCACCGCATGAGACCGGTCGTCAGAGAACTGCGCCACACGCTCAATCGCAGATTTAAATTCATCACGAGCTAATGCAACAAAGTTTGGATGTTCCTTCGGTAGCACGCGTTCATAGTCTGGGAAGTTTCCCGTCAGCTTTCGGCTAATCAACATCCGTTCACCCAAACGGAAGAACAGATGATTTTCCGTTGCCGCGAATTCAAAGGATTTGTCACCGGCATCACCAGCTAGTTTCAACAACTCCGTCATCGCCTTGCGCGGCAGCAATGCTCGATAAACACCAGCAGCTCCCAAATTCATCGGTCGCTCAACCAGGGCCAGACGATGGCCGTCCGTCGCCACCAGCGTTAGGCTGTCGGACTTTAAAACCAACAAAGCACCGTTCAAGGTAAACCGCGACTCTTCGTTCGAAATCGAGAAGATCGTTTGATTGATCATGCCCGCCAGCACAGTAGCCGGAATATCGGCAATCTTGTCCGGCATCTGCGGCAGTTCCGGATAACTCTCACGAGACATACCAGCGATGCGTGTGCGTGATCGACCGCAGGTGATCGACACCCACTGGTTATCGCCAAACTTCAGTTGCAGTTCACTATCCGGCAACAACCGGACGTAATCCAACAACCGCTTGGCCGGAATTGTACCCGACCCCGTCTTCTTCACCTGTGCCGTACACCCGCATTGAATACCCAACTCCAAATCGGTAGCTGTGAGCGTAATCCGATCCTGGCTGGCTTCAATCAGAATATTGGAAAGTATCGGTATCGTGGTTCGCTTCTCCACGACACCCTGCGATAGGCCCAACTCCCGGACCAGATCCGATTTTGAGATTGTGAATTCCATGGTTCTCTTCTGAGCTCCTAAACTCTGCTACTCCGTATCATGAAAACAGATATATATTAAACGTATTCGTAGGGTCTGTGGAAATGTGGATTTCTCTCTAAATTATACAAAAACCTAATGCTTCCTGTCTCGCCTACCTGTGGATTTCCCTACTATGCTTTCTGGATGTTTTACATTATGCCCAGTCCTGCACAGCCCTCCACAACCAATCCGACTACCACCCTGTTGAAAACTCTCTAAGTCTAATTATATGAATCAATTACACTGTTGATGAGCCTGTTAAGATCCCCTTTGAGGTGTCTTTCCCGCTCAATCTTCTGCACCGAGTGTAAGACTGTAGTGTGATGTTTGCCGCCGAAAGCTCTACCTATTTCCGGGAGCGATGCGTCAGTCAACTCTTTGGTCAGATACATCGCCACCTGTCGAGGATAGGCAATGTGTCTCTGATTTGTCTTTTGCTTCAGTTGTACAGGCTGCAGTTGGAAGCGTTCGGCTACGGCTCTAATCACACTCTCAATGGTCACCTTGCGGTCCGTGGCCACCGTCAGATGGCGTAGCATCTGCTTTGCCATGTCCAGTGAAATTGGCGTCTTAGAAACCGATGAGTACGCAATCAGCTTCACTAATGCACCTTCCAGCTCGCGCACGTTGGATTTCATCTTCGTCGCGATGAACACCCGCGCGTCTTCTGGAATATGCACGCCTTCACGTTCCGCCTTCATATCCAAAATGGCGAGCTTTGTCTCCAGATCAGGAGCCTGCACATCCACTAGCAATCCCCATTCAAAACGCGAACGCAAACGATCCACCAGGTTCGGAATATTCTTAGGAGGCGAATCACTGGAAAGCACAATCTGTTTCTGATGATCGTAAAGATCATTGAAAGTGTGAAAGAACTCTTCCTGCGTGCCTTCCTTACCAGTCAGGCTCTGCACATCGTCCACCAGCAACACATCGGCCGAGCGATAATACTGCTGAAACAACTGCATCTGCTTGGTCCGGATGCAATGGACGAACTGATTCACAAAGCGTTCAGTTGTCGTATAAACAACGCGCATGGACGGGTAGTTCACAGCCACCTCATGCCCAATCGCATGGATCAAATGGGTCTTACCCATACCCGAGCCGCCATAAATCATCAAAGGGTTGTAGCTGCGAGCCGGCTGTGTCGCAACAGCCTTGGCTGCGGCATGAGCGAACTGATTACAGCTTCCCACCACGAAAGCGTCAAATGTATACCGCGCATTCAAATGAGCGGCAGGGGCCCCGAAAAGCTGCTCCACCGATTGGGATTCAAAAGCGCTGGTAGTCTGAACGCGTGATTCCCCAACCAGAAACACAACCTCGCGATAGGGAAGCTTCAGGTCCCGCAGAGCATTGGTGACCTCACTGGAGAATTCCTTCTCAATCCAGTCGCGGGTCTCCGAGTTCGGAACCCTAACGCAGAGCCGGTTGTCTTCCATCGATTCCAGCGTGGTTTTTGCAAACCAATTCTGGAAACTCTCCGATGTAAGCCGACGGCCAAGCTGGATTTTTACTTGTTCCCAAGCATCGGTCATCATGCTCTCATCCGCCCGCAATGGCCACATAACAAAGGTTTTCCTCAACTACCGACACGATACCCACAACTTTTCCACAGCCTGTGAAAAACGATCTATCCTTTGGGGGTAACGAACTATTCCAGCTTCAGACAATGGAACTAGAAGTAGTCCGAGGATGCAAGAATAGCACAAAATCCACAGGCTGCAACAAGAACTTTTTCAAAAATTGACAGGACGGCCCAACTCGGGCGACAATAGGGGTGTCCCACCACTGAGCGGGAGTAACTCAGCTGGTAGAGTGCAACCTTGCCAAGGTTGATGTCGCCGGTTCGAACCCGGTCTCCCGCTCCAATTGAAGAAAGGGCTCAGCCCTTCACAACGATGTTGATCAGCTTGTCCGGAACAATCACAATCTTCGCCACCGCTTTCCCTTCCACGTAGCTTCGGACCTTATCATCCGCCAGCGCCATCCGTTCCAACTCTTCCTTCGGCATTCCGAAAGGCACGGTTATTTTCGACCGCAGTTTTCCATTTACCTGGATCGGGATTTCGGCACCCTCTTCGCGAGCTAGCTCCTCGTCGAATACGGGCCAACTGTGCTTGAATACGGGCCCAGTCCGTCCCAGTTCCTCCCACAACTCCTCGGCCATATAAGGAGCAAACGGGGCCAGGAGGAGAACGAGTTTTTCGAGTATGTCCGCGCGGGAAGGGCCCGACAGCGACGCCTCCACATCGTACAGAACATTCATCAGTTCCATCAGTGCTGCAATGGAGGTGTTGAAGTGCCAGCGGCTGTCGAAGTCTTCGGTGAGCTTGCGAATGGTCTGGTGCAGCTTTCGTAGTGCCTTGCGATCCGCTTCGTTGCGTTCACCCGGAACAGCCGTCAGATCCGCATTCCTGGTGACGAAACGGTATACACGGGACAGGAACCGGTACGCACCCTCCACCCCGGAAAACTGCCAGTCGAGATCCTTCTCCGGAGGCGCAGCGAACAACGCGAACAGA
>Ga0315912_10006690_pt1 | contig 10258 bp, 10 predicted proteins | sample VfabasoilMG_FD_204469 | JGI IMG/M metagenome (GOLD analysis project Ga0315912, IMG submission 204469) | Garden soil microbial communities collected in Santa Monica, California, United States - V. faba soil | ecosystem: Environmental > Terrestrial > Soil > Garden | place: USA: California... | reverse complement strand
GACTAAGAGCCGGGCGAGAGCGGCACGGCCGCGTCGCGCGGCCACACGAGGCGCACGCGTGCGCCCACCGACAGCCCGGCCAGCGCGCGTGCGTCTTCTTCGGTGACGAGCGCGCTCCACACTTCACCCGCATCGAGTTTCACCTGCCAGCGGCTGGCGGCGCCGTGGAACTGCACGGCAACGACCGCGCCGGGTGCGCCGACCGACTCCGCCGCGAGGGGTGCGGATTCGTCGAGCACCGCAACGTTTTCCGCACGGATTGCAAAAGGCTGCGTGCCGCCAACGAGTTTGCCGGCCAGTCCGGCGTCCGCCACGTTGGCGCTGCCCACGAATTTCGCGACGAACGCGGTCCGGGGCCGCGTGTAGAGCTCGCGCGGCGCGGCGAGCTGTTCGATACGCCCCTTGTTGAACACCGCGACGCGATCGGCCATGGACAACGCTTCACCCTGGTCGTGCGTCACATAGACGAAGGTGATGCCGAGGCGCCGCTGCAGGCCTTTGAGCTCGATCTGCATTTCTTCGCGCAGCTTGAGATCCAGCGCCCCCAGCGGCTCATCGAGCAGCAGCACCTTGGGTTGGTTGATCAACGCGCGCGCCAACGCGACGCGCTGCCGCTGCCCGCCGGACAACTGTGCAGGACGACGTTCGCCCTGCGCACCGAGCTGCACGAGATCCAGCATTTCCCGCGCGCGTTGCGCGCGCGTGCCGGCATCCACACCGCGAACCCGGGGCCCGTACGCCACGTTCTCGAGCACCGTCATGTGCGGGAACAGCGCGTAGTCCTGGAACACGGTGTTGACGTTGCGCTCGAAGGGCGGCACCGCCGAGACGTCGGCACCGTCGAGCATCACCTGCCCGGCATCGGGAAGATCGAAGCCCGCCACCAATCGAAGGCTGGTCGTCTTGCCCGACCCGGACGGGCCCAGCATCGCAAAGAACTCGCCGGGCTCGATCGAAAACGAAACGTCGTCGACCGCCCGCACGTCACCGAAGACGCGCGAGACCCCGCGGAACTCGATGGCCGAGGTCATAACAGTGTGGGGACAGACTTAAGCCTGTCCCCACTCACCCCACCCGTTCTACTTGCCGCCCATCACGGCGACGTAGTCCGTCACCCACCTGCTGTACGGCACGCAACCTTCGGGATGCGATGCGCACTTGCTTTCGGGCGTGCGCCAGAACTTGATCTTGTCGAAGTTGTCGATGCCATTGGTCTTGCAACCCTCGGCGCCCAACAACTCGTTGCCTTCGCAGGCCTTCGGCGTGACAGGAACCGAACCGAACCAGGCGGCGACGTCGCCCTGCACCTTCGGCGAAATGGACCACTCCATCCACTTGTAGGCGCAGTTCGGATGACGTGCGCCGACAGCCAACATGGTGGTATCGGCCCAACCCGTGGCGCCCTCCACGGGCACGGTCGTCGCGACATCCGCCTTGTTGGCCAGCAGCGTATTCGCCTGGTACGGCCAGGAGCCTGAAGCGGCGATGCCTTCGTTGCGGAAGTCCTGCACCTGCGCGTCGGCGACATGCCAGTAGCGCTGGATCAGGGGATGCTGGCCGCGCAGCAGCGCGAGCACCGCGTCGTACTGGGCCTGGTTGAGCTCGTACGGATCCTTGATGCCCAGGTCCGGGTTCTTCGTGGCAAGGTACAACGCCGCGTCGGCGATGTAGATAGGCCCGTCATAGGCCTGCACGCGACCCTTGTTGGGCTTGCCATCTGGGAGCTTCTGCGCCTCGAACGTCACGGACCAGGACGTGGGAGCAGTCTTGAAGACCTTGGTGTTGTAGAGCAGCACGTTCGGACCCCACTGGTAGGGCACGCCGTAGTGCTTGCCGTCGACGTAGTGCCAGGCCGCTTCCCGCAGCCGCGGATCGATCGTCGAGTAGCTAGGCACGCGCTCGATGGAGATCGGCTGCACCGTGTTGCCGCGGATGAGCCGCAGGGAGGCGTCACCCGACGCCGTGACCAGGTCATAAGGCGCGTTGCCCGGCGGCGGCCAGGAGGCATCGCCCGGAGGGCTCGGCTGTGGACCGCCCGAGGTCATGAGCGCCACCATTTCGTCAGAAGTGTTGGCGATCTTGACGTTCACCTTGCAGCCGGTGTCCGCCTCGAACTTCGAAACCCAGTCATAGGCCTTGTCGGTCTGGCCGCTCTCGATGTACGCGGGCCACGCGACAATGTCGAGCTGGCCTTCCAGCGCGGTGGAAGCCATGGGCATTTCAGCTGCGGCGGGTGCCGGAGCTTCTTCCTTCTTGCCGCAGGCGGCGAGGGTCAGGCAGGCGCTGCAGGCAACCAGCAATAAACGATTCGCGGATGCGGAGAACATGGCGAGCCCCTTGTTTGTATGCGTTATGAGTCCCGGCAAACGCGCCTATTCTAGGCCTAACTTCGCATTGCGCGCTGCAGGAATGCCATGGCGGTTGCATTGAGGCAGGTGGCCGCCGCGACGCGCATCCAGTTGCTGGGCAGTTGCGTGGGCGAGAACAGGCTGCCCGGCGCGCACAACACGCCCTCCCGGCTGCCGGCGGTCGCGATCTCATTCGTATCGCGGCCGAAGTCCGCCCACAGGTACATGCCGCCGGGCGGCGGGCCCGCCACCTTGGCGCCCATGCGCACCAGCGCCTCCGCGGTGCGTGCGCGGCACTCGTCGAGCCTGGTTCGCAGTCCTTCGAGCATGCGCTCGTATTTGCGCTCGATGATGATGCGCGCCACCACGCGTTCGCCGAGTTCGCTCGATGACAGCCCGGTGAGCGCCTTGATGTCACGCAGTTCACGCGCCAGCACCGGATGCGCCGCCACGAACCCCACCCGCAGGTTGGCGGCCAGGGTCTTGGAGAACCCGCCGACGTAGATCACGCGCCTGCCGTCGTCGAGGCTGGCGAGACGCACGGCGTGACGGCCCTGCAAATCACCGTAGATGTCGTCCTCGAGAATCATGAAGTCGTGGCGGTGGGCGAGCTCGATGACCCGGGCGGCAACGGCGGGACTCATGCAAGACCCCGTGGGGTTGTGCGCCACGGAGTTCAGGATGAAGAGTTTCGGGCGCTCACGCGTGAGCAGGCTTTCGAGCGCGGCGATGTCCGGCCCGTCCGCCCCGCGCGGCACTCCGACGATGCGCGCACCGAACGCGGCGAAGCGCGCGAACATCACGAACCACGCCGGATCCTCGACGAACACCAGGTCACCGGGCGCGAGGTATCGCCGCGCGACCAGGTCGATGGCCTCCGTGGCGCCGGCGCTCGTCACGATCTGCTCCGGCGATACCGCGATGCCTGCGTGACCGAGCCGCGTGCTCAACGCCTCGCGCAGCGGTAGATAGCCCTCGACCGCACCATATTTGAGCAGCCACGAGCCACGACTTCGGCCCACACCGCGCACCGCGGCCGCAACCATTTCGTGATCCAGCCAGTCTTCGGGAAGCAGCCCGGCGCCGGGTTGTTCACTGCCGGGCGACTGCCGACGCTGAGCGCGCAACAGCCAGCTGACGTCGAGCACGGTGCCGGGAGACGGCGCCGCGGCTGAACGACGATGCGCAGCCTTGTGATGCCGGAGCCGCACGTAGAAACCGGATCCGCGGCGGGACTCGATGAGGCCGGCGGCGATCAGCTGATCGTAGGCCTCGACCACGGTCGAGCGGCTCACGCGCGATTCCTCGGCGCAGTTGCGGATGGAAGGCAGCCGCGTGCCGGGGCGAAGCGCGTGGTTCTCGATGCGCTGCGCGAGACGCGCGGCGAGCTGTGCGGGCAGGCGGTGGTCCTGTTTGGTCTGCAGAGCCATATATAAGAGCGGGCCAGTGAGGAGTCTTGGGCCGTTAACTGTACTGTAACTGTACTGGACGCGTCACGTATATTCAGGCTCCATGAACGCTGCACTCTCGGTCATCGCGCCCGCCCTCCCCGATCGCACCGCCATTGAAGCGGCTGCGCAATTCATCGGCACGCTGGTCCCGCCGACTCCGCAATACGTCTGGCCGCAGGTCGCGGCCACGTTCGGCACCGAGGTATGGCTCAAGCACGAGAACCACACGCCCATCGGTGCGTTCAAGGCACGCAGCGCGGCGATGTACTTCCAGCGGCTGATGCAACGCGAGCCCGGCTGCCCCGGTGTCATCACCGCGACTCGTGGAAACCATGGCCAGGCCGTGGGCCTCGCCGCGCGCCGCTTCAAACTACCGGCCACGGTGTACGTGCCGTACGGCAACAGCGTGGAAAAGAACAATGCGATGCGCGCGCTCGGCGTGAAGCTGGTCGAGCATGGCCGGGACTTCCAGGAATCCCGCGAAGAGGCCGCACGCGTCGGCGCCCGCGACGGCCTGCACATGGTGCCCGCGTTCCATCCCGACATCGTTCTCGGCGTCACGAGCTACTGGACGGAGCTGTTTCGCGCGGCGCCGGATCTCGACGTGATCTACGCGCCCATCGGCCAGGGCTCGGGAATCTGCGCGGCGGCGGCGGTGCGCAATGCGTATTCGCCGCGCACGAAGATCGTGGGCGTGGTGTCGGCACACGCGCGCACATTCTCGCAGTCCTTCGCCGCAAGACGGGTCGTCGAATCGCCTGTCGAGACGAAACTGGGCGACGGCATGGCGTGCCGCAAGCCGGATGAGGATGCGCTGGCGATCGTGCTGGCGAACGTGAGCCGCATCGTCGAAGTCACGGATGCCGAACTCGCCGCCGCGATGCGCGCCATCTTTGCGATGACGCACAACGTGGCCGAAGGCGCGGGCGCCGCGGCGTTCGCCGCCGCGTGGCGCGAACGCGATTCGCTCGCGGGTCAGCGTGTGGGCATCACGGTGAGCGGCGGCAACGTCGACACCGGGGTGTTTGCCGACGTGCTCGCCGGCAGATACTGAAGTGGACTCCGAGGGCGCTTACGAAATCTCCACGGATCCTGCGCGGCTCGATTTCAACGCCATTCACGCGTACCTCACGCGCTCGTACTGGTCGCCGGGAATTCCGCTGGCCATCGTGGAAAAGGCCGCGCGGAATTCCCTGTGCTTCGGCGTCTATGAAAAGGCGACGGGCACCCAGGTGGGGTTCACGCGCGTGGTGACGGATCACGCGACCTTCGCCTATCTATGCGACGTCTACGTGCTCGAAGGCCATCGCGGTCACGGGCTCGGTAAACGCATGATGCGCGAAGCGATGGCTCACCCCGCACTCGGCGGCGCGCGCAGGATCATGCTCGCGACGCGCGACGCCCACAGCCTCTACCGCCAGTCCGGATTCACCGTGGCCGGCGGCGCCGGCAATCTCATGGAAGTGGTGCGGTCCGACATGTATCGCGCGTAACGCGCCGTATACTGCACCGCATGATTTTTTCCAGATCGAACGCCTGGCCGCTCGCGGCCGGGGCACTGCTGGCAATCGCCGGCTGCGGCACCACTCCGACGCGTGAACAGCCACTCAGGGAAATTGTCCCGTTGACGGCGCCCGTGCTTGCGCCGGGCGTGGAATCCAACTCCGACAAACTCTTCGTCGTCGTCACATTCTCGGGCGGCGGCAAGCGGGCAGCCGCGTTCTCGTTCGGCGTGCTCGAAGCGCTTCGCGACGTACAGGTCACCACGCCGGACGGCGAACAGCATTCGCTGCTCGATGAAATCGATCTCATCTCCGCGGTGTCGGGCGGCGCGTTCACGGCCGCCTACTACGCACTCAATGGAAAGGGCGCATTCGAAAGTTATGGGCCGAAATTCCTCGATCACGACACCGAGGAAGACCTCTGGCACAAAGTGCTCAAGCCCACGAGCTGGCCGCGCCTTGCGAAGACGCAGGTGAGCCGCAGCGACCTCGAGGTGGAATATTTCGACGAGCAGCTGTTCAACGGCGCGACGGTGTACGACGTCATGACGCGATCACCGCGCGTCATCATCTCGGCCACGGACCTGGTGCGTGCCAAGCCTTTCGCGTTCACGCGCGAACAGCTGAACGGCATCTGCGTGGATCCGAAGAGCGTGCCGGTGGCGCGCGCCGTATTCGCATCGGCGGCCACTCCCATCTACTTCGCGCCCCTGGTCATGCAGACGTTCGCCGGACAATGCGGCTACACGCCGCCCGACAGCGTAAACCCGGAATCCCTGCTGGGGGCGGATGTCTACAAGAAGGAACGCGCCGAACGGCTGATGTCCTTCCTCGACAGCGAGAAGTTTCCGTACCTGCACCTGGCAGACGGCGCGTTCGCGGACAACCTGGGAGCGCGCGCGATCCTCGATGAAGTGGCGCTGGGTGATACGGTCACCGACGCGTTGCGCCGCAACGGATTTTCACGCGCGCGACGCATGCTGTTCATCGTGGTCGATGCGCGAACGGGATTCGACGAAATTCATGCGCAAAGCCCGACGCCGCTCGGCATCAAGAAGGTGATGGATGCAGTCGTCAGCGTCACGTTCAACCGTTACAGCTCTGAAACGATGAACCTGATGCGAGCGCGCGTGAAGAAATGGGAGAGCGACGTGCGCGACACCCGTTGCAACGTGGCGCTCGCCATTCCGGATTGCGACAAATTCGACGTGGACCTCGTCGAGCTGTCGTTCGAACGCGTGAAGGATCCGGAGGAACGCCGTTACCTCGATCTCGTGCCAACGGCATTCACCATTTCGACTGAGCAGACGTCGCGAGTACGACACGCCGCGCAGGTATTGGTCGACGAGTCGCCGGAACTGCGCGAATTCCTGGAGCAGTCCGCGAAGTCGGCGAGTAAGGGCACGCGGTAGGCGCGCACCGACAGCCGTATCCGTAATTACCCCGATGCAGGGGCGGCTCCGCCTGCGCGACGCTCGCGCCATGCGACCGATCCGGCGAATCCTGGTGGCCGTCAAGAATCCCGCGGCACGTGCGCTGCCCGCGGTGAACAAGGCCGCGCAGATCGCCAAGGGACTCAACGCGCAGCTCACCTTGTTCCACGACATCGCCACCCCCCTGTACGCGGAAGCGCTCCAGGGACGTGCATTCGACCTGCAGTCGTGGCAGCTCGAGGTGCAGACGGCGCGGCGTGAGCAGCTCGAGAAACTCGCCGTGCGCCTCCGCAAACACGGCATTGCCGTCGACGTGGTGGCCGACTGGGACTATCCACCGTACGAAGCGATCATTCGCAAGTCGCAGCGCCTGGCTGCCGATCTGCTGGTTGTCGAGAATCACCACGGCACCGGGCGGCATCCGGCCCGTTGGCTGCTCGCTTATACCGACTGGGAGCTGTTGCGGATGTGCCCGATCCCGGTGCTGCTGGTGAAGAATCGCCGTCTCTATCACCGACCGCGAGTCCTCGCGGCGGTGGATCCTTCGCATGCGTTCGCCAAGCCCAGCAATCTCGATCGCCAGATCCTTCGCGCGGGAGCGCAGCTGGTACATGCATTGCATGGAGAACTTCATGCGCTGCACGTATTCAATACCGGTGTACCCGTGGTTCCCGCCATGCCCGACGGACTGATGCTGGACGTGACGATGGAGCGCGACCTGGAGCGCGCGGCACGGCGCAAGCTCGAACGGGCCGTCGACGGCTTCGACGTGAAACGCAGCCACTGTCACCTGGTCGAAGGCCGCGCGAACGAAGCAATACCCCTCGCCGCCAAGCGGGAGCGCAGCGCCATCGTGGCGATGGGCATCGTTTCGCGCTCCGGGCTCAAGCGCTTCTTCATCGGCAACACGGCCGAGTTCGTCATGGATGCGGTCACGGCCGACATCCTCGTGGTGAAGCCCGCTGATTTTGCCTCGCGCGTGCCACGCACGGGCCGTGGCGTCCAGATCCTGTCCATGCCCATCCTTCCGGGCTGAGCCCCATTTTCAAATGATGCAAGGAGCACTCGATGCCCAGTGAGAAAGTCCCGGCCACTCCCGCCGTGCGCAAGCGCGCGCCCCGCAAATCCGCGGCACGCGAGATCGCACCCGCCCCCGCCCGATTCGTTGAACCGGAACGCCGCGCGGGCCTCATCGCTGAAGCGGCATTCTTCCGTGCCGAAAAGCGCGGATTCACTCCCGGTCACGAGATGGAGGACTGGCTCGCCGCCGAATCCGAGGTGGATTCGCTGCTGATGTCGGCCGAGGCCGGGCGCCCGGCCTAACCAGTCGACACCCCGGGGATGCCGCGCAAGTAGTATCTTTGCGGGGCATGACAGCGCCGACACCCGAAGTTCTCGCACTGCTGGAGGCAACGCTCGACGCCGTCGTGATCATGGACGATCGCGGGCGCATCGAAGCGTTCAACACCTCGGCCGAGGTCATGTTCGGCTACCGGGCCGCCGATGCGGTCGGCCGCAACGTCAACATGCTGATGCCCGTTGCCGAGCGCGGAGAACACGACGACCACCTTCGGCGTTATCTCGCGGGCGGAGAAGCCCGCGTGCTGGGCCGCGGGCGCGACGTTCGCGTGCAACATCGGGATGGCAGCGAGTTCTCGGTTTTCCTGAGCGTGGGTCGCATTCCCGGAACGTCGCCACCGAAGTTCGTCGGGTACCTTCACGACACTTCACTGCGTCAGAAGGCGCTGGCAACCCTGGAGAAGGAACGCCAGGTCAACCGCCTGTACCTCGACCTCGCCCAGGTCATGCTCGTTGCCACGGACCGCCACGGTGTCGTGCAACTCGCCAACCAGCGGGCCATCCGCGTGCTCAAGCGTGGCCACGCGGCGATCGTCGACAGCCATTGGCTCGACAGCTGCGTCGCCCCGGAAGACCGGCCCGTCGCCCGGGTGGCCTTTCGCAACCTGCTGGTGAGCGACAGCGATGAGCCCCAGCAGTTCGAGTATCACGTGCGCTCGTCGGACGGCGAAGACCGGTTCGTCACCTGGCGGGGCGTGGCATTGCGCGATGCAAACAACGTGGCGACGGGAGTCATGCTGTCGGGCGAGGACATCACCGATCAGCGACGCGCGGAAAGCGAAGCGCACCGCGCGCTCGAACGGATGAACAGCGTCGCCCGGCTCGCGACGATGGGTGAAATGGCCGCCGGCATTTCCCATGAGCTCAATCAGCCGCTGGCGGCCATCGCGAACTACGCCCAGGCCTGTGTCCGCTTCCTGCGCATGCCAGCCCCGGATTTGCCGGAGATTTCCGGCGCCCTGGAGCAGATCGCGAGCCAGGCCCTGCGCGCGGGCGAGATCATCCGTCGCATCCGCTCGCTGGTACGCAACGAAGACGTGCGTCGTGAGAGCCAGGACATCAACGAGCTGATCCGCGAAGTTCACGGCCTGCTGGCCAGCGACGCGCGCGTACACGATGGCAAGCTGGCGCTCGACCTGACCACGCCGCTGCCGAGCGTGACGGTGGATGGCGTCCAGATTCAGCAGGTTCTGATGAATCTCGTCCACAACGCTTTCGAGGCCCAGGCGCCCGAACACGACGGCGCGCCCTTTGAAGTGCGCATCGCGACCCGCGTCACCGACTCGGGCGACGTCGAGGTGTCGGTCAGCGATCTGGGTCCCGGCCTCGCCGGCGAGGCGGAACAGAAGATCTTCGAACCGTTCTTCACGACCAAGGCCTCGGGCACCGGACTGGGCCTGGCGATCAGCCGGTCCATCATCAAGGCCCACGACGCCCGGCTCGGGTATCGCGCCAACCAGCCGCGAGGCGCATGCTTCTACTTCGTCCTTCCGGCCCACCAGGAGGCTTCGTCATGAAAGATCTGCCGCAGACCGTATTCGTGGTCGACGACGACGATGCGGTACGCGACTCGTTGCGCATGCTGCTCAAATCCGCCGGGGTACACGCGGAAACCTGCGCATCGGCCCAGGAGTTTCTTTCGAGTTATGACGCCTCACAGCCGGGGTGCCTGGTACTCGACGTGCGCATGCCCGGGATGAGTGGTCTCGAGATGCAGCACGAACTGAACCTGCGTGGAGTCACGATGCCGGTCATTTTCATTACAGGGCATGGTGACATCCCGATGGCGGTCGAAGCCATGCAGCACGGCGCGTTCGACTTCCTGCAGAAGCCGTTTCGCGACCAGGAACTGCTCGATCGCGTTCAGCGCGCGCTGGTCCGGGATTCCGAAAACAGGGCACGCTTGCGTCACACGGACCGGATACGCGAGCGCCTAGCATCCCTTAGTCCGCGCGAACGGGAAGTGCTCGACCTGGTCACGCAAGGCAAGGCAAACAAGATGGTGGCGGGCGACCTCGGCGTGAGCCAGCGCACTGTGGAAATTCACCGCGCGCACGTCATGCAGAAGATGGAAGCCGGCTCACTGGCTGAGCTGGTGCGCATGATGATGGCTGTTGCGCCTTCGCCATAACGTCGCGCGTCCCATACAGGATGGACACGGCAGA
>Ga0315912_10006689_pt1 | contig 10259 bp, 8 predicted proteins | sample VfabasoilMG_FD_204469 | JGI IMG/M metagenome (GOLD analysis project Ga0315912, IMG submission 204469) | Garden soil microbial communities collected in Santa Monica, California, United States - V. faba soil | ecosystem: Environmental > Terrestrial > Soil > Garden | place: USA: California... | reverse complement strand
CCCGGTTACTCACGCTCGCGGCTGGACAGACGGGCCGCCTGCTGAACGTCAGCGATCTTGCAGCGCCGTTTCAACTGAGCCGACCGACGATCAAGGATTACATGACGCTGCTGGAACGGGCCTTCCTGCTCGAGCAACTCCCACCCTGGCATCTCAACAGGCTGAGCCGTCTCATCAAGACACCAAAGCTCCACCTTGGTGACACCGGAATCGCCTGTTCCCTCCTGGGCCTGGATGGCGCCGCGCTGTCGGCCGATCGCCAGGTGCTGGGCCAACTCTTCGAGACGTTCGTTTACCAGGAACTGCGGCGCCATGCGAGTTGGAGTTCCGAGGATATCCGGTTCCACCACTTTCGCGACAAGGATGGTGCGGAAGTCGATATCGTGATCGAACAGGGCGGCCGCGCCATTGCCGGCGTGGAAGTGAAGGCGTCGGCGACGGTTCGAGCCGCGGACTTCCGCGGCCTGCGCAAGCTGCAGGACGCCGTCGGCGCTCGTTTCACCGCCGGCATCGTCCTCTACGACGGAGAAGCGAGTCTCGGCTTCGGCGACCGACTCCATGCCGTGCCGGTGCGGGCGCTCTGGGAAACGAAGCAAGGATCGGCACGCTGAATCGGAACCTGGATGACTTCCAAAAAACAGCTAGTGATCCGCCCGATCCATGCCGGCCGGGTCAGCGCTGCCTCGCCGGACCGGGTGGGTACTGGGGAGCTGCCACGATCCGTGGGATAAACGAGGATGGATCGTTCAAGATCGAGCTTGACGCAATTGCGTTGGCCGGCATGCCGTATTGGAATGGCGTAACGCGTGCCGAACTGTCTTTCGACGACGCCCGTCAGTGGCAGACCGTGTTTCCGCTCATGTGCCCCGGGGGATCACTCAGGGTTGGAGATCTCACGAGCGTCCTCGCGGCCCGTGGCTTTGGTATTGCGCCGGACGACGCGCGACGGACCTTGGTGCAAAGTTGCTGCAAGCTTTTCAACATTGAGGAAGCGCAGGCGGAAAGCCGCGACCTGGATGAGGCCTCGGGATACCGTTTGGTCCGGCACGTTTGGCTGTCCGCCAGGCACTGTGCGGAATACCTTCGAGCTGATCGACCGAAACGCTTCTTCAAGATGTACTGGAATCAGCTGCGGATGGGGGGACGCGATCCCGAAGAAATCCCGCGGCCTGTCGTCCTCGAGGATGCCCTTTCCGCACTCGGACTGAAGGCCGATCGGATCGATCACTCCGCGGCGGAGTTCCTCCGGCAGGTGGAGCAGGACCACGGCGTTCGTCTGCCGACTGCGCTGATGAACCTGTTGCGGTGTGACGGTGTCGCTCGGGCCGTCGTCGAATGCCACCCGAATGACAACAACCTTGTCGGGTTCCGTCGGGAGCGGTGGAGAATCCGGCGCGGGATGCGCGACCACGGTCTTGCCGGTGATTGCGCCATCATATTCATGGAACCCCACCAGGCGGACAACGACTGGGCCGTTGTCTTCGACGATGGAGAAGACGATGCCAGGGTCTACGTGAGGTGGGAGAGCGATACGGAAATGTCATGGTTCCTGACGGCCCCCAGCGTCGCCATGTTTTTCTGGGATCTGGCGCAGACGGGTCTGGCCTGGTATCAGGACACTGGCTTTCGTGGTGGCAAATCGGTTCGGCGGAGCGACATCGGTCTGGTCCTGGATGAGTCGAGCCCGTAGCCCCCGCTTGAGACAAGCCCGAGCCCGACTACTTCCGCCTCGCAAACCCCGCCGGCGCCTGCTGCGTCAACCGGTACCTGACGGTCAGCGTCCCTGCCGTCTCCAACGCCCGCTCCTTGAAGTGAACCGGGAACGCCATTTCTCCCGTGATGGTCGCCGAGGCGGTCGGCAGCTTGCCCACCACCACCGGGTAGTCGCCGAAGCCGGACGGCGTGTCGAGCGTGAGGTTGCGGGTGAAGTTGTCGTACGTGACGTCCTTCTTCTCGATTTCGGGGGGGCCGCCGCTCCGCAACTGCTGGTGGCTGTCGAAGGTGCCCTTCACGGCTTCCGTCGGGAGTTCGAAACTGCAGGGGACGACGATCCAGCAGGTCATGGAACTGGTATCCATCTCGAGCTTGACGGACTGCCAGACGGAGATGGGTGCGGTACCGGCAACGCTCGTGTGCGAGGTGCGGTCGTACATGCTCCCCATCTCGTTGTAGGCGCCCTTGACCTCTTCGACGAGGTCGTAGGAGAGCGTGGCGGTCAGGGCGCGGGCGTCCAGGTATTTCTGCATGTCCGCGCCGTCGGCCGGAACCTCGTCGGCGCCTTCCATCCAGTTGGCCATGTGTTCCATCTGGGCCAGGACGTCCTGGGGGCGGATGGAGGCGGGGTCTTTCATGGCCTTCATGGTCATGCCCACGACCGAGCCCGGGTTGCGAAGGTCGAGCTTGACGACGCCGGCCAGGGTGCGATGCATGGTCATGGTCGCGGTCGAGGTGCCGCCTCCCTCGATGGCCTTGGTATCGTTACGCGTGGCGTCCAGCGCGATGTCCAGGTCGACGTACCAGACGGGCGCCTCGAGCAAGGCTTTGGGCGATTGGGCCGCCGTGCTGCCGGCGGTAACGCACAGCAGCGCAAGGCATACGAGCGGAAATCTGGACATGGCGATCTCCCGGGCGTCCTGCGGGGTGTCAGGTCGTGGTCGGCCGGACTGGCCCACCGACGTCAACGCGCGGAAAGGGGCGGTGGTGGACCATCGGGTTTCAGGATGTCGGGAATCGAGGCGTCGTCGGACTTCCTGGGCCAACTGTGGCATGTCCTTCACCGCTGAATATCCCGAACGACAATGTATATCCACGGAGGCCAATCATGGTGACGAAAGTCCAGCAGTGGAGTAACAGCCTTGGAGTCCGGATCCCACGGGCGTTTGCCGAGGAGGTCGAAGTTTCGGCGGGATCTACCGTCGAGATTTCGGTCGAAGGAGAAAGCCTCGTCCTGCGACGGGTCAAGACCCGCAAGTACAAGCTTGCGGCACTTCTGGCCAAGGTAACGCCAGGCAACCTCCACGGTGAAATCGAGACCGGACCGCCCGTCGGCCGCGAGTCGTGGTAGTGGCGGGTCGATACGTCCCCGATCGTGGCGACGTGGTGTGGCTCCAGTTCGATCCGCAGGCGGAGCACGAGCAGGCGGGGCGCCGACCGGCGGTTGTGTTGTCGCCCGCGGCCTACAACCGGCCTCGGGAGCCATTCTCTCGGATCAACTGAAGAGCCTCGACTGGAAAGTTCGCAAGGCACGCCTACTCTGCAAACTTCCGGCAACTGTCGTCGAGGAGGTGCTCGGGTTGGTCCAGACGCTTATCGGTCGGTGACTCACCGAACGACGATGAATCGCGCGCGACACGTCTCCAGGCCGTACGTCACCTTCGCGAAATAGACACCCGCCGGTAGACGACTCTCGGCGTCCAGCGTGAATCGCTCGATGCCGGGGGCGGAAATGGTCCTTTCGCCGCGACGCCTGACCCGCCCGCCCAGATCCACGATGACCAGCTCGGCGTGGCCGGCAGCCGGAAGCTCGAGTTCGATCCAGCTTTGCGCGCCGGCCCGGAGCGGCATTTCCCCGCGGATCGCCATGGACAGGCCCGGGCGGGGAATGGTGATCCAGTGGGCTTCGCCGGTTTCCAGGTGCGAACGCTCGAGCCAGGACAGGCGGTAGCCGTACTGGTAACCGTGGCGGACCGAGGCGTCCTCGAACGCAACCAATCCGTCCTCCGGCACGCTGAGGACGGAAACGGCCGACCAGCTCGCGTCGGGCGGGCTTGAGTCGTCGTTGGCCGGGGTGGCGGCATCCATGGCCACTTCCGCCCGTTCCACGGTGACGTGCCTCGCCGCGCCGGCCGCGGCGCGCCATGACAGGCGCACCTGGCCGTCGACCAGTTCAACGCCGGTGAACTCGAAGACGGCGGCCACCGGTGTCGGGTTGAGGCTCCCTTCCACCAGCCTGCGGCACTCGTCGATCGGCAGGGCCGCGGCCTCCTCGTGCAGCCCGGACGGCCAGTCGATCATCAGCGAATCGATCGCCGTGGCATTGCCCAGGCCGAAATGGAGCGTCAGGTCGTTGTGGCCGTTGAAACTGTTCTGCGCCGATACCTCGCGCTGCTGCCAGCGCGGCACGCCGCCGATGGTCGCCCGGACCCGCACGCGGGCCCCGATGGCCGCGCGGTTGGATTCGACGCCCCGGAGCGCCAGTTCGACCCAGTGAGAACCGGCGGCCAGGTCGTTTCGATACAGCCCCTTCTTGGTTCCGGTGCCGACGACGAACAGGTCGAGGTCGCCATCCTTGTCGTAGTCGGCGGCGCAGATGCCGTAGTGGGGGCCGGCTTCACTGGTCAGCGTGCCGATGGAAATGGAGGCGAAAATGCCGGTGCCGTCGTTCCGGTAGTAGCGGTTTCCGGTGCCGGCGTCATTGGTGACCACCGCGTCGAGATCGCCGTCGTTGTCGAAATCCCCCCAGATCGAGGCCAGTGAGCGGGTCGGCTCGGTCACGATCGCTCCGGCCTGCGCGACCGTCTGCTTCACATAGCTCCCGGCGTTGTTGCGATAAAGATCGTTGACCAGCGGCGAGAGGGCCCCGTAGTTGGTGATGAAGAGATCCAGGTCGCCGTCATTGTCGATGTCCGCCCAGTTCCAGACCTGGCCGTCGCGCGTGTCGGTGGCGGGCGGGTCCAGCAGCAGCCGGGAAAGCAGCGGCGATCCCCCCTCGCGGGAGAGATTCTGGTACAGGTAGTCGACGTCGAAGCTGCCGTTCACGGGTCCCGCGCCGATCGACAGGTCCGAATCGCCATCGAGATCGAAATCGGCCCAGGTCGGGATGGTGTACGCATCCACGCCGTCGGTGACATCGGTTGAGTTGTCCCAGGCGAAGCTGCCGTCACCGAGATTGTGCAGCAGACGGTTCGGCGAGGTTCCGGTGAAGCCGTTCGCGGAGGCGATGACGGCGTCGATGTGGCCATCCAGGTCGTAGTCCCCGAAGGCGCATCCCCAGCCGGCGTTGCCGAGGCTGTCGGCCAGGCTGCCGCGGAAGTCCTTTACGAAGACGCCCCCGTCATTGCGGAACAGGTAGCTGCCGGCTCCGGCCGGATCGAGGGCACCGGAGCCGGTGACCAGCACGTCCATGTCGCCGTCGTTGTCGATGTCGGCCCAGCTGTTGCCGATCGCGCGCGGCGTGCCGGACGGGCCGCCGACGTAGCGCTCGAACTGACCCGAACCCAGGTTCCGGTAGAGCCCGCGTCGATTGACGTACAGGTCGGGCCGGCCGTCGCCGTCGAAGTCGACCCAGCTGGCGCCTGTGTACGAATTGTTGTCCGCGCCGGGATCGAGAACGACCGGATTACCCGGGGCGTTCACCGAGGTGAGCTTCGTGAAGACCTGGGCCATGGCCGGAGGGGGAAGGAAAACCGTAAGTCCAAGAACAAGCAGGGGAATGCCACGCCGCACAACGCGGCCGCCACTGGGGCAACGCATGATGACCCTCCGAATCGCAGTGGCACCGCACCCCGGGCACCGGACTCAGTGAGGCTAGTGGCGCATTCGGTTCCGGGCGAGGAGTGTGGGGCGAACCGGGGGCAGGCTGGGACGAGGAGGGGTCGGACACTTGCGGGCGCCCGGCACGCTCGCGCCCGGGCCCCACGAACTCCGCTTGCTTTCCGGGGACCGTGATATCGTCGACCCATGGCCACTCGGAACCAAACCATCACCAGCTGGCCCGGCACCGTCACGGCCGTGATTCCCATCGCCGACGTCCCGCTCGCCACCACCCCCCTGGCGGATGTCTCGTTCGCCGAACGCATGACGCGACTGCTGCAGGCCGGCGAGGGTCGACACCCCTACTTTGACGAATCGCCGACACCCGTGACGCTGGAAGCGTGCTCGCGGCCCGAAGCGCGTTTCCTGCGCGGCGTCACGATGCATCCCGTGATCCAGGCGCTGCATCGGGGATTCGCGGATCATCGCCCGGTCATCCTGTCGCCGGACATGATCTGGCTGCTGCTGTGCCAGGGGCTGTCGACGCACGTGCGGTTGGATCCGGAGCGATGGCGGAAGGAGTTCGTCGCGCACGAGGGGAGCCGTCGTGTCGTCGTTATCCGGAACGACCTCACGCCGGGGGAGCCCGGCAATCGCTGGGATGAGGCCATCGAGACGTTGTCCGCGGCGGTTCGCGAGCACCTGGCTGCCGGGACGGACCTGTTCCGGCCGTCCTTCTCGACGACCGGGCCAGCCGAGCGGATTGCGGCCGAGATCGTGTTCCTGGACGCGATGGGCGAGTACTTCAACTATGGCATCGCCACCTTCTGCGGGATTCCGGCAATCGGGCTCGAAGGGTCGGCCGCGGATTGGCAATTGCTGGCGGACCGCGCCGAGGAGTTCGCGCGGTTCGACCTCGAATGGTGGATCGGACCGCTGCGCCCGATCTTCGCGGAGTTCGTGGCCGCCGCACGGGGAACACCCGATCCGGCCGTCTGGAAATCGATCTACCGCTGGGGGGAGATGAGCGGCGGCGACTGCGTATCGGGTTGGATCGTCGCTTTCTTTCCCTATCTCTGGGGCGAGGGGGAGGCCCTGCGGCGGAACCGATGGCTCTCCGAAGGCGCGGATCGAATGTCGGACCTGTTCGCTGCCCGCGGCCGCACGATGATGCACCAGGGAAGAGAGGTCGAATACCTGGATGGGTCCTCGGGGCCCGAAAGCCATGAGCTGCCGAGCCAACTTGCGCGCGTTCCATTCGATTGGAAATTCCTGGACAGCCGGCGGGACATGGAACTCCTCGGCGGGTTCGTGGGCGTCACCCAGCTCCAGCCCTCCCTCGCCGTGCGGCCGGAGATCGGCTGGACGATTCGCGAACGCAAGCCGTTGCTGGCCACTCGGGATCTCGGCTGGACGTTCGGCGGCGCGCCGGTCCTCACCAGCCTCGACTGGCTCCTCGACTCGGATCCGTCGATTCGCTGGCAGGTGATGCGCGATCTGCTGGATGCCTCCCCGGAGGACGTCGCCGCGGAGCGCGCGCGCGTGGCCACCGAAGGCTTCGGCGCGGAGCTGCTGGCGCTGCAGGGCACGGAGGATGCCTGGGGAGAGTTGGCCTGGAGCACCGACGAGGACTCGACGATGCATGCCCTCATGTTGCTCCGGGATCTTGGCCTCGATCCGGCGAGCGAAGCCGCGCGGCAGGCCATCGCACGGGTCCGGGAGCGGACGACGTGGGAAGACTGTGGTCCCCCGGAGTGCAATGGCAACGCGTTCTTCGAAGGGGAACTGGAACCCTGCATCAACGGGCAGCTGGCGGCCGTCGGCGTGTACTTCGGGCAGGACGTCAGCGGCCTGATCGATCGACTGCTGTCGGAACAGCTGGCGGATGGCGGCTGGAACTGCGATGTCGCGAAGGGTTCCACGCGGTCGTCGTTCCACACCACGATCTGCGTGCTCGAGGCGCTCCTGGCACATGAACGCCAGGTGGGGGGCAGTCCTCGTGTCGCGGAGGCGCGGGCCCGAGGAGAGGCCTATCTTGTGGATCGGCGGCTTCACCGGCGACTGTCGACCGGCGAGATCATCCTGGATCGCAAGGTGCGTGGACTGATTCCCTGGACTGAGTTCAGCTTTCCGACGAGCTGGCGCTACGACATCCTGCGCGGGCTCGATTACCTGCGCGAAGCCGGCGTTGCACCCGATCCCCGCATGGCGGAGGCGGTCGACCTCGTCGCGTCCCGGCGGGATGAGAGCGGCCGCTGGAAACTCGACGTTCGGCGGATGGACCCCCCCGTCGATATCGACCGTGGGACGGGTTGGCCGAACCGGTGGATCACATTGCGGGCGTTGCGGGTGATGCGGTGGTACGGGGCGTGATTCGCCGCAACAGCTGGGCTGGCGCCGTCATTGGCTTGTCGCTCGTGGTTGCCGTCACGAGTTGCGGAGACGGCGATCCGGATTCGTCGAGGATGCTGCCGGACCTCAACTGCGGTTGCTACATCTTCACCTGGTCCACCAGGGAGTGCTCCGGAACGCCATGTCTCAGCCGCATCGCGATCAGTCACCGGCTCGGAGAAGACAAGGCGATTCTGAGCGTGCAGGGCGAGGTCACCGGATCCTACGACATCGATCCGGACCAGGCCGACAAGATTGCCCAGCTCTGGGCCCTTGCGGTCGTCACCATGCCACCGGACCCGATTCGTTGCCGTGACAATGGTGTGGTCGAATGCATCGATTACTTCTCCGGAGACTCTGGCACGGATCAGGCCATCGACAGCTGCACGTCAGACGAGTGTCAGACGTTTCGGCGCGCCCTTCGAGGATTGGCGCTTCGCGCCATTGGTTCTTCGTCGCCAGGAGCCGAGGGCGCCAACTTGATGAGCAACCCGCCCTGCCTGGACACATTCGCGTTCATGCTTTCGATGCCCGCGACTTCTCCCAGGTGGGCTTCATCACATGCGACTGAGGAGCTCCGGTCATGTGGGAGGACTGCTCAATTCGAGACGGACGCCCCTGGGTCAACTGTGGCATGCCACAGTTGGCGAGGTGGGGAGTTGCGGAGTCGGGCCAGGCATGGGTCATGATCATTGCGATCCTGGCAGCCGCATCTGAGGCGTCCGGCGAAAGTGCCAGTTCGCTCAAGCGCTGGCTGGATCGACAACCGTGACACGAGGTGATGTTGGGGGCTCGGGCAGGAGTTGCGGACTGAGGCGGGCAAGAGAACAGCCGGTACCGGAGCATGCCTCCGATACCGGCTGAACGATGATTCGTGTTACTGGAGCAGCCGCTTCACGCTGCTCCAGGTGGTGGGCTCCGTCGCGACGGCCTCGACAGGTTCCAGCGAGAATGAGGTGAACTTGGCCTCACGGCAAATCCCCGAATAGGTGAAGCGGACCCAGGTGAGTCCCTCCCACTGCGACCCGGAGAACATGTAGGTCTGGAAGCCACCGGGCACCACGAAGTTGCCACCCTTGTCGGAGGTGACCGTCATGGGGGTGTTCGACAGGTCGCGGATGCTGAATTCAACGAAGTTGAAATTCGGCGAGGACTGGAGATCGAGCTGGATGATGCGATCCACGTCCGCGCAGCCGAAGTCCTTGAGGTTGACCTCCGGGTAGAAGGTCACCTCGTACTTCCCCTGGAGGCACGTCAGTCGAATGTCGTTCTGGACGATGGTCGAGGTGGTGCCGACCGCGTAGCCCAGGCCGGCGTGGTCGGAGAAATTCGTCGTGAGAACAGCGGCTTCCGCTGCCGTTGCCGTGCCGATGAGGAGGGCAAGCGTAAGTGCGGAGAGCGTGGGGCGCAGTAGCGATCGGATCTGCATGACGGTTCCTCCTGATGTCGTGGTGGGGAAAAAGCCCCGGATTGGGTTCGCCATAGTACCCGACAGGTGGTAACACCGCAATTTTTTCCCGATCCGGTCCAAGTGCTTTAAAATAGGGCACTTAATTGACCGTTTCATGGGAGTCGCCCCACCAGGACGGCGCGGTTTCTCACCCTGAGCAGCGTCCCAGGCAACCCAAGCCAGGTCACGAGGCATGACGATCAAATGACCACCATCGTCGTCGAAACCCGCATCACTGCCCCGATCGAGCGTTGCTTCGACCTGGCGCGCGATATCGACGCGCACGTGAAGACATCCTCCTCCACCGGCGAGCGGGCCGTCGGAGGCAAGACTTCCGGACTCCTCGACCTGGGTGACGTCGTCACCTTCGAGGCCGTCCACTTCGGCATCCGTCAGCGCCTCACGTCCAGGATCGTCGAGTTCGATCGCCCGCGTCGCTTCGTGGACGAGATGGTCCAGGGAGCGTTCGCCAGTCTCCGGCATGTCCATGAGTTTGTCGTCGATGGCTCCGCCGTGGTGATGCGCGACACACTCACGTGGCGATCTCCTCTCGGGGTTCTGGGTGTCGTCGCCGACAAGCTCTTCGTCGAGGGGCACATGCGCGCGTTCCTGGTGAAGAAGCAGTCGGAGTTGAAGGAGTTTGCCGAGCGCACGACCGGCTGACTCGTCCGCCGCGACGAGCCTTGGAACTACTTCATCCCCTTGATTTGCGCTCCGGCAGCGCCGCAAACTCCTACCCCATGCGACCCCTTCGGTACTCCATCAACCTCACCCTGGACGGGTGCTGCGATCACACTGTCATCACCCCGGACGAAGAGATGCACCGTCACCACGCCGAGAACCTTGCCAGGGCGGATGCCCTCCTGTTTGGTCGGGTGACCTATGAAATGATGGAATCCGCGTGGCGGGAGCCGGTGAGGTCCGGTGTGAGGCCTGATTGGATGGA
>Ga0315912_10006688_pt1 | contig 10259 bp, 6 predicted proteins | sample VfabasoilMG_FD_204469 | JGI IMG/M metagenome (GOLD analysis project Ga0315912, IMG submission 204469) | Garden soil microbial communities collected in Santa Monica, California, United States - V. faba soil | ecosystem: Environmental > Terrestrial > Soil > Garden | place: USA: California... | reverse complement strand
GCTGATCGACAATCTACTGGCGAAGTTGCGGTCGGTGGAAGCGATCGACGAGGAGGAATATCAGCGAGCACTCGGCGAGCCCCTCGTCGTCGCGCAATAGCATGCGCCGATGCGGTGCGAAATCCATCGGGGAGTGGGCACATTGCACTACGGGTATGCGGGCCGTACGACCCGCCACGCCCTGACCGCTCCACGTGCACTGAGTCTTCCTCACAACATTTGATCAGCTCCTCGCCCGACGTTGGGGCGCGCTAAAAAACTCGAAAAATCCAGCGGAAAACAGCACTTCCTGCGACGTCGGTCAGCGTCGAGATCCGATCACTTTGCGTATTTGCAACGTCGCCACGGCCGTGCTGGCCGGTTTATTGCAATGCCTTTCCCAAAGCTGTGCGCGGTACGAACCGGCATGGCTCGCCACAAGAAACCGCGACAGACAGCAGGGGGTACGTCGCCAGGTCAGCCATTCAAACGAATGTTGGGAGGTCGCTTGATCATGAAACCTAAATCGGGACTGAAGTTCACACGCGCGTCCGCAGCCCTCGCGGGCTTGCTGGTCGCACTGCCGGTATCGCAGGCACTCGCAGACGAAGCGGAGGCGGGGCTGGAAGGGGACGCGCAGGAAGGCGTCCAGGAAGAAGTCCTCGTCCTCGGTACCCGTCGAACCGACCGCTCGGTAACCGACTCGGCTTCCCCGGTCGACGTCATCGGCGCCACCGAACTGGCGACCCAGCCCGCGGCCGACATGCTCGAGGTCCTCAAGAACGTCGTTCCCAGCTTCAATGTTGCGCAGAACCAGATTTCCGACGCCTCGACCTTCGTGCGCGCGCCCTCACTGCGTGGCCTTGCGGGCGACATGACCCTGGTCATGATCAACGGCAAGCGCCTCAACCGCGCGGCGCTGGTGCAGGTGGCATCCGATGATCCCACCAACGCGCTCTCGCAAGGTGCGGACCTTGCCGTGCTGCCCACCATCGCAATCGGCAGCCTGCAAATCCTGCGCGAAGGAGCGACGGCACAATACGGTACGGACGCCATCGCCGGCGTGATGAATTATTCTCTCAAGCGAGACGAAGGCTTCCAGATAAACACCCGCTATGGCCAATTCATGGACGGCGGCGGCGACGGTGAGGCCAAGCAGATTGCGGCCTATGCCGGCTTCGGCCTGGGCGAGCGCGGCTTCTTGTCCATCGCCGGTGAGTACAACGATGACGGCGGCACCATCCGCAATGCGACGCGGCCTGCAGCGGTCCTGTTCGCGGACGCGCATCCGGATCTGGCCGACCAGCTGCCCAACTACCCGAACCCGGTCCAGATCTACGGCAACTCGCCATCGGAAGGCTGGAAGGCGATCGTCAACTTCACCTTCGACGTGACCGACACGGCCCAGATCTACGCGTTCGGCAATGCAGCCAGCGCGGAGATCACGGAAAGTTTCAACTATCGTGCACCCGAAACCTTCACCGCGATCGACACGGAAGGTGTCGTACATACCCTGGGACGGAATGGCGCCTTCAACGGTCCGATCTACCTGACCCCGTGCCCGACGGGCAACGCGACCTGCCCCGCAGGCGGCTTCGTCATGGATAACAACACGTTCTCGTTCATCGAAATGTACCCGGCGGGTTTCACGCCGCAGTTCGTGGGTGAGAAGGACCAGGCGTTCGGCGTGGTGGGCTTCAAGACCGACCTCGCGGAGAGCCTGACATTCGACGTGTCGGCATCGCTGAGCAAGAACGAGCTGACCATGTCGATGTACGACTCGCTCAGCCCAACCTATGGTCCGCAGACGCAGGACAGTTTCGAGTTCGGCACGCTGATCCAGGAGGAGACGGTGGTCAACGCCGATTTCGTCTGGTCGGTCGAAGCCGGCCTCCCGAGCCCGCTGACCATCGGGTTCGGCGCGGAATACCGCGAAGAAACCTACGAGGCGACCGAGGGCGACGAACAGTCCTACGGCATCGGGCCGTACATCAGCCAGCCGCTCTATGTCCAGACTTCGCCGGGCGTTTACGCCTTCAACTCCACGGTCGGCAAACCCTTTCCGGGTGCGAGCGGCTATGGCGGCACCAGCCCGGATGCGGCCAACAGCTATTCGCAGGACAGTTATGCCGCCTACGTGAGCGTGGAAGCCGACCTGGCCGACACCTTCTCGATGGGCATCGCTGGCCGCTTCGAGGACTACAGCTCCTTCGGCTCGACGACGGTCGGCAAGCTGAACGCGTTGTGGGAGATCACGGATTCGTTTTCGTTACGCGGCACGATCGGCTCCGGCTTTCATGCGCCGTCGCCGGGCCAGAGCAACGTGCAGATCCTGACCACCGCGTTCACCAACGGTGTGCAGGTGCAGACGGGCACCTATCCGGTCACCAATCCGATCGCCCAGTATTTCGGTGCCACGGCGCTCAAGCCTGAAGAGTCCACCAACTTCGGTCTGGGCTTCGTCTTCTCGCCCACATCCAACCTGTCGCTGACGGTCGACGCGTACCGCATCGATGTAGATGACCGTATCGGTCTGTCCCAGACCTACAGCGTGACGGCTGCGGACATCGCCGCCCAGCCCGCTCTCCTGGCCGTGGGCGAAGGCGGCGACGTGCAATATCCCACCAGCGCCTACGACTCGCGCACGACGGGCGTCGACGTGGTCGGCACCTACAGTCCGGAGCTGGGAACGGGTTCGCTCAGCCTGACGCTTGCCTATAACTACAACGACACAGAGGTGACGGAGTTCGATGCGGCGATCATCAGCGATGCCCAGCGGACGGACATCGAGGGCATCATCCCGAAACATCGTGGAACCCTCGCCGCGCATTATGGGATCGGTGACTTCACGATCACGGTGCGGGAGAACTACTTCAGCTCCTTTACCCAGGAACAGCCTTTCCCCGGCCAGACGTTCGGCGCGAAGTTCACGACCGATCTGGAGGCGAGCTACACCCTCGCCGAGCGCTACACGATGGCCGTCGGCGCGAGCAATCTGTTCAACGAGTATCCGGACAAGATCATGGCCACTCCGGAAAACCCGATCTATGTCCTGACCAACAGCCTTTCGAACGGGCAGGTCTATCCGAACAGCGGTGGTCCGTTCGGCTCCAATGGCGGCTTCTGGTATGCCCGCCTGAATATTAGTTTCTGATCCATCAGCGCAATGGGCCGCCCGGTATTTCCCGGGCGGCCCGCTTTCTACTCTCGCACCGTCGCGCCGCTCACACGCCCAACGGAAAAGCGCGGTTGAAGAATCCCGGTGGCAGACCCAGGCTTCGCAGCGGCGAGTCCTCCGTCCGTTTCACCAATTCGTCGAGCTGTCCGTCGTTCCAGATGACTTCACCGTCGAACGTGATCGTCGCGTCGAACAACTGACCGCAGATATCTCCGGGCGGCGAACCACACATGTGGAAATGCGTGTACCGCGGGCTGCCGAAGGAGATCGCGCTCCAGCGATCCATGTCCGACAGGGCAGGTGGCAGGAACCAGGTGAAGGGATTGATGCCCGCATGCCAGGAATTGACGACGTCACGGCTGCCGCCGAACAGCGATGCGACCCGGTCGAACTGCGCCGCGATGCGCGCGACCAGGGCGGGTGGTCCGGCGAATCCGGTGATCCGCCCATCGTCGAGTGTCACCTCGACGGGCGCCTCGAGAGGCAGGATGCTTTCTTCATAACTGTGAATGCCGGTCGAAGTCATCGCGTGACTGAGGACCAGCTTGCCGCTGAGGTGTCTTGCCGAGACCGGAGGCACGATCATCATCGGAAAGTTCTTCACCGTGAAATCGGTGGCGGGTGAAATCTCTGCGACCCCAGCAGCCGACTCTGCGCTGAGGTCGGTACCCAGTGGGCAGCGGATGGAATAACGCGTGGCCCGGGCTAGGCGCGCGATGACCTCACGTTGAACGTTTTCCCAGACGCCGTACGGGCTGGCTGCGAACGCGCTGCCGAGATAGTCGAGATCGAGCGTGTAGCAAACTGTCTTCGAGCCCGCGCCCGGCAACGGCGCGAAACGCAGCTGGTCGCCGATCCGGTTCAGGAAAATCGTGTGTGACGCCCGGGAAATTTCCTCGAGCAGCCACGCGGGCACGTCTTCGGGTCCTCCGGCCGGTTCCACCTCCACCAGCTTGGCGCGCGCACCGAGCTTGCGCGCTTCCTCCGCGATACACCGTGCCACCGCGGGGTCGTAGTGATGCAGATGTTCCGGCTCGGTGATGATCAGTACCTGGTCGCCGCTGCGGACGCCTGCGCAATTGACGAGCAGATTGCGCGCGCCGGCCGGTGGATCGCCCGGCCATCGAGCTCGCATCGCATCGTCTGCATGTTCAGGCATGAGCGGGTCCACCAAAAAAAATCAGCCGACAATGAATATACAAAAGTATTCTGGGGCCGTGCGCGCACGCCCAATTAATATGTCTTGCTTCAAATGGAACGCATGTCCGTGAAACCGCCTCTCGATACTCTCTGGTACACACGTTGTCCGGCGCCTACCGCCGCTTCGATCGCCATCAGGCAAGGTTGGCTGGAAGACGAGTTTGCGGCCGATGGAATCACCGTCCGGTCCCTGGCCTCGGCCACCGACCGAAGTGTCCACTTGTCCCACTACACACATTCGCAGCCGAACGCTTTCAGGTTCGGCGGATACGTGCCGCCACTGGTCTCGGCTTCGCGGGACGCGGACCTGCGGATACTGGGCCTGAGCTGGCCGGATCGCACGGCAGCGCTGCTGGCGCTTCGTGCGTCCGGATTGAAGGGGCCGGAAGACCTGCGCGGCAAGCGGCTGAGCGTTCCGAGGCGCATGCGCGATAGCGTCGATTGGTGGCGCGCGCTCGTCATGTCCGGCTATCACGCCGCCCTGCGGCGAGCCGGCCTCGAGCCTGGGGACGTCGAGTTCGTCGAGATCGAGATCGAGCGTGCCTACGTCGACGATGCCACGCCCGGCCAGGAAGGCGGGCGATCGCTCTGGGGTGCACGCAGCCAGTTCGCCGTGCAGCGCGAGGAGATCTACGCGTTGATGGGCGGCCACGTGGACGTCATCTACAGCGACGCCGCGATGGGCGCCGTGCTGAAGGCCTTCCTGGGTCCGGTCGTCGTGATCGATCTCACCGCGCCCGAGGAAACGCAGGACGTGGTCGCTGCCCAGCCACTGGTACTGACAGCCAGCGGCAGCCTGGTCGATTCGCGTCCGGACATCGTGAGCCGCTGGCTGGCGCGGCTTCTCGAAGTGGACGCATGGGCGCGCGACAACGAACGCGAGGCGCTGCAGATCATCGCGCAGGACACGGGTCTGCCATTCGATTTCGTCACGGATGCGTATTCACCGCGTATCCATCGACAACTCGACCTGTCCCTGTCGCCGCTGCGCCTGGAGTTGCTCCGGACAAAGGGCCGGGAACTGCACGAGGGTGGATTCCTGGCGCGCGAGATCGATTTCGAGCGGCTGGTCGATCCGCGGCCCCTGCTCGAGGCCCGCGCCCTCTTCGAGAGCCGCCTAGCCGACAGATAAAACCTCTTCCTCCGCGCGGATCATCGCCGCCAGGCGCAGGCGGAATCGCGTGGGCCCGGCGTCGCTCGCCAGGTCGATGTGCGCAGTGCCCGCATGCTGCATTCCCTTGTGGACGGCTTCCAGGATCACCTTGTCTTCTTCGAAGGCGGTGCGGACCGCCTTGGCAAACTCGATCGAAACCTGTTCGTCTCGTGGCGCGACGTTCCGCATCTGGAACCAGAAGTAGCGGGTGGTCTGTTCATCGACCGGCGTCATGAAGTTGTAGCTGTCCATCAAGAACGTATCCGGAGAGAACAGGCCGTTCGGTCCGCCCGAGCCCGCGGGCGTGAAGACCGCGCGGATGACTGCATTGGAGGGGAACCGCACTTCATAGTGCTGCTGCCGGTCGGCGTTGCCCGCGAACTTCACGAACTTTGCATAAAACGGCGCCACCTCGACGTCGAGCATCCAGCGTGACACCGCCACGCCATTGGACAGCACGGACATCTTGAGAGGCGTTTCCGCACAGGCCGAATTGCCGAAAGAGGTGGGATGTACCCAGGCGACGTGTGAAGGGTCGAGCAGGTTGTCCGTGATGTAGAGGTAATTGCACGCGACCACCATCGAATCGATGGGAGTGCAGCCCCACTCGGGATCGCCCCAGTGATCCACCTGGAAGATCGAGCGCGGGTCCGCCAGCGCCGCATCGCCCATCCAGATCCAGATGAGTCCATAACGTTCTGCGACGGGGTAGCTGTGTACGCGGGCACGCTTCGGAATCGACTCTGCACCAGGAACACGCACGCACGAGCCGGATGCATCAAAAGTGAGCCCGTGGTAAGCACACTCCACGAAATCGCCGCGGCGCTTGCCCAGGGACAGCGGCACCTTGCGGTGTGGACAGGCGTTTTCCAACGCCGCCACCTCGCCGTTCTCCTTGCGATACAGCAGCACCTCTTCGCCCAGGATGCGGACGCCGTGCAGGTTGTTAGTGAGAACAGAGGCCGCCTCGGCGACGTACCAGGCGTTGCGCAATACCCTATGCTTCATTCGCTTCCTCGCGTTCCAGTGATGCGAGCTTGCTTCATGGGTCCGGACGTTGACAGGCAGATTTCCTGAAATTTATTTTAGACTCTCTAAAGATTTGATAGCCCCTGAGGTGTCGTGGTTACAACCCGGTTACCGTCGATGCGAAGCCTTTCCGCCTTCGATGCGCTGGCGAGAACCGGCAGCGTTTCCGATGCCGCGTCCGAGCTCGGCGTGTCGCCCGGCGCCATCAGCCAGCTCATGCAACGCCTGGAAGCCGAGCTCGGCACGAAGCTGGTGGAACGATCCGGGCGTGGCGTCCGGCTCACCGCGCGAGGGCGCGCGTATCGCGATCAGATTGCCCCCGCGCTCGCGGCACTGTCGCTCGCGCAGCAGGATATCCGGCGCGCGGAGAACACTTCCGCGCTGGTCATCAGCGCACTGCCTTCGCCGGCCAACACCTGGGTGAGGTCGAGCCTGTATGCATTCCGGACTCGCTACTCGCGCGCCGAGATCCACCTGATCGGCACGGAATCCGAGCCGGATCTCGACGAGGACAAGATAGATTTCCGCGCGTCGTATGGACGCCAATCACTGCGGGAACAGCGTTATTCCGAGCTTTTTACCGATGTGGTGAGCCCGGTGTGTTCCAGGTCGCTGCTCGGCAGGACGCAGCTGAAAGAGCCGTCCGAAATTCTTCGTTTCCCGCTGCTCGACATCAAGTGGGACCAGGGACACACGCCGCCTCCCGGATGGCACGAGTGGTTTGCGAGTCTCAACGTGAGCGTGGCGAAGATACGCACCGTGCTGAGTTTCTCGTTGTCGCGTGCCGCGATCGACGCCGCCGTGGACGGTCAGGGTTTCGTGCTCGCGCAACGCTCGATGATCGAAAGCGATCTGCGGGGCGGGCGTCTTGTCGCGCCGTTCGCACACTCGCTCCCCATGCCTGAGCCGTACTTCCTGTCGTGGAGCAGTACCGCTTTGAAGAAGCCGTACGGCACGCCGCTGCATCGCTGGTTGCTCAAGGCGCGGGCCCAGGCCTAGCAACATAAAACTCCCTCGATCGTCGTCAGACACGGGTCGGTGACCGTTTTGGAACCGTCTTGCGGCGGCGCGTCGCCTGTGTTTTAAGTTCCACATCACGGGGGATCTTGGGTGAACTCACAGACAGGCTGCTCGAACAGTGTTCGAAGCGGCCGGGATAAGTGTTGAGACGCGAAAGGCAACCATCGATTTCGCTATCAGGCTTTGCCAAAAAGTGAGTGTTCAGATGCGTTTTTACAACGCTAGATTTGCGCCCGCCCAACTTGGAACGCTGATTCGATGAAGGTCCCGCAGGAACCCGGTTTTCTACGCTCGCTGACTTGCTTCGGCGGTGTCATCGCGATCGTGATCGTCGGCATCCTGGCGCTGGGCATCAATCTCCATACCTTGCTGATCATCGCGCTGGTCTGGGTTGCCGGGCATTCCGCCGTTCTCGGCCTCAGCTTCGACGAGATCAAGGCCGCGATGATCTCCGGCATCGAGAAGGGCCTGGGCGCGTTCTTCATTTTCTTCCTGATCGGCGTGCTCATCGCCGCGCTGATCGAAGGCGGCACCATCGGCAGCCTCATCTACTACGGCGTGGACCTGATCCACCCGTCCTTCTTCCTTCCCACCGGATTCGTGCTGTGCATTCTCATGGCACTGGCGACCGGCACTTACTGGGGCACCATCGCGACGCTGGGCGTCGTGCTGATGGGCCTGGGTGGTGCGCTGGGCATTCCGCTGCCCATCGTCGCGGGCATGGTGGTGTCCGGTTCCTGCTTTGGCGACAAGACATCGCCCGTTTCCGATACCTGTGTGCTCGCTTCCCTGAGCGCGGGCACCGATCTCTATTCCCACATCAAGTCGATGATGTTCACGGCCGCTCCGGCCGGGATCATCACCTTCATCGCGTTCCTGCTCATCGGTCTGAACTACGGCGGCCCGGCTGTCTCCACGCAGGAACTGCTGGCCCTGAAGCAGGAGCTCGCCGGCGAATTCGTGATCAGCCCGCTGTCATTGCTGCCGTTGCTGCTGCTGCTCGTGCTCAGCATCAAACGGGTGCCCGCCGAAATCTGCATGCTGGCCAGCGTCGTCGTCGGCGTCGTGCTGGCGGTCCTGATCGAGGGCCGTACGACCGCGGAAGTGCTGAACAGCCTCAACGACGGCTACAAGGCCCACACCGGAGTCGAACAACTCGATTCGCTGCTGAGTGGCGGCGGTGTGCAAAGCATGATGTGGACCATGTCGCTGGCGCTGATCGCGCTGGCGCTCGGCGGCATCCTGCATCGCGCAGGTTTCGTCCGCGTACTCATGAGCCGGCTGCTGAGCCGCATCAAGCGGACCGCGAGCCTGGTGGCGACCACCATCGGCGCCGGCGTGGTCTCGAACATGAGCATGGGCGAGACCTATCTATCCATCATTTTCGGCGGGCAGATCTTCAGGAAATCCTACGAGGATCACAATCTCGAGAATTACATGCTGTCGCGCAATCTCGAAGAAGGCGCGACGCTCAGCTCGCCGCTGATCCCGTGGACGACCTCGGGTGCGTTCATCACGGGCGTGCTGGGGATGTCGCCGCTCGAGTACGGACCCTGGGCGATCCTCAACTACATCAATCCGCTGTTGTCGATCGCACTCGCGTATGCGGGGTTCGGCATTTTCAGGCGGGTGCAGGCGGCCGGCAGCGAGACACGCACGGCGCAGACACACCAGGAACATCAAGGCTATCCGGCCGGCAAGCCGGACAGCGTCGGCAACTGAAACTCACACAGACACTGCAGCAGACTCAAGGGAGAACACCAGATGAATTCACCAATCAAAAGACCCCAGGTCCGTGCCCTGACACTCGGAGTGGCGGCCGCGCTCTGCTTGCCCGCCTACGCGGATTCCACGCCCACGCCCGAAAGCGACGAATTGTCCGAGGTGCTGGTCAGCGCCAAGCGCGTTTACGATTCAGGAGCCAGCGCGCTGGGCACGCTCTCGCTGCGCGACACACCCTTTTCCGTGACCGCGATCGGCAGCGAAGAGATCGAGAGGCATCAATCCGCTTCGCTGCCCGCGGTGTTCGCGAAGGATGCCAGCGTCGCGCGTGAAGGCGGGACGGACTACAACATGTACGCGCAGCGCATCTCGGTGCGCGGCCTGTCGCTCGACTGGGTGAACAGCGTGCGGGTCAACGGCCTGCCGCTTACCTACTATGGAGCCACGCTGCCGCTCGAGGCAGTCGAGGAAGTCCACCTGCTCAAGGGCTCGAGCGGCTTCCTCTACGGTGTCGGCGCGCCGGGCGGCATCGTCAATTACCTCACCAAGCGACCCACCGACGAGACGCTGGTGAATCTCAGCGTCGGTTATCGTTCGGATCAGCTGTTTTCGCAGCACCTCGATGTCGGCGGCCGCTTCGGCGAGAGTGGAGCCGGCTACCGCTTCAACCTGGTGAACGAGCAGGGTGATACCTACGCCGACTCCGACGTGGATCGCAAGGCCGCGACTGCCAATTTCGAAGTGCCCATCACCGACAACCTGAAATGGGTCACCGATCTGCTCTACCAGAACAGCGAGATCGCCCGGCCCGAGCCGCTGTTCGTCCTCGACACCGCTGTGTATCGCGACGACCGCCTGCCGGAGCCTGTCGACAGCACCCGCAGACTGGCGTCCGACCAGTCGTTCAGCAACACCGAGTTTGCGTCCGGCACCACCGGAATCGAATGGAACATCGGCGATGGCTGGGACCTGAACGTC
>Ga0315912_10006687_pt1 | contig 10259 bp, 11 predicted proteins | sample VfabasoilMG_FD_204469 | JGI IMG/M metagenome (GOLD analysis project Ga0315912, IMG submission 204469) | Garden soil microbial communities collected in Santa Monica, California, United States - V. faba soil | ecosystem: Environmental > Terrestrial > Soil > Garden | place: USA: California... | reverse complement strand
CGCGCGCTGTTCGAATCGATGTGGAAAGTGCAGTTGGGTTCGGAGCCCGGCCTGCGCATTCCTAACATGTTCGAAGCCGCGCTCGATGGCAGTTTCCGGGGTCTCTACATCCAGGGCGAGGATTTCGCGCAGTCCGATCCCAACACGGCGCACGTCACGGCGGCGCTGTCGGCCATGGAATGCATCGTCATTCAAGACATCTTTCACAACGAAACCGCGAGATTCGCGCATGTCTTCTTGCCGGGTTCTTCATTCCTGGAGAAAGACGGCACATTCACGAATGCCGAACGCCGCATTTCCCGGGTACGCAAGATCATCGAACCGTTGGCAGGACTCGCGGACTGGGAAGTCACGGTGCGCCTCTCGAATGCGCTCGGCTATCCGATGAGTTATTCGCACCCGTCCGAGATCATGGCGGAGATTGCGGCCCTCACGCCGACGTTCCAGGGCGTGAGTTACGAGAAGCTGGACAAGCTGGGTTCGATCCAGTGGCCCTGCAATGAACGCGCGCCCGCCGGCACGCCGACCATGCACGTGGGATCCTTCGTGCGTGGCAAGGGCAAGTTCTATGTCACCGCGTACGTGCCGACGAGCGAGCGAACTTCGAGCCGTTATCCGTTGTTGCTGACCACGGGCCGCGTGCTCACGCAGTACAACGTGGGCGCGCAGACTCGGCGTACCGCCAATCTGGCCTGGCACAGCGAGGATCGCCTCGAACTGCATCCGCACGACGCCGAGGCGCGTGGCATCGAACACGGCGACTGGGTCGGCATCACGAGCCGCGCGGGAGACACCGTGCTCCGCGTGGAGATCACCGATCGCGTGGCGCCGGGCGTGGTCTACACGACGTTCCATTTCCCCGAGTCGGGCGCGAACCTGATCACTACCGAGAATTCAGATTGGGCGACCAACTGTCCTGAATACAAGGTGACCGCCGTGCAAGTAGTGAAAGTGGCGCAGCCCGCGGCGTGGCAGCGGCGGCGCCAGTCCAAAGTGCCGGCGACGGTCGACTGAATGGATGTCGATCGTCTCGTCGCGATGGCGAATGACATCGCCGCGTTCTTCGATTCGGAACCTGACAAGGGTCTGGCCGTCGAAGGAGTGCGCTTTCACCTGACACGTTTCTGGGATCCGCGCATGCGCCGGGAAATCTTGGCGCACGCGGAAGCCGGCGGAGCCGGCCTCGTTCCGACGGCGCTTGCCGCCGTGCGACTATTGAAGAGGAGTGAACCATGAGCAGCACCGCACCGAACTATCCGTACGCCACGTTCCTCGACGTCAAATTCCCACCGCTGGAAGTCGTCGATGTGCCCAGGGTCGTGGATGCGGTGAAGGATCAGTGGTTCAACCAGACGCTTTGCAAGGTCAACGATTCGGTGCTTCGGCTCGGCGTCATGCAGGGTGAGTACCACTGGCATAAGCACGACAACGACGACGAGCTCTTCTTCGTGCTGGAAGGCCGGTTCTTCGTGGATCTCGAAGATCGCAGCATCGAACTCAACCCCTGGCAGGGGTTCACCGTGCCGAAGGGCAGGGTCCACCGGACGAGAGCGCCCGAGCGCGCCGTGATCCTCATGATGGAAACCGCGGCGATCGTTCCCACCGGCGACGCCTGACCGGATTCATAGCGCAAATCAATCAAATAGAGTGATGCGACGCTCCCGGTGAATGGGACGCCGTGTCACTATTGCGCCCCATGATTTCAAGCCTCGCGGCCCGGCTGGCCGCCCGACAGTTCGCCGTCACCGGCGAGCTCACCCCTCCGAAGGGCACCGATCTTTCCCGACTGTTCGCGACCGCGGAGCTGCTGCGAGGCTGCGTCGACGCCATCAACATCACCGAATCGCCGCGCGCCCGCATGGCCATGGATCCGCGCGCCGTGGCCGTGTTGCTCCAGGAACGGGGCATCGAGACGATCGTCCAGATCACCAGCCGCGATCGCAATCGCATTGCCATCCAGTCGGACCTGTTAGGGGCCGCGGCCCTGGGACTGCGCAACTTCGTGTTCATGGGCGGCGACTCCACGGCGGGCGGCGATCATCCCGATGCCAAGCCGGTATTCGACCTCACGGCTTCAGGCTTGTTAGCAGCCGCCGAAGCTCTGCGAAAAGGGACTGACTACGCTGGGAACCGCCTTTCGGGCGCGCCCGATCTTTTCCTGGGTGCGACATGCAATCCGGGAGCGGAGCGTTTCGAAGCCGAGGTGGAGAACACGCGGCGCAAGATCGACGCGGGGGCGCGACTGCTGCAGACGCAGGCGGTGTATCACGCGGATCCGCTCAAGCGCTTCATCGACGCCGTCAAACCCGATGGCGTGGCGATTCTCGCGGGCGTGATTCCGCTCAAGTCCGAAAAGAGCGGCGCGTGGCTCAACTCCAACCTGCCCGGGGTGGTCGTGCCCAAAGACATGCTGGACGCGATGGACGAGGCGGCGAAGTCCGGCGTCGTTCGAGAACGAGGCATCGAACTGGCCGCGCGCGTGATCGAGGAAGTCAAACCGCATTGCCAGGGCGTGCATGTCATGGCGATCGGGCTCGAGGCAGAAGTTCCTGAGATACTGCGCATGGCTAACGTGGGTGGTGCCTCTCATGGACGAAAATCCTGAACCGACTTCCGGCTGGACCTTCGGCAAGGTCATAGGTCTCCTCATCGGCCTGGCCGGAATGATCGGTTTCGGTTTCTGTACGCTGTGTGGCCTCATGATGGTCGGCGACTACGGCGACATCTGGATCTGGGTTCTGCTTGGTGCCGGCATGACCGCACTCAATGTGTGGCTGGTCAGGACGATGATCCGCAAGGCGCGCGAAGCACGCCGCCCGTGACGCCGCTCGCCGCCGGCGCGGTTCACACCGCCTTCGAATGGATCGCCATCTTCGTGGGCGCGCGGTTCTATCTACGCAGCAGCCGGACCTCCCTTCGCGATCTCGGCGCCACGCGCAACTACGCGGTCGTCCTGGGCTGCATTCTCGGGGCGGCGATCGGCAACAAGGCCGCGCACTGGATCCATCACGCAGATCACTGGCCACTGCTCGCGCAGTCGCCGTGGTTGATCCTGCAAGGCCAGTCGATCGTCGGCGGTCTTCTCGGCGGACTCATCGGCGTCGAGATCGGCAAGAAATACGCCGGAGTCGCCGAATCCACGGGGGATCGATTCGTCGTTCCCATCCTGGTCGGCCTCATCATCGGCCGCATCGGATGTTTCATCGCCGGGCTCGCCGACGACACCTATGGAAGTCCGTCGTCGGTTCCCTGGGCGGTCGATTTCGGCGACGGGATTCCGCGCCATCCGACGCAGCTCTACGACATCGGATTCTGCGTGGGGGCCCTCGTGCTGCTGCACCTCTTCCGGCCGACGCTGGCCCGTGAATCGGGCCTGCAGTTCAAACTCCTGCTGGCGGGCTATCTCCTCTGGCGGCTCTGCATCGACGCGCTCAAGCCCGTCCCGTACGCTTACCCGGGAAACCTGAGCGGCCTCCAGATGATCTGCGTGGTGGCGCTCGTTATCTATCTACCGATCACCGTGCGGCAATTGGCGAGACTTCGATCTTGACGCGCAAGAACCGGCCCTATCTGTTCTACGACACCACGAGTTCGGTGTGTTCGACCTGCCTGCGGGTGGTGGAGGCGAAGATCGTCGTCAAGGACGCGAACGTCTACATGGACAAGTGGTGTCCGGCGCACGGCACGCAGCGCGTGCTGGTCTCCGATGACGCCGAGTATTACCGGTTGTGCCGCGAGGTCTACATCAAGCCGCCGGAGATGCCCGAACGCTTCAACACGAAGATGGAGTTCGGCTGTCCCTACGATTGCGGCTTGTGCCCGGATCACATGCAGCACTCCTGCCTCACGCTCGTCGAGATCACCGACCATTGCAATCTTCGATGCCCGGTGTGTTTCGCCGGCTCTGGCCCCGAGCGTCTCACGCACAAGCCGCTCTCGAGCGTGCTCGCCATGCTCGACGCCGTGGTGGCCAACGAAGGTGCGCCCGACGTGGTGCAGATCTCCGGCGGTGAGCCGACACTCCACCCGGACTTCTTTGCGATCCTCGATGCCGCACGCGCGCGACCCATCCGCCATCTCATGGTGAATACCAATGGCATAAGGATCGCGCAGGACCGCGCGTTCGCCGAGAGGCTCGCGGAGTACCGCAAGGGGTTCGAGATATACCTGCAGTTCGATTCATTCGAGCCTGCGGCGCTGAAAACCTTGCGCGGTGCCGATCTCACGCGCATCCACATGCAGGCCATCGAGCGGCTCAACGAACTCGACATCTCGACGACGCTCGTGATGACACTCAAGAAGGATCTCAACGACGGCGAGATCGGCAAGCTCATCGACTACGGCCTGTCGCAGCCCTGCGTGCGCGGCGTGACTTTGCAGCCCATCCAGGACGCGGGCCGCGTGGAGGCCTACGACGCGAAGGTGAATCGCCTGACGGTCAGCGAAATCCGCCGGCGCATCGCCGAACAGACGCAGGCATTCACGCTCTCGGACATCATTCCGGTGCCTTGCAACCCGGACACGCTGGCGATGGGTTACGCGCTCAAACTCGGCGGCAGCACGCTGCCACTCACGCGCCTCGTCGATCCGCAGATCCTGCTCAAGGGCGATTCGAACACCATCACCTTCGAACACGATCCGGCAATCAAGAAGCAGATCTTCGAACTGTTCTCGACCAACCAGGGCCCGGACGGTCAGGCGGAGAAGCTCTCGGAGCTGTTGTGCTGCATTCCCAAGGTCGAAACGCCGGCGGGTGTGGGTTACCGCGACGTGTTCCGCGTGCTCATCGTGCAGTTCATGGATGCACTCAGCCTCGACATTCGCGCGCTCAAGAAATCCTGCATCCACATCGCGCAGCCCGACGGACGGCTGATTCCGTTCGAGTCGTTCAACCTGTTCTATCGCGATGGATTGAGCGCCACACTCGAGGCATTGCGCGCCGAAGTCGCGGCCTCGACTGAACGAAGGCGCGCGCCACTCGCCTAGAGGACGTCGTCCTCGCCGGGAACGCCGCCTTCATCTTCCCAGCGGTTCACTTCCCAGACTTCCTGGCGGCTGAACTTGAGGCGGGCGCCCGCGCCACCGCCGTTCTCCGAGATGAACACCACGCCCGCCGCCTCGAGCGCAGCGCGCAGTCGGCGCCGCGTTGTTTCATCGGCCGCGCGGAAACGCTTCTCGAAATCGGCGATGGTCTGGATGTCGATGGCCGCGGACTGCGAGAGCTGCGCCTGGCTCCATTCGATGAGCGCACGGCCGGCGCGACACTGGGACGCGGTGAGGGCGGTCGGAGCGGGTGCGGCAATGTTCATTCGCGCGAAGCGTACCTCGCGGAAAGGGCGACGCCAATATTAGGCTCTGGCAATCGGCCGCTGCCGATGTTCTTCGAACGCCGCCTGCAGTTGCTTCACGCTCGCCTTCGATCCGAGCCACAGGTTGCGATCACGGAGGCTCGCGAGGCTCTTTTCGAGTTCGTCATCGGTCGGGCGAACGGACGTCAACGCATTGGCGATGTGCGAGGTCGCCCAACGCAGCGTTTCGCGCCGGCCCGCCATGCCCATGCGCGTGAACGCGACGGCTGCGGCCAGCACAGCCGGGTCGACGTATTCGGGTGGCCAGGCCGCGAAGTTGTCGCCGGCTGCGCTCAGCTGCGGCCACGCGATGGCTATCAACGCCACGCCGATCGCGAGCGCGATCCAGGAGAAGACGTCCATCTTCTGGTCCATGCGTTTCGGCTGCGTGGCAATGGCGATGGCGAGCATCGGGTCGTTGATGCGATCGAGGCGGTCCTGGCCCATGAGCTGCGGTCCCGGAATGCGATCGAGCGCGAGCTGGACGGCATAGATTTCGTAGTAGTTCCGAAAAGTCTCGGCCTGCAGGGACTTCAGGTCCTTGGGCATGGGCGAGAGACCGCTGTAGGTATCAGGCACCGCATCGAACGTGGCGTCGCACGTCTGGCAGTGGCGCACGTAGCCATCGAGCCGGTCACCTTTCGCGCCGGTGATGGGATCCTGTTCGGGAATGGCGAGCCGATAGAGCGTGAATGCACGCAAGGTGCGGCACACCGGGCAGTAGTCGGCGGCGTAGCCAATGCGATCTTCATCGGCTTTGTGTCGAGCGGTGAGATCGCCTGGCATGGGGTCGCTCCAACCCTTGTTATTGTTGTGGCGCGTAGACTAGCGCGACTTTTACGCGGGCGCACTCGCTTCCCGTGAGGGCATACTTGCGTCGCACTGACGGGTGGAAGGGCGCCCCGCATACTCGAGACCGGACTAGTTGGAGCACCACATGCGATTCAGAAAGCTGGGAAATACCGGGTTGATCGTCTCCGAAATGTGCCTCGGCGCCATGACCTTCGGCAGCGGCGATGGCATGTGGGCCACGGTGGCCGGCGTGAGCCAGGAGGGCGTCACCGACCTCATCAAGACGGCGTTCGATCGCGGCATCAACTTCATCGACACCGCGGACTTCTACTCCGACGGCCGCTCTGAAGTCGTGACGGGCAACGCGCTGAAGATGCTGGGTGCCCCGCGCGATTCCTACGTGCTCGCAACCAAGGTGCTGCTGCGCATGGGATCGGGCCACAACCAGATCGGCCTGTCTCGCTACCACATCATGGAAGGCGTGAATGCGAGCCTGAAGCGGCTGCAAGTCGATCACATCGATCTCTATCAAATCCATGGCCGCGATCCCTTCACCCCGCTCGAGGAAACGCTGGACGCGTTGGACGATTGCGTGCGCGCCGGCAAGGTTCGCTATCTCGGCCTCTGCAATCTCTCGGCCTGGGAAATCATGAAATCGCAGTGGATCTCGGACAAGAAGAATCTCGCGCGCTTCGAGAGCCTGCAGATGTACTACTCGGTCGCCGGCCGCGACATCGAGCGCGAGATCGTGCCGCTCGCCAAGGACCAGAACCTGGCGATCCTGCCTTGGAGTCCACTGGCGGGCGGATTGCTCTCGGGAAAGTTCTCGCGGGATTCCTCACCCGACGGCGCGCGCCGCGCCACGCTCGACTTCCCGCCCGTGGATCGCGAGCGCGCGTTCAACGTCATCGACGTGATGCGTCCGATCGCGGCCGACAATCTCGTCTCCGTCGCGCAGGTGGCACTCGCGTGGCTGCTGGCGCAGTCGCATGTCACCTCGGTGATCATCGGCGCCAAGAACCAGGAGCAGCTGCTCGACAACATCGCGGCCACCGAGCTCGAGTTGAGCCCCGAGCAGGTCAAGGCGATCACCGATGCGTCGATGCTGCCGAACGAATATCCGCAGTGGATGCTCGCGCGCCAGTCTGCGGACCGGCTCGGGCAGGTGAACGGGAAGGGCTGACTACCGTTGGGCGCCGAACTTTCCAAAGGCGGCCGAGGCGATGTCGGAATTGCAGGCGTCCGGCGCCGCTGCCGCAATATGGTCAGAACCGGACGACCAGGAGTGGACCGTCGCGATCGCCCGCCCGCATGAACTGCCAGACAGAACCTAGCCGGGCGGCGATCCGGCCCCGTTTTATTACCTTCCGCGGCCAATTCTGGTAGCGTTACCGCCGCGATTTTTCAGGGGGGCGGATGTATCTCGGCATCGATATCGGCACATCCAGTGTCAAAGCGGTTCTCGTCGACGACAAGGACACCGTGGTGGAGCAGGCGTCCGCGCCGCTCAATGTTTCGCGCCCGCACGCGGGTTGGTCCGAACAGAATCCCGCCGACTGGTGGAGCGCCACCAACATCGCGGTGAAGTCGCTGCCGGCGGAGTTGCGCAAGGCGGTCAAGGCCGTCGGACTCTCCGGCCAGATGCACGGCGCGACGCTGCTCGACGCCGCGAACAAGCCATTGCGTCCCGCCATCCTGTGGAACGACGGCCGCAGCGAACCGCAGTGCGCCACGATCGAAAAGACTGAACCCCGTTCGCGCGAGATCACCGGCAACATCGCGATGCCCGGCTTCACTGCGCCGAAACTCGTGTGGGTTCGCGAGAACGAGCCGGCGGTGTTCAAGGAAACACGCAGTGTGTTGTTGCCGAAGGCCTACGTTCGCCTGCTCATGACGGGCGAGAAGGTCGAAGAGATGTCGGACGCCGCGGGCAGCTTGTGGCTCGACGTCGGCAAGCGCCGCTGGTCGCCGGAAATGCTGGCCGCCACGGGTCTCACCGAATCGCACATGCCGCGGCTCGTCGAAGGTTCCGATGTGTCAGGCACGCTGCTCAAGTCCGTTGCCTCGGATTGGGGCATGGACGCCGTGCCGGTCGCCGGCGGCGGCGGTGACAACGCGGCCGGTGCCGCGGGTATCGGCGTCATCAAGCCGGGCGATGCGTTCCTGTCGCTCGGCACCTCGGGCGTGTTGTTCCTGGTCACGCCGAAATTCCTGCCGAATTCGGCCAAGGCCGTGCACGCGTTCTGCCACTGCCTGCCAAATCTGTGGCACCAGATGAGCGTGATGCTGAGCGCGGCTTCGTGCGTCGACTGGGCCGTGAAACTCACCGGCACCAAGGACGCCGCCGAACTTCTCTCCAAGGTGGAGAAGCGCGCGGCGCTCGATGGCCCGGAGATTTTCCTTCCGTACCTCTCGGGCGAACGCACGCCGCACAACGACCCGCATGCGCGGGGCGTGCTGTTCGGCCTCAACCACGATTCGGATGCGGCGGCGATCGGCCAGGCGGTGCTCGAAGGCGTTGCCTTCGCATTCGCCGACGGCCTCGACGGCCTCATCGAAGCGGGCGCGACCATCGACAAGATTTCGGTCATCGGTGGCGGCGCCCGGTCCATGTGGTGGGGCGGGGTGCTTGCGGCGGCGCTCAAGCGGCCGCTCGTTTACCGCGATGCCTCGGAAGTCGGGCCGGCGCTCGGCGCTGCCAGACTTGCCCGGCTAGCCAAGACCGGCGAACGGGCGGAGGATGTGTGCCGTCCGCCGCCGGTGCGTGTGGTCATCGAACCCAACGCCCGCGACATCGAACAGCTGGCGCCGAAGCGCCGAGCCTTTTCCCAGATTTATCAAGACCTTCGTCCAAGATTCCGAGGAGTTTGATCATGAGCGCGCAACCCAACCTGCCGGCCTCCTATTTCGGCGGCGTCCAGCCCATCAAGTTCGAAGGGCTCAAGAGCGACAACCCGCTGGCCTTCCGCTACTACAACAAGGACCAGCTGGTCCTCGGCAAGCGCATGGAAGACCTCCTGCGTCCGGCGGTCTGCTACTGGCATTCCTTCGCGTGGAATGGCCACGACATCTTCGGCTCGGGCACCTTCGATCGCCCGTGGAACGCGGGCGCCATGGACCAGGCTGCCGCCTGGGCCAAGATGGACGCGGCGTTCGATTTCTTCACGCGTCTCGGCACGCCGTTCTATTGCTTCCACGATGTGGACGCGATGCCGACGGCCAACAACATCAAGGAACATGTCGCGAACCTCGCGGCTACGGTCGACCGGCTCGAGAAGAAGCAGGCCGAGACCGGCATCAAACTACTGTGGGGCACGGCCAACCTGTTCTCGCACCCGCGCTTCATGGGCGGTGCGTCCACCAACCCGGATCCGGAAGTCTGGGCCTTCGCCGCGACCCAGGTGCGTCATTGCATGGACGCCACCAAGCGTCTCGGGGGTGCCAACTACGTGCTCTGGGGCGGCCGCGAAGGCTACGACACGCTGCTCAACACTTCGCTGAAGCGCGAGCTCGCGAACTTCGGCCGTTTCCTGCAGCTCGTCGTCGAGCACAAGCACAAGATCGGCTTCAAGGGCACGATCCTCATCGAGCCGAAGCCGCATGAGCCCACCAAGCATCAGTACGACTTCGACACCGCGACCGTGTACGGCTTCCTCAAGAAGAACGGTCTCGAGAACGAGGTGAAGGTGAACATCGAAGCCAACCACGCGACGCTAGCGGGCCACAGCTTCGACCACGAGATTGCGATGGCCGACGCGCTCGGCATCTTCGGCTCGATCGACATCAATCGCGGTGATCCGCAGAACGGCTGGGACACGGACCAGTTCCACAACGATCCGCTCGACATGACGCTCGCGATGTATCGCATCCTCAAGGCCGGCGGCTTCACCACCGGCGGCTTCAACTTCGACGCCAAGGTGCGTCGCCAGTCCATCGATCCGGCCGACATGTTCTACGGTCATGTGGGCGGGCTCGATCTGCTCGCGCGCACGCTGCTGTCGGCGGCGGCGCTCATCGAGAACGGCGGCATCGACAAGTTCGTCGAGCAGCGCTATGCGAAGTGGGACGGCGAACTCGGCAAGAAGATCCATGCGCCGGGCGCGTCACTCGCATCGATCA
>Ga0315912_10006686_pt1 | contig 10259 bp, 9 predicted proteins | sample VfabasoilMG_FD_204469 | JGI IMG/M metagenome (GOLD analysis project Ga0315912, IMG submission 204469) | Garden soil microbial communities collected in Santa Monica, California, United States - V. faba soil | ecosystem: Environmental > Terrestrial > Soil > Garden | place: USA: California... | reverse complement strand
CGGGGGTGGGGTGGGCGACGGGGGTGGGGTTGGCGACCGCGGCGGGGCCGGTGCCGGACCTTCCGCCGGCACGCGCGACCTCGGCGGCGGTGCTGGTGCCGGTCAGCGCGCCGGGCCGGCCACGGCCGACCGTGGCGGTGCCTTCTCCGGCGGCAATGGCGCGAGCACGCGAGCCGCGTCGAACCGCGGGCACTCGAGCATCGGTGGCGGCAGTTCCGTGTCGCGGGGCGGTGGCGGGTTCAGTGGCGGCGGGCGCGGCGGAGGCGGTGGCGGTCGAGGCGGTGGCGGCCGGCGCTGAGCTCGTGCAACACCACCCAGTTTCCATGCCCGCAACTGCACAGGAACCGACGATGAACAAGTTCGCTTTCCCCGCCTGGACGCCCGTGGCCGGCCGCATCGGCGTGGCCGTCGCAGTGGCACTGGCTGCGCTCGGCAGCTCGGCGGCCGACGAGCCAAAGCCAGCGTCGGCCGCGAAAACCGCCGCGAAACCTTCTGCCGCGCGCGCGAGTTTCGCCACGCCGCAGGCCGGTGTCGATGCCTTGATCGCTGCGCTGCGCCGCAAGGACGAGGCTGCGTTGCAGACGCTGCTCGGGCCAGACAGCCTGCGCCTGATCGACTCCGGTGACAGCGCCGCCGACCGCGCCGCCTGGGAGCACTTCGTCGCCAACTACGATGCCCGGCACGACCTGCAGATGCAAGGTGCAGCGAAGGCCGTGCTCAGCATCGGCTCGAGCGACTGGCCGATGCCGATCCCGCTGGTCAAGCGGGGCAGTACCTGGGTCTTCGACACGGCTGCCGGTGTCGATGAGCTGATCGCGCGGCGCATCGGGCGCAACGAACTTAATGCGATCCAGGTCTGCCTGGCCTTCGTCGACATGGAGCGCGAGTACGCAGAGCTCGATCGCGATGGCGACGGCCTGCTCGAATACACGCCGCGCCTGCTGTCCAGCCGAGGCCGCCAGGACGGGCTGTACTGGGAGGCTGCGCCTCGCGATCCGCCGAGCCCCGCCGGTCCGTGGCTCGCCAGGGCCGCGCCCGACCAGCTGGCCGCGCGCACGCCGGCCACCCCGTACCACGGCTACCTCTACCGCGTGCTGCATTCGCAGGGCAAGCACGCGCCGGGCGGCGCGCGCGACTACCGCATCGACGGCAACATGATCGGCGGCTTCGCGATGATCGCCTGGCCGGCCAGCTACCTGAGCTCGGGCGTCAAGACCTTCATGTGCAACATGGAAGGCATCGTCTACGAGCGCGATCTCGGTCCCGGCACTGACAAGGCGGTGGCCGCGATCAGCGCGTACGACCCCGGCCCCGGTTGGAGCAGGGCCAAGCCGTAGCTGGCCCGAACCGGGGTTGGTGTCCACGCAGCACCACGACAGCGCGGCATCCGCTGGCAACGAAAGTCGATCATGTACGACAATTTGACCGATCCCGCTGCCGAGAAGCGCCTCTCGCGGCTGCTGCTCGACGTGCTGATCCGCGCCGGCCTGGTGCTGGCGCTGGTCATGCTGTGCTACCGGGTGTTCGCGCCTTTCCTCGTGTTGATGGTCTGGGCTCTGATCCTGGCGGTCACGCTCTATCCGCTGCACCAGTGGTTGGCCGCCAGGATGGGCGGCCGCACGGGCTGGGCGGCGACGCTGATCACCGTGCTCGGCGTCGCGCTGATCGTCGTGCCAACCGCCGTATTGTTGGGTTCGCTGGGCGACTCGGTGCATCGGGCGATCGACGGCGTGCAGCAGAACACGCTGCAGATTCCGCCGCCCAAGCCGGGTGTCGCCGCATGGCCGGTGGTCGGCCCGAAGGTCCACGCCTTCTGGCAACTGGCGCACGACGACCTGCCCGCGCTGGTCAAGAGCATGCAGCCGAAGATCAGTGAACTGGCCAAGGCGGCGCTGGCGATGGTGGCCAGCATCGGCGGCGGTATTCTCGCGTTCCTCGCGGCCTTCATCATCGCCGGCATCATCATGGCCTTCGGCAAGGCCGGCGATCGCGCCAGCCATGCGATCTTCGCGCGCATCGTCGGCGCCGAACGCGGCGATGAATTCACCACGCTGTCGGTGGCGACGATCCGCGCCGTCGCCCAGGGCGTGATCGGCATCGCCTTCATCCAGGCCATCCTTGTCGGCCTGTGCCTGCTCCTTGCCGGCGTACCACTGGCCGGCGTGCTGGCGATCATCGTGCTCGTGCTTGGCATCGCCCAGGTGCCGGCGCTGATCGTCACGCTGCCGGCGATTGCCTACATATGGATGAGCGGCGCCTACGACACCGGTGCGGCCGTGATGAATTCGGTGCTGCTGTTCGTCGCCGGGATGGCCGACAACGTACTCAAGCCGCTGATGCTGGGCCGCGGTGTCGATGCGCCGATGCCGGTGATCCTGCTCGGCGCACTCGGCGGCATGGCTGCGGGCGGCATCGTCGGCCTCTTCGTCGGAGCGGTGCTGCTGGCGCTGGGCTACCAGATCTTCATGGGCTGGGTGGCGGCCAATCCTGAGCCGAAAGCGCAGTCGGGCGACAGTGGCGCGCCCGCGGCCGACTGAAGACGCGGCGCGCCCGATGGCGGCCACGCGCGCTCTGGTGCGTATGGCGGTGCCCGCGGCCGTGGCGTTGCTGGGCGGGTGCACGACCCTCGGGCCGGACTTCCACGCACCGCAGGTGCCCTGGCTGCAGGGCTGGTCCGGCGGTGCGTGGCGCCCGCTGGCCGACGAGGCGCCGCGCGGCGCCCCGCCGCGCGACGACGAATGGTGGCGTCAGTTCGACGACCCCGTGCTCGACCAGCTGGTGGCCGAGGCGCAGCGGCTGAACCCGGGCGTGCGTACGGCGGGCTTGCGCATCCTGGAGGCGCGGGCCCAACTCGGCATCGCCGGCAGCGCGCTGTATCCGCAACTGCAGCAGCTCAGCTCCGAAGCCCTGGTGGCGGGCAACCGCGGCAGCAACGGCCAAGGCAGAACCTTCGGATCCTTCGGCCTGGCCTTCGACCTGGCCTGGGAGCTGGACTTCTGGGGCAAGTTCAAGCGCGGCATCGAGTCGGCCGATGCCGCCTACTTCAGCAGCATCGCGTTGTACGACGACGTGCAGGTGCTGGTCGCGGCGCAGGCGGCGAGCCTGTACGCGACGATCCGCGCCACCGAGCTGCGATTGCGCATCGCCAACGAGAATGCCGCGATCCAGCGACGCAGCCTGGAGATCACCGAACGGCTGTTTCGCAGCGGCAACGATGCCGAGCTCGACGTGCAGCAGGCGCGTTCGCAGTACCTCGGCACGCTGGCGACGATCCCCGAGATCGAGAGCAGCCTGCGCCAGACGCGCAACGCGCTGTGCGTGCTGCTCGCCCGGCCGCCCGACGCACTGCCCGAACTGCAGGGCGGGCGCGCGAAGATTCCCGAAGCGCGGCTCGAGGCGATCGTCGACCTGCCGGCCGAGATGCTGCGGCGCCGGCCCGACGTGCGCGCCGCCGAGATGCAGCTGGCCGCGCAGTCGGCGCAGATCGGCATCAGCGAAGCCGCGTTGTACCCGTCGATCGCGCTCGCCGGCTCGGTAGGTCTGTCGGCGACCACCTTCGGTTCACCCGGCGCCACGCTGGCCTGGGGCCTCGGCCCTGCGCTGGTGTGGAACGTCTTCGACCACGGCCGGCTGACGAACCAGGTGCTGGTGCAGGACGCGCGCTTCCAGCAGCTGTACGAGCAATACCAGGACGTGGTGCTGCGCGCCGCCCGCGAGCTCGACGATGCGGCGAGCAGCTTCGCCTACACGCGCGCGCAGGTCGGCATCCTGCGCGACGCGGTGCAGGCCGCCAGGCGCTCGCTCGACATCGCCACGGTGCAGTACCGCGAAGGGCTGGTCGACTTCCAGCGTGTGCTCGATTCGCAGCGCGCGCTGTTCAGCGCACAGGAGCGCCTGGTCGCCAGCCAGGGCGGCGTGGTGCAGTATCTGATTGCCGTCTACAAGGCGATGGGCGGCGGCTGGCAGGCCGGCCGCGCGCGGCCGCTGCTCGACGACACGACGCAAACCACGATGGGCGAACGCAGCGACTGGAAGGCGCTGCTGCAGGCTCCGTTGCCGCCGCCTTCGGCGCAGTTCCCACCGCCCCCCACGAGCGACACGCCATGAGTCAGGATCCTGCTGTTCCACGCGACGAACCCGCACCGACGGTAGCGCCGCCTGCCGCAGCCGCACCCGCAGCCCGCGGCACCCGTGTCGGCGCGCTGGTCATCGGCGTGTTGATCATCACCAGCCTGGTGCTGTACTTCGTCGGCGACCGGCTCACGCCGAGCACCTCGCAGGCGCGTGTGCAGGCCTTCGTCGTGCCGGTGGCGGCCGAAGTCGCCGGCAAGGTACAGGCCGTGCACATCCGCAACAACGACGAGGTGCAGCCCGGTCAGCCGCTGTTCGAGATCGATCCGCAGCCGTACCGCATCGCCCTGGAGAGCGCGCGCGCCGGCCTCGACTCGGTGCGCAACTCGGTCAAGGGTTCGGTCGCCGGGGTCGATGCGGCGCGGGCCTCGCTGGCGGTGTCCGAGGCCAGCCGCGACATGGCCGAACGCGACGCCAGCCGGCTGGAGAAGCTGCACGACGAGGACCCCGGCGCGATCTCGGTGCGCCGCCTCGAGATCGCGCAGGCCACGCGCGACGAGGCGCGCAGCAAGGTGCACCGCGCCCGGGCCGACCTGCGCAAGGCGCGGGAGGCCGCCGGCGCAGCGGGCGACGCCAACGCGCAACTGCGCAGCGCGGTGGCGGCGGTCGAGAAGGCCGAACTCGACCTGGCGCGTACGAAGGTCGTCGCACCGGCGCGCGGCGTGGTCACCGACCTGCGCACCGATGTCGGCCACTTCGCGCAGCCCGGCGCACCGGTGATGACGCTGATCGCGATGCACGACCTGTGGATCAGCGCCGACCTGACCGAGAACAACATCGGCCACGTGAACGTCGGCGACGTGGTGGCGATCGTGCTCGATGCGCTGCCGGGCGAGGTGCTGAAGGGCCGCGTGCGCAGCATCGGCGGCGGCGTCGGCAGCGGCCAGTCGACGCCGCCGGGCACGCTGCCGGTGGTGCAGAACAACCGCGACTGGCTGCGTCAGGCGCAGCGCATTCCGGTGGCGGTGGAGTTCGACGCCGACGTGCGCTCGCGCCTGAAGGCGGTGCCCATCGGCGGCCAGGCCGACGTGCTGGTCTACACCGGCGAGCATCCGCTGATGAACCCGCTGGCCGCGCTGTACATGCGGGTGGTCAGCTGGTTCACCTTCCTGTACTGAATGTCGACATGACGCGCGGCGACAAGGCGGTACTGCGGTTGACGATCGGCCTGGGCCTGGCCGTGTTCGTCGCCTATGGCCTGGGACTGCAGGTTCCGTTCGTCGTCTGCATCATGGCCTTGCTGGTGCTGTGCAAGCCGGGGCCGCCGCTGCCGATGGCCAAGGCCGTTGTGATCGCCGGCGTGTTTGCCGCGCTCGTCGCCGCCGGCGTGCTGATGGTGCCGCTGCTCGAAAACTATGCCGTTGCCGGCGTGCTGCTGACGGCGCTGCTGCTGTTCGCGCTGTTCTACCTCGGGCGGCTGCGCGCCAACCCGTTGACCACGGTGCTGGTGCTGGCCTTCACGCTGATCCCGGTGGCCGGCGTGCAGGAACAGGCGCTGGTCGGCGTGCTTGCCGGAACCTTGGCCGTCGGCGTGCTGGTCGGCGGCGCGGTCAGTGCGGCGTCGAACGCTATCTTCCCGGATCCGCCGGCGCCTGCGCCCCGTTCCAAGCCGGCTACGGCGCCCGATCGCGAGAATGCGCGCTGGGTCGCCTGGCGCGGCACGCTGATCGTGATGCCGGTGTTCGTGCTGGCACTGACCAACCCGTCCTTCTACATGGCGGCGATCATGAAGACAGTGGCGCTGGGCCAGCAGGCCGGCGAGACCCACGCCCGCCACGCCGGACGCGAACTGGTCGGCTCGACGCTGATGGGGGCGCTGATTGCACTGGTGGTCTGGTTCGGCCTGTCGCTCTGGCCCAGCCTGTGGATGCTGATGCTGTGGCTGATGGCTGCTACCCTGTGGGTCGGATCGGCGCTGTTCGGCGTGAGGCGCACGGATTCGCGGCCATCGTTCTGGAGCAACGCGCTGATCACGTCGCTGATCCTGCTTGGCCCGGCGATCGAGGACAGCGCCAGCGGCAAGAGCGTGCTCGAAGGCGCCGCAATGCGCACGATTCTGTTCGTCGGCGTGGCGCTGTATGCCTGGGCCACGGTCTTCGCGCTCGAGCGCTGGCGCGAGCGGCGACCGCGAGGGGCGTCAGCCGTTGATGCCTTGGTGAAGGAGAACCCATGACCTTCTCGAACTTCCTCGGCCTGCCGGCGATGCTGCTGTGCATGATCGTGCAGGTGGCTGTGTCCTTCTGGTGCATGCGTTGTGGCGGGTTGTTCCTGTGGCTCGGCGAGTTCGAGCAGACCTCCGAAGCGATCTACCACTCGGCGGTGAACTTCACCTCGCTCGGCTACGGCGACATCGGCGTGAGCCGCGAGCGCAGGCTGCTCGACCCGCTCGAGGCAGTGAATGGCGTGCTGATGCTGGGCATGAGCGCGGCGACGCTGATGGCTATCGTGCAGCACATGATCACGCTGCTGCGCGAGGCGCGAGCCGATGCGGCAACCGGCAGCCGGCCATGAGCATGAAACGCCGTCTGCCGATCCTTGTCCTCGTCGTCGGGCTGTTGGCCGGCTGTGCAACGCTGCCGCCGCCGGCCGACCGCGTGCCGTCGCAGGCGCTGACCGACACCGCGCAGACACGGCTGGGCCAGGCCGTCGTGTCGCGGGTCGCGGAGCATCCCGGGCTGTCCGGCTTCATGCCCTTCGAAGACCCGCACGACGCCTTCGCGGCGCGCGTCCTGCTCGCCCGCGCGGCCGAGCGTTCGCTCGACGTGCAGTACTTCATCTGGCACGGCGACGCGGTCGGCACGCTGCTGTGGGAGACGCTCTGGCAGGCCGCCGAGCGCGGCGTGCGCGTGCGCCTGCTGGTCGACGACGCCAACAATCCCGGGCTCGACCCGGTGCTCGCGGCGCTCGACGCGCACCCGAACATCGAACTGCGTCTGTACAACCCCTTCGTCAACCGAGGGTCGCGTGTCATCGGCTACCTCAGCGACTTCAGCCGGCTCAACCGGCGCATGCACAACAAGTCCTTCACCGCTGACAACCAGGTCAGCGTGGTGGGCGGCCGCAACATCGCCGATGAATACTTCGGCGCCGCCGAAGGCCTGGGCTTTGCCGACCTGGACGTGATGGCCATCGGCCCGGTGGTGCAGGAGGTCTCGCGCGAGTTCGATCTTTACTGGAACAGCCCATCCGCCTACCCGGCCGCACCCTTCGTCGGGCTGCCTCCCGCCAACCCGGCGGCGGTGCTGCAACCGCGCTTCGAGGCCGTGCCGCAAGACCCGCGCGCGGCGCTGTACCTGGAGGCTGCGCGGCAGGCGCCGTTCGTCCGGGAACTGCTCGAAGGCCGGCTGGAGTTCGACTGGGCCACCGGCGAGGTGCTGTACGACGACCCCGCGAAGACGCTCGATGCCGGTGCGCGCACCGATCTGCTGCTGCTGCCGGTACTGATGCGGCGCATGGGGTCGCCGCAGAAGCGGCTGGACCTCATCTCGCCCTACTTCGTGCCCGGCGCGGTGGGCACCGACATGCTGGCCGAGATGTCCCGGCGCGGCGTGCAGGTGCGCGTGCTGACCAATTCGCTGGCCTCATCGGACGAGCGCGTCGTGCACGCTGGCTACTTGAAGCGGCGCATGGACCTGCTGCGCGCCGGGGTGCAACTGTACGAACTGAAGCCGGGTGCCGCCAAGTCTTCGCTGCGCGTGCGCGGCCGCTTCGGACCGGCCAAGGTCTCGGGGCTGCACGCCAAGGTCTACGCCGTGGACGGCGCACGCATCTTCGTCGGCTCGTTCAACTTCGACCAACGCTCGGCGCACCTGAACACCGAAATGGGGTTAGTGATCGACAGCCCGAGGGCCGCCAAGCAACTGGCCGATGCCTTAGAGACCGAGGCGCCAGACATCGCCTACGAGGTGCGCATCGCGCCGGATGGCGCCAATCTGCAGTGGGTCGAGCGGACCCCATCGGGTGGAACGGTGGTGTACGACGTCGATCCCGAAACCAGCGCGTGGCAACGCCTCCAAGTCGGCTTCCTCGCCGGCCTGCCGATCGATTGGTTGCTTTGACCGGGGCGGCAGCCGACGCCCGATCGGCTCGTCAGTACGGCGGATTGACGACGATGAACTGTGACCCCTGGGGCTGGTACCACGTGCTGCCGCACTGCTGGTAGACCATGCCGCCGTAGTTGACGGGCACACAGTTCGCCGGCACGGTGCGCACCATTGATCCGATCACGGCCGAGGTCAGGGCCACCGTGGCGGTGACCGCCGCAGCCGTGGCCACCGGGTGATAGTCGTCGTCCCAGCCGCCGCCGCAGCAGTTGTTGTTGCCTTCGACGTTGACGTTGACGTTGGTGTTGCGGCTGGTGTTGACGTTGTTCACGCTGGTGGAGCGGACGTTGTTGCTGCGCTGGTCGGCCCTGGCGTTGTTGGCCTGAGCCGTCGACCGGTTGGCGCCGCCTGATTGGGCGCGAGCCGCTCCGCCGCCACCGGATTGGCTGGGCGCTGCTCGGGTGCCACCACCGCCGCCACCGCCACCGCGGCCCTCGCGCGCGGCCTCGGCCAGTGGGGCCAGTGCGAAGCTGGCGAGGGCAAGGGCGACCAGGCCGGCCTGAGTGCGCTTGTTGAGGAAGGCTTGCATGTTCGCGCTCCTTTACTTCGATTTCACCGGAACGATCTCGATCTTCGTGGCCCCCTTGGGCGGCGAGAACCTGAAGGTCGATGGGCCGAACGCGGGTTTCAGGTTCCAGTCGATGATGCTGACCGACTGCGGCCGGGCCTCGTCGGCAAGATTGGTGATCACCAGCTTGCGCGGCAGCGGTTTGCTGCCTGTCGTGATCCAGATCTGCCAGTCGAATTTACCCTGCCTGAAGGCGTAGTGGTCGCACAGGTCGTTGCCGACAAAGTCCTGCCCGGCGTTCATCGCCGACTCGATCTTGTCCACCGGCGCTGCCGCGGTTCCCCATTTGAACAGGTCGGACAGCGGAATCTCGACGCCGAAGCGCTGCTCGAGCCGGTCGACCAGCTCGGCATTCGTGCCACTGAATTCCACCGACGAGTAGTACTTCTGTGCCGGGACGAAGATCGTGAAGGTCTTGCCGTCGAAGAACAGCTCGCGTTCCGAACGTGCGCTCCACATGCGCGCATGCAGCCTGTTCGGCCGTTCGGCATCGAGCGTCGCGTAGGCGATGTGCTGCAGCTTCTGGCCGTCGGTGAGCACCCGTTCGCCGGTCAGCGTCGTCGAGGTGCGAAAGCGGCTCAGCGACTGCAGATGGGCACCCATGTCCTTCAACGCCTGGATCGAAGCCGCATCGACGGGGTTGACGGCGGGTGCGGGTGCGCTGGCGGGCGCTGTCGCCTGGGCGTAGGCGGCCGGCGTCGCCAGCGACAGCAGCATCAGCAGCGTGGAAAGTTTTCTGGGGTTCAACGGGCTCTCCCTTTGAGTTAAAAAGCGGCGGTCCCGCCGACAATACACGCCCGAAGCGATCGGGCGCAAGCCCGCCACCAAGCGGTATTGTGATCCTCGGCGCCCCGGTTGGACGACTCATCAAGGAGGACATGCGCATGAAGAAGTACGCTGCGGAATTCATCGGGACTTTCTGGCTGGTGCTGGGCGGCTGCGGCAGCGCGGTGCTGGCGGCGGCCTTCCCCGAAGTCGGCATCGGTCTGACCGGCGTGTCGCTGGCCTTCGGCCTGACGGTGCTGACGATGGCCTTCGCCATCGGCCACATCTCCGGTTGCCACCTGAACCCGGCGGTGTCGATCGGTCTTTGGGCCGGTGGACGCTTCCCGGCCAAGGACCTGCTGCCGTACATCGTGGCGCAGGTCGTGGGCGGCATCGTCGCCGGCGGCGTGCTGTATCTGATCGCCAGCGGCAAAGCCGGGTTCAGCCTGAGCGGGGGCTTCGCGTCGAACGGCTACGGTGAGCATTCGCCGGGCGGTTATGCGCTCGGCGCGGCCTTGGTCTGCGAGGTGGTGATGACGATGATGTTCCTCGTCGTGATTCTCGGTGCCACCGATGCGCGCGCCCCGGCAGGCTTCGCGCCGATCGCCATCGGCCTGTGCCTGACGCTGATCCACCTGATCAGCATTCCGGTGACGAACACCTCGGTCAACCCGGCACGCAGCACCGGCGTC